>ERZ1023503.8-NODE-8-length-117464-cov-830.692085_pt1 | contig 117464 bp, 118 predicted proteins | sample MGYA00380546_ERZ1023503 | MGnify/ENA primary metagenome ERZ1023503 (study PRJEB33173, sample SAMEA4830350) | metagenome | study: EMG produced TPA metagenomics assembly of the PRJEB25223 data set...
ATTATCTAAAAAATCCATCGGTGATTTAATATGTGGATCAGCCATTGTATAAATGTTCCTTTTTATGAATTACAAATTAAAGTCAGATAAATAAAAAGTGCGGTTCATTTAAAAACATTTTCTAAATTAACCGCACTTTTATTATTTCAGTTTTAGTTTATCAAGAATTTTTTGATGAATACCGCCAAAACTGCCGTTAGACATCACTAAAATATGATCCGTAGGTTGGGCCTCTGCAACAATCATATCCACTAATCGATCCAAATTTGCGTGCCAATAAGCAGGTTGTACACATTGGTTTGCAATATCAGCCACTTCCCAAGGAAGCTGTTCAGGTTGAAGCATAAACACGGTATCAGCTCGACCAAGCGCAGACGCAATTTCATCTTTATGAACCCCCATTTTCATTGTGTTAGAACGAGGCTCAAGCACGGCAAGAATTCGCACGCCGCCACCTACTTTATCTCGCAAAGCAGTTAACGTAGCAAGAATAGCTTCTGGATGATGAGCAAAATCATCATAAACAGTGATGCCATTAACTTCACCTTTTATTTCTAAACGACGTTTAGCATTTACAAAAGATCCCAACGCTTTGCACGCATCTTCAATAGTAACGCCAGTATGATAAGCAGCAGCTATTGCCATTAATGCATTGTGCATATTATGTTGTCCCACTACATTCCATTTTACTTCTGCCACTTTTTTTCCATAATGGAAGACCGCAAAATGTGAAGCATCATTTGTAATACGTTCAGCAAACCACTCGTTATCTTTGCCTAAAAATTGCTGTTGAGACCAACATCCCAATGCCAGCGTTTCTTTTGCACTTTGTTCACTCGCCGAACTTAATACCAAGCCACTGGCTGGGATAGTTCGAATCATATGATGAAATTGGCGTTGAATCGCTTTGAGATCGTCAAAAATATCAGCGTGATCAAAACTAATGTTATTTACGATAAGTGTACGTGGATTGTAATGGACAAATTTAGAACGTTTATCAAAGAAAGCTGTATCATATTCATCAGCTTCAATAACAAAATAAGGACTTTCGCCTAAACGGGCGGAAATACCGAAATTACCCGCAATACCACCGATTAAAAAACCAGGTTTTAAACCATTTTGTTCCAGAATCCAAGTTAGCATGCCTGTTATCGTTGTTTTTCCATGCGTACCAGAAACCGCCAATACCCAACGATCTCGCAATAAATGATCATGTAACCATTGAGGGCCAGATGTATATTTCAAATTATTTTCCAACACATATTCTACGCAAGGATTACCGCGTTTCATCGCATTACCAACAATTACCATGTTAGGCGCAGGTTGTAATTGTGCAACATCATAATTTGGAATAATCTCGATACCTTGCTCTTCTAAAAAAGTGCTCATTGGAGGGTAAACATTAGTATCGGAACCCGTTACGTGATAGCCCATTTGTTTAGCAATCATCGCCACACCGCCCATAAATGTGCCACAAATACCTAAGATATGAATATGTTTCATTGTGCTTCTCTGTTGATTAAGGAAAACGAAAAATATGATAAAACAACTTCTATGAACTTTCAAAAGAAAAGACTGTCGTAAGGACCCACATAAGCTATAATTATAACCCTTAAAGGTGAGTACAACCTAGCTGATAAAACATAATGAAGGAATTTACAATGAAATTTCATAAATCTTTTCTTTTCGCAACTATCATCGCAAGCTTTATTACCTTAACCGCTTGTAACGATAAAGAGCAAAAACAAGCTGAAAAACCCACAGTAGAAACAACTCAACCTGCTGTAGAAAAGCTCAACCCACAACAGAAGCTGCACAACCAGCAACCACCCAATCAGAACAACAGGTACAAATAAAAATAGATGAATTAGTTGCTCAAGCTAATGAAGAATTTCAAAAAGTTGCAAACATAAAAGTTACTAATGTTTCTGTTACTGATGATTTAAAATCCTTTTCTATCACTTATGAAATTACAAATTTAAGCGATAAAGCAATTTCAGAAGCACAATGGCTAACTATTTATAAAGAAAATAACCAACCGTTCTATATAGCAAATCTTCCCGCATTACAATTTGGAAAAACAATTGCACCGAAAGCAAATGAAGTCGTTACCTTATCAACCAATGAAGAAGCAGTACTTTCTCAAATTCGTCCTCACTTACAACAAGGAAAAAGTATTCAAGTCGATATTATTGGGACTTCAATTCATTTTGCTGACGGTTCCCAAATTGGTTTAGTTTCAGAACAAAAATAATCCTATAAAAAACGCCTGTGTAAAACAAGCATTTTTTTATCCGCACTTTTAGGCAATTCGCTCAAATCCAGCTTTTAAATCTACAATCAATTCATCTACATCTTCAAAGCCGATATGCACACGAATTAATGAACCCGTAAGGTTACGTTTAATATTTGGACGAATATGTGCAATTTCTTCTGGTTGATTGCAAAGAATCAAAGACTCAAACCCTCCCCATGAATAAGCCATAGTGAAAAGCTCAAAATGATCCATAAATTTTGATACTTGCTCTGAGGTTAATCGCTGGGTTAATTCAAAAGAAAATAAACCACTGCTTCCACTAAAATCACGTAAAAAGAATTTATGACCGGGGCAACTTGGTAAGGCTGGATGATACACCGTTTTTACTTCTGGTTGCTCACTCAACCATTTTGCTACTTTAATACTGCTTTCCTGATGTTGTTTTAATCGTACACCCAATGTACGAATACCACGAGCAGTCGTATAAGCAGAATCCGCATCCACCATTTGCCCCATTAAATAGGAATGTTCTCTAAGTTGATCCCAAGTTCGCGCATTCGCAACGGCAGTACCAATCATAATATCAGAATGCCCCACTAAATATTTCGTCCCCGCTTGAATAGAAATATCAATGTCATGCTCTAACGCTTTAAATAGAACACCTGCCGACCAAGTATTATCAATCATAATCACAATATTAGGGTTCACCTTTCTTGCAGCCTTCACAATAGTCGGAATATCGGGAATTTCCATTGTGATAGAACTCGGTGCTTCTAAAAAAAGTACTTTTGTATTCGGTTGAATAAGTGTTGCAATATCAGCACCAATAAGTGGATCGTAATAAGTTGTATCGATCTGCATTTTTTTCAGCACAATATTACAGAAATCCTGAGTTGGCTCATAAGTGGCTCCGCTCATCAATACATGATCACCAGTTTTAACAAAAGAAAGAATAGAATTAGTGACTGCAGCTGCCCCACAAGGATAAAGATAACAACCAGCTCCCCCCTCCATTTCGCACATTAAATCTTGTAACGCAAAATGTGTTAGCGTCCCACGACGACCATAAAATAACTCGCCTTTAGCACGATTTTTTGTTGCATATTTTTTATCTTCAATACTGTCAAACACTAATGAGGAAGCTCGCTGTAATACAGGATTTACCGCACCCTGAGAAAAACGCTTCTGACGACCTGAATGAATAAATGTTGTTGAAAGATGATATTTTGCTCGCATATATTTCCTTACTTTAAATTAAATTAATTTCTTCAATAGACAAAACCGACTATAAAAGTGCGGTCATTTTCATTAGAATCTTACTGCTGTTTTTTTAGCAAAATTTTAACTTCACTTTATAGAGGAATAATGACTATGGTATTAGTAACCCGTCAAGCACCAGATTTTACTTCATCTGCTGTATTAGGCAATGGCGAAATCGTTGATAACTTCAACTTTAAAAAACACATTGCTGGAAAAGCTGCAGTAATCTTTTTCTATCCGTTAGACTTTACCTTTGTTTGCCCTTCTGAGTTAATCGCATTTGACCACCGTTATGAAGAGTTCAAAAAACGTGACGTAGAAGTAGTTGGTGTTTCTATCGACTCTCAATTCACTCACAATGCATGGCGTAACACTCCAACTGAAAATGGTGGTATCGGTCAAGTTAAATATGCATTAGCAGCAGACGTAAAACATGAAATTGCTCAAGCATACGGTATTGAACATCCAGAAGCTGGCGTTGCACTGCGTGCTTCATTCTTAATCGACAAAAATGGCGTAGTTCGTCACCAAGTAGTAAACGATCTTCCATTAGGTCGTAACATTGATGAAATGTTACGTATGGTTGATGCATTACAATTCCATGAAGAACACGGTGATGTATGCCCAGCACAATGGGAAAAAGGTAAAGAAGGGATGAAAGATAACCCAGAAGGCGTTGCAAAATACTTAAAACAAAACACAGATAAACTTTAATCCATAATTATTTACAAGAAAGCCACATAATGTGGCTTTTTTTATATTCTTAGATACTTTAGAATAGATGCATCCCTAACCCCAAGAGCGGTTCATTTCTATGAAATTTAATATTCCTATTTTCCTAACGGTGTTTCGCGTAATTCTGATTCCGTTTTTCGTGATTGCATTTTATTTACCTATCGAATCTTCCCCTTTTATTACTACATTCATATTCTTTATTGCTGGCGTTACTGATTGGCTTGATGGCTATTTGGCTCGTAAATGGAAACAAACTACAAGATTTGGGGCTTTTTTAGATCCTGTAGCTGATAAAGTAATGGTTGTTGCAGCCTTAGTGCTAATCGTTGAATATAAACACTCTCTTTGGATTACGATTCCTGCTATTATTATGATTTCTCGCGAAATTATAATTTCCGCATTACGTGAATGGATGGCTGAACTTGGAGAACGTAATAAAGTTGCAGTATCTTGGTGGGGAAAATGGAAAACCACAGCACAAATGTTAGCACTAGGTGGATTATTATGGCGTTATAACAACTATATGGAAATAGCAGCAATTATCTTGCTTTATATCGCCGCTATTTTAACTATATGGTCAATGATCCAATATTTACAAGCAGCAAAAGGAAGCTTGCTAGATAATATTCAATTATAAATTTAAATAAAACACAGTTATTTTTTATGATAACCATCTATATTTGAGTTATTTTTAAGCAAATAAAATATTTTTTATTTTTTTCGTTTGACAGTAATATATAAATCCGTAAAATACGCCCCGTTGTCACGTAGCAATGCTGATTAGTGATAAATGCGGGAATAGCTCAGTTGGTAGAGCACGACCTTGCCAAGGTCGGGGTCGCGAGTTCGAGCCTCGTTTCCCGCTCCAATTTGCCCGAGTGGTGGAATCGGTAGACACAAGGGATTTAAAATCCCTCGCCTTTCGAGGCGTGCCAGTTCAAGTCTGGCTTCGGGCACCATTTAAATACCAATCTAAAGGTTTTAAAATTCACTTTAAAATCATCTAATTGGGTCGTTAGCTCAGTCGGTAGAGCAGCGGACTTTTAATCCGTTGGTCGAAGGTTCGAATCCTTCACGACCCACCACTTACAAATAAAGCAAGTACCGAAAGGTATTTTTTCATTGTCTAAATTCTTGAAACTCATTATAAAAAATCCCCGACTCAAAGAATCAGGGACTTTTACAACCAAATGTGTTTATTAATTAACGTTCATTCCAACGTTTAATAGACTCACGAATCACTTCTTTCGCTTCTTCTACATCGCCCCAATGGGTCACTTTAGTTGAACCTGGTTTTTTAAGTGCTTTATAGTTATTGAAATGGAACTCAATTTGTTTAATTAAATTCGCAGGTAAATCTGCTAATGAATTGTAGGCATTGCCTGTATCACGATCATCTGCTGGAACACAAACGATTTTGTCATCCACTTCGCCATCATCAACAAATTTCATGACACCAATTACTTTAGCTTCAAGGAATACACCCGTTGCTAATGGTTGGCGAGTGATTAATAACACATCTAACTCATCGCCATCTTCATCTAAAGTTTGTGGAATAAAACCATAGTTAGTTGGTTTTGCGAAAATTGCTGGCTCAACACGATCTAATTGGAATGCCGCAACTTTACGATTCCATTCGATTTTGTGGCAGCTACCTTCTGGAATTTCGTTTACTACATTGATAATGCCAGCATCTACATCGCCTGGCGTTAAAATTTGATTAAAATCAGCCATTTTGTTTCCTTCATTTTATCAAGTTAAAAAACGCAACAAGTATAGCAGTTTTTCTGCTGACTCGCAGTCTCATTTGTAGAGAAAATCAGCAAATAGATTATTTTATAACTATTCATAATTTTGACCGCACTTTCCCCTAAATAAAACTTACGCAAACGTTTACTTCTTATTTTTATGATGTAGAATAGCGCACCTTATTACTTCCAATTTTTTACTTAACTTCAAGGAACACTATGCCAACTTTAGAAAAAACATTTGAACTCAAACAACGTGGTTCAACTGTTCGTCAAGAAATTATCGCGGGTTTAACCACGTTCTTAGCAATGGTTTATTCTGTCATCGTAGTACCCAATATGCTCGGTGCAGCAGGTTTTCCTGCGGAATCTGTCTTTATTGCGACCTGTTTAGTTGCAGGGTTAGGCTCTATCTTAATTGGCTTATGGGCAAATGCACCAATGGCAATTGGTTGTGCAATTTCTCTTACTGCTTTTACAGCATTTAGCTTAGTAATCGGTCAAAAGGTCGCCATTCCTGTTGCCCTAGGCGCAGTATTCTTAATGGGGGTTGTGTTTACCTTAATTTCTGCCACAGGTATCCGTGCATGGATTTTGCGTAATTTACCAGCCAGTATCGCTCACGGAGCAGGCATTGGTATCGGACTTTTTTTACTTTTAATTGCGGCAAACGGCGTTGGTTTAGTTGTCAGCAACCAAGCTGGCTTGCCAGTAAAATTAGGCGATTTTACTTCATTCCCAGTAATGATGTCCTTAATTGGTTTAGCGTTAATTATTGGTCTTGAAAAAATGAAAATTAAAGGCGGTATTTTATGGGTAATTATCGCTATTACTATCGTCGGTTTAATTTTTGATCCAAATGTAAAATTTGGCGGAGAAATTTTCAAAATGCCAACTTTTGGCGAAAACTCTCTTTTCTTACAATTAGACTTTATAGGCGCACTACAACCTGCAATCTTGCCGGTGGTATTTGCTCTCGTGATGACCGCCGTATTTGATGCGACTGGTACAATTCGTGCAGTGGCAGGTCAAGCCGACTTGCTTGATAAGGATGGCCAAATTATCAATGGCGGTAAAGCCCTAACTTCAGACTCAATCAGTAGCTTATTCTCAGGTTTATTCGGTACAGCACCAGCTGCCGTTTATATTGAGTCAGCAGCAGGAACAGCAGCAGGCGGTAAAACTGGTATTACTGCAATCGTCGTTGGTGTGTTATTCTTATTAATGCTTTTCTTCCAACCATTAGCTTTCTTAGTGCCTGGATACGCCACAGCCCCAGCATTAATGTACGTTGGTTTATTAATGTTAAGCAATGTAAGCAAATTAGATTTCGATGATTTCGTTGGCGCGATGAGCGGATTAATCTGCGCAGTGTTTATCGTACTTACCGCCAACATCGTAACAGGCATTATGTTAGGTTTTGCGGCATTAGTGATTGGAAGAATCGTGAGTGGCGATATTAAACGCTTAAATGCAGGCACTGTGATTATTGCAATCGTACTCGTTGCATTCTATGCAGCCGGTTGGGCGATTTAATAACAGAAATAAGAAAGGGGAAAAGCCTTCCCCTTAATTGTAATCTCAAAAGTGCGGTGAAATTTCACCGCACTTTTTTATACTTGGATTACTCTTTCTTCAATAAGAAAATACCGTGATCAGATAAATTTACATAGGCTTGTTTTAAATCAGCATTAAAATCCTCTGGTTTACAATTTACCAGTAAATCTTTGCCCGCCCAGTTTGCAACCACTTCCCAATGGTTGCCCATATAGACCGCACTTTTAATCTCGCAACGTTGTGCATCGCTGCCCTCTGCAGCAAGATAAATTGCTTCTGGGCGAATACCTACTAAGCATTCGCCATCGGGTAAATTAAACTGTGCAGCGTCTTTTAAAGGTACATGATAGCCATTAATATCCACCACGCCATTTTCTAATTTTCCATGGAAAATACTGGATTCGCCCATAAAGTTTGCTAAGAACAAAGAATTTGGTCGTAAATAAAGCTCTTTCGCTGGTGCTTTTTGCATAATTTTACCTTTATGCATAACGATAACTTCATCAGATACCGCAAAGGCCTCTGTTTGGTCGTGAGTCACATAAAGCGAGGTAATGCCTAAACGTTGTTGCAATTCACGGATTTTTTCACGCATTGAACGACGTAAGTTTGCATCTAAATTACTTAATGGTTCATCAAACAATAGGACTTTTGGTTTTAATACTAAAGCACGAGCCAATGCGACACGTTGTTGTTGCCCACCCGAAATTTGATCAACAAAACGATCTTCAAAGCCTGCTAAATCCACTAATTCTAAAGCCTCTTTTACACGTTTAGCACGTTCTTCTTTGCTAATGCCCTGCATTTTTAAGCCGTAGCCGACGTTATCGCCAATGCTCATATGTGGGAAAAGTGCGTAAGATTGGAAGACAATACAAATATCTCGATTTTGAATAGAGGATTTTGTTACGTCTTCGCCATCAATAAAAATTTGACCTGAAGTTGGATTTTCTAACCCTGCCACTAAACGTAATACGGTGGTTTTACCACAGCCTGATGGCCCTAACAATGTTACCATCGTGCCACGTTTGATCGTTAAATCTAAATTATCAATGACGACCGCTTTACCAAATGCTTTTGTGATATTTTTTAATACTAAGAAATCATTATTACTCATAATTTTTACCTACAACTTAACGAGTTAATTCATTTTTTTCGCTTTAGAACGAGAGATACGCGTATCGCCTACAATCCAGTCGAAGAACAAAATAATTGTCATCATCACCACAATTAAGATAGAGCCGTATGCAATTGCAATGCCGTATTCTCCGTCTTCCACACGATTTAAAATATATGCGGTAGCAACGCGAGTGTCTGCTGTCACTAAGAATATAATTGCACTTACTGTCGTCATTGCACGAACGAAACTAGTCACAAGCGCGGAAAGCAACGCTGGTTTTAATAATGGCAAGACGATAAAGCACAATGTTTTCCACGAACTCCCTTTTAAAGAAAGCGATGCTTCATCAAGGGATTTATCAAGTTGTCCTAGCCCTGCAATCGCTGCTCGCATACCAATTGGTAAGTCACGCATTACCATTGAAATAATCACAATAATGCCCGTACCCGTAATATAAAGCGGTGCATTGTTGAACGCTAAAATATAAGATACCCCTGCCACAGTTCCCGGTACAGCAAAGCAAAGCATGGTTAAGAACTCAAGGGATTTTTTACCTTGGAAATCTTTACGCACCACAATATAGGCAATTAATAATCCAAAGAATGCGGTTAATGGCGCAGCAATACCTGCATAAATTAAGGTATTGATCAGTGACGGCCACGCCCCATCGCTCAATCCTTGCCCGAATAACATGGCATAGTTTTTCAAGGTTAAAGTGTAATCTACGCCCCAGTTTACAGTGAAGCTTCCATAGAAAATGCTACCGTAAAGTGCCATATTAAAGATTACCCAGAAGCCAAGCATACCGATGATAGTATATTTCAAGCCGTTTGGCAGTTCTTGCACATCGCCACGATAAGATTTCCCCGAAACAGTGACATAAGAGCGGTTACCAATCCAAATGTATTGAATGATAAAAATCGCCAACGAGAAAATTAACAACATCGAACCTAAAGTACTGGCTGAAGCATAATCAAGTTGTGAACCCGCAATATAGAAATAAATTTGTGTGGCAATCACATCGAAACTTCCACCTAAAACTAAAGGATTACTAAAGTCCGCTAATGATTGAATAAACACAATTAAGAAAGAATTTGCTAATGCTGGACGCAGTAACGGAAAAATAATCTGATAGAACGTTTGATAACGATTAGCACGCAGCGTATAAGAGGCTTCTTCAATTGAAGGGTGAACTGATTTCAATGCACCGTCTAAAATCATAAAAGAAATCGGGGTAAATGCGAGAATTTGCGCAATCGCAATCCCATTAAAACCATAAAGCCAGTTATGACTAGAAAAACCAAAATATTCACTTAAAAATTCTGTTACATAACCAGAACGGCCAAGCATTAAAGTTACCCCTAACCCCACTACAAATGGGGGCGTAACAATTGGCAAAATAGAGAAAATTTTTCCGATAAATGCCGTTCTACGCGCGATACGTGTGGTATAAAGTGCAAAGGCTAAACCAAATACAGTAGAAACGATGCCCACAAAGCCCGATAAGAAAAACGAATTGGTAATTACACGAACAATATAGCTCTGCGTTAAAATACGCATCACTTGCTGTGGCGAAAAGGTATCGCCGTCATAAAACATTGAAACGAAAATTGCCAATGTTGGATAAACAATAAAGAAGAAAATCAACAAAATAATGCAAAGTAAAGAAGCAATAATAAACTTATCCCCTTGCATTACTTTCAGTTTTGCCAATGAAAGTGTCGCCAATGCGGTATATCCCACAAGCAACACAATCACAGAATAGCCCATACTAATTTTGTACAGCGTCGCACTGATAAACATAAACAGTACAGAAAGTGCGGTCAAAAATAGCTCTGTTTTTGCTTGGGTTTGCCGTGGCAATCTCAATAACGGCAAAGCACCATACACAATAACAGGCAGAAACCAAGCCCAAGTTAAATTGAAAGAAACCCAGCCCATTGCCTCTAAATATTCATCTGAAGTACTTTCAAATAAACCGTAATCAAGTGCATTGGAAGGCAAGAGCGCAAACGCCAATAAGGATAAAATAATCCAAAAATAAGCGGAATGCATTATGGAAAGTTTTTTTGCGTTCATACAACCTCGCAGTAAAGAAAACATGACTTTCGCCTAGGGTAAGTAGGCCCTAGGGTAATTACAGTAACTCCCCTATTGGGGAGTAAAAAGCTGTTCCCCAAAGGGGAACTACTATTACGATAATTAGCCGTGGGTATACTTACCCACGGCTATGATTATCACGAAAACTATTTCGCTAATTTAACTTCTTGTACCCATTTTTCAATTAAGGCTTTGCGTTGTTCTGTTGCACCGTATTTTTCAAAGTCATAATTGATCAATTTAAGTTTATTTGGATCAAATGCAGTTGGCGATTGTTCTGCGGTCGTGTTAGTTAAGATTTGTAAAGAATCCCCTTGTTTCCAAGCTAATTCTTGACCTTCTTTTGATAACGCCCAATCGACGAATAATTTTGCATTATCAATATTACGTGCACCTTTTAAGATACTCACACCACCTAATTCATAGCCCGTTCCTTCGCACGGCACAACTAATTCTAACGGCGCACCATTGCGTTTTTCTAAAGCATAATCGTGTAAGAAACCCACGCCGATTGTCGCTTCGCCACGCGCAGAGTTACGTGATGGCGTGATACCCGATTTGGTATATTGAGAAACGTTAGGATGCAAGGCTTTTAGGAAATCGAATGCCTCTTTTTCGCCCCATAATTGGACGAAAGTTGCCAATGCGGTATAAGCAGTACCCGCACTTTGAGGGTCTGCAATTTGAACTTCGCCTTTTAAGCGTGGATCTGTTAGGTCTTTCCAGCATTTTGGCACTTCTTTAATGCCTAATTTTGCCAAACGTTCAGTATTCACACCGAAACCTAAGATCCCCATATAGATTGAGGAAACATAGTGACCTTTGGTTTTCGCAGGATCACGGAAACGTTCAACGATTTCATCAATGTGTTTAGATTTATAAGGCTCAATTAAGCCTAATTCTGCAGCTTGAGCTTGAGGGTCAAAAGTACCGCCGAACCAAACATCCGCTTGAGGGTTATTTTTTTCAGCTTCAACTTTGGCAAAAGTACTGCCTGAACCATTACGAATAAAGGATGTTTTCACATCATATTTTTCGCCGAACGCTTTCGTGGTGGTTTCGCACAAAATATTGGTGGCACTACAGTAAACAACTAAACGACCTTTAGCGTTAGCAGAACCAGAAATAGCCAATCCTGCTGCTAAAAGTGCGGTAGAAACAGAAAGAGAAATTTTGTTGAATTTCATAATACATACTCCTTATTGGATAGGATGCTCGAATCCTACTTGAAAAATAGAAATAATACCGTGATGAAGCTCACACTTTTTGAAATTTGGATAAAAAAATAAACGTGAAATTCACCGCACTTTTCTTTATAATTGCACGAATTTTCCTTACATCGAAACACGATTATGTCAAATCCCTCTTGTATCATTATCGCCATCACAGGTGCATCTGCATCAGGCAAAAGTTCTATCGCTTCCACCGTTCACAAAGAACTCTGCAATGAATTAGGTTGCCAAGAAATTGGTATCATTACTGAAGACAGTTACTATAAAGATCAAAGCCATTTAGAAATGACTGAGCGCGTAAAAACGAATTACGATCATCCAAGCTCTATGGATCGCGATTTACTTATCCAACATTTAAAAAATCTAAAAAATGGCAGTGCCGTAGATGTGCCTGTTTATAGCTATGTAGAACATACTCGCACCAACGAAACAACGCATTTCACACCAAAACGAATCGTAATTTTAGAAGGGATTTTATTGCTCACAGACGAAAGAGTACGCCAATTAGCCGATATTTCTGTATTCGTAGACACACCACTTGATATTTGCTTCATCCGCCGTTTACAACGCGATATGGAAGAACGTGGTCGCTCTCTACAATCAGTGATTGATCAATATCGTGCGACCGTGCGTCCAATGTTCTTACAATTTATTGAGCCATCTAAACAATATGCGGATATTGTTATTCCTCGCGGCGGCAAAAACCGTATTGCAATCAATATGTTAAAAGCTCAAATTCTTCATTTATTGAATCAAAAATAGGAAATCTTATGCGTCTTTGCGATACTGATATTGAACGCTATCTCGATGATGGCATTATTTCTTTAACACCTCGTCCAAATAATGACAAAATCAACGGTGCGACGATTGATGTTCGCTTGGGTAATTCTTTCCGTGTATTTCGTGAACATTCTGCGCCTTTTATTGATTTAAGCGGCCCGAAAGAAGAAGTATCTGCACAGCTTGAATCGGTAATGAGCGATGAAATTATTATCCCAGACGGGGAAGCATTTTTCTTGCATCCTGGTACTTTAGCGTTAGCAACCACACTTGAATCCGTGAAATTACCCGCCAATATTATCGGTTGGTTAGATGGTCGCTCTTCTTTAGCGCGTTTAGGTTTAATGGTACACGTAACCGCACACCGCATTGACCCAGGTTGGGAAGGTAAAATCGTGCTGGAATTTTATAATTCAGGGAAATTACCATTAGCATTACGCCCAAATATGGTCATTGGTGCGTTAAGTTTTGAAGTATTAAGTGGCGAAGCAAAACGACCATACAGTAGCCGCAAAGATGCAAAATATAAAAATCAACAAAGTGCGGTAGCTAGTCGAATTGACGAAGACAAGGAATAATCAATGAAAAAGTTCGTGCTTGTCGTAGGGATCGTCGCTTTGGCGATCTTTTCTTTTTTATATATTCAACTTTATCGAGTGCAAAGTTCCATTAGTGAACAACTGGCACAACAAAACATTGCCGTTCAATCCGTCAATTTATCATTATTTTCTCCCGCACTTTCCCTTGAAAATATAAAAACTACGCAATTTTCAGCTCAAAAAATTGAAGCTAAACTTAGTTTTTTGCCTCTTTTGTATGGAAACGCAGCACTTCATTCACTGAATATTCAACAGCTCAAATTAACTCAAAACACACAAAATCCTGTCAATGTATCGATAGAGGTTTCGCCTTTTTCGTTAAAACAGCTTTTATCAAAAAAAGTAATATTGAATGGCGAAAACCATATTCACATTGAATTTAACAAACCTATTTATGGAAAAACAAAAACTTTCCATTTTTCTTTCCATAAAGCAAATTTAGACTTCTCAACATCAGAATCAGCCCTACTTCAATTTGTAGATGCAAACCTAAATAATCAGCCTATCGGTTATATTGAAACCCACACAGCCCACCAACAAATAGTGACTTATATAAAACCACAACGCGATAACGATTGTTTAGCTGTATTGAAATATCAACAAATTGGCAACCAAAGTGCGGTCAATTTTTCAGGCAAAACTTTCCCCGTTAAACGCTTATTCGCACTATTAAATTTGCCAGAAGTGTTAAGTGGACACGCTGATTTTGATCTTGATTTCAGCTTTTCATCTTCCTCGCTTATTCAAGGCAAATTAAATTTTTTAGCGCAAAATGGCGAAATTCTTGGCGTGAATCTATTGGATATGGTAGCGCAATATTTCCCGATTAATTACAACAATGATTTGTTAAAAAACAAAGAGTTAAACACTCGCTTTGAACAATTTTACTTACAATTATTTCTCCAACAAAATCAACTTATTGCTGAAAAAATTGAATTAAAAACGTCCGCACTTTTGGGGCAAGGAAAAGGCATTATTGATTTAAATCGAATGGAATGCAATGTGGATATTAATTTAAATTCTACGGATCAACGCTATCAAAATTTAACCCTGCCAATCAATTTTTTTGGTAACTGCAATTCTCCACAATACAAAATTAATTTTACGAAGAAATTCCGCCATCAATTAATTGATGCGATTAAAGAAAAGTTACGTTAATGTCGTTATATTTAAAAGCTGAAAAAATTCAATCATGGCGCGTGTTTATTATGGCTTGCGCAGGATTTATTTTTAATACTACAGAATTTGTACCCGTTGCAATGTTAAGCGATATTGCACAAAGTTTTAATATGCAAACCGCCGATACTGGTTTAATGATGACAGTTTATGCTTGGACGGTGCTAATTATGTCTTTACCTGCAATGCTTGCCACCGGCAATATGGAACGTAAAAGTCTGCTTATTAAACTTTTCATTATATTTATCGCTGGGCATATTTTATCGGTCATTGCTTGGAATTTCTGGATATTACTTCTCGCTCGAATGTGTATTGCATTAGCCCATTCAGTGTTTTGGTCAATTACCGCTTCACTTGTAATACGCATCGCACCTAAACACAAGAAAACTCAAGCATTAGGAATGCTCGCTATTGGCACCGCACTTGCCACCATCTTAGGCTTACCGATTGGACGAATTGTCGGACAGCTCGTCGGTTGGCGTGTCACTTTTGGCATTATTGCAGTACTGGCATTATCCATTATGTTTTTAATTATTCGACTATTGCCAAATTTACCCAGTAAAAATGCTGGCTCTATTGCAAGTTTACCCTTGCTTGCGAAACGCCCATTATTACTTTGGCTTTATGTGACAACGGCAATCGTCATTTCAGCACACTTTACCGCTTATACTTATATCGAACCCTTTATGATTGATATTGGGCATTTAGATCCAAATTTTGCCACTGTGGTTTTATTAGTTTTTGGATTCTCTGGTATTGCCGCAAGTCTATTATTTAACAGATTCTACCGATTTGCTCCCACAAAATTTATTATTATTTCGATGAGCTTATTGATGTTCTCACTATTGCTACTACTCTTCTCTACCGAAACAATGATAGCAATGTTCTGTCTTGTGTTTATTTGGGGTATCGGTATTTCTTGTATCGGACTATCCCTACAAATGCGCGTACTAAAACTTGCGCCAGATGCAACAGATGTTGCTATGGCTATTTACTCGGGCATTTTCAATGCAGGAATTGGCGCAGGCGCATTATTTGGAAACCTTGCGACAACCTATTTAGGATTAAATGAAATTGGTTATACGGGCGCAGCATTAGGCTTAATCGGTTTCATCATTTTTATTACAACGCATTTAAAATATCGCCATACATTTCTTCTGCAAAACAAATAAAAAAATAACCGCACTTTAATGCTCAAAAGAGTTTTAAAAGTGCGGTTAAATCTTGCTAAGTTTTATTTATCTTGAATTTAACGTTTCGCTTTCTTAATAAACTTCATCAAACGTTTACGTTTACGCAGTTGGTTCGGGGTAAGTTTATTTTTACGCCCTGCAAAGGGATTCGAACCTTCTTGGAAAAGAAGACGAATGGGTGAGCCAATAATTTTCAAACTCTTACGATAATAATTAGATAAATAACGTTTATAAGAATCGGGTAATTTATCCATTTGGTTACCGTGAACCACAATAATCGGCGGATTATAACCACCTGGATGGGCATATTTTAATTTAATGCGACGACCACCAATCATCGGTGGTTGGTGCTCGTCCGTTGCCATTTGCAAAATACGAGTTAAAAGCGAGGTCGTCATTTTTTGAGTGGCACAAGCATAAGCTTCTTTAATCGAATCAAAAAGATTACCCACACCACTGCCGTGCAAGGCTGAAATAAAATGCACGCGAGCAAAATCAATAAAATCTAAACGACGATCAAGTTCAGATTTAACGCGGTCTTTCACATCTTGATCTAAACCATCCCATTTATTCACGACGATCACTAGAGAACGACCTGCATTTAAAATAAAGCCGAGCAAAGATAAATCCTGATCAGAAATGTTCTCTCTCGCATCAATAGTCAATAACACAACATTAGCATCTTGGATCGCTTGTAAGGTTTTAATCACAGAGAATTTTTCCACTGCCAAATGCACCTTACCGCGTTTACGCACACCTGCCGTATCAATCAAGGTATATTGCTGCCCATCACGCTCCATTGGAATATAAATACTATCGCGTGTCGTACCTGGCATATCGAAAACAACCACGCGATCTTCGCCTAAAATACGATTGGTTAAAGTGGATTTACCCACATTTGGACGACCAACAATGGCAATTTTGATATTTTTATCTTGTTCTTCTTCAAGTTCTTCGTCTAACGCATCGTCAATTAATGCCGTATCTTCTTCTGAGTCAAAATCGAATTCTTGTTCCCATTCATCTTGTTCTTCCTCAGAAGTGCGGTCATTTTCATCGACGTTTTCCATTTGTTCCGCAAAAGGGGCAAGCACTTGTTCCATTAATTGAGTAACACCACGACCTTGCGAAGCAGCGATTTGCTCAATTTCCCCTAAACCTAACTGATAAAATTCAGCACAATGGGAATCCGCATCGATACCATCGGTTTTATTTGCCACCACCACAGTAATTTTGTTTTGACGTTGGCGTAAATAATTAGCAATACCAATATCCGCTGCCGTTAAACCTGCACGAGCATCCACAAGGAAAAGAACAATATCCGCTTCATCAATAGCAAGCAAAGATTGCTCCGCCATTTTTTCTTCTACGCCCTCTTCCGTTCCATCAATACCGCCAGTATCAATAACGATAAAATCATAGCCAGCAATATGTGCGTGACCATATTTTCTATCACGAGTTAAACCAGGAAAATCAGCGACTAACGCATCTCTCGTACGAGTAAGGCGATTAAATAATGTGGATTTTCCCACATTCGGGCGACCAACAAGGGCGACGACTGGAGTTGCCATAAAAAATCTCTTATTTTGTCAAAAATGGCGGCTATTATATCGGAAGTTAAAGGATTGGTAAAAAATGATTTCTTGACATCCTCCCCGCCCTAAAGCACAGGGATTCCTACTAGCTCCCTCGCTTTGCGTGGGCTACTCTTGGTGGGTTCTTGCTGCTGACCTCTATTGAGATTCACTTCACAAGCTCTACGGCTGTGTCCCAGCCTGATATGTTTATGCTTGGACGATAGCTCGCCCACGCTCCAAAACGTTTAACGCTCCAACCACATCCGCATTTTCTGTATAGCCACATTCTACGCATTCAAAATCAGCCTGCGTTTGGCGATTTTCCTTTGCGGTATAACCGCAACAAGGGCAAGTTCGACTGGTGTTCTGCGGCGGAACAGCCACTAAAAAACCGCCTAGCCATTGCGTTTTATAGTCCAACTGACGGCGGAACTCGAACCAAGATTGGTCTAGTATCGCTCGGTTCAAACCTGATTTCTGTTTCACATTTTTACCATGATCTTCCGCTATGCCTTTGGCTGATTTGGACATATTCAACACCTGTAAATCTTCAACGTACACAACCGCGTGGTTTTTGCTGATTTGCGTTGAGATTTTATGCAGGAAATCTTTTCGGCAGTTGGCGATTTTGTGATGTAACTTGCCGATTTTATCTTTCAGTTTTTGCCAGTTTTTACTGAACTTCACTTTATTTTTTAGCTGTTTTTGCAGTTTTGCCAATTTTCCTTTATGGGTTTTAAAGGCATTCAACGGCTTAAAATATTCACCGCTTGAAAGCGTTGCAAAACGGGCAACGCCCATATCTATCCCAATTTCTCCGCCTTGATGTGTTGGGATTTCATATTCAAATTCCGTTTGAATACTGGCAAAAAAACGACCGTACTTTTGGCTAACTGTGACGTTTTTAATTTCGCCGACGACATCACGGCTGTTGCGATAACGAACCCAACCGATTTTCGGGAGATACAAGCGGTTGTTTTGTTGTTCCAGTTTGCAACCTTGCGGAAAACGAAAGCTCTCTTTCAAGCCTTTTTTCTTGAATTTCGGGAAGTCAGCACACTTTTGAAAGAAGTTTTTGAACGCACTTTCAAGGTCTTTTAACGACTGTTGGAGTACTTGAGAATGGCAATCTTTGAGCCAAAGTAGCTCTTTTTTCCAGTGCGGAAGCAGATTAGCTATTTTCGTATAACTGAACTTGGTACTATTATCTTGCCCATATTGTTCATTCTGCCAAGCCAACGCCCGATTGAAGACAAAACGGGAACAGCCACAGAACTGCTTAATTCTGCGGATTTGTTTGCCGTTTGGCATTATTTCGAACTTAAAGGCTTTGCGTAGTTGCATTGGCAAGGTTTAGAATATGATTTTCCACATTCTACACTTGGTCTATGAAAAAAGAAACTGAAATCAGACACGGCAGGCATTGTGTTTTTAATATGCACGTTCACTTAGTCTTTGTTACAAAATACCGCCGTGATGTTTTTACGAAAGCGATTTTAGATGATCTCAATTTGATTTTCGAAAGCGTCTGCAATGATTTTGAAGCAAAATTAGTCGAGTTTGACGGCGAAGACGATCACGTTCATTTACTCATTGAATATCCGCCGAAAGTGGCAGTTTCTACGCTAGTAAACAGCCTAAAAGGTGTATCAAGTCGAATGATTAGAAAGAAAAATTACCCAAGTATCCGAAAAAAACTTTGGGGCAATCAGCTTTGGTCGCCCTCTTATTTTGCCGGTAGTTGCGGTGGTGCACCTATTTCAATTATTCGCCAATACATCGAGCAACAACAAACACCCGATTAGTTAGCTTTGAAACGGCTACGCCGTTTGTGCCTTATATCTCCGCCCTGAAGGACGGAGTTTTACTGCACAGGGCTGATAAAGAAAAAAAAAGCCACAGGATACAATCCTATGGCTTTCTAAACACTGTTTATTTATCTATAACTTAACGTTATAATAATCTCGCTTTCAAGGATCCAACTTGAAAGCGAGTGTTGCGCTTTTTCGCAACGTTTGAAGAGGATAAGAAAATGATTAAACTCATTATCCTTGTTGTCATTTTATTATTAGTGAGCCAGCACGCTTACTAATAAGACAACATACTAGGGAGTATGCAGCTCCCTAGTTCTTCAAATCTTAAAAGTTTACTTTATTTTTGTCAAGGATGAAGCAAATTTCACATACAAAAAAAGCACCATTAGGTGCTATCTTTATTTATCTTAATTGGCGGAATGGACGGGACTCGAACCCGCGACCCCCTGCGTGACAGGCAGGTATTCTAACCAGCTGAACTACCACTCCGAGATAAGATATTAATTTTAAATTGGCGGAATGGACGGGACTCGAACCCGCGACCCCCTGCGTGACAGGCAGGTATTCTAACCAGCTGAACTACCACTCCGCTAAGTGGTGCGTATCTTAATGATGAACACAAATCTCGTCAATCTTTTTTTATTAAATTTTACTTACCTGCTTAAATTCCAAACGATTAATGAACATTGTCATTGCCAAATCGTTTATCCCAAAAGCAATTATTTCCACTTTTTTTATTAATCATCTTTAATAATTCTAAATGTGCTTGTAGCTCATCATCAGTAGGTTGAAGTAATTTTAAATTGTGCGAAAAATCCACTGCACTTTTTATTTCTTCCGCCGCTTTTTCTTGCACAACATGGATAACTTCAGACTCAACAGATTCTTCTTCATCGAATAAATTTGTTTGCCCCCCCGTCATCATCAAATAAACATCCGCCAAGATCTCGGCATCCAGTAACGCACCGTGCAAAGTACGTTTGCTATTATCAATACCTAAACGATCACAAAGTGCGTCCAAATTATTACGTTTTCCAGGATACATCTGACGCGCCATTTGTAGCGTATCTGTCACCAAACAAATATCGTCAGTTTTCACATTGAGGTCAAGTTTACGAAATTCATAATCCATAAATCCAACATCAAAGGGGGCATTATGAATAAGCAATTCCGCACCATTAATATAATCCAAAAAATCTTGGGCAACTTCTTTAAATTCAGGTTTATCCGCTAACATTTCATCAGTAATACCATGAACTTTAATCGCATCAGGATCAACAGGGCGATCTGGCTTAATGTAAATATGGAAATTATTACCTGTGTAACGACGATTTATTAATTCAACTGCACCAATTTCAATAATGCCGTGTCCTTCATAATGCGCGCCAAGCTGATTCATACCTGTAGTTTCCGTATCTAACACAATTTGGCGATTGGGATTAATCATTTGTTCAACCTATCTCTTTCCATTAAAATACCTGCCATTCTACACAACAACCTTTTTGTTATGCAAAAACAGATTGAAATTTTTACTGATGGCTCTTGTTTAGGTAATCCAGGTGCGGGCGGAATTGGTGCCGTATTGCGTTATAAACAACATGAAAAAACACTCTCCAAAGGCTATTTCAAAACCACCAATAATCGAATGGAATTACGTGCTGTCATTGAAGCATTAAATACATTAAAAGAGCCTTGTTTAATCACGCTTTATAGTGACAGCCAATATATGAAAAATGGCATAACAAAATGGAGCTTTAACTGGAAAAAAAATAATTGGAAAGCAAGTTCTGGAAAACCTGTAAAAAATCAAGATTTGTGGAAAGCCTTAGATGAATCCATTCAACGTCATAAAATTAATTGGCAATGGGTGAAAGGACACGCAGGGCATAGAGAAAATGAAATGTGCGATGAATTAGCTAAAAAAGGGGCAGAAAATCCAACATTAGAAGATGTGGGGTATTTTGAAGAATAAAACATACTTGATTTTTTTCATAAAATGACTATATTAGGGGGAGAGTTAGGAGTGCTGGACTTTATAATATGCAGAACGCTGAGCGATTGACTCACCTAACTCACCGAATTTAACCCAATAGATTATTTTTATAATTTATTGGGTTTTTTTAAGGAGAAATTTATGTATTTATTATACGCTGATGAATCAGGATCGATAGATGATCCTAATGGTGATTTCTTTGTTTTAGCTGGATGTTGCTTATTTGAACGTCAAACACATTGGGTTGATAATAAACTTGAAAGTATTGCAAAAGCCTCTTTGTAAAGATTAAAACTTAATTTATCTAATCACAACCAGTCAAAAAAGAACAAAAAACAATCAAATTCATTTAAAAAATGTGATCTCAATCAAATTTCAAGAAAATTAAAATTTGGAGTATTGACATCAAAAAATTTTTTTGCAAGAATGCGGCTCGTCTATTTTGGCGATTGGACAATTCTATTGGAGAAAAGTTCAATCATAGATAGTAAACAACCATAAGGAATACAAATTATGAAAAAAACACTTGCAGCATTAATCGTTGGTGCATTCGCAGCTTCAGCAGCTAACGCCGCTGTTGTTTATAACAACGAAGGGACTAAAGTAGAATTAGGCGGTCGTTTAAGCGTTATTGCGGAACAAAGCACCAGCACTCAAGATAACCAAAAACAGCAACACGGTGCATTACGTAATCAGGGTTCACGTTTCCACATTAAAGCAACGCATAACTTTGATGATGGCTTCTATGCACAAGGTTATTTAGAAGCTCGTTCTGTTACAGATGAAAATACCGACGAGGCTGCAGAGATTTCAGATGGCTTCGGTAATATTACAACCAAATATGCTTATGTTACTTTAGGAAATAAAGCATTCGGTGAAGTAAAACTTGGTAAAGCAAAAACTATTGCTGATGAAATTACAACCGCAGAAGATAAAGAATATGGTCTTCTCAACTCTAAAAAATATATTCCTACTAGTGGTAACACCATTGGCTATACTTTTAATGGTATTGATGGTTTAGTACTAGGCGCTAATTATTTATTAGCACAAGAGCGTTATGCAGAAGATAGATTTATTGGTGCAAAAGAGTATAGGAAATTTGGTGAAGTACGTATAGGTTCAATCAGTAACGGAATTCAAGTTGGTGCAAAATATGATGCTAACAACATTATTGTAGGTATTGCTTATGGTCGTACAAATTATAAAACAATTTCTAACGACAAAATTGCTGCCGACAGAAGAAAAGAAGAACTAAATGGTGCTTTAGCTAGTTTAGGTTACCGTTTTAGTGATTTAGGCTTATTAGTCTCTCTAGATAGCGGCTATGCAAAAACTAAAGGCTATAAAATTAAACACGAAAAAAGCTATTTCGTATCTCCAGGTTTCCAATATGAATTAATGGAAGATACTAATTTCTATGGTAACTTCAAATATGAACGTAATTCTGTAGATCAAGGTAAGAAAAAACGTGAACAGGCTGTGTTATTCGGTGTAGATCATAAACTTCACAAACAAGTATTAACTTACATTGAAGGTGCTTACTCTAGAACTAGAACAGCTCCAAATGATGGTAAGGAAAAAGTAAAAACTGGAAAAGAAAAATCAGTGGGTGTAGGTTTACGCGTTTACTTCTAATTATTTGTTAGAAGGCATACTTAAAAAAGCGAATCGAAAGATTCGCTTTTTTGTTTGTTCTAAAATAGAATAAAACAATCTAAAGTCTTTTTTAAAATAGTTAAAACAGTAGATATTAAAAAGTACACTGCGTTGAGTTTATCGTTATTAATTTTGATGTTTCTCTTTTAAGCAAAATTTTGAGGGTAATCATTGAACCGTTACTATAAGGATTTAATATTAGGAATATCAAATAAGATAAAGAATGACTTATATAAAATAAGTACCTTGTGGAAGTTGAAAGAATATTTCATCGAACAAAAACGGCACAAACAATTAGCTTGCACCGTTTTCAAAAGATAGGAAATCATATTGTTCTAATCTTGCTATAAGCTAATGCTATAACAAAAAATGCGGCTTGCAGAAGAATGATACAAGCACCAGTTGAGGCATCAAAATGATAGCTCAATATTACGCCAATTAGACTTGATGTAATGGAACTGACAATAGCAATCCATAGCATTTTATCAAAAGATTTAGTAAGCGTAAGTGCGGTTATTCCTGGCGCAATTAACATTGCCACCACCAAAATAACACCTACCACTTGCATCGTGCTTACAATGGTTAAAGCAAGTAGAATTAATAAACCATAATGTAAAATTTTAGGAGAAAGCCCTGCAACACGGGCGTGGCTTGGGTCAAAACAATAAAGCAAAAAGTCTTTACGTTTGAAAACAATCAGACAAAAAATTATCGCAGAAATGACCGCACTTTGAATAAGCTCTTGATAACTTACACCCAATACATTACCAAACAAAATATGGGTTAAATGCTGTTCTGTTTGAATTTTGGTAAACATAACCAAACCAATGGCAAACATTCCAGAAAATACAATGCCCATTGCAGTATCTTCTTTTATGCGACTATTTTCTTTTAAATATCCCACACCAAGGGAGCAAAAAATACCTGAGCAAAATGCACCAATGGCTAAAGGAATTCCTGCCAAATAAGCGAGTACAATACCAGGTAATACAGCGTGAGAAATGGCATCGCCCATTAATGACCAACCTTTCAAGACTAAATAGCAAGAAAGTAATGCACAGATAATAGAAACAATCAATGCAGTCAATAAGGCATTTTGCATAAACTCAAATTGTAGCGGTTCTAAAAGCCAATCAAACATTTTCTACCGCCTTTTTATTACGTGTGAGTAAGCCATATTTTGGTGAAAATAAGAAAGCGACTAAAAACAATAATGTTTGCAAGGTCACAATCACACCGCCAGTGGCACCGTCTAAATAATAGCTAATATAGACCCCAACAAAATTTGTCACTGCGCCTAAAATAATAGCGATGATTGACAAGGTTTTGAATTTATCAGTGAGTAAATATGCTGTTGCACCAGGGGTAATGACCATTGCAATGACTAAAATCGCCCCCACAGTTTGCAATGCAGCTACCACACAAGCACTTAATAAAGTAAAAAATAAAACCTTATAAAATAATGGCGAAAGCCCTACTGTTCTTGCCTGTGTTTCATCGAAAAAAATCAGTAATAAGTCTTTCCAGAACAATAAAAGCAATACTAAACAAACACCGATAATAATTGCGACTTGGTAAATATCTTCATCAGCAATGCCTAAAATATTACCTAAAATGATATTGTGCACATTTACTGCGGTTGGATTTAAAGAAATGAGCAATAGACCTAATGCAAAGAAAGTACTGAAAATAAACCCGATAATGGCATCTTCTTTCAGTTTAGAAATGGATTTAATCCAAAGAATAGAAAGTGCGGCAAAAATACCTGCAAAAAATGCACCAAGTGCATAAGGCAACGCAAAAGCATAGGCAATTGCAACACCGGGCACAACGGAATGAGAAAGCGCATCGCCAATCAAAGACCAGCCTTTAAGCATTAAATATGAAGACAAAAAAGCACAAATGCCACCCACTGCGGTACTCAAAATCATCGCCTTGAGCATATAATCATAGGAAAAAGGTTCAAGCAATAAATCTAACATTACCTAATCCCTCTTATTTTTAACCGCACTTTTATAAGGATAATCTTCAAAATGACAATTTTGTGTTGTTGGCGCAGGTGGATCTTGCTTAGTTTCGCCATAGAATACAACGGCTTTTTCATCATCTGTTAAGACGGTAACAGAACGTTTATCTTCATCATTATGTAAATTTTCGCCCAATAATTTAATATGACGTAACACCCCACCAAATACAATTTCCAAATTATGTTGGTTAAAGGTATCTTCTGTTTTTCCTGCGGCGATGACCGTGCGATTAATCATTACCACTTGATCACAAAAATCAGGAACAGAACCTAAGTTATGGGTTGAAACAAGAATCAGATGACCTTCTTCTCGAAGCTGTTGAAGAAGATCAACTATGGCATTTTCAGTTTTCACATCAACGCCAGTGAAAGGTTCATCCAATAAAATAATTGGACTTTGTTGTGCTAAAGCGCGGGCTAAAAACACGCGTTTTTTCTGCCCGCCAGATAACTCGCCAATTTGACGATGCGCAAGATGCTCAATATTTACTCGCTGCATCGCCTCTTGAACTTTTTGTTTATCAATCGCTTTGGGGATACGAAGAAAATTCATATACCCATAACGCCCCATCATCACGACATCATACACTGACACTGGAAATTGCCAGTCCACTTCTTCTGATTGTGGTACATAAGCAACCAAATTACGTTTCAGTGCTTGGGAAATTGGCAAATCACAAAGTTTAATTTCACCTTGTTGTGGCTTCACAAGCCCCATTATGCTTTTAAATAATGTGGACTTGCCACTGCCATTCACACCCACTAATGCACAAATAGTTCCACTATTGAGTGAGAACGTCATATTGTGAATAGCAGTATGACCATTGTTGTAACGAACAGTTACATCATTAACCCAAATTGATGTCGAGAAAGAGTCCATTATTTTCCGAATCCTTTAACAATGGTTGATACAGTGACGTTAAGCAAATCAAAATAAGTTGGCACAGGGCCGTTTTTCGCAGAAAGTGAATCAACGTACAACACGCCACCGTATTTTGCACCACTTTCTTTGGCTACTTGTTGTGCAGGTTTGGCTGAAATTGTACTTTCACTAAACACAACAGGAATATTGTTTTTACGAACTAAATCAATCACTTTACGCACTTGCTGTGGTGAGCCTTGTTGTTCAGCATTGATTGGCCATAAATAACCTTCTTTTAAGTTGTAATCTTTCGCCAAATAACTGAAAGCACCTTCACTTGTTACAAGCCAGCGTTGTGCTTCTGGAATCTGTGCTAATTTTGCACGAAGTGGCTCATCAAGTTGTTTAATTTTTTGAGCATAGTCAGCGGCATTTTTTTCGTACACTGCTGCATTTTGTGGATCGTATTTCACTAACGCATTTTTAATATTTTCAATATAAATTAATGCATTCGATGGCGACATCCACGCGTGTGGATTAGGCGCATCTTTATACGGGCCTTCATAAATAGATAATGGTTGAATACCTTCTGTTACTACCACAGCAGGTTTATCTTTAACATTTTGGAAGAAACGCTCAAACCAACGTTCTAAATTTAAGCCGTTCCATAAAATTAAATCGGCAGATTGTGCTTTTACAATATCTTTTGGAGTGGGTTCATATTCGTGAATTTCAGCACCGGGTTTGGTGATAGATTCCACTGTAGCTGCATCACCTGCCACATTTTGTGCAATATCTTGAATCACGGTGAAGGTGGTAACAACTTTGAATTTTGCATTAGCTTGCATTGCAAATAAACCAAGTGCAAGTGCGGTCATAATTTTGAATGAATTTCGCATAAGATGTCCTTATTTAAAAAAGATAGATTGAATGCCTGAATAATTGTTCAACAGCACAACAATTATTCATCGGGAATAATAGTACTACTTTTTATGTTGTTTTGGAATGGAAATGATTATCAAAATGATAAATTTATTTATAATTATTTCATACAAAATGTATTTTTTTTATGAACATTATTTTGATAATTGCTGAATTAGCGTATTAAATCCCACTTCATCATAGCCATCTTCATATTGAGCTTCTCCAGCTACATCACGAATTGTTCTTCCATTTAATGCTGTGCAGCCGAATTTTTCTAATTTGCTTTTAGTAAAGCTAGAACGATACGCAGAGGAAGTGTTATTTAAACTAATTACGCCAATAGTTGCATTTTTGCATAGGTGTTTATTAATGAAAACGAGATTATAACCAGACTCTTGAATGTAGCCCGTTTTATTCACTGCCGCATCAAAGATTTCATCACGCACTAACTTATTAGTATTTTTAATATAAAGTTTGTGTTTCCCTGCTTGGATATAAGTTGCACTAAGATTAGATAAACGTTTAATGTCCGATTTCTTTAATGAATATTTGGCGAGCTTAACTAAATCCATTGGGCTGGAAATATTATAGCTAGATAACCCTGAACTATCGTGAAAACGAGTAGAATACATACCAAGTTGATGGGCTTTTTCGTTCATTTTATTAATAAATTGGCGACGACTTATTCCCGCTGCACGAGAAAGCGCGTGGGCAGCATAGTTATCAGAATGGACAAGCATTGCTTTCAATAATTCGTTACAAGAGATAGGAATATTTTTAGGTAATTTTGTTCCAGTGCCTTTAATTCGATCCGTATCCTCTTTTGTGATTGCGATTCGACAATTAGGATTTTTATTATTCTCTAAAAATACATTAGCCGTCATTAATTTTGTTACAGAGGCAATAGGCTGAATACTATCAGGCGCATGGCTTTCCAATACTCGATTATGGGTAAAATCATACACAACATAAGACTGTGCCAGCGAAAAAGAAGGACACAAAGATAAAATAAATAAAGCTTTTTTAAACATTATTGGACACCTTAGAAAATAAGCTCGCATTTTACCGCACTTTTTCCGCTGTAATTGAAAATATTTGCGATCTAGATCGCAAAAAAGTGCGGTGAGATTTTCCATCGTTTTTCAATTCCGCTAGATTATGCGATGACAAATCTGTACAATCGCCGTTCATTTTTTAATTGCGAATTTTTCGTTGTGAGTTTTGATAAAACACCTGCACAACGCTATCGCCACAATGTGTAATAACGAGGCTAAAATGTCAGAATTATTGTCTGTGCAATCAGATTCACCAGCTAAAAAAATTAATCTAATGGATTTAACGCGCCAACAAATGCGCGAATTTTTTAAAGAACTCGGCGAAAAACCATTCCGTGCAGATCAGTTAGTAAAATGGATTTATCATTTTGGCGAAGATAACTTCGACAATATGACAAACATTAATAAAAAATTACGTGAAAAACTTAAGGCAGTTGCAGAAATTAAAGCCCCAGAAGTTGCCGTTGAACAGCGTTCAGCCGATGGCACGATAAAATGGGCAATGCAAGTGGGCGAACAACAAGTTGAAACTGTGTATATTCCCGAAACAGATCGCGCGACGCTTTGTGTATCTTCCCAAGTTGGCTGTGCCTTAGCTTGTACATTCTGTTCAACAGCACAACAAGGATTTAATCGCAATTTAACGGTTTCAGAAATTATCGGTCAAGTATGGCGAGCCTCTAAAATTATTGGGAACTTTGGCGTAACTGGCGTTAGACCCATTACAAATGTAGTAATGATGGGAATGGGCGAACCCTTATTAAATGTCGCAAACGTTGTTCCTGCAATGGAAATTATGTTAGATGACTTTGCTTACGGTTTATCAAAACGTCGTGTCACTTTATCAACTTCTGGGGTTGTGCCAGCACTAGATAATTTGAGCAAAATGATCGATGTGGCTTTGGCTATTTCATTACATGCACCAAATGATGAATTACGTGATGAAATTGTGCCAATCAACAAAAAATATAATATCAAAACCTTGATTGACTCAGTAAATCGTTATTTAAATGTATCAAATGCAAACCACGGCAAAGTGACGATTGAGTATGTGATGCTCGATCATGTAAATGATGGCATTGAACACGCTCATCAACTTGCAGAAGTATTAAAAAATACACCTTGTAAAATTAATTTAATTCCGTGGAATCCGTTTCCAGAAGCACCTTATGCAAAAAGCTCGAATACGCGTATCGACCGTTTTCAAAAAACATTAATGGAATATGGCTTTACCGTGATTATCCGTAAAACCCGTGGCGATGATATTGATGCGGCTTGCGGACAGCTAGCTGGAGATGTGATCGATCGTACTAAACGTACGGCAATGAAACGCCAATTTGGACAAAATATTGGGGTAACAGAAGTTAATTAATATTCTAGGCATGTGAATTAATCAAGTTCACATGCCCTATGTTTTCATACAAATTAAAGCATATTAAATATTTCTTCCTACCCTGTTAAAAGGAGAAAAAATGAAAACAATAAGTAAACAACTAAGTGCGGTTATTTTTCCTTTCATTTTTTCTGCCTGCGTTTCACAATCTGCATCTAGCTTAAATCATCAAGCTGCCGCCAAAGCGCGTGTGGAACTCGCTTTGAGCTATCTTCAGCAAAATAATCCTCAACTGGCTAAAATCAATTTAGACAAAGCACTTCAACACGATAAAAATTACTATCTCGTGCATTCAGCACTTGCACATTATTATCAACAACAAGGGCAAATAGAAAATGCCTTTCGTGAGTATGAAATAGCCGTAAAACTTAATCATAAACAAGGCGACGTGCATAATAATTTTGGTACGTTTCTATGTAGTCAAAAGAAATTTGAACAAGCTCAGCAACAATTTGAATTAGCCCTTAATTCGCCGAATTATTATCATCAAACAGATACATTTGAAAATATCGCGCTTTGTGCTTATTCCGCGAAAAAAATGGATATTTATCAGCAAACATTAGAAAAATTACGTCAAATCGATGGAAAACGTGCGGAAAAATTCAATAGTCTAAAATAAAGCATTGCCAAATCAAGTATTGGACTTTAAAATTTAGCCTCCATTTACCGCCTAATTATTTGATTAACTTTATGAATCCAACTACTGAGCAAGTGCTTTCTCCTGGTGAGATTTTTCGTCAAACACGCGAAGCCTTAAATCTTTCTCTTGAAGATGTCGCTAAAGAAATCACGCTACGCCCTTCTATATTAGAGCAACTTGAAAATAATGAATTTATTCAAAAATCAACGCCTTCTATATTTGTCAAAGGTTATGTTCGCAGCTATGCAAAATTCTTACGTTTGCCAGATTCTGTGTGGGAAAATATTGTTTTTGCTGAAACAGAAAAAAATGATTTAGGGAAAAATGCACGTTCAACCCGTGCCGTTAATCAATATTCTTCTCACAATCGTTGGATCGGGCGTTTAACCGCAATAGTATTCGTGATTGTAATTGGTATGACTGGGCTTTGGTGGTGGCAAAGTTATCAACAAAATACTCAAGAACGTGATGATTTAGTGCAAAGCTATGTTGCCTCTACCGAAAACAATCAGCCCGCCACCGCTCTTGTGACAACAGAAGAAAGTAATAAATCTGCACCAGAAACAGCAGAACCAGTCTCACAACCAGTAGAAATAACAAATAATCTGTTACCAGAAATAGCACAAGAAAATAGCGTTTCACAACTCAAAAACGATGAAAAATCAGTTTCAGACATTCAAAGTGCGGTCGAAAATCCAAGTATTTCTCCAACGTTACCTATAGCAAAAGGCGATTTAGTGATTGAAATATTGACAAATAGCAGTTGGATTAGTGTAAAAGATAACGCTCGCCACGTATTAGCACAAAAAGAATATAAACAAGGCGAAATCTTAACCTTTAATGGCAATGAATTTTCATTAATTGTAGGTGCACCAAGCAATGTGCGCATCACTTACAAAGGCGAGAATTATCCTCTGAAAGTGGATGGTCGTGTAGCAAAATTCAAACTTTCACAACCTTAGGAAAAATAATGTCAGCTTTTCAGCCAACTATTAAGCGTCGTGAATCGACAAAAATTTATGTGGGAAATGTACCAATTGGTGGAGATGCACCGATTGCCGTGCAATCAATGACAAATACTCGCACTACTGATGTGGAAGCGACAGTTGCTCAAATTAAATCATTAGAACGTGTTGGTGCAGATATTGTTCGTGTATCTGTTCCAACAATGGATGCTGCAGAAGCATTTAAACAAATTAAACAACAAGTGAATGTCCCGCTCGTAGCAGATATTCATTTCGACTATCGTATCGCGTTAAAAGTCGCAGAATATGGCGTGGATTGTTTACGTATTAATCCCGGCAATATTGGTCGTGAAGATCGCATCCGTGCCGTTGTTGATTGTGCTCGTGACAAAAATATTCCGATTCGTATTGGCGTAAACGCTGGCTCTTTGGAAAAAGATCTGCAAGAAAAATACGGCGAACCAACACCAGAAGCCTTATTAGAGTCCGCATTACGTCACGTAGAAATTTTAGATCGCCTAAATTTCGAACAATTTAAAGTGAGCGTAAAAGCCTCTGATGTATTTTTAGCGGTGGAAGCTTATCGTTTACTGGCTAAAGCAATTAAACAGCCTTTACATTTGGGTATTACTGAGGCTGGTGGCGCACGTGCTGGTGCAGTAAAATCTGCGGTGGGTTTAGGAATGTTATTAGCTGAGGGCATTGGCGATACGCTGCGCGTTTCTTTGGCGGCAGATCCTATAGAGGAAATCAAAGTCGGTTTTGATATTTTGAAATCTTTAAGAATTCGCTCTCGTGGCATTAATTTTATTGCTTGCCCAACTTGTTCTCGTCAAGAATTTGATGTGATCGGCACAGTAAATGCGCTAGAACAACGCCTTGAAGATATTATTACACCAATGGATGTATCGATTATCGGCTGTGTAGTGAATGGTCCTGGCGAGGCACTCGTCTCCGATCTGGGCGTAACGGGCGGTAACAAAAAAAGCGGTTATTATCTTGACGGCGAACGTCAAAAAGAGCGTTTTGATAACGAAGATATAGTGAACCAATTAGAAGCAAAAATTCGTGCGAAAATCGCACGACAAGATCCAAAAAACAGAATTATTTAAGGAAAGCTCGTGGCAAAAACAATTCAAGCAATTCGTGGTATGAACGATTGCGCCCCAACAGAATCTCCATTATGGCAATGGATTGAAGCACAAGTACGCAATGTATTAAATAGTTATGGCTATTCGGAAGTGCGTATGCCAATTGTAGAAAGCACACCATTATTTGCGCGCGCAATCGGCGAAGTAACTGATGTTGTCTCAAAAGAAATGTACACATTTTGGGATAACGATGAACAATTAACCTTACGCCCTGAAGGCACAGCAGGTTGTGTGCGAGCAGCCATTGAACACGGTTGGATCTATAATAATGAACAACGCTTATGGTATATCGGGCCAATGTTCCGTCACGAACGTCCGCAAAAAGGGCGTTACCGTCAATTCCATCAAGCAGGTGTTGAGGTATTCGGTATTGCAAATCCAGAAATCGATGCAGAATTAATCATGCTTACCTACCGTTTATGGAAAGCATTAGGTATCGATCAACATGTTACACTTCAACTTAACTCAATTGGTTCTTTAGAAGCACGCACAAATTATCGTTCTGCGTTGGTTGGATTCTTAGAAAACCATCAAGATTTAATGAGCGATGAAGAAAAAGATCGCTTGGTAAAAAATCCATTGCGTATTTTGGATACCAAAAATCCAGAATTACAAAAAGTATTGGATAATGCACCAAAATTACTTGATTATTTAGATGATGAAAGCCGTGAACATTTTGAACAATTATGTGCATTATTAGATGCGGTTGGTATTCAATATGAAATTAATCCTAAACTCGTGCGTGGTTTAGATTATTACAACAAAACTGTATTTGAATGGGTAACCTCCGCTCTTGGTGCACAAGGTACCGTGTGTGGCGGCGGTCGTTATGACGGTTTAGTGGAACAACTTGGCGGACACGCAACGCCAAGCATCGGATTTGCGATGGGGTTAGAGCGTTTAGTCTTGTTGGTACAAGAAGTTAATCCAAATGTTCCTGTTAAAAGTGCGGTGGATATTTATGTTGTTTATCAAGGCGAAGGCACAACATTAGCCGCTTTTGAATTAGCGGAAAAAGTACGCTCAGAATTACCGCACTTAAATACTATGTTGCACTGCTCTGGCGGTAATTTCAAAAAACAATTTAAACGTGCAGATAAATCTGGTGCAACATTGGCATTAGTTATCGGCGAAAGCGAAGTCCAAAATAAACAAGTCGTTGTTAAACACTTACAAGGTGGTGCAGATCAGCAAACCTTAGATTTAGTGAATGTAATCGACTATATTCAAACTCAATTTTAATTTAAAAGGGGAAAAACATGGCTTATTCCATTGAAGAAGAACAAGAGATTAACCAGTTGAAAGAGTGGTGGAAAGAGAATGGCAAAACAATTATTGTCGCTTTTATCTTAGGGGTTGGCGGTATGTTTGGATGGCGTTATTGGCAAGCACACCAAGCAGAACAAATCGCTCAAGCCTCTGCACAATACGATACTTTAATTAATTCTGTGCAACAAGACGAACAGGCTAAAAAAGCAAATATAGAACAATTTGTGCAAGCGAATAGCAAAACTGCATACGCTGTCTTTGCTTTGTTAGATGAAGCGAAAAAAGCCACTGAAAAACAAGATTTTTCAGCAGCAGAAGCAAATTTAAACCAAGCATTAACCCAATCTCAAGATGAAGTATTAACATCTATTGTTGCATTACGTTTAAGTGCAGTGCAATTTCAATTGGGTCAATTAGATAATGCTTTAACTACATTAAACCAAGTGAAAGGCGAAAGTTTTAATGCTCGTAAAGCGATTTTAACTGGCGATATCCAAATTGCAAAAGGAGATAAAGTTGCGGCGAAAAACAGCTTTGAGCAAGCACAACAAAGTGGTAGCCAATTAGAACAACAAATGGCAAAAATGAAATTAAACAACCTTTAAAAAATAATACCCGCATCAAAGTGCGGGTATTTTTTCAATCAAATTTCTGATTATTCAAATTCATCTAACCATTTTAATAAAATAGCCTCAAGAATTGATTCATTTGATTTATTCGGATCATCGTCAAAATCTTCAAGTTCACAAATCCATTTATGTAAATCAGTAAAACGAACGGTTTTTGGATCTAAATCTGGATTACGATCGTAAAGTTCTTCTGCAATTAATTGGGCGTCTGTCCATTTCATTAGTGAGCCGCCTCATTTGCGTGATTAAGATTATATTTTGGAATTTCTACCACAAGATCTTCATTTCCCACGACACATTGACAAGATAAACGGCTATCCATTTCTAATCCCCAAGCCTTATCTAGCATATCTTCTTCTTGATCACTCGTTTCATTTAAAGAATCAAACCCCTCACGAACAATCACGTGGCAAGTTGTACAAGCACAAGAACCATCACAAGCGTGATGAATTTCTACTCCTGCATTGTGAGCAACTTCTAATAAGTTATCTCCTGTTGCAGCATCAACGACCATACCTTCAGGACAAAAATCTTCATTAGGTAAAAAAATCACTTTTGGCATAATACTTTCCTCAAAATTATTTAATATCTGACCGCACTCTTACGGATTTTCAATGTCTGACAGATTTTTACCCGTCAAAGCTTTATTAATTGACGCATTCATTCGACGAGCCGCAAATTCTTGGGTAGCAGTGTCTAAGGCTTTAATTCCTTGCGCAATTGCATCGCGATCTGAACCTTGTTTTACAAACATTAATTGTTTTAACACAGTTTCAATATGATGAAATTCATCTGTGCTAAGCAATTCAGCCCCATCTGCTTGTAACGCAACAATTACGCTTTCAATAACACGATCTGCTTCCACTCGTTGCTCGGCTAATTCACGTGCTTGTAAATCCTCTTGCGCATTATCAAAAGAAGATTTAATCATTGCGGTTACTTCTTCATCAGTTAAGCCATAAGATGGTTTAATTTGTATTGAAGACTGTACTTTTGTCGATTTTTCCATCGCTGTAACGCTTAATAAACCATCTGCATCCACTTGATAAGTCACTCTAATATGGGCTGCACCCGCTGCCATTGGCGGAATACCTCGTAGAGTAAAGCGTCCTAAAGAACGACAATCATCCACTAGCTCTCGTTCGCCTTGTAGCACATGAACAGTCATTGCCGTTTGTCCATCTTTGAAAGTAGTAAACTCTTGCACACGAGCTACAGGAATTGTTGTATTACGTGGAATAATTTTTTCCACTAATCCGCCCATCGTCTCAATGCCTAAAGAAAGTGGTACAACATCAAGCAATAACATATCAGAATCAGTTTTATTCCCGACTAAAATATCTGCTTGAATTGCAGCACCAAGTGCCACAACTTTATCAGGATCGATTGAGGTTAATGGTGTTTTACCAAAAAACTCTCCAACTTGTTCTCTTACATAAGGCACGCGAGTTGAACCACCAACCATTACTACCGCTTGCACTTCTTCGGATTCCACATTGGCATCTTTCAATGCCCGACGACAAGTTAGCAATGAACGTTTTACAAGCGGATAAATTAATTCATTGAATTGTTCCCGCGAAATTTCTACTGAAAAATCTTGCCAAGAAATAACCGCACTTTTTTCATTAGTCAAAGTAATTTTAGCTTGGTTGGCAAGGGTTATTAGCTCACGCTGTTGATTTGCTGTTTGTGGTTTTAGCTTAGTTTGTTCTATTACCCAATCTGCAATTAAATGATCAAAATCATCTCCACCTAATGCAGTGTCTCCACCCGTTGCAAGAACTTCAAAGATACCTTTTGATAAGCGTAAAATTGAAATATCAAATGTACCGCCGCCTAAATCATAAACCGCAATAATGCCTTCCTGCCCACTATCTAATCCATAAGCGAGTGCAGCTGCAGTAGGTTCATTCAATAAACGTAATACATTTAGCCCTGCTAAACGCGCAGCATCTTTAGTGCTTTGACGTTGAGCATCATCAAAATAAGCAGGAACTGTAATCACAACGCCAGAAAGCTCTCCGCCAAGACGCTGTTCGGCAATATGATTTAAACGCGACAAAATATCTGAAGATACTTCAATTGGACTTTTCTGCCCTTGTGCTGTAACAATTAAAGGTAATCCATTTTCACTTGCTACAAATTCATAAGGCAAACTAGGATAACGAGATTGCACATCTGCAAGACTTCGACCAATTAAGCGTTTGACTGAAATCACTGTATTTTGGGGATCAAGTGATGCTTGTTCAAAAGCTTCCAAACCAACTTTCTTTTCTGCAACGCTATAATGAACAACTGATGGTGTAAGACTACGATCTTGTTCATCATTAAGAATCACGGATTTTCCACTACGCACAGATGCTACTAAAGAATTAGTTGTTCCCAAATCAATTCCTACCGCCAAACGATGTTGGTGTGGAGCCGCTGTTTGTCCGGGTTCTGCAATTTGTAATAATGCCATATACTTTTTTCTACTAGTTATGCGGCGGAATACGCCAAATCAAATTTCTCTTTTTTTGTAAAGTTTGCTTGGTAATGGGTTTCAATATTGACTTCCTGTTTTTGGCGTTCATCAATTGCTATTTTTCTGTCTTGGTTTAAATCAGGCGTGAATACAAAAATTTGATTGCCATCTAATTGTTTTACATCATCTTGCCAATTTTGCCAAAATAGTCCTTGATAAAAGGCCTCTAAATCGCCATTCAATGCCCAAGCTAAAAATTCTGTGTAAGTAAAATTTAAATTATGCCAAGTAAGATCTTTTGACGAATAGTAATAAATTTTGCCAATATTATCGCCTAACGAACCACCATTTAACGCAAAATAACCACCAATCACATCATCTGCAACTAATAAATATTTTGGTTTTTCGCCTGACTCACTAAAAGATTTACTGAAATTCCAATCCATCAAGCCACGCGGTAATTTAAAACTTCCAGAACCTAAAATACGTAACCAACCATAATGAATTAAAATTCCACCTGTTTCATAGATTACTGCGCCCATTGGCGAGGATGTTGGCATTTGCATAGTAAAAAGCTCACGCTCCGCACTGGATTGATCTTTTTTAATTACTTCACAATGATTGCGAGCGTTATCAATCCATTGGGAAAGGGTTATCCAAGCAGAATGTTCTGGACTAGTGAGCTGTTCAAGAGTTTGCATAGTGTTATTTATTCACATCTCGTAGGGGCAAATTACATTTGCCCCTACATTTAATCTAATTCAAAAATTCGTTCTTCCACACGCTCAATTTCTTCAGAAAGTTTACGGGTAAAACGCAATTTATCACAGTATTGAGATGCTCTCGCCCATTGTTGAGATTTCAAACTCTCAAAAAGTGCGGTCAATAATAATTGAGTTTCTTGTTTAATTTCTTTCGCAAAAGCATTTAATGCTCTTTCATCTTGCTGGCTTTCAACTTCTTCTAATTGTTCTCGCCACTGTAACTGTTGCATTAAAAACGCCACATCTTGCGTGCTTTTTTGTTCAAGATCTAACTGCTCGCCAGTATTAAGAGCAATGATCGCTTCAGCTCGCAAAATTGGGTCTTTTAACGTTTTTAAGGCATCATTCACTTCGGTAGATTTTTGCATCGCAACACGTTGCTCTAAAGCACTACTTGAGACAAAATTATCTGGATGTAGAGCCTTTTGTAATTTTAAATAATGTGCATTTAGTGCTTTTTCATCCAGCTGAAAATCAACGGGTAAATCAAAAATTTGAAAAGGATTTAACATCAGATTATTACCTTAAACGTGGAAACTTTCGCCACAACCACAAGATTCTTTTACATTTGGATTATTATATTTAAAGCCTTCATTTAGGCCTTCTTTTACATAATCCAGTTCAATGCCATTGAGATAAACGAGACTTTTTGGATCGACAATAATATTAACACCGTGCTGCTCAAAAACTTGATCTTCTGAATTTAAAACATCTACAAACTCAAGTACATAAGCTAAGCCAGAACAACCTGATGTTTTCACACCTAAACGTAATCCAATACCTTTACCACGATTATCCAAAAAGGCTTTCACTCGCTGAGCTGCTTTTTCTGTTAATGTAATACCCATCTATCCCCCAAACACCGCTAAAAGTGCGGTCAAAATTGACCGCACTTTTTCACATGATTAGCCTTGTTTTGCTTTATAATCAGCAATTGCTGCTTTAATTGCATCTTCTGCTAAAATAGAGCAATGCACTTTCACTGGCGGTAATTCTAATTCTTCAGCAATTTGGCTATTTTTAATTGCCCCTGCTTCTTCTAAAGATTTACCTTTTACCCACTCAGTAATTAATGAACTAGATGCAATCGCAGAACCACAACCATAAGTTTTGAATTTTGCATCTTCAATAATGCCATTATCATCTACTTTGATTTGTAGTTGCATAACATCACCACAAGCTGGCGCACCGACCATTCCAGTACCAACATTGCTATCTTTTTTGTCCAATGATCCCACGTTACGTGGATTTTCATAATGATCAATTACTTTTTCGCTATAAGCCATTTTAACTTTCCTTTTTTCAATTCTAGTGAATGCCATTGTCAGATAATGGCAACTAAATATTAGTGAGCAGACCACTCAATGGTATTTAAATCAATACCTTCTTTAAACATATCCCATAATGGCGATAATGCACGAAGTTTTTCTACCGCACCTTTCATTAAATTAATTGTGTAATCAATTTCTTCTTCAGTAGTATAACGACCTAATGTGAAACGAATTGAACTGTGCGCCAATTCATCATTTAAGCCAAGTGCGCGCAATACATAAGATGGCTCTAAGCTAGCAGATGTACAAGCAGAACCAGAAGATACAGCAATATCGCGCAACGCCATCATTAAGGATTCGCCCTCAACATAGTTAAAGCTAATATTTAAATTGCTATCTAAACGATGTTCCATTGAACCATTTACATAAGTTTCTTCAATATCTTTTAAGCCATTATATAAACGATCACGAAGTGCTTTTAAGCGCGGCATTTCTGATGCCATTTCTTCTTTTGCAATTCGATATGCCTCTCCCATTCCTACGATTTGATGAACAGGTAATGTACCTGAACGCATACCACGTTCATGACCACCACCATGAATAATCGCCTCTAAACGTACACGAGGTTTACGACGAACATACAATGCACCAATACCTTTTGGCCCGTAAAGTTTATGGCTAGACATCGACATTAAATCAACAGCTAATTCTTCCAAATTAATTTCAACTTTACCAACACTTTGCGTTGCATCCACATGGAAAATTGTTTTATTTGCACGACAAAGCTCACCAATAGCTTTAATATCTTGTAACACACCAATTTCATTATTAGCGTGCATAATTGAAGCTAGAATTGTATCTGGACGAAGCGCAGCTTTGAATTTTTCTAAATCAATTAAACCATCAGCTTCTGGAGACAAATAAGTTACTTCAAAACCTTCTCTTTCTAATTGACGGCAAGTATCTAACACTGCTTTATGTTCAGTTTTACAGGTAATAATGTGTTTACCTTTAGTTTGATAGAAATGTGCCGCACCTTTAATTGCGAGGTTGTCAGATTCTGTTGCGCCAGAAGTAAAGACAATTTCACGAGAATCTGCGCCAATAAGATCAGCGATTTGATTACGTGCAATATCAACAGCTTCTTCTGCTTGCCAACCAAATTTGTGTGAGCGAGAGGCTGGATTGCCAAATGTGCCATCGATGGTTAGAAACGCCATCATTTTTTTCGCAACACGTTCATCGACTGGACAGGTCGCTGCGTAGTCTAAATAAATAGGTAATTTCATTTTCACTCCTAAATTATGCTAAATATAACCGCACTTTTTTTATTTGAAAAATATCCGGCTTATCCTTTTTATTGATTAACTAACAAATTATTAAAATCACGATGAGATTGACGCTTTACATTACGCTTATTTACCAGCTCAGCTAAGGTAATCTCGTTTAAAAAACTTTCAATACGTAAACTTAAATCTTCCCAAAGTTCGTGAGTTAAACATTCCACACCATTTTTACAATTTTCACGCCCCAAACATTTCGTTACGTGAATATTTTCATTTACTGCCGCAATAATCATTCCTACAGAAATTTGTTCACTTGGTAGCCCTAACTGATAACCACCTCCTGGTCCGCGAACACTTTTGACTAAACCGTCTTTACGTAATTTAGCAAAAAGTTGCTCTAAATAAGATAAGGAAATATGTTGGCGTTCAGAAATATCCGCAAGGCTTACAGGCCCGCCATCTGCATTTAAAGCAATATCCAAAACGGCTGTAACTGCATAACGACCTTTTGAAGTAAGTTTCATAAAGAATCCCTAAAAATTAATGGTGCAATACTTACATATCTGACTAATTGAGTCAATTATCCTCATTTGTTAAATTAATTCGTTTTTCAACCGCACTTAGCATGCCATTTAAAATATTTAATTCGTTTTTCTCTAATTTCGCACGATAGTATAAACGCTTTAATTTACGCATAACTCCTTGATTTTGAATAAATCCAAGAGATTGATATATACGTTCTGTGTGGTCAAAAAAATAAGCTAACTGATCTGCTGTTGGATAGTTTTTCTCTATTAAAGAAAGTGAATTTTTCTTATTATTTTGAACTAAGAAAGCCATACGCAATTCATAACTTACCAACTGCACAGCCATTGCTAAATTTAAAGAAGAATAATCAGGATTAGCTGGAATATTCAAATGATAATGACATTTCAACAATTCTTCATTGGTTAATCCAATACGCTCACGTCCAAACACAATAGCTATCTTGCCTTTATGTGCGATCACTTTATCTGCACATTCTCTCGGTTCAATTAAGGTATTTTGCAAATGACGTAAACGCGCACTTGTTCCAATAACTAACGAACAATTTTTTACTGCATCATCAAAACTATTTACAATCATTGCATTTTTGACCATATCTTCTGCTCCTGCAGAAAGTGCATAAGATTGCTCGTCAATAGATTTTGGCGATACGAGACAAAGTTGAGTCAATCCCATCGTTTTCATTGCTCTAGCCGCAGAACCAATATTACCGCAATGAGAAGTTTCAATTAAAACAATACGAATATTTTCCAACATAATGATGCCCGACTAAAATTTAGGGATATTCTACCATAATAACCGCTAAAAATAGTCAAGAATTTAAGTAAATTAAAGAAATTTAAATTAGAGATGAAGAATAGAAATAAGAATGGTAGGTTGTGAGAGGCTCGAACTCTCGACCGACGAATTAAGAGTCCGCTGCTCTACCAACTGAGCTAACAACCCAACTGGACAATTAAATCAGAGAGTGGTGGGTCGTGAAGGATTCGAACCTTCGACCAACGGATTAAAAGTCCGCTGCTCTACCGACTGAGCTAACGACCCACTGTGTTGATGAGTTAATGATAACGCATTTATTTTAGAATCAAAAGAATAAATTCATTCTTTCAAGCTAATTGGTTAAATTACAAACGATGAAAACAAAACAGGATCCAATAAAAAATGGATCCTGTTTTTCAAGTATTAGAAATACCAAGAATTAGTACGCTAACACTGCACGACGGTTTTTAGAATATGCAGCTTCATCATGACCTAATACTGCAGGTTTTTCTTCACCGTAAGATACTGTGCCTAATTTACCAGCATCAACACCTTTACCAGCTAAATAACCTTTAACTGCATCTGCACGACGTTGGCCTAATGCGATGTTGTATTCTGGTGTACCACGTTCATCAGTGTTACCTTCTACTAATACTTTAGCAGCTGGCGTTGCATTTAAATATGCTGCGTGTGCATCTAAGATTTGAACGTATTCACCGGTGATGTCGTATTTATCAAAACCAAAATATACGGTGTTGTAACGTTGTTGAAGATCAGCAACAGAGTATCCGCCAAAAGTTTGAGCAGCACCATTGCCTGCAGCATCGTTGTTAGAGGAACTACAAGCCGCTAATGCAGCTACAGAACCTGCAACTAATAATGATTTAACAAATTTGTTCATTAGATTTCTCCTAAATGAGTTTTTTATTTAGTTAAGTATGGAGACCAAGCTGGAAATTTTACTTGGCCATCACTTCCTGGAAGGCTCGCCTTAAAGCGACCATCTGCAGAAACCAATTGTAGCACCTTTCCTAAGCCCTGTGTAGAACTATAAATAATCATAATTCCATTTGGAGAAAGGCTTGGGTTTTCGCCTAGAAAAGATGTACTAAGTACCTCTGAAACGCCCGTTGTGAGATCTTGTTTAACTACATTATTGTTACCATTAATCATCACAAGTGTTTTTCCATCTGCACTAATTTGTGCGCTACCGCGACCACCCACTGCTGTTGCACTACCACCGCTTGCATCCATTCGATAAACTTGTGGCGAACCACTTCTATCGGATGTAAATAAAATTGAATTTCCGTCTGGCGACCACGCTGGTTCAGTATTATTACCCGCACCACTCGTCAATTGAGTAGGCGTACCGCCATTTGCTCCCATAACGTAAATATTCAGAACGCCATCACGAGAAGAAGCAAAAGCTAAACGAGAACCATCAGGCGAAAAGGCTGGCGCGCCATTATGCCCTTGAAAAGATGCCACTACTTTACGCATACCAGAATTCAAATCCTGTACAACAAGTTGTGATTTTTTATTTTCAAACGATACATAAGCCAAACGCTGACCATCTGGAGACCAAGCTGGAGACATAATTGGTTGAGCACTACGATTGACGATAAATTGATTATAGCCATCATAATCTGCTACACGAACTTCATAAGGTTGCGAACCGCCATTTTTTTGCACAACATAAGCGATACGAGTTCTAAAGGCACCACGGATCGCAGTTAATTTTTCAAAAACTTCATCACTCACAGTATGCGCACCATAGCGTAACCATTTGTTTGTTACTGTATAGCTATTTTGCATTAATACAGTCCCTGGCGTACCTGATGCACCAACCGTATCAATTAATTGATAAGTAATACTATAACCATTACCCGATGGAACCACTTGTCCAATTACAATTGCGTCAATTCCAATATTCGACCAAGCTTCAGGATTTACTTCAGCTGCTGAAGTTGGGTGTTGAGGCATTTGAGACACTGCAATAGGATTAAACTTACCACTGTTACGTAAATCATCTGCAACAATTTTACTAATATCTTCTGGTGCAGAACCAACAAATGGTACGACAGCGATAGGGCGCGCACCATCAACCCCTTCATCAATGACAATGCGTACTTCATCGCCAGCGAATGCATTGCTTCCAACAGCAAGTACAATCGCGAATACGCTCACTAAACGTTTTAATAATTTCATTTTGTTACCTTTAAAATTTAACAATAAATTTTTCTAAAGAATTATCGAATATCAAAGTCAATAATTGGTGATTTATATTTTTCATAAATTTCATCTGATGGCGCAGCTGGAACTTTTTTCGTTCTAGCCACCGCACTTAATGCAGCTGAACAAATATCATCAGAGCCTGAAATTTTTTGATACCCCAAGATTGTGCCATCTCGACCTAATTGAATTTTAATACGACAAACCTTTCCTGCAAAATTTGGATCTTTTAAGAAACGACGTTGAATCTCTTTCTTAATTACACCTGCGTATTGATCCCCAACCTTACCACCATCGCCAGAGCCAAGTGCAGCACCGCTACCTTGAGTTCCACCTTTATTTGTGTTTCCCCCTTTAGATGCACTACCGCCACCAATATCTCCGCCATTTAAGAAATCATCTAGGCTTGCTTGATCTGCTTTACGTTTCGCTTCCGTAGCAGCTTTAGCTTCTGCATCAGCTTTTGCTTTTGCCTCTGCTGCCGCTTTCGCTTTTGCCTCAGCTTCAGCCTTTGCTTTAGCTTCAGCAGCGGCTTTTGCCTTAGCTTCCGCTTCTACTTTCGCCTTAGCTTCTGCATCAGCTTTTGCTTTAGCCTCCGCTTCAGCCTTTGCTTTAGCTTCAGCGGCGGCTTTTGCCTTAGCTTCTGCCTCTTGTTTTGCTTTTTGAGCAGCAATTTCTGCTGCTTTCGCTTTAGCCTCTTCTTCAGCTTGTTTTGCCGCAGCAGCTAAACGTTTAGCCTCTGCATCTGCTTTTAATTTTGCAGCTTCAGCCGCTTGTTTAGCCCTAGCCTCTTCAGCTTGCTTCTGTTTTTCCAACGCTTCTTGACGAGCTTGCTCTTGTTGTTTTTTTATTTCTTGCTGACGTTGCTGTTCTTGCTGACGTTTTAACTCTTCTTGTCGTTGAACTTCTTGTCGTTGAACTTCTTGTCGTTGAACTTCTTGTTGATGCTTAATCTCTTCTTGATTAGGCTCAGGTGGTTTTTCTTCCACAACAGGTTCTGGGCGTTTTTGTTTATCCGCTTGCCCTTTTTTTTGTTGTTGAATACGCCCCCATTCCTGAGCAGCCGTACCAGTATCAACAATCACTGCCCCTATTACATCTCCTTCACCTTCTCCACCACCCATAATTTCAACGGTGTGATAAAGCGAGCTTAAAATCAATAAGCCAAACAAGATAAAGTGCAAAAGGATAGAAATAGCAAAAGCATTGATTCCTTTCTTTTGTCGATTATTTTGCACGTGTTACCTACTTAGCTAAATGGGATTTGTCATTAAACCTACAGATTTAATGCCTGCAAGATGAAGTAAATTCAATGCCTTAATCACTTCTTCATAAGGTACTTCTTTAGCTCCGCCTACTAAAAATAGCGTATTATTATCCTTATCAAATTCCTGTCTAGATAATTGAGTAACCATTTCTTCTGTTAAACCTTCTTGACGTTCTCCGCCAATAGAAATCGCATATTTTCCAATGCCTGCCACTTCAAGAATGACGGGTACTTTATCTTCATTAGAAACCTCTTGGCTTTGCACAGAATCAGGCAATTCAACTTGAACGCTTTGACTAATAATAGGGGCGGTTGCCATAAAAATTAACACTAAAACTAAAAGCACATCTAAAAAAGGCACAATATTAATTTCAGATTTAATTGCTTTACGCTGACGACGAGCCATATATTCCTCTAAAATTTTAACTTATTTTTACCGCACTTTTTCTTCAAAGTGCGGTCAATTTTCCCTATATTTTAGTGAGGGGCTTTACCAAAGGCTTGACGGTGTAAAATCGTCGTAAATTCATCAATAAAATTACCGTAATCTTGTTCAATGGCATTCACTCGTAAGCTTAAACGGTTATAAGCCATTACTGCAGGAATTGCGGCAAATAAACCAATCGCAGTGGCAATCAAGGCCTCAGCGATACCTGGCGCTACCATCTGTAACGTTGCTTGTTTTGCACCACTTAATGCCATAAAAGCGTGCATGATACCCCAAACAGTGCCGAATAAACCAATATAAGGGCTAACAGATGCCACTGTGGCTAAAAATGGAACTCGATTTTCCAAACTTTCAATCTCACGGTTCATCGCAAGATTCATCGCACGCATTGTGCCTTTAATAATCGCTTCAGGTGCATCTGGATTTACTTGTTTTAAACGTGAAAATTCTTTAAATCCCACGCAAAAAATTTGTTCGCTGCCCGTTAATCCATCGCGACGATTAGATAGCCCTTCATAAAGTTTATTTAAATCTTCTCCTGACCAGAAACGATCTTCAAACGTACGCGCTTCTTTTAAGGCATTCGTTAAAATACGACTACGTTGAATGATAATTGCCCAAGATATGATTGAGAAAGAAATCAAAATCACAATTACCAGTTGCACAACAATACTTGCTTTTAGAAAAAGATCTAAAAAATTCAATTCTGCAGTCATTGCATACTCCGAAAAATTATTTTAAGTGATGAAACGCCGCTTTAACTTCTTTGGGAAACGCCACAGGTTTCATCTTGCCTAGATCAACACAGGCTACCTTAACAGTAGCCTTTGATAACATCAGGGTGTTGCGCATCAGTCTCTGTTCAAAAAGGATTGTAGCCCCTTTTACTTCTGAAACCTCTGTTTCCACCATAAGTAAATCATCCAATTTTGCTGCCACGCAATAATCAATGGCGAGCGTTTTGACAACAAATGCGAGTTGTTGTTCCTCTAGTAAGGTTTGTTGCGTAAAATTTAATGTACGCAAATATTCTGTTCTTGCTCGTTCAAAAAAATGCAAATAGCGAGCGTGATACACTACGCCACCTGCATCAGTGTCTTCATAATACACACGAACAGGAAAAGAAAAGCAATTTCCCAGCATATTCTTACCCGATTGATTGCAATAAACGGTGTATTCTAGAACCAGTTTTTGGGATAAGCAAGCTATCTATGAAAAAACTCAATAAGATTTTATTCATTTTAAAACATCCAAAATTTTTACCGCACTTTTAGCCTGACTAGCAAAAGATAAGGTAATGGCAAATCATTTTTAACCTTTTAAATTGAGCAAAAACCATTCAAAGCATAACCGTTCTTTAAAAATAGCCTCTATGTAATCTTAAACCAGCAGTATTTTTATTCTTGATATTTAGCGTTTCTATGCGACAATCTTAACGGTTATTGACTTTAAAAATATGTTTTACTAAATGGATTACGAAAATCAAATTGCCAATATTTTCTCACTAAATGGCGAATTAAGCCAAAATATCAAAGGTTTTCGTCCTCGAACTGAACAACTTGAAATGGCACATGCTGTAGGTAAAGCAATTCAAAATAAATCTTCCCTTGTTGTTGAAGCTGGAACGGGGACAGGAAAAACCTTTGCATATCTCGCACCTGCTTTAGTTTTTGGTAAAAAAACCATTATTTCTACAGGATCTAAAAATCTTCAAGATCAGCTTTTTAATCGAGATCTGCCTGCTATTAAAAAAGCCCTTAATTTCACGGGAAAAATTGCGTTGCTAAAAGGTCGAGCAAACTATCTTTGTTTAGAGCGTTTAGATCAAGTTATTGCTCAAGGTGTGCTTGGCGATAAGTCTGTTTTAGCTGAACTAAGTAAAGTACGAAAATGGAACAATAGTACTAAAACAGGCGATTTCACAGAATGTATTGAGCTTGCAGAAGATAGTCCTATTATTCCACAACTGACGAGTACGGCGGAAAGCTGTTTAGGAACAGATTGTCCTAATTATTCAGAATGTTATGTGGCAAATGCACGTAAAAAAGCATTAAATGCTGATTTGGTTGTGGTTAATCATCACTTATTTTTTGCTGATATGGCTGTGAAAGAAAGTGGTTTTGGCGAACTTATTCCAAATGCAGAAGTAATTATTTTTGACGAAGCTCACCAGTTACCCGATATTGCCAGTCAATATTTTGGTCAATCTTTAACATCACGCCAGCTTTTTGATTTATGCAAAGATATTAATATTGTCTATCGCACAGAACTCAAAGATATGCAACAGCTTGGCACAACATCTGATACCCTACTGAAGGTTGTACAAGATTTTCGTTTATTACTGGGTAATGGGAGTAATGTTCGTGGAAATTGGCGTGAGCTTTACACGCAAAGTGCGGTGAAAAAAGCCTTTGAATTATTACAAGAGAAAATAGTTTTTTTATCTGAAGTAATTAAATTAGCACTTGGTCGTTCCCAAACTTTAGACAGTATTTTTGAGCGTGTTGAATCCATTAAAATTCAGCTTAAGCGTTTATCTGAAACAAATATTGTAGGTTATTGTTATTGGTATGAAGGGAATGGTCGCCAGTTTGGTTTACATATTACGCCATTGACAGTAGCTGATAAATTTGGTGCTCATCTCGAAGCGAAAGAAGCCGCTTGGATATTCACATCCGCGACATTAGAAGTGGGGGGAACTTTTAATCATTTCTGCCAACGTTTAGGCATTGAAAATGCGACACAAAAAATTTTATATAGTCCCTTTAATTATCCTGAACAATCTTTGCTTTGTGTGCCTCGATATTTGCCGAATACCAATCAAGTGAATACATTAAATTCACTAGGCGAAATGTTATTACCCGTGATTGAAGCAAACAAAGGGCGTTGCTTTGTTCTTTGCACTTCTTATTCAATGATGCGTGGTTTAGCTGAATATTTCCGTGAAAAAAGTCATCTTTCGATTTTATTACAAGGCGAAACCTCAAAAGGCAAATTACTCGAGCAATTTATAAAAGAAACGCATAGTGTTTTGGTGGCAACCTCTAGCTTTTGGGAAGGTGTAGATGTGCGTGGCGATGCACTTTCTTTGGTTATTATTGATAAACTTCCTTTTACTGCTCCAGATGAACCTTTGTTGAAAGCCCGCATTGAGGATTGTCGTTTGCAAGGTGGCGATCCATTCAACGACATTCAAATTCCTGAAGCGGTAATTACCTTGAAACAAGGCGTTGGACGTTTAATTCGTGATGTTACAGATCGTGGCGTTGTAATTATTTGTGATAATCGATTAGTAATGCGGAATTATGGCGAAACTTTTTTGAAAAGTTTACCTAACTCAAGTCGTACCCGTGATCTCAACAAAGTGATACAATTCTTACAAAATAAGTAAACGAGAATAATAATGCAAAATTTAACTTTATTGGCGTTGGACACTTCTACTGAAGCCTGTTCAGTCGCCTTATTTCATCGTGGCGAGAAAACACATATTAATGAACTTGCACAACGCACACACACTAAACGAATTTTGCCTATGATTGATAAAATTTTGGCAAATTCGGGGGTAGGTTTAAATCAAGTTGATGCGCTTGCCTTTGGGCGTGGGCCCGGTAGTTTTACTGGTGTTCGTGTTGGTGCAGGGATTGCACAAGGTTTAGCTTTTGGAGCGGATTTGCCTGTCATTCCTATTTCAAATTTAACCGCAATGGCTCAAGCTGCATTTGAATTACATCAAGCAGAAAATGTTGTTGCCGCAATTGATGCCAGAATGAATGAAGTCTATTTTTCTCAATTAGTGAGAGAAAAAGTGCGGTCAGATTTTGGGGAAGTTTTTCAATGGCGAGAAATCATTAGCGAACAAGTTTGTTCTCCAGAACTAGCGATTAATCAGCTTCGAGATGATAACGTATTTAGAGTTGGGACTGGTTGGGCTGCTTATTCTCAATTTACTGAAAAAAATCTAACTGGCTCAGATATAGAATTACCTAATGCCTTATATATGTTAGAACTTGCACGAGTAGAATTTTTGCAAAAACACACAATTTCAGCTTTAGAGATTGAACCGATTTATTTGCGAAACGAGGTTACTTGGAAAAAATTACCAGGACGTGAATAAGTTTAAATAACTGGAGGATAGAAAATGAAAGGAAAAATCACCTTATTTTTTACCGCACTTTGTTTCGGATTAACGGGCTGTATTGCACCACCAAAAGGGTTAGAAAAAGAGCGATTCTCAATTAATTCCTATCGCGAGATTTCTCCTCAGGATTTGACCTGTCATTGTAAAACAGTTCGACTTGGAGGAAAAATTGTCAATACTACCGTTTTAGCAAATCAAACAAAAATTGAAGTGTTAAGTTTACCCGTATCATCAATTTCAGGTAAACCATTTGTTGAATTGCAATCCGATGGTCGCTTTATCGTGTATTTCAACGGTTTTGTTGAACCTGAAAATTTAAAAGAGCGTTATATTACTGTAGGTGGTCAATTAGCAGGAACAGAGAAAGGCAAAATAGAACAAGCTGATTATACTTATCCTGTTGTTCAAGCGGATAAATACCGTATTTGGACACTCAGTACCATCTATGAGTATCCAACAGATGATTGGGATGAAGACGATGATTGGGGATTTTTTAGATGGAGACATCGCCCTTGGTATGTTCAGCCTGAAATTCACTATTATTTGAATTAAATGATAAAATCTTAAAGATTTTCCAACAAATTAGGATAAAAAATGGAAAAAATTTGGTTTCAAAATTATCCAGAAGGTTCTGAAAAATTTTTGGATACCTCAAAATATGAATCTATTTTGGATATGTTCGACAAAGCAGTGCGTGAACATCCAGATCGCCCCGCTTACATTAATATGGGGCAGGTACTTACTTTCCGTAAATTAGAAGAACGCAGTCGTGCATTTGCCGCGTATTTGCAAAATGAATTTAAACTTCAGCGTGGGGATCGCGTGGCATTAATGATGCCAAATTTATTGCAATATCCCATCGCACTTTTTGGCATTTTGCGTGCTGGCTTAATTGCAGTAAATGTCAATCCACTTTATACACCGAGAGAATTAGAACATCAGTTGCAAGATAGTGGTGCGGTGGCGATTGTCGTGGTATCAAATTTTGCTTCTACCTTAGAAAAAGTTGTTTTCAATACTAATGTCAAACACGTTATTCTTACCAGAATGGGCGATCAACTTTCATTTGGTAAACGTACTTTGGTTAATTTTGTTGTGAAATATGTGAAAAAACTCGTGCCGAAATACAAATTACCGCACGCAGTAACATTCCGTGAAGTATTGAGTATTGGTAAATATCGCCAATATGTTCGTCCAGAAATGTCGCGTGAGGATTTAGCCTTTTTACAATACACAGGCGGCACAACTGGCGTGGCGAAAGGTGCAATGCTGACACACGGAAATATTATAACCAATGTCTTCCAAGCAAAATGGATTGCAGAGCCGTTTATTGGCGATCATTCTCGCACTCGTTCAGCTATTTTAGCCTTGCCTCTTTATCACGTATTTGCCTTAACGGTAAACTGCTTATTATTTTTGGAGTTAGGTGTAACGGCGATTTTAATTACTAATCCGAGAGATATTGAAGGATTTGTGAAAGAGTTGAAAAAATACCGTTTTGAAGCAATCACTGGTGTGAATACCTTATTTAATGCCTTGTTAAATAATGAAAATTTCAAAGAAGTTGATTTTTCTGCGTTGAAACTTTCTGTGGGTGGCGGTATGGCTATTCAACAGTCTGTAGCAACACGTTGGCACGAATTAACGGGCTGTAACATCATTGAGGGGTATGGAATGACGGAGTGTTCGCCATTAATCGCCGCTTGTCCGATTAATGTTGTGAAACATAATGGTACTATTGGTGTGCCAGTGCCAAATACGGATATAAAAATCATTAAAGATGATGGCTCTGATGCAAAAATTGGCGAAGCTGGCGAATTATGGGTGAAAGGCGATCAAGTAATGCGAGGTTATTGGCAGAGACCTGAAGCAACGAGTGAAGTGTTAAAAGATGGTTGGATGGCAACAGGCGATATTGTCATTATGGATGAATCATATAGTTTACGCATTGTGGATCGTAAAAAAGATATGATTTTGGTTTCTGGCTTTAATGTCTATCCAAATGAAATTGAAGATGTCGTTATGCTGAATTACAAAGTGGCTGAGGCTGTGGCAATTGGTGTTCCTCACGCAGTTTCTAGCGAAACGATAAAAATCTTTGTGGTGAAAAAAGATGATAGTTTAACTCGTGATGAACTTCGCAACCATTGTCGTCAATATCTCACTGGCTATAAAATACCAAAAGAAATTGAGTTCCGAGACGAACTGCCAAAAACCAATGTAGGTAAGATTTTACGTCGGGTTTTACGCGATGAAGAGATCGCAAAACGTTCAAAACATTAATGTCAAAATGGGATAGCAATATCCCATTTTTGTTCTTTTCAAATAAAAAATCACTATGATAAAAGAATGTCAAAATCCACCGCACTTTAGGGTCATTGCGGATAATGCTACGCTATTAGAAGTTTGTAATTTAGCCCAACAGAAAAGTGCGGTCGCCTTAGATACAGAATTTATGCGTGTTTCCACTTATTTTCCTAAGCTGGGATTAATCCAACTTTATGATGAAGAACGCGTATCTTTAATTGATCCTTTAGCGATTACGGATTTTTCTCCTTTTGTCGCACTATTAGCCAATCCTAAAGTATTAAAAATCTTACATTCTTGTAGTGAAGATTTATTAGTTTTCTTACAAGAATTTGATCAGCTTCCACGCCCAATGATTGATACGCAAATTATGGCACGCTTTATTGGGCTGGGCGCATCAGCAGGCTTGGCAAAATTAGCACAACAATACTTAAATGTAGAAATCGATAAAGGTGCAACTCGCACCAATTGGATCAAACGCCCCCTTTCTGATATTCAACTTCAATATGCCGCAGGCGATGTTTGGTATTTGTTGCCGCTTTATCATATTCTTGAAAAAGAGTTAGCGAAAACACCTTGGGAAAAAGCAGTAAGAGATGATTGCGAACTTGTTCTTGCTAAAACGCATAAATTACAAGAACGAGATTCAGAAAAAGCGTATTTAGATATTCCAAATGCTTGGAAATTAAATCCATTAGAACTGTCTCGTTTAAGAATTTTGGCACAGTGGCGACAAAACGTGGCAATAGAACGTGATTTAGCACTTTCTTATATTGTGAAATCAGAACATCTTTGGAAAGTGGCAAAGAATAATCCACGTAATACATCTGAAATGTTGGAAATGGGATTAACTGAAAATGAAGTACGCGTGCGTGGTAAAAAGATTTTACAATTACTTGCTCAAGCAAGACGTGTTTCGCCTAATGATTACCCAAAACCTATTGAACGTATTTCTGAAGATCCTCGTTATAAAAAAACAATTCGATTGTTACAAGAAAAAGTGAATAGCTTAACACCAGCAGGTTTATCCCCTGAAATTGTTGCGAGTAAACGCACTTTGGATGAATTAATTAAATGGGTTTGGAAATATGATTGTTCTCAAGACAAACGACCAGAGTTGCTGATTGGATGGCGAAAACCTATTGCTGAGAAGTTAGTTGATGAACTTAGGTAAATATAAAAAAGCGTTGAGCAAATAGCTCAACGCTTTTTGTTTTTACTCGTAGAGTTTTTTCACTTGTTCAGGTGTCATCACTCGTTGGTATTTACTAAATTCTTTTGCCATATAGTAAGCACCAAAATTTGTTAGATGATCTTGATCCCCATACAATAATTTTCCTTCTGCCATAACGCTATCTTTTGGTAAATACTGTTGAGCATCTACCCAATAAACATTAGGAATATCTTTGACTAAATCATGAATAATTTTGTTACTCGCATCAATATCGCCCATACGATGAATTGGCGTTAAATATTTTTCAAGTCCATAATTTTCTAATAAGTAACCACGCAGTGGAGAACGGCTTACTGAGCTATTATTAGCAAAAACATATACGGGCTTTTGCATCGCTAGTTGTTTCACTGTGTCTTTAAAACGCGCTTTAAAGTCTGGTTCAATGAAAGTTTCGGGTCTAAAGCGAGGTACTGGCTGTCCGCCCATTTTCAAATCATAAAATGCTGAAATAAATATTGCTTTATATTGAGAATCTTTCTGCCATACAGATTGACAATTAGGATCTAATTGATATTTATTATTCACAATAAAGCTACATTCAAATTTATCTTTGAAAATATCTGCTTTCCAGCCTTCTTTATTCCCCACGTAGTTTAGAAAAGCTTCTAAATGAGCAGAATGAGAATCGCCTAGAATAATAACCTTAGCAGGATAATGATTTTCATTAGAAACAGGAAGTGCTTGTTCAATATGTTCTTTTTCAGCCCGTATTGTTTGTCTTTTATAAAGATTAAATCCTAAGAGTAAAAGAGAAGGAATAAAATAAATATAAAGAAAACTTTGTTTAAAGTTTAGTTTCGATTTTCTAATTGGCTGTTCGATTAAATAATAACTTAGAACTGAAAAAATTATTGTTAATACTGTTACTATAGCAATGGATTGATTATTAATTTGTTTTTCGCCCGTTATATAATAAGCAAAAGCAATAAAAATCCAATGGTATAAATAAAGGGAATAAGAGATTTTCCCAATAAACACTATTGCTTTATTAGATAAACATAATTTAATGATGTTATTTTGTGATGTAGTATGAATAATTAATGCTGTAAAAATACAAGGGAGAATTAAAGTAACGCCCGGAATAAATGCAATATTATTATGCATTAAAAATAAACAGGAAAATAATAGTAATGTACTTAATATTGCAATAACATTGCTTGCTTGCTTGCTTGCTTGCTTGCTTGCTTGCTTGCTTGCTGAAAGATTATGATAAATTGCTAACAAAGATCCTACAAGTAATTCTGGAAATCTTAGGTTAGAGAGATAATAAATATTAGGCTGATGCAATACTTCTTTGTAAAAATTAGCTGGAATAAAAGAGGTGGCAAGTAAAATAAAAAACAAGATTAGCGTTATAATAAATAATGCTTTAATTTCTCTAAATTTTTTATAAGCTAAAATTAGGATAAGTGGAAAAATAAGATAGTATTGTTCTTCTACGGCTAATGACCAAATATGTAATACAGGGTTTTCATTTGCACTTAAATCAAAATAACCTTGTGTTAATCCTAGATAGAAATTAGATAGGAATGCAGTAGCTAATTCAATGGTTTTTCTTAATTTATTGAAATCATTATAAATAAAAATAACAGACGCAATGAGAGACACTAATGCCATCACTGTAATAAAAGCGGGATAAATTCGTTTAATACGTCGAGTATAAAATTGTTTAAACGAAAAAGAATTCTGTTGAATTTCTGTGATAATAATACCCGTAATCAGAAAACCAGAAATAACAAAGAAAATATCCACCCCAAGAAAACCACCAGATAACCAGTTTTCATTAAGATGATAAATAATGACTGAAATAACAGCAATTGCGCGTAGTCCATCAATTTCTGGACGATATTTAATAGATGACATAATATTCCTTTTATAAAATATAAACCGCACCTTTATTTCTGCGTCAAAAGTGCGGTGATTTTTTATGTGTTTTTACACGTTGAATCGGAAGTGCATTACATCGCCATCTTGTACGATGTAATCTTTACCTTCTAAACGCCATTTACCTGCTTCTTTTGCACCGTTTTCACCGTTGAATTGGATAAAGTCTTCATAAGCGATAACTTCTGCTCGGATAAAGCCTTTTTCAAAGTCGGTGTGGATTACAGCTGCTGCTTTTGGTGCGGTTGCACCAACTGAAACTGTCCAAGCTCGTACTTCTTTTACGCCAGCAGTGAAATAAGTTTGAAGATTTAAAAGCGCATATCCTGCACGAATTACACGGTTCAATCCCGGTTCTTCAATGCCTAAATCTTGTAAAAACTCGACTTTTTCTTCATCATCAAGTTCCGCAATTTCAGATTCAATCGCCGCACATACTGGAACAACAACCGCCCCTTCTTTTGCAGCAATTTCACGAACGCAATCTAAGTATGGATTATTTTCAAAACCATCTTCATTTACGTTTGCGATATACATTGTTGGTTTTAACGTTAAGAAGTTGTAACTCTTGATTGCTTGCAATTCTTCTTTGTCTAATCCAACTGAGCGAATCATTCCTGCATTTTCAAGCACAGGGAGGATTTTTTCCATAACTGAAAGCTCAAATTTAGCCTCTTTGTCGCCACCTTTAGCACGTTTTTGTAAACGTTGGATCGCTCGTTCACAGCTGTCTAAGTCTGCTAAGGCTAATTCGGTATTGATGGTATCAATATCATCAAGTGGGTCAATTTTGCCTGCAACGTGTACAATATCGTCGTTTTCAAAGCAACGCACTACGTGACCAATTGCGTCTGTTTCGCGGATGTTTGCTAAGAATTTATTACCCAAGCCCTCGCCTTTGCTAGCACCTGCAACTAAGCCTGCAATGTCCACAAATTCCATCGTGGTTGGTAATACGCGTTCAGGTTTAACGATTTCTGCCAATGCATCTAAACGCGGATCTGGCATTGGCACGACACCGGTATTTGGCTCGATAGTACAGAATGGATAGTTTGCGGCTTCAATGCCAGCTTTAGTGAGTGCGTTAAAAAGAGTAGATTTGCCCACATTTGGCAATCCCACAATTCCACATTTGAATCCCATAATTTTTCCTTATTTTGAGTAAAACGGTTGTAAAACTAACCGCACTTTTAAATTTTAAAACTGTTTAAACGGTTGGTCGCTTTGATCATTCCATCTTTGAAAATCATTTCTACACAATCAGTTGCCTCATCTAGTACTTTTTCAAGTGCATCGCGATCTGCTGGAGATGGTTTATTTAAGACGTAACCTGCCACTAAATCACGATGGCCTGGATGCCCAATGCCAATGCGTAAACGGTAGAAATTATTGTTATTGCCTAGTTGAGCCACAATATCTTTTAAGCCGTTATGCCCACCATGCCCACCGCCTTGTTTGAGTTTCGCTGTGCCAGCAGGCAAATCTAGTTCATCGTGAATAACCAAAATTTCTTCAGGTTTAATACGGTAAAAACTTGCCAATGCCCCAACCGCTTTACCGCTTAAATTCATAAAAGTTGTTGGCACTAAAAGGCGTACTTCTTTTCCATTCACTAAAGTGCGGGCAGTTTTTCCGAAGAATTTACTTTCTGGATTTAGCGAAACGTTAAAACGACGTGCCAAGCGTTCAATAAGCCATTCGCCTGCATTGTGGCGTGTATCGGTATATTTATCGCCAGGATTGCCTAAACCAACAATGAGTTTTATTTCTGACATTTTTATTTGATGATGTAAAAATTTGATGATGTAAAAAATAGTGGCGTATTGTAGCGAAAAAGCCTTAAATTCTCAATCTATAAGGCGGAAACAAAGAGGTAATTTATTGCTCGTGATTTATCATTAAAAGTCACCGCACTTTTCCGTTATAATGGCTAAAATTTTTTAACAAAGAAATAAAAATGAATCAGATTAACATTGAAATCGCTTATGCTTTTCCCGAACGTTATTATTTGAAATCTTTTCAAGTTGATGAAGGAATCACCGTGCAAACGGCGATTACGCAATCAGGAATTTTAAGCCAATTTCCAGAGATTGATTTGAGTACAAATAAAATTGGGATTTTCAGTCGTCCAATAAAATTGACTGATGTATTAAAAGAGGGCGATCGTATTGAAATTTATCGCCCATTACTTGCTGATCCGAAAGAAATTCGCCGTAAACGTGCAGCAGAACAAGCTGCCGCTAAAAATAAAGAAAAAGGAGCTTAAAAATGACCGCACTTTCATCTGTTGATTTTTGTTTACCTGAACATATCACGCCAGAAATTTTTCTACGTGATTATTGGCAGAAAAAGCCACTTGTGATTCGTAACGGTTTGCCTGAAATTGTTGGGCAGTTTGAGCCACAAGATATTATTGAACTTGCACAAAATGAAGATGTTACTGCTCGTTTAGTGAAGACATTTTCTGATGATAATTGGAAAGTTTTTTTTAGCCCTTTGAGCGAAAAGGATTTCCAAAAATTGCCAGAAAAATGGTCTGTGTTAGTTCAAAATTTGGAGCAATGGTCGCCTGAATTAGGGCAACTTTGGAACAAATTTGGCTTTATTCCTCAATGGCAACGTGACGACATTATGGTGTCTTACGCGCCGAAAGGTGGCTCTGTTGGTAAGCATTATGATGAATATGATGTATTTTTAGTGCAAGGCTATGGCCATCGTCGTTGGCAAGTGGGTAAATGGTGTGATGCAAGCACTGAATTTAAACCAAATCAATCGATCCGAATTTTTGATGATATGGGCGAATTAGTCATTGATGAAGTAATGAATCCAGGGGATATTTTGTATATTCCAGCCCGTATGGCACATTATGGCGTGGCTGAAGATGATTGTTTAACCTTTTCTTTTGGCTTGCGTTATCCAAATTTAAGTAATTTGATTGATAGCGTAAGCAAAAGTTTCTGTCATCAAGATCCAGATTTGAATTTAAGTGAATTTGATTTACCGCTACGTTTAAGCCAATCTGTACAACGTACAGGTAAACTGGCAGATGAAAATATTCAAGCAATGAAACAGCTTTTATTAGATAAATTGGCTAATTCAAAAGCTTTTGATACGTTGTTTAAACAAGCTGTAGCAAGTGCGGTGAGTTCTCGTCGTTATGAGTTATTGGTTTCTGATGAAATGTGCGATCCAGATGAAGTGCGGTCAATTTTAGAAGAAGATGGCGCGTTCCTTTCTCAAGACAACAATTGTAAATTGCTTTACACCGAAAATCCGTTGCGAATTTATGCGAACGGCGAATGGTTAGATGAGCTTAATGTGATTGAGACCGAAGTGTTAAAACGCTTATCTGACGGCGAAAGTTTAGATTGGGCATTTTTATCAAGTTTAGTGAATAAAACCGAAGATCCTGAAACCTCAATGGATTTGCTGTTAGATTCAATTTGTAACTGGGTTGATGATGGTTGGGTGTTAATTGAATAATATGTCAGACAATATTTATTCCGTCTCTCAACTCAACTCTGCTGCGCGTCAGATGTTGGAGGGGCATTTTTCCCAAATTTGGCTAACGGGGGAAATTTCCAATTTTACGCAACCCGTGTCTGGGCATTGGTATTTAACGCTGAAAGATGAAAATGCACAGGTGCGTTGCGCGATGTTTCGTATGAAGAATTTGCGTGTTGCTTTTCGTCCGCAAAATGGAATGCAAGTGCTTGTGCGTGCCAATGTGAGTTTATATGAGCCTCGTGGCGATTATCAACTTATTATTGATTCTATGCACCCAGCTGGCGAGGGCTTGTTGCAACAGCAATTTGAAGCATTAAAAATGAAGCTGGCTACGGAGGGATTGTTTGCTCAAAATCTTAAGAAAAATCTACCGCACTTTAGTAAAACAGTGGGAATTATTACCTCTTCTACAGGTGCGGCATTGCAAGATATTTTGCATATCTTGGCACGCCGTGATCCAAGTTTAAAAATCGTTATTTATCCCACTGCAGTTCAAGGCAAAGAGGCGACCGCAGAAATTGTGCAAATGATTGAACTTGCTAATGTGCGACAAGAAGTGGATGTATTAATTGTTGGGCGTGGTGGTGGTTCATTAGAAGATCTTTGGTGTTTTAATGAAGAAAAAGTGGCGCGAGCGATTTTTCGTTCAACCTTACCTATTATCAGTGCGGTAGGTCACGAAACAGATGTGACGATTGCCGATTTTGTGGCAGATCTTCGTGCGCCGACCCCTTCCGCAGCGGCTGAATTAGTTAGTCGTAATCAAGATGAATTATTGCAACAACTTCGCCATCAACAACAACGTTTAGATATGGCATTTGATCGTTTATTTACGCGAAAAAGCCAGCGTTTGAAACAGCTTGCCTTACGATTGCACAATCAACATCCACAGAATCAGCTACGCGCTCAACAAGCGAAAAATGAACAGCTTACACATCGCTTGCAACTTGCAATATTGCGTCAGTTTGAAAATACACAACAAAAATTCACCGCACTTTCTTCTCGTTTAAAACAAAATCCATTGCCATATCGCATACAACGTTATCAACAAGGCTTAGAGCAGTTAAAAGTGCGGTTAAATTTTTGCGTAAATCGCCAAGTGACGGAACGTCAAAATAAACTGGCAACATTATGCGGAAAACTGGATGGCTTAAGCCCGTTGAAAGTCTTGGCGAGAGGTTATTCCATTGCGGAAAATCCGCAAGGTAAAGCCATTGTTAGCGTGAAAGATGTCAATCAAGGGGACTTCATTACAACTCAAGTGGCTGATGGAAAAATTGTGAGTAAGGTTTTGTAAGATGCTTATTTTGTAAAAATGGAGTAAAACATTATCTTACATACTTCTAAAAAAAGAATGCTGTGATTGTTGAATAAATAATCATGGCATTTTGTTTTTTTGTGACTCACTTCAAACTCTCAACAAAAAGTGGAAACCTTCTATTTTTTTTGTAGTCTTTTAAGCGTATGATTTTGCGTGCAGTTTTGGAGAAAACAGATGTCAGAAATTCAACATTTTAGCCAACAAGATATAGAAATATTGGGCGAACAAACTTTGTATGAAGGTTTTTTCACGCTTAAACGAATCCAATTTAAACATAAACTTTTTGCTGGGGGACAAAGTGGTGTCGTAACCCGAGAATTACTGATTAAAGGTGCCGCCTCAGCGGTTATCGCTTATGATCCAAAAGAAGATTCTGTGATTTTAGTCGAACAAGTTCGTATTGGCGCGGCTTATCATCCTGAATCTCATCGTTCGCCTTGGTTACTTGAACTCATTGCAGGTATGGTGGAAAAAGGCGAAAAGCCAGAAGAAGTTGCTTTGCGTGAGAGTGAAGAAGAAGCAGGGATTCAAGTCAAAAATTTAACACATTGCTTAAGTGTGTGGGATAGCCCAGGTGGCATAGTGGAGCGGATTCATTTATTTGCAGGCGAAGTGGATAGCGCACAAGCAAAAGGCATTCACGGTTTGGCTGAAGAAAATGAAGACATTCGAGTACAGGTAGTAAAACGTGAACAAGCGTATCAATGGATGTGCGAGGGGAAAATTGATAATGGCATTGCAGTGATTGGATTACAGTGGCTTCAATTAAATTATGCTCAGTTACAACAAAGTTGGAAATGTAGTTAGGGGGCATTAATGAAAAATACGTTTGTTTATCAGGCGGAAAAGCCTGTTATTAAATTATTACAAATTACGGATCCCCATTTATTTAAAGATGAAAGTGCGGAATTATTGGGGGTAAATACACAAGCAAGTTTTGCTCAAGTATTAAAGGAAATTCAGCAAGAAAATAACGAATTTGATGTAATTCTTGCTACAGGCGATCTTGTGCAAGATAGTAGCGATGAAGGTTACATTCGTTTTGTAGAAATGATGAAACCTTTCAATAAACCTGTGTTTTGGATTCCAGGAAATCACGACTTTCAGCCTAAAATGGCAGAATTTTTAAATCAGCCACCCATGAACGCAGCAAAACATCTTCTATTGGGCGAACATTGGCAAGCTGTATTGTTGGATAGCCAAGTTTATGGTGTACCGCACGGGCAACTAAGCCAGCATCAACTCGATTTATTAAAAGAAACCTTAGAAAAAAATCCTGAACGTTATACGTTGGTTGTATTACACCATCATTTATTACCAACTAATTCCGCGTGGCTTGATCAACATAACCTTCGTAATTCTCACGAATTGGCAGAAGTGCTTTCGCCTTTTACTAATGTGAAAGCTATTTTGTATGGGCATATTCATCAAGAAGTAAACAGTGAATGGAATGGTTATCAAGTGATGGCAACGCCAGCAACTTGTATTCAATTTAAACCTGATTGCCAGTATTTTTCTCTTGATACCTTACAGCCTGGTTGGCGTGAAATTGAGCTACATTCAGATGGTTCAATTCGTACGGAAGTAAAGCGTATTCAGCAAGCGGAATTTTTGCCGAATATGCAAGAAGAGGGATATTAAATTTTGTGGACGTTTTAAAAATCGTTTTCATAGTGCGTATTTTTAAAACGTCCACTATTCTAATTCAATAAAAGTGCGGTCAAATTTTTAATTGTTTTTTAACGATTCGCCAGTTCAAAAATCATCGCTTCTGCTTGGCAACTAAAAGTGAAAGAAGCATTTAGTTGAACGCCGTTTTCAACTGCCACGATTTCGCTTTTAATTTCGCAAGGATCGCTTTCTATGTTGCGTGCTTTCTTCGTTAATCGTTCAAGCGCTGCATTGGCATCAGCTTCAGTGCTATAAAATTGATGAACTTCTACGCTACAGTCAGAGCCATCAATAATCGTGCCTACATCAACACAGCTACAAGTTAAGGATTCTTCTGCTTTGCATTTTACGGTCATTTTCTTTTCCTTATATGAATGTTTTTGCGTATTTTATCATTTTTCTTTTTTTCCATAAATGACAAAAATTGAACAAAACAATCCATTAAATGTAAAAAGTTCCTTCTAACTGGTCGGAACTCTAATAAAAATAAGGAAATAAATTTGCACTCAGTAGCATCGAGTTTTAGAATTAACCGAATTTTTATTAATAACAAAGGTTCCCAAATGAAAAAATTTAATCAATCTATATTAGCAACGGCAATGTTGTTGGCTGCAGGCGGTGCAAATGCGGCGGCTTTCCAATTGGCGGAAGTGTCTACTTCTGGGCTTGGTCGTGCCTATGCGGGTGAAGCGGCGATTGCGGATAATGCAGCAGTGATCGCAACAAACCCAGCTTTAATGACCGTGTTTAAACGTGCCCAGTTTTCCGCGGGGGGGGTCTATATTAATTCCAAAGTAGATATGCGCGGGGATGTTTCAACTAAGATAAGTCAAATTACAGTAGATGCTGGGAATCAAAAGGGTTCAGCCTCCAAAAATGATGTGGTACCAGAAGCGTTTATACCAAACTTGTATTTTGTTGCTCCAGTAAATGATAAGTTAGCACTGGGTGCGGGTATGAATGTGAATTTCGGTTTAAAAAGTGAATATGGTCGTGATTATGATGCTGGTTTGTTTGGTGGGGAAACAAAACTCTCCACCATTAATCTAAATTTCAGCGGTGCTTATCGCGTTACACAAGGTTTAAGTGTCGGTTTAGGGCTGAATGCGGTTCATGCTAAAGCCAAGCTTGATCGAACAGCTGGTATTTTTAAAAAGGCTGTTGATGGAGTAAACAGCGTAAACCAACAGGCACATACCATACTTCCTGCATTAAAGCCAGCTGGTGAGTATTTAAAAACAGGTAAATCCGTTGTGCAATTGCAGGATAAATCTGCTTGGGGATTTGGCTGGAATGCAGGGCTAATGTATCAATTTAATGAGAATAACCGAATGGGCTTGGCTTATCATTCTGCAGTGGATATTGATTTTACTGACTATACGGCAACTAGTTTAAAAGCAGGCAAATCTGGTGAAGAAAGCAGTTTAACCCTTAGATTACCAGATTATGTGGAATTTTCTGGCCTCCACCAAGTAACCAACAGATTTGCGATACATTATAGTTATAAATATACCCATTGGAGTCACTTAAACAAATTATATGCTCGCTATAACGACGGTAAGGTAGCCTTTGACAAAGAGTTACAATACAGCAATAGCTCGCGTGTTGCGTTTGGTGGTACTTACGATATTCATGATAAATTAACCTTACGAGCTGGGGTTGCTTACGATCAAGCTGCTTCTCGTCACTATCGCACTGCATCGATTCCAGATACAGATCGCACTTGGTATAGCCTTGGTGCTACTTATAGTTTCACACCGAATTTTTCTGTTGATTTCGGCTATGCATACTTAAAAGGCAAAAAAGTTAACTTCAAGGAAGAAGAGAAATTACTCGATAAACAGGCAAGCATTACTGCAAATTATACCTCTAAAGCACACGCAAATCTTTACGGCTTAAACTTAAATTATAGTTTCTAATCCGTTAAAAAATTTAGCATAATAAAGCACACTTCCACACAAAGTGTGCTTTTCTTTTATAAAAACAAGGCGAAAAATGACCGCACTTTATTACACTTATTACCCTTCCCCCGTTGGACGGCTTTTGATTTTATCTGACGGCGAAAGCATTACACATATTGATTTTGAAAAAGAGCAATATGCGCCTAATCCCAAATGGCAAAAGCAAGATGAATTGCCTGTTTTTCAAAAAGTGCGGTTGGCTTTTAAACGATATTTTAATGGGGAAATTGAGCGTTTTTTAGACATTCCCTTAAAACCAGAAGGCACAGCGTTTCAACAAGCCATTTGGCAAGCCTTGCTCAAAATTGATTATGGCGAGCTTTCCACTTATGGAGAGCTGGCGTTACGGATTAATAACCCGAAAGCTGTTCGTGCCGTGGGAGGCGCAGTGGGGAGTAATCCGATTAGTATTATTATTCCTTGTCATCGTATTTTAGGCAAAGACCGCACTTTAACTGGCTTTGGTGGTGGCTTAGAGGCAAAACGTTTTTTATTGCAGTTAGAGAAAATTCCTTATATTGATAAAGGCACTGAAAACACTAAGCCTCGCTTTTTTAAGAAATATCACGAATGATTCCACAAACCCTTGAACAATTGCTTTCCCAAGCGCAATCTATTGCTGGCTTAACTTTTGGGGAGTTAGCTGATGAACTGCATATTCCTGTCCCGCCAGATTTAAAACGTGATAAAGGCTGGGTGGGAATGTTACTTGAAACTGCATTAGGGGCGACAGCTGGCAGTAAAGCTGAACAGGATTTTTCCCATTTAGGCGTTGAACTTAAAACGTTGCCGATTAATGCGGAGGGTTATCCTCTTGAAACCACTTTTGTGAGCCTTGCCCCGTTGGTACAAAATTCAGGGGTTAAATGGGAAAATTCTCACGTTCGTCATAAACTTTCTTGTGTACTTTGGATGCCTATTGAAGGCAGCCGTCATATTCCATTACGTGAACGCCATATCGGTGCGCCAATTTTATGGAAGCCAACCGCTGAGCAAGAACGTCAATTAAAACAAGATTGGGAAGAATTGATGGATTTAATTGTACTTGGCAAATTGGATCAAATTACCGCTCGAATTGGCGAGGTTATGCAACTCCGTCCAAAAGGGGCAAATAGTCGTGCTGTGACAAAAGGCATAGGAAAAAATGGCGAAATTATAGATACCTTGCCTTTAGGTTTTTATCTAAGAAAAGAATTTACCGCTCAAATTTTGAAAGCATTTTTAGATGTAAAGCCACTTTAACTTGATTTTAAAACACGGAAAAAACCGACCGCACTTTTTAGCTCGTTGCCGTAAAAAATTAAAGGGATTCGATTTCGTTCCCAAGGTGGCACGCTTAATTCTTGCCAGATTTTTTTTATATCTTCTCTTGGGCGTTTAGGATGATGTTTAATTTTGCCCGAATAGCCAAAGCGAATAGAAATAGGCAAGTCCGTTTTTTCTAGCGTCACAGAAAAATCCTGCCAGTGGAAAATCAGATTATGTTCATTTTCTTGAACACTGAGATTGCCTAAATCATCGGGTAAACTTAACGTGTTTTGTTCTAATTTTAGGGTGCATTTGGTTAGATCAGAAAACGGCTTAGTTAAATATAAACTATCTTGATAACGTCGAATGATTTTATTTACAAGCTGAAATTGAGGATTTGCCTCTTCTTTTGCAAAAACGACATCATTAATAAGTTGTGTAAGTTGGCGTTTACTTGGCATTTCAAGTTGGTTTTCCGCAAGCCACATACGCAAAAGTGCGGTTTGTTTTGCGAGAGAATATTGGCGGAACTGGCACAGTTTAAATTGGTTTTTAATTTGACAATGTTCTGTAAAAATTTCACTCAATAAATCATTAATTAGCTGTTGTTGCTCAAAACAATGTTGTGCGGAACGTTGCACGGCTAAATCAAAATAAGCCCAGCGTTCACGTAATTCTGGCAAGATTTCATTGCGTAAGAAATTGCGATCAAATCGATTATCTTTATTACTTTCATCAGTAATCCAGTTGAGTTTTTCTTGTTGCGCATAATCTTCTAACTGTGGGCGAGTAAAGCCTAACAACGGGCGTAAAATTTGCATTCCGAATAATACGCTTTGTTGTTGCATTGCGCCTAAGCCTTGTAGCCCACTGCCACGTTTTAAGGCTAAGAAAAAGGTTTCTGTTTGATCGTTTAGATGATGTGCTGTAACCAGCATTTCTTGTGTTTGAAGATGTTTTTTTATGGCTTGATAGCGTGCTTCACGTGCACCAGCCTCAATGCCATTGGTTTTATCTACTTGTACTCGCTCGATAATCAACGGAATTTGAAATTGATCGCACAAGTCTTGGCAGTGTTTAGCCCAACTGTCTGCATTGGGGCTTAAGCCGTGATGAATATGGATTGCTCGTACTGATAAAGGCGGTAAGTGCGGTTGTTTTTGACGAAGTTTTGCAAATAAAGAAAGAAGTACAGTGGAATCTAAACCACCACTCAAGGCAATAAGAAATGCTTGAGCGGTGGCTTTTTTGAGTTGTTTTTCAATGTCCGAAAGTAAATCCATTAGGCAACTTTTTCAGCTTTATAATTGCTGCTTGGATTGAGGATTTCAAAACGTGCGGCAATGGTTTGTAATTCGTAAGAACCTAGTTCAAAGGTGGTTTTCATTACGCCTGCTACTTCATTATTCATGGCTTCAAAGGCTTCTACATCAGATTTTCCATTGAGTAAATTTGCTAAGAATGTCCCTGCGATTAAATCGCCCACGCCCACTGGTTCAAAATTGAATTGATAAAGTGGACGGCTTAAATGCCAAACACCCTCTGGGGTTGCCATAATAATTTCAAATGTATCAGGATCGTTAATTTTGCCTGCACTGCCTAAATGTTTAACAAGGACTTTCTTCACGCCTTTTGCAATCAGCGCATTCACTGCTTTTAATACATCATCAAAGGTATTAATTGGGAATTCAGTGAGCTGACGTAATTCATGCAAGTTTGGCGTCATAATGTCTGCCACTGGAATCGCTTTTTCAATAAGAGCCTCGCAAACACCATTGGCAACCACGCAGCTTTTTTTCGGATGTGGCATTACAGGGTCGCATAAATAAAGCGCATTTGGATTACGCAGTTTGATTTGCTCTAAAGCAAAAAGAATTTGATCGACTTGTTCCGCAGAACCTAAGTAACCAGATAACAAGGCATCACATTCTTGTAGTTTTTCAATGTTATCGAGCCCAGCTACAATTTCTCGGATTTGTTCTTGTGGGATTACCATGCCCGTCCATTTTCCGTATTGGGTGTGATTAGAAAATTGAACGGTATTTAATGCCCATACATCTACACCTAATAACTGCATTGGAAAAGTCGCAGATTTGTTACCTGCAAAACCATAGACCACGTGGGATTGGATCGAAAGTACGTTTTTCATTATATTTTCTCCTTTGTTGTATATTTAGATCAAAAAAGAGCGGTAAAAATCACCGCTCTTTTAGAATGTTAGTTAGCAATAACCGTAAGACATTAAACGTTCATAGCGTCTATTTAATAATTCTTCTTTGCTTAGTTCATCGAGTTCAGCTAAATCTTCTTTTAAACGAAGTTTTAAGTTTTCAGCTATTTTCGCATAATTGCGATGTGCACCACCCAAAGGTTCTTGCACAATGCTGTCGATGAGATTTAATTCTTTTAAACGGCTTGCGGTTAATCCCATTACTTCAGCTGCTGTTGATGCTTTTTCTGCACTTTTCCAAAGAATAGAAGCGCAGCCTTCAGGCGAGATCACAGAATAAGTGGAATACTGCAACATATTCACTTTATCGCCCACGCCAATAGCTAACGCACCGCCCGAACCGCCTTCGCCGATAACGGTACAAATAACAGGAACGGTAAGTTGTGCCATTTCGCGTAAGTTACGGGCGATAGCTTCCGCTTGACCACGTTCTTCTGCGCCAATACCTGGATAAGCCCCTGGGGTATCAATAAATGTAATAATTGGCAATTTAAAACGTTCAGCCATTTCCATTAAACGTAACGCTTTACGATAGCCTTCAGGTGCAGGCATACCAAAATTACGACTCACTTTATCTTTTACAGTACGGCCTTTTTGATGACCGATAACCATCACTGGGCGACCATCTAAACGTGCCAAGCCACCAACAATCGCTTTATCATCAGCAAAAGCGCGGTCGCCAGCAAGTTCTTCAAATTCCGTAAAAATATGTTCGATATAATCTAATGTATAAGGGCGGTTTGGATGACGTGCCATACGTGAAACTTGCCAAGCATCAAGGTTAGCAAAGGTTTTTTTAGTGAGTTCGTTACTTTTCTTTTGTAAGCGTTTGATTTCATCAGTTAAATCAACTTTATCATCCGATGCTGCACGTAATGCTTCAATTTTTGCTTCTAATTCAGCAATCGGCAATTCAAAATCTAAATATTCTTGGTTCATTTTGTTATCCTAAAAAGACCGTAAAAATCGACCGCACTTTATCAAGAATTAAACTGTGGCGCAAATGGTTTTCACTGGTTGGGCAAGCTCATAATCGCTCTTTTTTGAAGAGTGATAAGATAAATAAAAATGCAGAACAAATGACAACGGAAGGCCCAGCAGCGGTATCATAAAAGGCTGATAATATTAGCCCACCTATAATTGACAACATACTGACTACAATCGCCCAGCCCACCATAGATTCTGGTGTTCTCGCAAAGCGACGAGCGGTTGCCGCTGGGATGATTAATAAGGATGTGATTATTAATGCACCGACAAATTTCATACTCAAGGCAATAGTCAATGCGGTTAATATCATCAAAATAAAACGCATTTTTTTGATATTAATGCCTTCAACTTGCGCGAGTTCTGGCGATACAGTGGTGGAAAGTAAGGATTGCCAAAAGTAAACTAATGTTGAAAGCACAATTATCACGCCAATGCCAATATAAATTAAATCCGTATAATTAATCGCGAGTAAATCCCCGAATAAATAATTCATTAAATCTACCCGTACATTCCGTAATAATCCTACTGTCACAACGCCGAGAGATAAACAACTATGGGCGATAATACCGAGCAAGGTATCAATAGAAAATTGCGTATTGCTTTCTAACCACACCATTGCGATAGCAAGAATTAAGGTAAGCACGACAATCGCAATGTAAGGATTGACTTGTAAGAAAATACCTAACGCCACGCCGAGCAACGCAGAGTGAGAAAGGGTGTCGCCAAAATAAGCCATTTTCCGCCATACCACAAATACGCCAAGTGGTGCGGTAATAAGCGAAAGCACAATGCCTGTTAAAAGGGCAGGAAATAAAATTTCAAACATTATTTATCCTTATTTTGACAATGCACTGCTGATGAATTACAACCGCACACATCGCCGTGCAAGGTGTGATGATGATTGTGATGATGGGTATAAAATCCAACATTTTGTGCGAGCTGATTTCCCCATAAACGCATAAATGTTGGATCATTTGAGAGAACATCGGGCGTACCTGCACAACAAATATGTTGGTTAATACACAATACTTCTTTACTATCCGCCATCACAATATGTAAATCGTGTGATACCATCAATACGGCACAATTTAATTTTTGTTGGGTTTGATGAATTAGCTGATAAAGCTCAGCTTGACCAGTAATGTCTACGCCTTGAGTGGGTTCGTCTAGCACAAGTAAATTCGGTTTATTTAAAATTGCACGCGCCAATAATACGCGTTGCATTTCGCCTCCAGACAGTTTTTGCATATTATTTTTGCGTAAATGTGAAATCGAAAGTTGCTCAAGTGCGGTGGAAATTTCTTGGGTTTTAGTGCCTTTTTTTAGCGAAAGAAATCGCTCAACTGTAATAGGCAAACTATGATCTAAATGGATTTTTTGTGGCACATAACCAATACGAACATTTTTACTATAAATGACTTCGCCAGAAGTGGGCGTTTGTAGTTTTAATAAGGTTTTTAACAACGTAGATTTGCCACCACCATTTGGCCCCACAATGGTAATAATAGAATTGGGATAGATATTTAAATTAATACCTTGCAGTGCGGTTTTTTGTGCGAAAACCACATTGATATTTTTTAATTGAATGAGCGGTTGTGGGTTTTGCTCGCGATGGATACCTGTGATGTTCATCAAATCATCTCTTGTCAAAAGTGGTGGGGGAAAATAACGCATTTTGGCAGATTTCTCAAGATTTTCTCTCTTGTGTCGAATATTTAAGCATTTGAATAATGCTTTTTCCATAGGAATGAATTTTCTTTATAATCTGTAGTCTGAATGCTGAAAACTTTTTTATTTTAGGGATGCCAGTGCAACACGTAAAATTAGCTCGAGATAGACGAAAAAAACGCGCATATATAAAAGTAGGCGTGTTTTTTGTTGCTATTCTGCTTATTTTGACAGGCATTTTACTTACAATAAAAGACAAATCTGAAGAAAATCCCATATTTTCCACCTCAGACGCTGGGGAATATCACGAGTTAAATACATCGCCAAATAAAAATTCCACCGCACTTCAACCTTATGAAGATGCCACCTCTTATGATGATGAACTACAAGCAAAAGATGACGAAGTTGATGAAGTAAAACTATCTTCAGATGATCTCGGTACTTTACCTCAACACGCACAAGACGCACTCAATGGTTTATTAGACGCAGCCGATCAAGCCATAAGAATTACTGATCAATTTAGCTATACGGTAACCGAAGGGGATACGTTAAAAGATGTTTTAGTTTTATCCGGTTTAGATGATTCATCAGTACAACCGTTGATTAAGCTTGATCCCGAATTAGCCCACTTAAAAGCAGGTCAGCAATTTTACTGGATTTTAAATAAAAATGATAACTTGGAATATTTAAATTGGCTGGTTTCTGAAAAAGAAGAACGTATTTATGAACGTCTCGAAGATGGGAAATTTAAACGCCAAGTTATTGAAAAGAAAAGTATTTGGCGAAAAGAAGTATTAAAAGGCGAGATTCAAAATTCTTTAAATAGTAGTTTAAGAGAACAAGGTCTTGATACGCGACAAATTAGCCAACTTAGTAACGCCTTACAATGGCAAGTGAGTTTACGAAAACTAAAAAAAGGCACTCAATTTGCCATTTTAGTTTCTCGTGAATATTTAGGCGATAAACTCACTGGTCAAGGTAATGTTGAGGCGTTACGTATTTCATCTGGTGGTAAAAATTATTATGCTGTGCAAGCTGCAAATGGTCGTTATTATAATCAGCAAGGAGAAACCTTAGGCAAAGGTTTTGCTCGTTATCCATTGCAACGCCAAGCACGCGTTTCCTCCCCTTTTAATCCAAATCGTCGTCATCCAGTAACAGGACGTATTCGTCCGCATAAAGGTGTGGATTTCTCCGTTTCTCAAGGCACACCAGTTATTGCACCAGCAGATGGCACAGTTGAAAAAGTCGCTTATCAGGCTGGCGGTGCAGGACGTTATGTTATGTTGCGTCACGGGCGTGAATATCAAACTGTTTATATGCATTTGAGCAAATCCCTAGTAAAAGCAGGGCAAACAGTTAAAAAAGGCGAACGTATTGCACTTTCTGGTAACACGGGCATTTCTACGGGGCCGCATTTACATTATGAATTTCATATTAACGGTCGAGCAGTGAATCCTCTTACTGTTAAATTACCTGGTACTAGCAGTGGTATGAGTTCAGCTGAACGGAAACAATTCCTTGTTCGTGTTCGTGAAGCAGAAAAAATGTTAAAACCTTAGCTATATAAAGTGCGGTCAAAAATGGTCGCATTTTTACCTTATGTAAAATAATATTTACACTTTGTTGTAAAGAAATTATCATAGCCATATCTTAATTATCTCCATTCCCTGAATATGACGATTTCTAAATTTGATCCTCAAAAACCCTTCGATTGTTTTGTTGTACAAAGTGAAGCGATGAAAAGTGCGGTAGAAAACGCGAAACGTTTTGCTATGTTTGATGTGCCTTTGTTAATTCAAGGCGAAACGGGGACAGGAAAGGATTTGTTAGCGAAAGCCTGCCATTATCAGAGTTTACGTCGAGATAAAAAATTTATCGCAGTAAATTGTGCAGGGTTGCCTGATGAAGATGCCGAAAGTGAAATGTTTGGTCGAAAAGTTGGCGACAGCGAAACCATTGGTTTTTTTGAATACGCGAATAAAGGGACGGTTTTACTCGATGGCATTGCCGAACTTTCATTAAGTTTACAGGCTAAATTATTGCGTTTTTTAACGGATGGATCTTTCCGTCGAGTGGGTGAAGAAAAGGAGCATTATGCAAATGTGCGAGTGATTTGCACATCACAGGTTCCACTTCATTTGCTTGTTGCACAAGGTAAAGTTCGTGCTGATTTGTTTCATCGCTTAAATGTTCTCACTATTAATGTGCCAGCTTTACGCGATCGCATGGCTGATATTGAGCCACTGGCACAAGGTTTTTTACAGGAAATCAGTGAAGAATTAAAAATTGCAAAACCAACTTTCGATAAAGATTTTCTTCTTTATTTGCAAAAATATGATTGGAAAGGGAATGTTCGAGAGCTTTATAACACCCTTTATCGCGCTTGTTCGTTAGTACAAGATAATCATTTAACTATCGAAAGTTTAAATCTTGCTCTGCCACAAAGTGCGGTGATTTCTTTGGATGAATTTGAAAATAAAACCTTAGATGAAATTATTGGTTTCTATGAAGCACAAGTCCTAAAATTATTTTATGCAGAATATCCAAGCACGAGAAAATTGGCTCAACGTTTAGGCGTTTCCCATACTGCCATTGCGAATAAATTGAAACAATATGGAATTGGAAAGTAGTTTTCACATTTAAGATGAAAAAAAGTGCGGTCGAAATTTCCTGAGAATTTTCAACCGCACTTAATAAATATTGATTACCCATTAATGGTATTGTGATTACTCTGCTTGAGTTTCCACGTTTTCAACTGTTTCTGTTGGAGCCGTATGATGATTGTTATTGTGATGGGAAACTGAACGAGCAGGCACAACCGTTGAAATTGCGTGTTTATATACCATTTGGTTCACTGTGTTTTTTAATAAAATCACGAATTGATCGAATGATTCAATTTGACCTTGAAGTTTGATTCCGTTTACAAGGTAGATTGATACAGGAATGCGTTCACGACGAAGCGCATTTAAATAAGGATCTTGTAAAGATTGTCCTTTTGCCATTTTGCTATCCTTTGTTGTCGTTATTATGAAATTTGTTGATAGAAACGAGTTGTCTCCGTGTGTAAGTGTAGCAATAAACAGAAATATTGTCTATTTGCTTTCCCGCAACTTTTGCAAAATTGCTTTCATTTGATGATCTAGTGGCGCATTAAAGCGTAGCGTTTCGCCATTTTTAGGGTGTTCAAATCGAATTGAAAAAGCGTGTAAAAATAAACGGTTTAATCCTAATTCATTCATTTGTTTATCAAAATCTTTATCGCCGTATTTATCATCTAATGCAATAGGATGCCCAGCATATTGTGTATGCACGCGAATTTGATGTGTTCGCCCTGTGACTGGCGATGCTTTTACAAGTGTAGCGTTTGTATAGCGTTCTTCAATGCTAAATCGAGTTTCAGATGGTTTGCCTTGCTCGCTGACACGCACAATACGTTCGCCGCTAGATAATTCATTTTTCAAAAGAGGAGCTTGAATAACTTTTATATGGGATTGCCATTGCCCACGTACTAACGCTAAATAATCTTTTTGAACGGTTTTTACGCGAAGTTGTTCGTGCAAATTGCGTAATGCTGAACGTTTTTTCGCAATTAATAAAATGCCTGATGTATCGCGATCCAAACGATGAACCAGTTCTAAAAAGCGTGCTTCTGGGCGTAATGCTCGTAAGGCTTCAATCACACCAAAATTTAAACCACTGCCACCATGTACCGCAATTCCTGAAGGTTTATTTAAAACAATCAAACAATCATCTTCAAACAAAATTTGGTTTTCAAGTGCGGTAACTTTATTGAGATTTTTTGAAATCGGCACATCATTTTTTTCTGCGACACGCACTGGTGGAATGCGTACAACATCGCCTGTTTGCAGTTTATATTCTGGTTTAATTCTGCCTTTGTTTACTCGCACTTCGCCTTTACGCACAATGCGATAAATTAAACTTTTAGGTACGCCTTTGAGTTTTGCTAATAAATAATTATCAATTCGTTGTCCACTTTCATCTTCACTAATTGTCAGCATTTTTACGGATGAATTAATGATGTTTTCATTTTGTTTTGTCATTTTGTTCCCTTTTGAAAATCGCTGCAAATCATATCACAAAGGTGCTATGAACGTAATATGGAACGTAATATGAACATAACGCTAGAACGTAAATTCGCCTTGCCAATTAATCGTTTTCTATGGATAATAGAACGTCTTTTTGCTCCTAAGAATTTGCGTAAAAAGGATAAGTTTTGTTGGTAAAAACTCAATGCAGCACTCGGCATAAGACATTGATAATCAACATTTTTCTTAAAATAAATTAGCCGCTTGCAACGCGTGCGGAATATCGCGTTGTTTTATCAAGCAAACATTTGTGCTTAATAACCTTATCAATGCACCCAGCAACATACAGTCGTGAGATTGACTGGCGCGAGAAACACGAGGTCGATAATGAAGCAAAGTGCGGTTTATTTTGAGGTTTTTTAAATATTTAATAAGAGAATTGACAATGAAAAGAATGTTAATCAATGCGACTCAAAAAGAAGAGTTGCGTGTTGCGCTTGTCGATGGACAACGCCTTTTTGACTTGGACATTGAAAGTCCGGGACACGAACAAAAAAAAGCGAATATCTACAAAGGAAAAATTACTCGCGTTGAGCCAAGCTTAGAAGCGGCTTTTGTAGATTATGGTGCAGAACGTCACGGTTTTTTACCTTTAAAAGAAATTGCCCGTGAATATTTTCCCGATGATTATGTTTTCCAAGGTCGTCCGAATATACGCGATATTTTGGTTGAAGGACAGGAAGTTATCGTTCAAGTTAATAAAGAAGAAAGAGGAAACAAAGGTGCAGCCTTAACTACTTTTGTTTCTCTTGCTGGCAGTTATTTGGTACTTATGCCGAATAATCCACGGGCAGGGGGAATTTCTCGCCGTATTGAGGGCGATGAACGTACTGAACTAAAAGAGGCATTAAGTTCATTAGATGTGCCTGACGGTGTAGGCTTAATCGTCCGTACTGCTGGTGTGGGAAAATCGCCAGAAGAATTACAATGGGATTTAAAAGTATTATTACATCATTGGGAAGCGATCAAACAAGCTTCACAAAGCCGTCCAGCTCCATTCTTAATTCATCAAGAAAGCGATGTGATTGTACGTGCTATTCGTGATTATTTACGTCGTGATATTGGCGAGATCCTTATTGATAGCCCAAAAATTTTTGAGAAAGCGAAAGAACATATCAAACTTGTGCGTCCTGATTTCATCAATCGCGTGAAACTTTATCAAGGCGAAGTGCCACTTTTCAGTCACTATCAAATTGAATCTCAAATTGAATCCGCATTCCAACGTGAAGTGCGTTTACCTTCTGGTGGTTCAATTGTTATTGATGTCACCGAAGCATTAACCGCCATTGATATTAACTCCGCACGTTCTACTCGTGGTGGCGATATTGAAGAAACGGCATTAAATACCAACCTTGAAGCGGCAGATGAAATCGCGCGTCAATTACGTTTACGTGACTTAGGTGGTTTAGTTGTTATCGATTTCATTGATATGACACCAATCCGCCATCAACGTGAAGTAGAAAATCGTATTCGTGATGCGGTTCGTCCAGATCGCGCCCGTATTCAAATTAGCCGAATTTCTCGTTTTGGTTTGTTAGAAATGTCACGTCAGCGTTTAAGCCCATCATTGGGCGAATCTTCGCACCATATTTGCCCTCGTTGTCAAGGAACAGGCAAAGTGCGTGATAATGAATCTCTTTCTTTATCTATTTTGCGTTTGCTGGAAGAAGAAGCATTAAAAGAAAACACTAAGCAAGTGCATACCATTGTGCCAGTACAAATTGCCTCTTATCTTCTTAATGAAAAACGCAAAGCAATCAGCAATATTGAAAAGCGTCATAATGTCGATATTATTGTTGCACCAAATGAAGCAATGGAAACACCGCACTTTAGTGTTTTCCGCTTACGTGATGGCGAAGAAGTAAATGAATTAAGCTATAACTTAGCGAAAATTCACTGTGAGAAAGATGAAAATACTGAAGAATCACTGGTTTCTCGTAATATAGAAACGACAGCTGTTATTGAACAGCCTGCGGTTGAAAGTGCAGCAGTGGCGCTTTCTATTTCAGAAGCTGCGCCAACGCCAGTTGAGCGTAAATCAAATGAACCCTCTTTGTTAGCTAAAATTATTGCGAAGATTAAAGGTTTATTTGCGACTAAATCTGAAGAAAACAAACCGAAAAATAACCGCACTTCGCACAATCCGAATCGTAATCAACGCCGTTCACAGGATCGTCGTCCTTCTCGTCGTCCACGTTCTGAAAATAACGAAACAGAAAGAACCGAAGAACAGGTTCGTAATGTCCGTGAGCGTAATCAACGCCGTCCACGCCGTAACTTAGTGGAAGAAAGTATCGCTGAAAGTGCGGTAAATTCTACACCTGTTTTTGAGACTAAAGAAGAAAGAACTGAGCCTGTAACTCAACGTCGCCAACGTCGTGATTTACGTAAACGCGTGCGCGTTGAAGATAATGAAACAGTTGTTGAAAATAATTTGAACACGACTGAAAAAATGTCAGAAATGGATGTAATTACGGTTCAAAATAATGATGAAAAACCCGTTCATCAGAACCAACGTTCTGAACGTCAAGAGCGTCAGCGTCGTACTCCACGTCATTTGCGTACAGCGAATAATCAGCGTCGTCGCCGTAATCAAGAACCAAAATCGCCAATGCCATTATTTGCTGCGGTGGCTTCACCTGAATTGGCAAGTGGCAAGGCTTGGATTGATTATTCAACGGTAAATCTGCCAAAAGAAAATCATTTCTTATCTGTCGATGAATTGCTTGAGCAAGAGAAAACTAAAAAAGGGTTTATCACGCCAGCAATGGGAATTGTCGTTGAAGAAAAATCCCTTGATGTAAAACCTGCATTAGATTTTATTACTCAACCAGCTAATGAATCGGTACAGAAAAAGGTGCAAGAATCTTTAGAGCGTTTAAATTCATATAAACCTCAAGAAGTTGTTGAATCTATCGAGCCAGCAATTAATGTAAATGAACCTGAAACGGTCGAGAACGTATCAAAATTTGTCCGCACTTATGAATTTAATGGACGTTTAGGTACTATTTCTTCGGTGATTCATATTAAAGCTGAGATGACTTTGGCAAAAGCGAGTGATGAAATGCCAGAGGCTTTCCCAATTAGAGCTTGGCAGGATTCTCGTTATTATTTCTATGGAAAAGGTGCGGCGGGACATCATTGTGCAATTAGCCACGTTTATTCTGAACCTACTCGTGCAAAAGCAGAATAATCAAAAATAAAAATAGAATTGGCGTAACCAAAATTACGTCAATTCTTTTTATTTTATAAGCTGTAGTAAAAATAATCATTTAGAATAAATATGATTATTTCTACTTGACGGTTTTTATTAGAGAACGTATTATTCACGCGCATTAAATCACGGAGGAATGGTCGAGTGGTTGAAGGCACCGGTCTTGAAAACCGGCGAGGGTTTACGCCCTCCTAGGGTTCGAATCCCTATTCCTCCGCCATCAATTTTTACGAGCTAACTAATTCGGAAGAATTAGTTTTTTTATTTCTAATCATTTGTTTTCCGTATTTTCACGGTTTTCTAATTCTTCTTTAAACACCAAATATTCTTCTAAAAGATCGATTGCATCTTGGCATTTTTGCTGGCGTTTTTTATAAACTTCTGCAAGTTGAGCATAACGTATTTTTTCATCATTATTTTTTTCAGCTTGTGCTAAATCTTTATGCTGTCGATAAAGATTATTCAATTGTTCTCGTGCTTCGTAATATTTTTCTAGGCGTTCTCTTGGTGGTAATTTATGAATGCTATGTTGAGATTTTTTTTGCGACTGCGGTGGAATGGAGTTCGTGTTAATGATAAAAGGCTTATTTTTATGCGTGAGTGCTTCTGATAGCGCAGTACATTGGGCAAGTAAGCGTTTGGTAATGAAGATGTAATGATCAGGATTTTCTGATTGTAGGGATTTTATTTTATCAAGGGTTTGATTAATTTCCTTTAGATAAAAGGCAACAGCTTGTCCGTTTTCACTAAATAAAGTGCGGTCAAATTTGGCGAAGATTTTTTCTTCTTGCGGCAAGTTGCTCTGATAAAGTTGTTGAACTTTTTGATCTAAGCGTTGGATAAGTTGTTGAACAGTCATAAAGAATCCCCCAAGTGGGGGATTATAATCGTTAAAGATACATTGCTGCAATCCAGCCGAATACCAATAATGGAATATTATAGTGAATAAAGGTAGGTACAACAGAATCCCAAATGTGATCGTGTTTGCCATCCATATTCAAGCCAGATGTTGGGCCTAATGTTGAGTCTGATGCGGGCGAACCTGCATCTCCTAAAGCCGCCGCTACACCTACAATAGAAATTGTTGCTAACGGAGAAAAGCCAAAAGATAAACAGAGTGGTACGTAAATTGATGTAATAATCGGTACTGTAGAGAATGATGAGCCAATACCCATTGTAATTAATAAACCAACGACAAGCATTAATAATGCGGCAACACCTTTACTTTGCACAACACCAGAACTTAGGCTTTGTACTAAATCTGTTACGCCAGTGGTGGCATTAATCACATTTGCAAAACCTGAAGCAGCAATCATTACAAAGCCAATCATTGCCATTAAGCGTAAGCCTTGTTGAAAAATATCGTTGCTTTCTTTTAGTTTGAAAATGCCACATAGTACGAAAATAATTAAGCCAATTAAACCGCCAATGATAGTTGAACTTGTGACTAATTGTGTTGCGAAGGTCGCGATAATCGCGATTAAACTTGCAATAATTTGTTTTGGTTTAATATTAGCAATGTGAGCTTCAATATCTTTAGTTGTTGGTTCTTCAACATTGATATTGTATTCACGTGGTTTACGGTAGGTAATAAATACGGCTGTGAGTAAGCCTAAAATCATTCCAATAACAGGTAACAACATTGCTAAAGAAACTTGTGCTACATTTGTTTGTAAACCTAAGGTTGCGCCAGCTTGATTAATGTTTTTAACTAAAATACTTTCGATAAAGATTTTTCCAAAGCCCACTGGTAATAACATATAGGTAGCAGTTAAACCAAATGTAAGTACGCAAGCTACTGCACGGCGATCAATTTTTAAACGGTTAAAGATTGAAAGCAGCGGTGGTACAACGATTGGAATAAAGGCAATGTGCACTGGAAGTAAGTTTTGAGAAGAGATGGCAAACAATGCCAACACCGCAAAAATGAAATATTTGAACCAAGTTAAATTACCAGCAGTTGGTGTTTTATTCATTTTTGTGATGATTTTATAAGCGATTAAATCGGTAATACCTGATTTAGAAATAGCAATGGCGAACGCACCAAGCATTGCATAGTTCATCGCGACTTCAGCACCGCCACCTAAGCCACCTGTAAAGGTTTCGATGGTTTTAGTTAAACCTAAATCACTGATAAATCCTGCGGTAAGCGCAGCAATTACTAGTGAGATAATCACATTGATGCGTAGCAAACTAAGTGCCAGCAAAACGATGATCGAGATAACAACGGGGTTTGATAACATTGTGTTTTTCCTTGTAAATTAAATGATAAATACTTTACTTTAAAATTTTTATTGAATAAATAATAACGCTAAATTAATGCCTCCTATATCATAAATAAAACAAAACCCCTCGAAAGTTGCCTTCCGAGGGGTAAGATTTTTATTATCCAGTCAGCTCGGAAGAAATCTTCCAAGCACACCAAAAACCTGAAAGATTATTCAGTTGAATGGTGATGATGGTGACGACGGATAATGTTCATTTTTTATCTCCAAATAAGAATTGCTTTTAAACTACTGGAAAAATAAAACGATTGCAACCACTTTTTTAGTTTTTTTAAAGTGCGGTCTGATTTTCTGCTGTGTTTTCTGTTTCATCTATTTGAGAAATATGGGGAAAGCCACCTAAATCTTTTAAATGATTGACCATATAACAGAATAATTCCGCCGTGCGTTCGGTGTCGTATAGTGCGGAGTGTGCTTGTTTCCCATCAAAGGGAATTTTAGCAGCAAGACAGGCTTTAACAAGAACAGTTTGACCAAACATTAAGCCTGCTAAACTTGCCGTGTCAAACATGCCAAAAGGATGGAAGGGATTACGCTTTACGCCAGTACGTTCAGCTGCCGCCATCACGAAACTTTGGTCAAAAGCAGCATTGTGCGCCACAATAATAGAGCGTTGGCAATCCGCATCTTTTTGTCCTCGACGTATCATTTGAAATAACCCCGTGATTGCATCGAGTTCAGATACTGCACCACGTAATGGATTGTGAATATCAATGCCATTAAATTTCAAGGACTCAGGATTAATATTTGCCCCTTCAAAAGGCTCGATATGAAAATGGCATTTCTGATCTGGGTGTAAATAACCCTTTTCATCCATTTTTAATGTGATGGCGGCTAGTTCGAGTAATGCATCTTTTTTTGCATCAAAACCTGCAGTTTCAACATCAATAATGACGGGGAAATAGCCACGAAAGCGATTTTTTAATTGATTGTGATAAGGGATTTCTTGAGAATCGGACATAATCTATCTCTTAAAAATAAAATAACGTAGGAATCCCTACGTTATTAAAAATACAATAAAAATTGACCGCACTTTAGTTGCCTAAACCAGATTTAGTACTTTTGTTTTCGATAAATTCAATTTTATAACCATCTGGATCTTCAACAAAAGCAATGACGGTTGAGCCACCTTTAACTGGCCCTGCTTCGCGAGTAACGTTACCACCGCTTGCACGAACAGCTTCACAAGTCGCATAAATATCATCTACGTCGATAGCGATATGTCCATATGCTGTGCCGTGTTCATATTTATCTACACCCCAGTTGTATGTTAATTCAATTTCTGCCGCACTTTCGCCATCTTCGTAACCTAAAAAAGCCAGCGTATATTTGTATTCGGGGTTTTCACTGGTGCGTAATAAACGCATACCTAAAACATCTTGATAAAATTTGATTGAACGATCTAAATCGCCCACGCGTAACATAGTGTGTAAAATTCGCATTAATTTGTCCTTTTTTAATTGAGTTAAACGAATTATGGCATAAGTAAAATAAAAAATCAGAATTATCTATTTTGTCCAATCTTGCCATTGAAGATCTGTAATACGCTGAAACTCTTTTATATTATGTGTAATAAGAACAGCATTTAAACTCAATGCGTGGCAAGCAATCCATAGGTCATTATTTCCGATAGGTTGCCCTTGTTTTTTGAGTGTATTTGCCCATTTGCCATAATGTAAACAGATTTGTTCATTGGGATATAGTACATTCACTCGTTCAGTAAGCAATTCTATTGCTCGTATTGATTGCTCATAATTTTGACTACCAAAGGCGCCTTTAATAAGTTCAGCATAAGTAATAAAGCTCATAACTAAGCGATCATTAGGCAATAATTGTGATACTCGTTCGGCAACAATTTTGGGACGATTTTTCATTAAATAAATAATGATATTAGTGTCTAACATATAAATCATAAATTTTCTCGCTCCTGAGGCGGTAAATCATCACGCGCTTCAAGTGCTTGAATAAAGGTCTCATCAAATCCTTCAAATAACGCAAGAAAATCATCTGTTTTTTTAGAAACTGGGCGTAATACCACATCTCCATTTTCCTTTCGGAAAATTTCTACGGTATCGACATCAAAACGAAAGTCCACTGGGATCCGCACAGCTTGGCTGTTACCACTTTGAAACACTTTAGCAAGCATATTCACCCTCCTGTATATACTGTTCAATCAATAAGTATATACTAATCATTTCAATTGCTATATGCAAGTAAGAAGATCAAATTACCGTTGTTTTATTTAACCGCAATCATCGAGCCAAAATTAAAGCATTGGAACCAAAGCTCTACTTGTGAAAATCCTACGTTTTTTAACCGCACTTTGTGTGTCTCGATAGAATCTGTACGCATCACATTTTCAAGTGCAGTGCGTTTCTGGCTCACTTCAAGTTCGCTATAACCATTGGCACGTTTGAATTGGTGGTGCAAGTCAATGAGTAAATGATCAATTTTAGTATCTTCAAAACGGAATTTTTCTGATAACACGAGTACGCCATTTGGATTTAAACCTTCATAGATTTTGATAAGCAATGCCACGCGATCTTCAGGCGGTAAAAATTGCAAGGTAAAGTTGAGAATGACCATTGAGGCATTTTTAATTTCAACGTGGCGAATATCATCACAGAGAATTTCTACAGGTACTTCACTATGATACGCCGCAATATGTTGGCGACAACGTTCAACCATCGGTTGAGAATTATCGATACCAATAATTTTTACGTTTGGTTGATGAATATTTCGACGTGCAGAAAGTGTGGCAGCTCCTCGTGAGCAACCTAGATCATAAACATTACTATCAGCCGTGACGAAACGTTCTGCCAGCATACCGATTGCCGTAATAATGTTGGAATAGCCAGGCACGGAGCGTTGAATCATATCTGGAAAGACTTCAGCAACGTTTTCGTCAAAGATGAAATCCCCCAATTTAGCAATGGGGGTAGAAAATAGAGTATCTTTTACCATAATGTGTTAAAGGCAGAGAGAAAGGGGCATTATTTTAGAAGAAATTTAATAAATTATGATTTAGGAAATAAATGTGCCATGGCACTTTCTTCTTGTTTAATACGCACGCCTAGGATAAGCAAATAAATGGGTAATCCAATCAATGCGGTATATTTTGCTTGGCAGAAAAGCGATAAACCAATTAACTCGGGAATAATGTTTAAGAAATAATTCGGGTGACGTACATATTTAAACAAGAAAGAGCGGTTAATGTGATGTTCCGGTAAAATGTAAAGTTTTACTGTCCAAATCTCTTTTAGCTCATAAATCACATAAAATAGCATTGCAATAGCAAAAATTAAAATCGCTAACCCTATTTGTGAAGTGCTATTAAATGACAGGTTTTGGTTATTAGCCTCAATGATCGCCGCAAAATAAAATACAACATGGGCAATGGACAACAGTGTGGAATTGCGTTTACCATACTGTATTGCACCCTTTGCAATGAGTGCTTTTTCATGACGAATTGAAATAGACAGACTGTAAAAACGGATCGCTAAAATACAGGCAAAAGTAATATTGATAAATAACATGTGGTTATCCTTAACGTAATTTAATCTCAACAAGCCGCATAATATAACAAAAAATCTGATGATATGGCACAAAAAAGCCTTTATTTTGAACATTTATTACTTTTCTTTGCTTTTTTGATTGATTTGTCAGCATAAATAACCTTTTTATCTCTCTTGGTTTTCCGCTATAATTGCGACAGATTTTTTGAGCATAATTAAAAGAGTACAAAGGATTTTGAAATGATGCGTACACATTATTGCGGAGCATTAAACCGTAACAATATCGGACAAGACGTAACATTAAGCGGTTGGGTTCATCGCCGTCGTGATTTAGGTGGCTTGATTTTTATTGATATGCGCGATCGTGATGGTATCGTGCAAGTTTGTTTTGATCCGAAATATCAAGAAGCATTGACAGCTGCTGCGGGGTTACGTAATGAATTTTGTATCCAAATTAAAGGCGAAGTGATTGCGCGTCCTGAAAACCAAATCAATAAAAATATGGCGACAGGCGAAGTGGAAGTGTTAGCGAAAGAATTGCGTGTTTACAATGCTTCTGATGTGTTACCTCTCGACTTTAACCAAAACAATACGGAAGAACAACGTTTAAAATATCGTTATTTAGATTTACGTCGCCCAGAAATGGCTCAACGTTTGAAAACTCGTGCGAAAATCACCAGCTTTGTGCGTCGTTTTATGGATGACAATGGTTTCCTTGATATTGAAACCCCAATGCTTACCAAAGCAACGCCTGAAGGTGCGCGTGACTATTTAGTGCCAAGCCGTGTACATAAAGGCAAATTTTATGCGTTGCCACAATCTCCACAGCTTTTTAAACAGCTTTTGATGATGTCTGGTTTTGACCGTTATTATCAAATCGTAAAATGTTTCCGTGATGAAGATTTACGTGCAGATCGTCAGCCTGAATTTACTCAAATCGATGTGGAAACCTCTTTCTTAACTGCACCAGAAGTACGTGAAATTATGGAACGTATGGTACACGGCTTATGGCTTGATACCATTGGTGTAGATTTAGGTAAGTTCCCAGTGATGACTTGGCAAGAAGCAATGCGTCGTTTTGGTTCTGATAAGCCAGATTTGCGTAACCCATTAGAAATGGTTGATGTAGCTGATATCGTCAAAGATGTTGAATTTAAAGTATTTAATGAGCCTGCAAATAATCCAAATGGCCGTGTAGCAGTCATTCGTGTACCAAATGGTACAGAAATCACTCGTAAACAAATTGATGAATACACACAATTTGTTGGAATTTACGGTGCAAAAGGTTTGGCTTGGGCAAAAGTAAACGATATTAATGCTGGTCTTGAAGGCGTACAAAGCCCGATTGCAAAATTCTTAAATGAAGATGTATGGAAAGCATTAGCAGAACGTGTGAAAGCACAAACTGGCGATATTTTATTTTTCGGTGCAGATAAATGGCAAACCACCACTGATGCAATGGGTGCATTGCGTTTGAAATTAGGTCGCGATTTAGGTTTAACTCGTTTAGACGAATGGCAACCACTTTGGGTGATTGATTTCCCAATGTTTGAACGTGATGATGAAGGCAATCTTGCCGCAATGCACCATCCATTTACGTCGCCAAAAGATTTTAGCCCAGAGCAATTAGAAGCCGATCCAACAAGTGCGGTAGCAAATGCTTACGATATGGTTATTAATGGCTATGAAGTAGGTGGTGGTTCTGTGCGTATTTTTGATCCGAAAATGCAACAAACTGTGTTCCGTATTCTTGGTATTGACGAAGAACAACAACGAGAGAAATTCGGTTTCTTATTAGATGCGTTAAAATTTGGCACACCGCCACATGCAGGTTTAGCATTTGGTTTAGACCGTTTAACTATGCTTTTAACAGGCACGGAAAACATTCGTGATGTAATTGCTTTCCCGAAAACTACGGCTGCAGCTTGTTTAATGACAGAAGCGCCTAGTTTTGCGAATCCGCAAGCGTTGGAAGAGTTGGCAATTTCTGTCGTTAAAGCAGAATAAGTTTGAAATATTAGGAATGAAGTGCGGTCAGATTTGACCGCATTTTTAATGATGCAATACAAAAATAATCAATCTGTTCTCGTTGTAATTTACGCTAAAAATACAAACCGAGTTTTAATGCTCCAACGCCAAGATGATCCTGATTTTTGGCAGTCTGTTACTGGTACCATTGAAAGTGGTGAAACACCAAAAAACACAGCAATTCGTGAGCTATGGGAAGAAGTGCGGTTAGAAATTTCGGAAAATTCCACCGCACTTTTCGATTGCAATGAGAGCATAGAATTTGAAATTTTTCCACATTTCCGCTATAAATACGCACCGAATGTGACGCATTGCCGTGAACATTGGTTTTTATTGGCAATGGAGCAAGAATTCGAACCAGTATTAAGTGAGCATTTGGCATATCAATGGGTTTCCCCTGAACAAGCAATCCAAATGACAAAATCTTCCAATAATGCAAAAGCAATTAGAAAATATATTCTTAAAGATAAATAGAAGGAAAACAACATGGCAGGCCATAGTAAGTGGGCTAATATTAAACACCGCAAAGCAGCACAAGATGCACAACGCGGTAAAATTTTTACTAAATTAATTCGTGAACTTGTTACCGCAGCTAAAATTGGTGGTGGTGATGTGAGTGCTAACCCGCGTTTACGCACAGCAGTAGATAAAGCACTTAGCAACAATATGACGCGCGATACTATCAACCGCGCTATTGATCGTGGTGTAGGTGGTGGCGATGACACCAATATGGAAACCAAAATCTATGAAGGTTATGGTCCAGGTGGTACAGCGGTTATGGTTGAATGTTTAAGTGATAATGCAAACCGTACGATCTCACAAGTGCGCCCAAGTTTTACCAAATGTGGTGGTAACTTGGGAACAGAAGGTTCTGTGGGTTATTTATTTAGCAAAAAAGGTTTAATCTTAATCGCAGAAGCGGACGAAGATGCCTTAACTGAAGCGGCTATCGAAGCAGGTGCTGATGATATTCAACCACAAGATGATGGTTCATTTGAAATCTATACCGCTTGGGAAGATTTAGGTTCAGTGCGTGATGGCATTGAAGCCGCTGGTTTTAAAGTACAAGAAGCTGAAGTAACGATGATTCCATCAACAACCGTTGATCTTGATATTGAAACTGCACCAAAATTACTTCGTTTAATTGATATGTTGGAAGATTGTGATGACGTACAAAACGTATATCACAACGGTGAAATCAGTGACGAAGTGGCATCTCAACTTTAATGATGCAATAAATGGGTAATTTAATTACCCATTTTTTATAGAAATTATGAGCATTATTTTAGGTATTGACCCCGGCTCTCGCGTAACGGGTTATGGTGTGATTCGTCAAACAGGAAGACATTTGGAATATCTCGGCAGTGGTGCAATTCGCACTCAAGTTGAAGATTTACCCACCCGATTGAAACGGATTTATGCTGGAGTGGCTGAAATTATCACGCAATTTCAACCTGATATGTTTGCGATTGAACAAGTGTTTATGGCGAAGAATGCGGATTCAGCTTTGAAACTCGGGCAGGCTCGAGGTACGGCGATTGTGGCGGCAGTAAATCATGATTTACCTGTTTTTGAATATGCTGCACGTTTAGTAAAACAAACGGTTGTGGGCATTGGTTCCGCTGATAAAGTGCAAGTGCAAGAAATGATAACTCGTATTTTGAAGTTGTCAGATAAACCTCAAGCCGATGCTGCGGATGCCTTGGCTATTGCAATTACACACGCGCATTCTATTCAACATTCTTTACATATTGCCAATTCTGTGAAAATGACAGAAACGCAAGAAAAAATGACCGCACTTTTAAAGACCAGATATAGCCGAGGACGCTTTAGATTAAAAATTTAACTGGATGTTCGTCCAGTTTTATTTTATTCTATGCGTTAAGTTTTTTATCATTCGGAAGAATTATGATCGGTCGCTTACAAGGCATTCTTTTAGAAAAACAACCTCCAGAAATTTTACTTAATGTGCAAGGCGTAGGCTATGAATTGCTTTTGCCTATGACGAGTTTCTATGATTTACCAGAAATTGGTCAAGAAACGACTTTATTCACCCATTTTGTTGTTCGGGAAGATGCTCACTTACTCTTTGGATTTGCCCAGAAAACAGACCGCACTTTATTTCGTGAATTAATTAAAACAAATGGGGTAGGGCCTAAATTAGCCTTAGCGATTTTATCCGCCATGTCGGTCGAACAATTTGCCTATGCAATAGAGAGAGAAGAACTTTCTAAACTCACTAAAATCCCAGGTGTTGGCAAAAAAACAGCTGAACGTTTGTTAGTTGAACTTAAAGGTAAATTCAAAGGCGTAAAACAAAGTGATTTCTTTGTAGAAAGTACTCATATTCGGTCAGTTCCATCTATTGAACCGCATACAGAAAATTCATCTGATGAAGCTATTTCAGCCTTGATTGCTTTAGGTTATAAACCTTCAGAAGCAGAAAAAATGGTGAAACGAGTTGCTAAGCCAGAATTAACCAGTGAACAAGTTATCCGCGAAGCGTTAAAAGCCGCACTGTAGGAAAGATATGATTGAAGCAGATAGAATTATTAGCGGGCAAGCTAAGGCTGATGAAGAGGTTATTGACCGCGCTATTCGCCCTAAACTATTAGCAGATTATGTTGGGCAGCCGCAAGTACGCGAGCAAATGGATATTTTCATCAAGGCTGCCAAACTCCGTCAAGATGCCTTAGATCATTTGTTGATTTTTGGCCCTCCCGGTTTGGGAAAAACAACCCTTGCTAATATTGTGGCAAATGAAATGGGCGTGAATATTCGTACGACATCGGGGCCAGTATTAGAAAAAGCGGGCGATTTGGCTGCAATGCTAACTAATCTTGAACCGCACGATGTATTATTTATTGATGAAATCCATCGACTTTCCCCTGCTATTGAAGAAGTCCTTTATCCAGCAATGGAAGACTATCAATTAGATATTATGATTGGCGAAGGGCCAGCTGCTCGTTCTATTAAATTAGATTTACCTCCTTTTACTTTGGTTGGTGCGACCACTAGAGCGGGTTCTTTGACTTCGCCATTACGTGATCGTTTTGGTATTGTGCAACGTTTGGAATTCTATTCTGTAGAAGATTTAACATCTATCGTTGCAAGAAGTGCTGGCTGTTTAAATCTTGAATTAGAACAGCAGGCCGCTTTCGAGGTGGCTCGTCGTTCACGAGGCACGCCTCGAATTGCAAACCGTTTATTACGACGTGTGCGTGATTATGCAGATGTACGCAATGGGGGAGTAATTTCGGTAGATGTGGCAAAACAAGCACTTTCAATGTTGGATGTAGACGATGCTGGATTTGATTATTTAGATAGAAAATTGTTGTCTGCAGTTATTGAGCGTTTTGATGGTGGACCTGTAGGGCTGGATAATCTTGCTGCTGCAATTGGCGAAGAACGTGATACCATTGAAGATGTTTTAGAGCCTTATTTGATTCAACAGGGTTTTTTACAAAGAACGCCACGTGGACGTATTGCAACATCGAAAACTTATCGCCATTTCGGTCTGCAGAAATTATCAGACTAGATAAATTTAACTACTAAAAAAGCCTTATTGTACTCAATAAGGCTTTTTTAATTACTCACTATAACTTTTCAAATTACTTAATTTTGCTAAACCCACTTCACAACTTTTTAACTGAGTCGCTAATTCCATTTGAAGAATTTGTTGTTTGCTTTGGTTTAGTTTACTTTTGATTTTATTTACTTGAATGTGGGTTCCAGGTTGTTTTTCTGCTTGGGCAATCAAATTTTCTGTTTCTTTAAATAATTGCTCACATTGTTTAGGTATTAAATTAGATTCGGCTAAAACAGAAGTTGAAAATAAGCATAAAAGTGCGGTAAAAAAAAGCGTGATTTTTTTCATTTTAGAATCCAAAATTACTTTTCGATAGAATAAATGTCGAAATTTTTCGCAAGATAGCAAAATATGCTTGAACTGTCTAATTTTTTATTCAAAATTTGTGATGTGTGTCAAATTAATTAATCAATAAGAAATCCACAATCAATCTCTAAAACTATAAAAATTTACCCCGAAATTATCCTCTAGGATGAAATCTTTCATGTAATCGTTTCAATCTCTCTTTTGCCACGTGAGTATAAATCTGTGTTGTAGATAAATCTGTATGCCCTAGCAACATTTGCACCACACGTAAATCCGCACCATGATTCACTAAATGGGTGGCAAAAGCATGGCGAAGAACGTGAGGGGAAAGTGTATCCGCATCAATATCCGCGAGAATGGCATAATGTTTTACACGATGCCAGAAAGTTTGACGAGTCATTTGCTGTGCGCGCTGACTTGGAAACACAACATCAGAACTCTGCCCATTTAAGAGAACAGGGCGACCATAAAGTATAAATTGACGAACCCAATAGGCAGCTTCTTCCCCCATTGGCACAATACGCTCTTTGTTCCCTTTACCAATCACTCGCACCACGCCTTGTTGCACGCTCATGTTTTCAATTGTAAGCGAAACTAACTCCGTTACACGAAGCCCAGTTGCATAAAGCAACTCCAACATTGCTTTATCACGCAGTTCCAAAGGAACTTCCACATCTGGCGTATTAAGCAAATCTGACACTTGTTGCTCAGTTAAATATTTTGGTAGGCGACTGGGTAATTTAGGCGAACTTAGCACCGCACTTGGATCATCTACTCGGTATTTTTCCCGATATAAATATTGGAAAAGTTTACGCATTGCACTTAACATTCGTGCAGTGCTCGTAGCTTTATAACCTTTCTCCAAACGTTCACCCAGAAAACCTTGTAAATCAACAGCATCTAAAGTTTCCAAAGACAAGTCGTTTTTATCCAACCAATCACAAAGTGCGGTTAAATCCAAACGATAAGATTGAACGGTATTTTCTGAAAGCCCTTTTTCAATCCAATATTCATTAAGAAACAAATCAATAAGCACAAGATTTTTCATATTACTTTTCTACAAGGAAGCGATGCGTCCTATTTATGCTGAACAATCAAAAAGGCATTTAATTTACGAGGAATCACAAAAAATGCTGCTGCCGCGATGATACTCATAAATACAAATGTCATCGCTGGCGACGTTGGATAAATCATTCCCGCAATCGCGGTAAAAATGGCAATTAACACGCCATTGGATAAACCATTATACAAACCTTGTAATTTCGCAATATGGCTTTGCGGTTGCGTAGTGATATAGCGAACAATCGCATAATGGCACACGGCATAAGTCAAACTATGCATAAGTTGCAATAAGAATATCAACCAAAAATCTTCAATATATCCCATTACAGCCCAGCGTCCAACGCACGCAATCGCAGAAATATAAAGCAACACGCTGATAGAAATATTTTGAAATAAGCGACGAGAGAAGAAAAATAATACAATTTCTGCTAATACGCCAATGCCCCAAAGTAAGCTAGTTTGAGAAATGGAGATCCCAATACTTGTCCAATAAATCGTGCTATAAACATAATAAGCCGCATGAGAGCCTTGAATCAGCCCTACTACTATCATTACTCGCAATGTCATTGGATTTTTCAGTAAAGCAATAAAACCAATATGATTTTGATCGCTGCCTTCAGGTATTTCATCTTTTGGGGGAATCGTCGGTTTTAAAAGCTGAATGATGGTATAGAAAGATAAAAGTGCGGTTAAAATCCACACGATATTTTGCTCGCCAATCCAGCCAATCATGCCACCAAACACCACTACGCCAAGGATAAAGGCAGCAGAGCCAATTAAACGTACTTTGCCGTAATCTAAGCCGATTTGGCGTTGCCAAGTGGATGCCAACGAATCCCCAATTGGCATTCCTGCTGAATTCACAGAGGCATATAAACCAATAGCAATAAATAACAACCAAAAATTATGTGCAACTAAACTCATTGCCGCCATAATAATGGCCGATGCTAACGCCAATAGGCGTAAGGAATTAATAATATGATTGGCTTTTTTAATCAGCGATGAAAAAAATAATCCGCCCGCAAATCGGAAAATATAAGCACTCCCGATAACTAAGCCAATCATTTCTTCGCCATATTGTTGTGATTTCAACCATGCGGGAAAGAAAGGTAAAAATACGCCATAAGCGCAGTAGTAACCTAGAAAGCTCAGTGCGAGCCAATAAAAAGGACGAAGTTGCATCAGAATAAAGTTTCCATTTCTTGTGAACGAGATAAACAAGCCTGCATAGCTTGCTCTATTATTTGATTAAAATGTTGTGCGTCAAATACGGCTAACGCTGCCGCGGTGGTGCCGCCTTTTGAAGTAACATTTTCACGCAAAGTTGAAAGTGCAATTTGCGGATTTTCTGTTACCATTTTTGCTGCACCAAGCATGGATTGCTGCACTAATTCACGGGCAGTTTTTTCATCTATATTCATTTTGATTAAGGCTTTCTGCATTGCTTCCAGCATTAAAAAGAAATAAGCTGGGCTACTTCCTGAAGCGGCGGTTACCGCGTGCATTTGACTTTCATCATCCACCCAAACCGTTCTTCCCACAGCTCCCAACAAATCTTGTGCAAAAGTGCGGTGATTTTCGCTCGTATTTTTCAGTGCAAATAAACCTGCCATACCTTCGCCCATCAATGCGGGCGTATTTGGCATAACACGCACTATCGATTTTACGCTTGGAATTAATGCGTTCAAGCGTTCAGTTGAAATCCCCGCAGCAATGGAAATTAATAATTTATCGGAAAGATCCACCGCACTTAGTGGCGAACAAACATCAGCCATCATTTGAGGTTTTACCGCAAGCAACACAACTTCCGCTTTGATTACGTTTTCCACATTATTTTCAGAAGTTGTCACGCCAAGATTGGCAAAAAATGCTCTTTTTTTCTCATTCGGATCATTCACAATAATTTGCTCGGCAGGATAACCTTGTTTCAATAAACCAAGAATAATCGCCTGTGCCATATTGCCACCGCCAATAAAGGCAATCAATTTGTGTTGCATCGTTTTTCCTACTTTTATGGGCTATAATGCCGCACATTCTACCCTATATTGAAGGAAGTGTTACGATGTGGTTCAAAAATTTAATGACTTATAGGCTGACTAAACCGCTAGATTGGGATCTTGCACAGCTACAAACTCAACTGGAAGATTGTCAATTCCATCCTTGTGGTGCTCAAGATCAAAGTAAATTTGGTTGGTCAGACCCATTACGAGGCACTGATTTACTCTATTTTTCTGTTGGAAAACAAATCCTATTAATCGCCAAAAAAGAAGAAAAAATCTTGCCAGCAAATGTGGTCAAACGTGAACTTGATGAACGCATTGAAAGCCTCGAACAAAAAGAAAATCGCAAACTTAAAAAGGTAGAAAAACAGACATTAAAAGATGATGTCGTGATGAATTTATTACCTCGTGCGTTTAGTAAAAATCAGCATACGGCACTGTGGATTGATACGGAAAATAATCTTATTCATATTGATGCCGCATCGAGTAAACGCGCAGAAGATGCACTTGCATTACTGCGTAAATCCCTAGGCTCGCTTCCTGTCGTGCCTTTAGTTTTTGCTAATGAACCCAGCACGATTTTAACCAATTGGATCCTTCAAGATAGCTTACCGCATTGGTTACTTGCATTAGAAGAAGCCGAGCTTCGCGGCAGTCAGGAAGACAGCGTTATTCGTTGTAAAAAACAACCCTTAGAAAATGAAGAAATTCTCGCACTTCTGCAAGATGGCAAAAAAGTAGTAAGTAAATTAGCCTTAGAATGGGAAGATACCTTAACTTTCGTTTTTAACGAGGATTGCACAATCAAACGTTTAAAATTTGCAGATAGTATACGTGAAAAAAATGATGATATTCTGAAAGAAGATTTTACACAGCGTTTCGATGCAGATTTTGTACTGATGACTGGTATTCTAGCCAAACTCACCGAAAATTTATTAGATGAATTTGGTGGCGAAAAAACGAGATTATAAAATCGCACTTTAATCATTCTAAAATTAGGTTTATTTTGGCAATGTAAATTTAATATTCAGTGCATTCAAACCAGCTCTCTAAAATTAAACAGGCTGAAATACCATCGACTTTGCCTTTTTTTAATGCTTTAAAACCACCACGTTCAAAAATCTCACTACGAGCTTGCGTGGTGGTTAGTCGTTCATCTTGTAAATGAACATTAACGCCAAAACGACCTTGTAAACGATTTGCAAATTTACGAGCCCGCAGAGTGAGATCTTGTTCTGTTCCGTCCATATTTAAAGGAAGACCAACAATAACAACATCTGGCTTCCATTCTTTCAAGCATTTTTCGATCGCTTCCCAATTTGGAATGCCATCTTGTGCTTTAAAAGCTGGCAAGGCTTGTGCTGTACCTGTAATACTTTGCCCTATGGCACAACCGATACTTTTAGTGCCAAAATCAAAAGCTAGAGCGGTAATTCCCATTAACTATGCCCCACTTGTGCTAAGGCAAAATTATAAGGATGAATACCAAGTAACTGATTGGCTGCCATATAACGATCTTCATAGGGCATATCAAATAAAATTTGATCCTTAGATGACGCCACCAACCACGCATTATCGCTGATTTCTTTTTCTAACTGACCTGCCCCCCAGCTTGAACATCCTAGTGCAACAAGATATTTTTCAGGTGCAAAAGTTGAACCGAGCGTTTCCACTACATCAGCGGAGGTTGTCATTGAAAGTTCCTCTGTGACTTTATAAGTATGCTGAAAAGCATTAAGTGTATTTTTATGTAAAATAAATCCTCTTTCTGTATGCACAGGCCCGCCTGCGACCACCATTTCGTTACCAAAAGTGCGGTCATTTTTCATCATAAAATTGAGTTTTGAATAAAGTTCCGCAATGCTTAAATCTGTTGGCTGATTAATTACCAAGCCCATTGAACCCTGTTCATTATGCTCACACATAAATACTACCGTGCGATTAAAATAATCGTCTAAATGTGGCATTGCGATCAAAAATTTTCCTTGTAATTCCATCATTCGCCTAAATCCCCAAAACAAATTTGTAATGCAGTTATCGCTGCAAGTGATGCAGTTTCAGTACGTAAAACACGTTTTCCTAATAAAATTTCTGTAAATCCTTGCTGTTCAGTTTGGGCAATTTCTTGTGCTGATAATCCACCTTCCGAGCCAATTAATAAACGAACTCCTTCAGCAGGAATAGTCGGTAAGGTTTTAATAGAATAGTGCGCGCGTGGGTGTAAATTCAATTTCAATGCGCCATCATTTTCTGCACACCAATCTTGCAATTTCATCAGTGGACGAATCTCCGGCACGCTATTACGACCGCATTGTTCACAAGCTGCAATCGCAATTTTTTGCCATTGTTGGATTTTTTTATCCATTCGCTCTGCGTCAAGTTTTACGCCGCAGCGTTCTGACCATAATGGCGTAATCACATTTACCCCCAATTCTACGGATTTTTGAATAGTAAATTCCATTCGTTCTCCGCGAGAAATTACTTGCCCCAAATGGATTTTTAAATTGGATTCTTTATCCGCAAGCTCACGCCCCAAAATCTCTACTTTTACGGACTTTTTATTTGACTCAATAATTTTTGCTGGATAAATATGATTAGAACCATCAAAGAGTTCAATTTGTTCGCCTTCTGTCATTCTTAACACTCGAGCAACGTGATTTGCCGCGTCTTCTGAAAGCTGACATTGAGTTTGATTTTCAAGGGATATTGGATGATAAATTCTTGGTATGCGCATAATGTTTATTTATATGAGTGAAAAAGTGCGGTCATTTTAACTGGTGTTTTTATCGGATATTCATCTTGCGACGAATAAACGCCATCATACTATGCAAGAGTAAAAACAATAAAGACAAAGCATACAAAGGCATATTTCCTAATACAGAATAAGGGGTTTTGCCTTCCGCAGGTGCAATTTTATAAGTCAAAGTTGTTTCAATAAATTGTGGTGCCTGCGCTAATACCTTACCTTGCGCATCAACAAAAACTGAAATTCCTGTATTCGTTGCACGAATAAGCGGTTTGCCTAACTCTAAAGCACGCATTCTTGCCATCTGTAAATGTTGCCAAGGCCCGATAGAATCGCCAAACCACGCATCATTAGATAACGTGAGCAAATAATCCGTATCTTGTTTCAAATTTTGTCGCACTTGCTCACCGAAAATAATTTCATAACAAATTGCTGGCGAAAAAGCACGTTTTTTTGCGATTAAAGAGGGTTGAACTGCCTCCCCACTTTGAAATGCTGACATTGGTAAATTAAACACTGAATTAAGTGGTCGCAAAATACTTTCTAGCGGAACATATTCCCCGAAAGGCACAAGATGATGTTTATTATAACGATTTGGCGTATCTGGTTGATAAGGAAAATCTGGGTTTCCAGCAGTCATAATTGAATTTAATAACTTACCAGATTTTGTATCTTGGAATACAGTTCCAACCATAATTTCCGTTTTCGTTTCTTTAGCTGCACGCTCTAATCCCTCAAAAAATGGCGTAATCGCATTTTCAAGCGTTGGCAAGGCTGATTCAGGCAAAATAATTAAATCGGTTTTACCAAGATTTTCTGTGATTAATTTTTGATAAATTGCCAAAGTAGAATAGAAATAATTAGGATCCCATTTAAGATTTTGTTCAATATTACCTTGCGCAAGCGTGACTGAAATTGCCTTATCTTCAACAGATTTTACAAAGTGAATTCGGGATGAATAAGCACTTAATCCGCCCACGATGATCAATAACAAGGCATTCGCTAAAACTAATTTAAGGTTTTTCGTTTTAAACAAAGAAGAAACGAGATTAAAAATGACCGCACTTGTCCAAACGACAAAGAATGTCAATCCTGTTACGCCAAAAATAGGGGCAATGCCATAAAATGGGCTGTCAATTTGTGTATAACCAAATTGAAGCCAAGGAAAACCGGTAAAAATCCAACCTCGTAAAAATTCTGTCAATGTCCAAATCACGGCAAAAATTACCGCACTTTGCACTTTGAAACGCTGAACCAAATAGGTAAATAGCATTGGATATAGTGCAAGATAAGCCGCAAGTAAACCGACAAGGAAATAACTTACCCCTAAAGACGCACCACCAAATTGATGAATGCTGACATTAAGCCAACTTACTCCAAAGCAGAAAAATCCCATCGCCCACAAGAAAGTGGATAAAAGTGCGGTGGATTTTTTAGGATTTTTAGCGACATAAAGTAAACCGAGTGAAGAAACATAAGCCAAAGGCCAATAATCAAATGGCGAAAAGGCAAAAACACCGAGTAAACCTGATATAATCGCAATAAGATAAGTAAAATATTTATTCATAAATTTAATTGATAATAAAATCCTATTCAGATTTTTCATCTACATTATTCATTTCTGCCAAATGTTCATCTGGCACTGTGACTCGAAGTTGAATTAATCGACGGCTATCTGCAGAAGTCACTTTAAATTGAAGATTTTTCAAAATAATTTCTTCCCCGCGTTTTGGTAAATAACCAAAAGTCTGCATAATCAGACCGCCAATGGTATCTACTTCTTCATCATCAAAATCCGTATTAAATTGCCCATTGAAATCATCAATATCGGTGAGCGCACGCACTGCATAGGTATGACGAGAAAGCTGACGAATATCCGCAACCTCTTCTTCATCAAATTCATCTTCAATATCGCCAACAATTTGTTCCAAAATATCTTCAATAGTAACAAGCCCCGATACCGCACCAAATTCATCCACCACAATAGCCATATGAAAACGCTCTGAGCGGAAATCTTTCAACATACGATCCACTCTTTTGCTTTCTGGCACAATCACGACGGGGCGCAATAATGAAGATAAATCAAAGACTTCCGCATCTTCACGTAAAAATTTTAATAAATCTTTTGCGTGCAAAATGCCCACTATATTATCGCGATCATCCGCATCGGCAATCACAGGAAAACGAGAATGAGCGGATTCAATAATTGTGTTTAAACAAGTATTTAAATCTTGTTGATCTTCAATAAAAATAATTTGTGAACGAGGAATCATAATATCGCGAACACGAAGTTCCGCAATTTCCATCACGCCTTCAATCATTTCACGCGTATTTTGATCAATTAAATCATTTTGTTCTGAATCGCGAATCACTTCCACAAGTTCTTCACGATTTTTTAATTCGCCTTGAAAAAAGCGACCAAATAAAGATTGGAAAAAAGGTTTTTTTGTATTTTCAGATTGGTTTGAATTTTGCTGTTCGTCGTTCATATTGATTTGTGTTTGATGTCTTATTGACGGCGAAAAAGTATCACATTTTAGAAAAAATCGCAAAAAGCGAAAAGAGGAAAATCAATAAAAATAACCGCACATTGGGTTTAAACCTAAAGTGCGGTTAAAAATACACAATTTTTATGGAGATGGGAAAATTCTAGGCTACAAAATCTCCCTATTTTGTTTATATGACGAAAAGTATCTATGTTGTGGATAACTTGTGAATAATGGATTTTTGATTGTGAATTGATCTCGTAAAAAGAGGGCAAAGATCCTTATCACATCAAACTTCAAAATAAATCGGGTTATTTGTAACCAAAAGATCTTAAATAAAAATAAACCGCACTTTTTACATACAAAAATGGAAGAAAGTGCGGTAAAAAAATACAATTTTTAAAATGGTTTTATTCACAAAAGATCTTTTTACCATCTCTTTGAGTTATTCAATATTTCTGTGGATAAAATTGTGGTTGAGAAAATCTATAATACTGTATAACTCAAATTAACTTTTTTAATAAAATTTCAGCTTTAAATTTATTCCTTTTAATTCAACTGGTTAGAAGTAAAAGAATGAACGCATTTAGAATACACAGAATACCCAAAATTTGATGTTTAATTTTTATACAGATTATTTCACACTGGATAAATAACGTTCCCAATCAAAATATTGACCAGGATCGATCTTACGTCCTGGAGAAATATCACAATGTCCAACAATTCGAGCTTTCGTAATCTTCGGGTAACTTTTCATTATTACATTGGTAAGTTCTTGCAATGAAAAATATTGAGCGTCGGTAAAAGGCTGTTCATTACTCCCCTCCAACTCAATTCCAATGGCAAAATCATTGCATTTTTCTCGTCCTTGAAAATTCGATACGCCTGCGTGCCAAGCGCGATCATTAAAATTGACATATTGCGTAATTCGCCCATTTCGTTCGATCAAACAATGTGCAGAAACACGCATTTGATAAATTTCTGCAAAATAAGGATGAATCTTAGGATCTAATTTCCCTTGAAAAAAGTCATCCACATATCCGCCGCCAAATTGTTCTGGCGGTAGACTAATATAATGAATAACTAATAAGGAAATATCCTGCGGATTTGGGCGTTTATCAAAGTGAGGTGACTGAATTTGCCGACAATCGGTCAGCAATCCTTTCTCAATATCTTTTATTTTTCGCATACATTTTTCCTTTTTTTGCGATCAGGATCGCAGAAAAAGTGCGGTCAATTTTACAAACAAATTTTTCCTTTTCACAATGTCGTTGCCAACAAAGGCTTAATAAAAGGAAAATGAATGAAACTAACAACACAGCAAACCTTGAAAAAAGGTTTTACATTAATCGAGCTAATGATTGTGATTGCAATTATTGCTATTTTAGCCACTATCGCAATTCCTTCTTATCAAAATTATACCAAAAAAGCTGCGATATCCGAATTACTGCAAGCGTCTGCGCCTTATAAGTCAGATGTGGAATTATGCGTTTATAGCACAGGCAAACCTTCTACTTGCTCAGGAGGAAGCAATGGAATTGCAGCTGATATTACAACAGCAAAAGGCTATGTAGCCTCAGTGAAAACTCAATCAGGTGGTATTACAGTAAAAGGGAATGGCACATTGGCAAATATGGAATATATTTTGCAAGCTAAAGGTAATGCTACAGCAGGTGTAACTTGGACAACAACCTGCAAAGGAACGGATGCCTCTTTATTTCCAGCAAATTTTTGCAGAAGTGTCACAAAATGACGAGCTATGCTTTACTTCATACTCAGCGTGTAACCGCTAAAAATGGCGAAGTATTTACGATCTCGCCAGATTTATGGGAACGCAATCAGCAGCAACAATCCTTGCTCTTACGTTATTTTGCTTTGCCACTTAAAGAAGAAAATAATCGTCTCTGGCTAGGGGTTGATTCTCTCTCCAATCTTTCAGCCTGTGAAACCATTGCGTTTATAACAGGAAAACCTGTCGAACCAATTTTGTTAGAAAGCAGCCAACTCAAAGAACTGTTACAACAGCTTACTCCGCGTCAAATGCAAGTGGAAGAACAAGTTAAATTCTATCAACATCAAGAAACCCATTTTGAACAAGAAGATGATGAACCTGTTATCCGCTTACTTAATCAGATTTTTGAATCTGCCTTACAAAAAAATGCCTCTGATATTCATTTAGAAACCTTGGCTGATCAGTTTCAAGTGCGGTTTAGAATTGATGGTGTTTTACAACCACAACCCTTAATAAGCAAAATATTCGCCAATCGTATTATTTCACGCTTAAAATTACTGGCTAAATTAGATATTAGTGAAAATCGACTTCCACAAGATGGGCGATTTCAATTTAAAACGACTTTTTCCGATATTCTTGATTTTCGTCTTTCAACCTTACCAACCCATTGGGGCGAAAAAATCGTGTTGCGAGCGCAACAAAATAAACCAGTAGAACTTAGCTTTTCTGAATTAGGTATGACAGAAAATCAGCAACAAGCATTTCAACGCGCACTTAGCCAGCCACAAGGATTAATTTTAGTCACTGGTCCAACAGGAAGTGGAAAAAGTATCTCACTTTACACCGCACTTCAGTGGCTAAATACGCCTGATAAACATATTATGACTACTGAAGATCCCATTGAAATTGAGCTGGATGGCATTATTCAAAGCCAAATTAATCCACAGATTGGATTAGATTTTAGCCGTCTATTGCGTGCTTTTTTACGTCAAGATCCCGATATTATTATGCTGGGCGAAATTCGCGATGAAGAAAGTGCAATGATTGCACTACGTGCCGCCCAAACGGGGCATTTGGTGCTTTCAACTTTACATACCAATGATGCGATATCTGCCATTTCTCGATTACAACAACTTGGTATTCAACAGTATGAAATTGAAAACAGCTTACTGCTCGTTATTGCGCAGCGTCTTGTACGAAAGATCTGTCCAAAGTGCGGTGGAAATTTAATAAATTCTTGTGATTGCAATCAAGGTTATCGAGGTCGAATCGGCGTGTATCAATTCCTACATTGGCAGCAGAATGGCTATCAAACGGATTTTAAAAATTTACGAGAGAGTGGTTTAGAAAAAGTTAGCCAAGGTATAACCGATGAGAAAGAAATTGAACGTGTGTTAGGTAAAAATTTATGACTAAAAAACTCTTTTATTATCAAGGTAGTAACGCATTAAATCAGAAACAAAAAGGCTCAATTATTGCGGATACGAAACAACAAGCACACTTTCAATTAATAAGCTGCGGGCTTACTCACATCAAATTACAACAAAACTGGCAATTTGGGGCAAAGCCCAAAAATTCAGAAATCAGTGAATTACTCAATCAATTAGCCACGTTGCTACAGTCCGCTATTCCGTTAAAAAACAGCCTGCAAATTTTGCAACAAAATTGTACTCACATTATGCTCAATGAATGGCTTGAACGACTACTTCAATCTATTGAAGCTGGTTTAGCATTTTCACAAGCCATTGAACAACAAGGGAAATATCTCACTCAACAAGAAATTCAACTAATTCAAGTAGGAGAAATGACAGGCAAACTAGCCGTAGTTTGTAAAAAAATAGCCACACATCGCAGCCAATCTTTAGCATTACAACGTAAATTACAGAAAATCATGCTGTACCCATCAATGGTGTTAGGAATTTCACTATTACTAACACTCGCATTACTGCTTTTTATCGTGCCTCAATTTGCTGAAATGTACAGTGGCAATAATGCGGAGTTACCAACAATAACCGCAATATTGCTCTCAATATCCAATTTTCTTAAGCAAAATATTGGCATTTTGCTATTTTTCGTTTTGAGTTTTTTTCTATTTTATTATTTCTATTTAAAACGCCAGACTTGGTTTCATCAAAAGAAAAATCAACTTATTTCTATCACGCCTATTTTTGGCACAATTCAAAAGCTTTCACGTTTAGTGAACTTTAGTCAAAGTTTACAAATTATGTTGCAGGCCGGCGTACCGCTTAATCAGGCACTAGACAGTTTTCTTCCTCGCACACAAACTTGGCAAACCAAGAAAACGCTTGTAAACGATATGGTATTAGATAAAGAAGTGCGGTCAATTTTGCAATGGGTTTCTCAAGGCTATGCGTTTTCTAATAGCGTAAGTAGCGATCTTTTCCCGATGGAAGCACAACAAATGCTACAAATTGGCGAGCAAAGCGGAAAACTTGCTTTGATGCTAGAACATATTGCGGAAAATTACCAAGAAAAACTTAATCATCAAATTAACTTACTCTCACAAATGCTAGAACCATTAATAATGGTGATCATCGGCAGTCTGATTGGAATTATTATGATGGGAATGTATTTACCTATCTTTAATATGGGTTCTGTTATTCAATGATTTATTTCATAATGTTTTTATTAGGCGGTATCTTAGGGATCGCATTGTGGTTCTACCTATCTGGTTTTATTACGCATTTGCAGCAAGAGATTTATGCGACTTACGTTGAATTATTTCCACAAAACCGTTCTCCATTTCAACCGCACTTTGCCTCTATTCAACAAAAAAAGTGCGGTCATATTTTGAGGTATTTTTTTAGTATTGGGGTTGGATTTATATTTTTACAAATTGCCTTCAAAGATTCTATTTTTACTGTATGGATCGGACTCACACTTATTATTCTTTGGACAATCAGTTATCTTGATTGGCACTATCAACTTATTTCTACGACACCCTGTTTATGGTTACTTACTCTAGGATTATTTGGAGCAGACAATAACTTTTCATTGCTAACGTTATCTGAAAGCATAAAAAGTGCGGCTAGTTTTTTTATTGTTTTCTACGCAATCTATTGGATTGCAAAATGTTATTACAGAAAAGAAGCCTTTGGACGGGGAGATTATTGGCTAGCAATGGCATTAGGAAGTTTTATTCGTTTAGAAACCTTACCGCACTTTTTATTATTAGCCTCAGTGCTTGGAATATGTTTTTCGCTTATTCATAAAAAGAAAAAAGAATTTATACCTTTTGCCCCTTTTATGAACTTATCAGCTGTCATCATTTATTTCGTCAAATATTACGGATATTAAAAAGGGGAAAACATAATATTTTCCCCTTGTTCTTCATAGAAGTGCGGTTGCTTTTACGAACGTTTCATCACTTCAAAAAACTCTTCGTTGGTTTTCGCCATCATCAGCTTATCAATCAAGAATTCCATTGCATCCACTTCATCCATTGGATTAAGAATCTTACGAAGAATCCACATTTTTTGTAATTCGTCCGCTGTTGTGAGTAAGTCTTCTTTACGAGTACCAGAGCGTTTAAAGTCAATGGCTGGGAATACGCGTCTTTCTGCGATTTTACGAGAAAGGTGTAATTCCATATTACCTGTACCTTTAAATTCTTCGAAAATAACTTCATCCATTTTCGAACCTGTATCAACTAGTGCTGTGGCAATAATCGTTAAACTGCCGCCTTCTTCCACATTACGTGCAGCTCCAAAGAAACGTTTTGGACGATGCAACGCATTAGCATCCACACCACCAGACAAAATTTTACCTGAAGCTGGAGTGACTGTATTGTAAGCGCGCGCTAAACGAGTAATAGAATCAAGCAAAATGACCACATCTTTTTTATGCTCTACTGAACGTTTCGCTTTTTCGATTACCATTTCTGCCACTTGAACGTGACGAGTTGCAGGTTCATCAAAAGTAGACGCAATCACTTCGCCTTTTACTGAACGTTGCATTTCTGTCACTTCTTCTGGGCGTTCATCAATCAATAATACGATAAGCTCTACATCAGGATAATTATGCGTGATACTTTGAGCAATATTTTGCAGCAACATGGTTTTACCCGCTTTTGGCGGAGCAACAATCAAACCACGTTGACCTTTACCAATTGGGGATGCTAAATCCAAAATACGCGCAGTTAAATCTTCTGTTGAGCCATTGCCACGTTCCATTCTTAAACGCGAATTAGCGTGCAATGGCGTTAAGTTTTCAAATAAGATTTTGCTACGGGACACTTCAGGTTTGTCATCATTAACTTGATCAACTTTTAAAAGTGCGAAATAACGTTCGCCTTCTTTTGGTGGACGAATTTTACCCTCGATTTTATCCCCAGTTTGAAGATTAAAACGACGGATTTGACTTGGGGAAACATAAATATCATCAGGGCCTGCAAGATAGGAACTGTCGGCAGAACGAAGGAAACCAAAACCATCTGGTAAAATTTCTAACACACCACCGCCGAAAATATCTTCGCCACTTTTGGCGTGCTGTTTTAAGATTGCAAAGACAATATCTTGTTTACGCAAACGAGCTAAATTTTCTAAGCCCATTTGCTCCTCACCGAGTTTCACAAGATCAGAAACAGGCGTATTTTTAAGTTCTGTTAAATGCATAATGAATAAATGTTGGAATTAATAAGAATTGATTATTCGAATGGTGGGCTTGCACCCTTTGAATGGCGCGTAAATTACCACTAAAACCCTACGCTGTCTAGCTTTTATTAGCATTTAATATAAAAATCATCGCACTTTTTTTAAGAACTTATTTTGGAAGTTTAGCCGTCTAGATTGTTATTTATTTGATTTTTAATTAGAATACGGACAATTTGTAAGGTTATCAATAAGCACTTAAGGGAAATTATGGCGAATTGGGACGGAAAATATATCAGCCCTTATGCAGAACATGGCAAAAAAAGTGAGCAAGTAAAAAAAATTACAGTATCCATTCCCATTAAAGTACTGGAAATTTTGACGAATGAACGCACTCGCCGCCAATTAAAAAGTTTACGTCACGCAACTAACAGTGAATTGCTTTGTGAAGCGTTCTTGCATGCATTCACAGGACAGCCTTTACCCACCGATGCAGATTTAATGAAAGAGCGTAATGATGAAATCCCTGAAGATGCCAAAGTGCTTATGCGTGAATTAGGTGTCGATCCAGAAAGCTGGGAATATTAACCGCACTTTTCACTTATCCGTTCAAGCCATTCAAAATTGAACATTCAGGGTTGTCATTGCCCTGACAACTGTCGTGCCAGTGCTGCAATTTTTGTACCATTTTTTGTAACTGTTCTATTTGTTGATTTAATGTCGCAATATGTTGAGCAGTTAGCACTTTCACTTCTCGGCAGCTACGCTTAGGATTATCTTGTAGTGCTAATAATTGTGCGATTTGATGTAACGAAAACCCAACATTGCGTGAGTGTCGAATAAAATGCAACCTTTCTAAATCACTTTCTCCATAATTTCGATAGCCTGACAAACTGCGAACAGCGGGTTTAATTAACCCTATTTTTTCATAATCACGGATTTGTTTTGTAGATAAACCTACTAATTTTGCGGCTTCACTAATATTCATAAAAAACTTCTTGACCTTAACCTTATGTAAAGGTTTATAGTTTAACCATCAATAAAACAACTAACAAGGAGTAAAAATGAAAACTATCACATTAAACATAAAAGGCATACATTGCGGCTGTTGCGTAAAAAGTCTTACTCAAGTTTTAACTGAATTAGATGGTGTACAATCTGCTGATGTGCAATTAGAGGGTAAAGTAAATATTACTTTTGATGAAAATCGAGTCAATGTTGCACAGTTGATTGAGGTCATTGAAGATGCTGGATTTGACGCCACAGAGTAAAAAATTTCAATTCAGATTGGTGGGATGGCCTGCCAATCGCATTCATCAATAAAACAACTAACAAGGAGTAAAAATGAAAACTATCACATTAAACATAAAAGGCATACATTGCGGCTGTTGCGTAAAAAGTCTTACTCAAGTTTTAACTGAATTAGATGGTGTACAATCTGCTGATGTGCAATTAGAGGGTAAAGTAAATATTACTTTTGATGAAAATCGAGTCAATGTTGCACAGTTGATTGAGGTCATTGAAGATGCTGGATTTGACGCCACAGAGTAAAAAATTTCAATTCAGATTGGTGGGATGGCCTGCCAATCGCATTCATCAATAAAACAACTAACAAGGAGTAAAAATGAAAACTATCACATTAAACATAAAAGGCATACATTGCGGCTGTTGCGTAAAAAGTCTTACTCAAGTTTTAACTGAATTAGATGGTGTACAATCTGCTGATGTGCAATTAGAGGGTAAAGTAAATATTACTTTTGATGAAAATCGAGTCAATGTTGCACAGTTGATTGAGGTCATTGAAGATGCTGGATTTGACGCCACAGAGTAAAAAAATTTCAATTCAGATTGGTGGGATGACCTGCCAATCTTGTGCCAATCGCATTGAAAAAGTTTTAAATAAAAAACCATTTGTGCAACAAGCGGGAGTGAATTTTGCCGTCGAAGAAGCACAAGTTGTATTTGACGCTACGCAAGCAAGCGAAACTCAAATTATAGAGATTATCCATAAAACAGGTTTTTCTGCTCATATCAAACAAGCCAATGAATTACCAATAGAAGAAAATACATCAATCCCTTGGCGATTAATCATACTTTGGATAATCAATATTCCATTTCTGATTGGAATGCTTGGTATGATAGGTGGCTCCCATCACTTAATGTTACCGCCGATTTGGCAATTTGCATTAGCAAGCATTGTGCAACTTTGGTTAGCCATTCCATTTTATCGCGGAGCAATCGGTAGTATTCGTGGTGGACTTGCCAATATGGATGTACTGGTCAGCACAGGAACGCTCACTATTTATCTTTATTCTGCTTTTATGCTGTTTTACCACGCCGATCATGCAATGGGGCATGTGTATTTTGAAGCTCCTGTAATGGTAATTGGTTTTGTCAGTCTTGGAAAATTTCTTGAAGATCGCACTAAAAAGCACAGCCTAAATAGTTTGAGTATGCTCTTGCAGCTGACACCGAAAAAAGTCACTGTTTTACGTAATGAAAAATGGACTGAAATTGCTCTTGACCAAGTCAATATCGGCGAAATCATTCGTGCGAATCAAGGCGAACGTATTGCGGCAGACGGCATAATTGAAAGTGGAAATGGATGGTGTGATGAAAGCCATTTAACGGGCGAGTCTCGTCCAGAAGAAAAACAGAAAGGTGGAAAAGTATTAGCGGGGGCGATGGTAACAGAAGGTTCTATTATCTATCGAGCAAATCAGCTTGGTAGCCAAACCTTACTTGGCGATATGATGAATGCATTATCAGATGCACAAGGTTCAAAAGCACCCATTGCTCGATTTGCTGACAAAGTTGCTTCCGTGTTTGTTCCTGTCGTTTTAGTGATTTCACTTGTTACTTTCGCACTCACTTATATTCTGACGAATGATAGTGTGTCTTCACTAATTCACGCGGTATCCGTGCTTGTGATTGCTTGCCCTTGTGCCTTGGGATTAGCCACACCAGCAGCCATAATGGTTGGTTTAGGTAAAGCAGTCAATGCTGGCGTATGGTTTAAAGATGCGGCTGCAATGGAGGAAACCGCCCACGTGGATACCGTTGTACTTGATAAAACTGGCACATTAACAAAAGGAGAGCTTGAAATCTCTGCTTTATGGCAGCCACAAAGTGCGGTGTATTCTGAAGACGATTTGTATCGTTTTGCAGCAGCAGTTGAACGACAAGCTAACCACCCAATTGCAAAAGCTATTGTGCAAGCAGCAGAACAAAAAATGTTAGAAATTCCCACCGCACTTTTTTCAAAGATGGAAGTGGGTCAAGGCATTCAAGCCGAATTAGAACAAGTGGGAACAATAAAAGTCGGTAAACCTGATTATTGCGGTTTAATCTTGCCTAAAAATTTAGAGGATATTTGGCAAATTGCGAGCATTGTCGCAGTATCCATAAATGATGAACCCATCGGTGCATTTGCACTGACGGATACTTTAAAAAACGATAGCTTGCACGCCATTCAATGCTTACAACAGCAAAATATTGATGTCGTAATTATGAGTGGCGATCAACAATCTGTCGTGGATTACATAGCGAAACAACTCGGCATTAAGAAAGCCTTTGGGAAACTAACTCCAAGAGATAAAGCGGAACAAATCCAAAAGCTGAAAGATCTAGGTCATATTGTCGCAATGGTAGGCGATGGAATAAATGATGCGCCTGCTTTAGCTTCTGCAAACGTCAGTTTTGCGATGAAATCAGGTTCAGATATTGCAGAACAAACAGCCTCTGCAACGCTTATGCAACATTCGGTGAATCAACTTGTGGATGCACTTTTTATTGCAAGAGCAACCTTGAAAAATATCAAACAAAATCTATTTTTTGCTTTGATTTACAATATTCTCGGTATCCCCCTTGCTGCTTTCGGTTTTCTTAGCCCTATAATCGCTGGTGCTGCTATGGCGTTGAGCTCAATTTCCGTATTGATGAACGCCTTAAGATTGAAAAAAGTGCGGTTCTAATTTCATTTATTTTTATACGCAATCGGTGTCGTCATCGCACCGATTTTTTTTGTCGCTGAAAATTACCGCACTTTTTATAAAAAAATTTTAACTTGATCACAATTTTAGAATTTTCTCTTTGAGATTCTCTATTTATCGGCATAGCATAATACTCAAATTTTGTTAGGGCATATTTTGCTCTACAAATTGACAAATTTAAGTAATTTATGCTTTGGAGCAAACTATGAAATCAACAGAAAAACTCAAATGGAACAAATTTGATGCAACATGGATGTTAAACCTTTTCGGTACGGCGGTTGGCGCGGGCGTATTGTTCTTGCCGATTAACGCAGGGATGGGTGGATTTTGGCCGTTAGTTTTAATGGCAATTATCGTCGGGCCAATGACTTATTTTGCTCACCGTGGCTTAGCTTATTTTGTGCTTTCATCTAAAAAGCCTGGCAGCGATATTACTGAAGTAGTGGAAGAACACTTTGGTAAAACCGCTGGTAAACTTATTACCTTACTTTATTTTTTCGCAATTTTCCCTATTCTGTTAATTTACGGTAACGGTATCACGAACACCGTAGATTCTTTCATTGTAAATCAACTTGGTATGGCATCACCAAATCGAGTTATTCTCTCTTTTGTATTAATTGCGGTATTGATTTCCGTGATGTTATTTAATGAAAAAGTGATGTTAAAAATCACAGAATGGCTTGTTTATCCGTTAGTCTTAATTTTATTTGTTCTTTCTATTTACTTAATTCCTGAATGGAATAGTGCCGTATTATATGAATTTCCAACAGCAGGTGGTTTCTTAACCACTTTATGGCTAACCATTCCCGTATTAGTATTTTCATTTAACCATTCGCCAGCGACTTCATCGTTCACTTGCTCACAATTCCGTGAATACAAAACGTTTGAGGGCGCAGAACGCCATATCAGCCATACAGAAAAAGGCGCTTCAACGATTTTATTATTCTTCGTAATGTTCTTCGTATTTAGCTGTGTATTAACACTAACACCTGAAGAATTAGTGGCAGCAAAAGAACAGAATATTAGTATCTTGTCTTTCTTAGCAAATAAATTTGATAATCCATATATCTCTTATTTTGGCCCGCTTGTTGCATTCTTAGCGATTACAAGTTCATTCTTCGGTCACTATATGGGGGCACGTGAAGGATTAGAAGGCTTATATTTGAAAATGAAAGGCGAATCTGTAAATCGTAAAAAACTCAATTATGCGACCGCACTTTTCTTCTTATTAACCTTATGGGGCGTTGCGATTATTAATCCAAGTATCTTAGGCTTAATTGAATCTCTTGGCGGCCCAATCATTGCGATGATTTTATTCATTATGCCAATGTATGCGATTCGCAAAATCCCAGCAATGAAACGCTACAGCGGACGTTTCAGTAATGTATTTGTAACAATTATGGGACTAATTGCTATTTCTGCAGTTGTTTATGGATTATTATAATCGCTTTTAATTTTTAACGAATTTTGAGAAATTTATGATTAGCGTATTTGATATGTTTAAAGTGGGAATTGGGCCATCCAGTTCCCACACGGTCGGTCCGATGAAAGCGGGTAAACAATTTATAGACGACTTAATTAAACGAAATCAGTTTGAACAAACAGCTGAAATTCATGTGGATGTGTATGGTTCTCTTTCGATGACAGGGAGAGGTCACAGTACAGATATCGCCATCATTATGGGATTAGCGGGTTATTTACCACATAATGTGGACATCGATATGATTTCAGGTTTCATCGAGAAAGTGAAACAAACTGCGCTTTTACCCATTAATATTGATCAAAAAACGGTAAAATTTGATTTTGAAAATAATCTCATTTTCCACCGCACTTTTTTAAAATTGCACGAAAATGGCATGACAATTACCGCTCTTGATGAAAATCGCACAGAGCTTTATCGCCAAACCTATTATTCGATTGGTGGTGGTTTTATTGTCGATGAAGCCCATTTTGGCAAAGAAGAAAAAACCACAGTCCAAGTGCCTTATCCTTACAAAAATGCCGAAGATATTTTGAAACATTGCAGTGATAACGGTTTAATGCTTTCCACTGTGATGTTGGAAAATGAAATCGCATTGAATGGCAAAGAGGCTGTCAGTGCTCATCTAGAGAATGTTTGGAAAACGATGCAGGCTTGTATTGAACACGGCATTCACACAGAGGGTATTTTACCCGGCCCATTAAAAGTACCACGTCGTGCGGCTTCACTTTATCGTATGTTGCAAGCTAATACGAATTTATCTAACGATCCAATGCGTGTGATCGACTGGGTCAATATGTTTGCGCTTGCTGTCAATGAAGAAAATGCAGCGGGTGGACGTGTAGTCACAGCTCCAACTAACGGTGCGTGTGGGATTATTCCAGCAGTATTAGCTTACTACGAAAAATTTATCTCGCCATTAACACCTGAAATCATTGAACGCTATTTATTAGCAGCAGGTATGATTGGTTCACTTTATAAAATGAACGCTTCGATTTCTGGCGCAGAAGTGGGTTGTCAAGGTGAAGTCGGTGTAGCTTGTTCAATGGCGGCTGCAGGACTTGCTGAAATTCTGGGTGGCAATCCACTACAAGTGTGCATCGCAGCTGAAATTGCAATGGAGCATAATTTAGGATTAACTTGCGACCCTGTCGGCGGTCAAGTTCAAGTACCTTGCATCGAACGCAATGCGATTGCTTCAGTTAAAGCAATCAATGCATCACGTATGGCTTTACGCCGTACCACTAATCCAAGAGTAAGCTTGGATAAAGTGATTGAAACAATGTACGAAACAGGCAAAGATATGAACGCTAAGTATCGCGAAACATCGCAAGGCGGACTGGCAGTGAAGATTGTTTGTAACTAATAAAAAGTAAAATAATTAAGGGGCTGATCTGCATGAATTAGTTGGACTACATAACCCACCTATAAGGTGCAGATCACTATTTAATCATTTAAATATCTTGAAAATTTAAATCCATTCTTTAAAACTTACCCAGTAAAACTTGCAAACCAACCTAAGTTTGCCCCAATTTGCGCCACAATATTTAATATGCCAAATAACATTACAAAACCAATCATAAAACTTCCGCCGTATACTTTATAACTTGCTTGTGGGAATTTTTGACGGCTTGCTTTGGCAAGAAGTGCAGGGACAATTGCAGCCCAAATTGTTGCCGCCAATCCAGCGTAACCAATGGCAATCACAAATCCATAAGGAAATTGCAGGCTTAGCAATAATGGTGGTAAAAAAGTAACAAGTGTTGTTTTTGTTCTGCCTAATAAGCTATCGTCAAATTTAAACAGATCGGCGATATAGTCAAATAAGCCTAAAGTTACACCTAAGAATGACGTAGAAATTGCCATATAAGCAAAGAAATTTAATACGACGGCAAGGTATTCTACTTCAATATATTTATGTAAAGCCTCTAATAATGCAGAAACATCGCCGCCTTTTTCAATGACTGGGGCAAATTCAGTGCGTGGTAAATTACCTTGCACAGCAAGCTGCCATAAGATGTAAATCACGAATGCTAATCCCGTACCAATAAAGATCGATTTCATCACACGACGACCATCACGATCGTAATATTTGACGAGACTTGGGACATTTCCGTGGAAACCAAAGGACACGAGACAAACTGGAAGTGCGGTCAATAAATAAGGTAAATATGTTTGTTCGCTTTGAGAGACCGTATTGAATAAAACTTCTGGTTTTACAGAGCTTAATAAACCAATGGTAGAAAGGAAAAAAGCGACCACCATCCCGACAATTAACACAGTTGTGAAACGGTCCACCGCTTTGGTTGAAAGCCACACGAAGGCTGCAAGGATAAGGCAGAAAATTAAAGATCCTGAAGTTCTTCCAATATCTACCGCACTTTCAGCAGAACTGAATGCTTGGCTGAGCAGATTTTGTGTAATGCCTCCGCCTGAGGTTATGTAGGCATAAGTCAAAACATATAAGACGAAAGCAACAGAAAGGCCGTTGATAATATTCCAACTTTTTCCTAATAAATCTTTAACGATGGTGTCAAAACTTGAACCTGTTGGATAATGCAGATTAGCTTCTAGGATCATTAATCCTGATGTCGTCATACAAAACCAAGTATAAATTAAAGCGAGAATCGAACCAATAAACCATACACCAGCCGTTGAAGTTGGGTTAGCCAGCATGCCTGCACCAATAGCTGTACCAGCGATGATCATCGCACCGCCTAAGAGAGAAGGGGATTTTTGTTGTGTCATAAAATGCCTCTAAAAAATAAATTTGCACTATTATAGTAGTGCAAAAGGAAAGTGCAATATATTTATATCGATAAAAAGGGGACATTCAGTCCCCTTTGTAATGTTGTCAAAGCATTCATTATTGACGGTAATCAGACAAAAATCTTGCTAATTTTGTAATGGCTTCCTCAAGTTGATTTACATAAGGAAGAGTAACAACACGGAAGTGATCTGGCGAATGCCAATTAAATCCTTTACCGTGCACAAGTAACACTTTTTCTTTGCGGAGTAAATCAAGCACCATTTTTTCATCACTTTGAATATTGAATTTTTTCACATCAATTTTCGGGAACATATACATCGCACCCATTGGTTTTACGCAAGTAATGCCGGGTATTTGAGTAATAAGATCATAGGCTTTGTTTCGTTGCTCAAGTAATCGGCCGCCCGGTAAAATAAATTCATTAATACTTTGATAGCCACCAAGTGCGGTTTGAATTGCATGTTGCATTGGTACGTTAGCACATAAACGCATAGATGCCAGCATATCTAAACCTTCAATATAACCTTTCGCATTATGTTTTGGTCCATTTAAAATCATCCAGCCTTGGCGGAAGCCTGCAACTCGATAAGCTTTTGATAAACCATTTAACGTAACGGTTAATAAATCAGGGGCAAGTGCGGCAATGTGATGATGTACTGCGCCATCGTATAAAATTTTGTCATAGATTTCGTCTGCGAAGATAATCAAATTATTTTGGCGAGCGATTTCCACAATTTCTTGTAATAATTCTTTGCTATATACAGCACCCGTTGGGTTATTCGGGTTGATGATAACAATGGCTTTAGTTTTAGCATTCACTTTCGCTTTAATATCATCAATAGCTGGGAACCAATTCGCTTCTTCATCACAAAGATAATGAACAGCTTTACCGCCAGAAAGTGTTACCGCCGCAGTCCAAAGCGGATAATCAGGCATCGGCACAAGCACTTCATCGCCATCATTAAGTAATGCTTGCATTGCCATTGTGATAAGCTCAGATACGCCGTTACCAATATACACATCATTGACGGTCGCACCGTGAATCCCTTTTGATTGATAATATTGAACAATAGCTTTACGAGCAGAATATAACCCTTTTGAATCACAATAACCTTGAGCTGACGGCAAATTACGCAATACGTCCACTAAAATTTCATCGGGTGCTTCAAAGCCGAAAGGGGCGGGATTGCCGATATTAAGTTTTAAAATTTTATTGCCTTCTTCTTCTAAGCGTAGTGCTTCTTTATGCACTGGCCCGCGAATGTCATAACATACGTGTTCTAATTTGTCGGATTTTGGGAATAATCGCATAGTGAAATCCTTTTGTTTCTAATAAATTTTTCGAGAAAAGTGCGGTTAATTTACGCTGAATTTTCAATATTGAAAAGATTTTGTAAAAAAATTTTTTGTCATTAACAATCTGCGGTAGAATACGGCTAATTTTTTGTGTATTTAAAACAAAATCTAATGAGTTATTTAGCGCAGGCAATAGGCGAGTTAAAATCGAAAATTCACGCATATTTACAGCAATCAACGAATGAACTTGTCCGTTTTCAGGTGAAACTGGACAAGGTCGATTTATTGGCTTGGCTGAAAAGTCAATCTGCGTATCCACAATTTTATTTACATTTTCGTGATGAAGAAAAAGCATTGGCTGCGCTTGGCGAAGTGCAGTCATTTTCACAATTAAATTTAGCGCAAGAGTTTATTGAAGAAAGTGGTTTCCCACTGGTAGGTGGTTTGCAATTTCAAGGTATCGCACAATTTGTATTGCCAAAAATTCTTGTTGAACAGGATGAGAAAGGTGCATTGGTATCATTTTTTGTGAAAGATGAGCAAAGTGCGAATGATACTTTAGCCCACCTAAAAACTTTTGAAAATATCACCGCACTTTCTGCTTTGCCAAAACAAATTCCTTTGCATACAGAGCTTCGAGCTAACGAAAGAACTTGGTGCGATTGGGTAAATCAGGCTTTGGTAGAAATTAAAAGTGGGGAACTGACAAAAATTGTATTAGCCAATGAAACCACTTTTCATTTAAAGCAAGCGATTAATGCGTACGATTTTTTAGCTGAAAGCGAAAAACAAAATCAAGGTTGTTATCATTTTTTGTGGGCTGAAAATCCTTATTCGGTTTTTGTTGGTTCTACGCCAGAACGCCTATTTGCTCGTGAGTATAACTTGTTGCTAACTGAAGCTTTGGCGGGGACAGCATCGGTTTCTGAAAGTGAGGAAGAAACGCAATCTCAAGCCAATTGGTTGTTAAATGACGAGAAAAATTTAAAAGAAAATTGGTTGGTCGTAGAAGATATTTCGCAGAATTTACGTCAGCAAGTAGAAAGTTTTGATGTAAGCAATGTTGAATTGAAGCCGTTACGTAAAGTACAACATTTGATTCGTAAAATTCGTGCAAATTTGACCGCACATTATGCGGATGTAAATATATTAAAAGCGATTCATCCTACAGCTGCAGTATCTGGTTTGCCACAGCAACAAGCCAAAATGATTTTGTCAGAAATTGAAACCTTTGATCGAGGCTGGTATGCGGGAACATTGGGTGTGATGAGCGATGTTGGTTCCGAGTTTTGTGTGGCGATTCGTTCTGCCTTTATTGAAGCTCATCGTATTCGTGTATTTGCTGGCGCAGGCATTGTGGCAGGCTCGCAGCCATTGGAAGAGTGGAAAGAAATTGAACGTAAAGCAGCAGGGTTGATTTCCTTGTTTGCAGAAGAAAAATGATAACGGAGAAAAAAATGTCGGTAAGCGTGTTTAATCGTTGTTGGTCGAAAGTGATTTTAGAAACCTTGGTGCGTCAAGGCGTTTCTCACGTTTGTATCGCGCCAGGTTCGCGTTCGACACCTTTAACTCTAGAAGCCGTACGTTTGCAAAATGCGGGTTCAGTCACTTGTTATACGCATTTTGATGAACGCGGTTTAGGTTTTTTTGCTTTGGGTATTGCTAAGGCAACTCAATCCCCTGTCGCAATTATTGTGACATCAGGCACAGCAACAGCAAACCTTTATCCTGCCATTATTGAAGCACGCCAAACGGGTGTGAATTTATTTGTTTTAACTGCTGATCGTCCACCAGAACTTTGGGAGTGCGGTGCAAATCAGGCTATTTTGCAACAAAATATGTTTGGTCAGTATCCGGTTGCAAATGTTAATTTACCTAAACCGAAAGCTGATTATTCTGCGCAGTGGTTAATTTCTCTACTTGAACAGGCAGCTTTCCAACAAAAACAACAAGGTGGCGTTGTTCATATTAATGTACCATTTTCCGAGCCACTTTATGATGCAACTGATGAGGCTGTAGATTCCCATAGTTGGCTGCAGCCATTACAACGCTGGTTAATTCAAACTAAGCCTTGGATGAATGTGGAAGCTCAACAGAACGAAGTATTAATGCATGAAAACTGGGATCATTGGCGTACCAAACGTGGTGTCGTTGTGGTTGGTCAATTGCCTGCAGAACAAGCGATGGGCATTAACTCTTGGGCAAGTGCTATGGGCTGGGTGTTACTGACGGATATTCAATCTGGTGTTGTTCCAACGACACCTTATGAAGATATTTGGCTGGCAAACCAAACTGTTCGTGAAAAACTTCTGCAAGCTGATATTGTGATTCAATTTGGCGCACGTTTTATTAGTAAACGCATTAATCAATTCTTACAGGCGTTTAAAGGGGAATTTTGGTTGGTTGAACAAAGCGGTAAGGCATTAGATCCTTATCATCATTCGCTGACAAGATTTAATGCTAAAGCACATCATTGGTTGCGTGCGCATCCTCCTTTACGCCAAAAGCCTTGGTTGCTTGAGCCATTAGCTTTATCTAAGTTCTGTGCGACCTTTATTGAACAGCAAGTAGGCGGAAATTTAACGGAAGCCTCGTTCGCATTACGTTTACCAACACTTTTACCTTATAACGGTGTTTTATTTTTAGGTAATAGTTTACTTGTTCGTCTTGTTGATGCGCTAACGCAATTACCAGAAAGTTATCCTGTTTATACCAATCGTGGTGCGAGTGGAATTGATGGTTTGTTGGCTACGGCAGCTGGAATTGGTATAGGTTCAAATAAACCTGTTGTTGCGGTGATTGGCGATACGTCCACTTTATATGATCTAAATTCTTTCGCATTATTCAAAAACGTTACGCAACCAACAGTAATCTTTGTGATCAATAATAATGGTGGCGCGATTTTTGATATGTTACCTGTGGATGAACAAGTCAAAGATCAGTTCTATCGATTACCGCATAATGGCGATTTTTCTCAAATCGCGGCAATGTTCGATCTCAAATACGCTCATCCTTATACTTGGGCAGATCTTAATTCCGTTGTTAAACAGGCTTATAGTCGTCGCAAGGCAACGTTAATTGAAATTAAAACCAATCCGAGTGATGGTAGTAGTTTGTATAAACGCTTAATCGAGCAAATTAGTCACGCCGTGATTGGTGCTTAAGTATTCTGTAGGCGGGCTTTGGTCCCGCCATATTTTATTATTTCTATCAATAATCCCTCCAATGATAAACATCATTTTTCTTCACGGACTTCTTGGTACAAAAAACGACTGGCAAAAAGTCATTAAAAATTTACCGCACTTTAATTGTATTCCGCTAGATTTGCCTTTTCATGGACAAGCCAAAGGCGTTGAAGTTACAAATTTTGAAGAAACGGCGGAGTATTTATCTCAGCAAATTAAAAGTGCGGTAAAAAATGAACCCTATTTTCTTGTTGGGTATTCTCTAGGTGGACGGATCGCTTTGTATTATGCGATGCAAGCTCAGGTGGAACGATCTAATTTGCAAGGCGTTATTTTAGAAGGGGCGAATCTAGGTTTAAAAACCGACGAAGAAAAACAGGCTCGTTTCCAGCAAGATTTTGCTTGGTCGCAACGTTTTGTACAAGAATCGCCAGAAAATGTGTTAAATGATTGGTATCAACAACCTGTGTTTTCCTATTTGACTGCAGAAGAAAGATTACAGTTGGTTGAAAAACGAAAATCAAATTGCGGGGAAAATATTGGCAAAATGTTGTTGGCGACAAGTCTATCCAAGCAACCTGATTTTAGTGAAAAAGTGCGGTTAAGTTCTTTGCCATTTTTTTATTTTTGTGGCGAACGAGATCATAAATTTCAAACTATTGCGAAAGAAAATCAAATTAATTTAGTGACAATTCCCTGTGCTGGGCATAACTCACATTTAGAAAATTCAAAATATTTCTCTAAAAAAATAGAAAATTGCATATTAAAAATTGCTAGACCTTAGTTAAAATGCTAGGATTCACCCCTTTCTTTTTATAATAAACTTCTAAGGAAACACAATGTCTCAACAACTTCGCAATAATCCGATGAAAGTGGCATTAGCCTCGATGGTCGGTACAGCAATCGAATTTTTTGATTATTACATCTATGCAGCGGCTGCTGTATTAGTTTTCAATACGCAATTCTTCCAAAGCGATGATCCGCTTTCTAATGATCTACTTTCTCTTTCTACGCTTGCGCTTGCATTTTTTGCACGTCCTATTGGTTCGGCATTATTTGGTCACTTCGGCGATAAAATCGGTCGTAAAAAAACCTTGGTTGCCTCCCTTGTTTTAATGGGTGGTTCAACGGTAGTGATTGGTTTACTTCCTAATTATGCTCAAATTGGTATTTGGGCGCCGATTTTGCTTTGCGTATGCCGTATCGGTCAAGGTATTGGACTTGGTGGCGAATGGGGTGGTGCTGCTTTAGTTGCAACAGAAAATGCGCCAGAAGGCAAACGAGCTTGGTACGGTACTTTCCCTCAATTAGGCGCACCAATTGGTTTATTTGTCGCTAATGGAACGTTCTTCTTAGTTAGCTATTTACTTGGTCATAATGCACTTGTTGAATGGGCGTGGCGTATTCCGTTTGTCTCTTCCATTTTATTAGTTGCAGTTGGCTTATATGTTCGCTTAACTTTACACGAAAGCCACGTATTTGTGGAAGCAGAGCAAAAAGGCAAAAAATTGAATGCTCCAGTGAGTGTTGTGTTTACCAAACACTTAAAACCAATGATCATTGGTACATTTATTATGGTGGCAACTTATTCTCTGTTTTACATTATGACGGCTTTTGCACAGGCATATTCTCGAACAGCGCCAAAGCTTTCTGAAGCAGGTTATGCACTTGGCTTAGGTATCCCAGCAAATACCTTTACTGGCTTGTTATTAATTAGTGCTATTGTATTTGGTATTTTTATCAGTATTTCTGGTGTTTATGCCGATAAAATCGGTCGTCGTAAATGGTTGATTTGGGTAACTATTGCTATCGGTGTGCTTGGTTTAGCAATGCCGTTATTCTTAGAAAATGGCACACCAGTTAGCGTATTTGCATTTTTAGTGATTGGTATGGCGATTATGGGAATGACATTTGGTCCAATGGCTGCGCTATTACCAGAATTATTCCCAACGGAAGTGCGTTATTCAGGTGCCTCTCTTGCCTATAATTTGGCATCAATTATTGGTGCAACAATTGCGGCGATGATTTCTTTAAAAATTAATGCGTCATTTGGTGTAATGGGCGTAGGGATTTATTTAGCAATCAATGTATTAATGACTCTCTTGGCATTATTAGCCTCAAAAGAGACTAAAAATGTAGATTTAACAGAAATCTA
>ERZ1023503.9-NODE-9-length-112975-cov-76.474823_pt1 | contig 112975 bp, 103 predicted proteins | sample MGYA00380546_ERZ1023503 | MGnify/ENA primary metagenome ERZ1023503 (study PRJEB33173, sample SAMEA4830350) | metagenome | study: EMG produced TPA metagenomics assembly of the PRJEB25223 data set...
GTACTTGGTTTGGGACCAAGGTGTCGCAGGTTCGAATCCTGTCTTCCCGATTCATGGCGGTGTAGCTCAGCTGGCTAGAGCGTCCGGTTCATACCCGGGAGGTCGGGGGTTCGATCCCCTTCGCCGCTATAATGATCTTGTCGGACCTTTAGCTCAGCTGGTTAGAGCTCTCGGCTCATAACCGAGTGGTCGTAGGTTCAAGTCCTACAAGGTCCATTTGAATATTGGAGGATTACCCAAGTCCGGCTGAAGGGAACGGTCTTGAAAACCGTCAGGCGTGTAAAAGCGTGCGTGGGTTCGAATCCCACATCCTCCTTTTATATTAACGCGGGATGGAGCAGCTCGGTAGCTCGTCGGGCTCATAACCCGAAGGTCGTAGGTTCAAATCCTGCTCCCGCAATAAGGCTCGGTAGCTCAGTTGGTAGAGCAATGGATTGAAGCTCCATGTGTCGGCGGTTCGATTCCGTCTCGCGCCATTTTATTGATAGTATTTATGCGGGTGTAGTTTAGTGGTAAAACTACAGCCTTCCAAGCTGTTGTCGCGAGTTCGATTCTCGTCACCCGCTTTGAACTTTGTTCTTTGTACCAAGTTTTTGACTTGGGCGCGTAGCTCAGGTGGTTAGAGCGCACGCCTGATAAGCGTGAGGTCGGTGGTTCGAGTCCACTCGTGCCCATTAATTGGAGAATTACTCAAGAGGCTGAAGAGGACGGTTTGCTAAATCGTTAGGTCGGGTAACTGGCGCAAGGGTTCGAATCCCTTATTCTCCGTTTTAATGAGAGTTTGTAACTCTCTTTTTTGTTTTTAGAGACAATAAAACTTCAGATCCGTAAAACTTAATTGAATTACTAATCTGAAGTTATTTTTATATCGTTTATATTATAATTGTGTTATTTTACTTCCAACTATTGAGAGAAATTTCGCCACTATTTAGCCAGATTTCTTTTCCGTTATCACATTGAACTAAAAGTTTTCCATTTTCTGAGATGTCTTTAGCAAGTCCCTTGTAGTCTTTTTGCTCTAGTGTGAAAGTGACTTCTTTTCCTAGAATGAATGACTGTTTTTTGTATAGGTATAATAGCTCTTCTGCTGGTGTTTCGAAGAAAGCACGCCAGATTTCTATGATCAATTCATTCCTTGTTATAGGAGCTGTAGCTTTAAATAAGCTGGCAGCTTTTTCTTTTAATTCCTGAGGGAAGTCTTTAATAGTGAAATTGATACCTACTCCAATAATGATATCTGTGACTAAGCCAGTTTCTACAGAGGTCATTGCTTCAGTAAGGATTCCTCCAATTTTATGATTGTTTAGATAGATATCATTGACCCATTTTATGTCGACATCTATTAAAGTTAGGTTCTTAATGGCTTTGTAGACAGCTCCAGCTACAAGTAGTGTGTAGGATGGTAATCTGTCATAGGGGAGATTTGGTTTAAGATGGAGTGTCATATAAATACCACCTTGTGGTGAGTAGAAGGAACGTTGAAAACGGCCTCGGCCTGCTGTTTGATAGGAAGCTAGATAGAGGGTATTTGCTTCATGGCCTAAATCAATTGCTTCTTTTGCATCTAGTTGTGTTGATTTTGTTTCGGGTTTAAAGCTGACTTTAATTGGAAGATTTTCTTCTAGAATCTCTGGAAGAATAAGGTCACCATTCATCAGTTTATATCCTCTATTTTTGATACTATCAATTTCAATGCCTTCTTGTTCTAGTCGCTTGATGGCTTTCCAAATTGCTGTTCGGCTTAGGGATAGTTTTTCTGCGATTTTTTCTCCGCTGATATAGTCGGTTTCTTTAGATAGGATTTGGTAGACAGCTTGGTAGGATTTCATAATGTTGCCTTTCTTACTAGTTGGTATTGAGAGTATTCTTTTCTTGTATGACTTGGAGTCTGATTAAAGTATTGTTTATAAGCTTTCGAAAAATGGAGTGGATCTGAAAAACCTACCGAGTATGCAATTACCTTGATGGACTCTTGGGTATTTTCGAGAAGTTGTCTAGCTCGGTGCATTCGAACGTAGAGTAGGTATTCTTTGGGTGATAAGGTATTAAATTCTTTGAATACGCTTGATAAGTAGCTTCTGTGAACGGATAGTTCTTTTGCTAAATCTTGAATTGTAAGTGATTGAGGATAGTGGCTATCAATTAATCGTTTGCATTCAAGATAGAGTTGGTGGGTTGATGAAATATTCTTTTTTTTCTGATTGGGAGCAATAGTTCCCAGATGAAACATCAGTTCATGAAGTTGTCCCATGATATGGAGTTGAGCTAATTCACTTGATTTTGTAATCTGAGCGAAGCGGACAATGTCTGAGATGAGTTTTGCAGTAGTCTGGGTATGACAAGTTTCAGATTGGATGAGATAGGATTGATCAGAAATTTGAGAAAGAGCAAAATAATCAGGGGATTTCCCTCCAGTGATTCCTAACCAGTAGTAGGCCCAAGGTTCTTTACTATCTGCTTGATAAAAGGTTAGTTCCTCTGGTTTTAATAGAAAGAAATCTCCTTCTTTTAAATCAACAATTTTACCCTTGTAATAAAATTTTCCTTGTCCTTTAGTAATGTAATGTAGAACGTATGTATCACGAATGGCTGGACCAAAAGAGTAATTAGGTGTGCATTCCTCATATCCATAAAAGCTTAGGGCAAGGTCGATTGTTCCAGTCTGGTATTCTGAAAAAACTAACATGTGCTACCTCCCACCTAACATTTTACCATATTCTTGAGACATTTTTCTATTTTAGAAAGCGATTTCAGGTGATAAAATATAATCAATAAAGTGATGAGGTGAAGTAAATGGGAGTTAGGATAGAGAATAATCTATTTTATGTTGAGAGTAAAAATCTAAGTTTGATTATTGAAAATCGAAATGGCTACTTACTTTTGAAACATTTAGGAAAGACTATTAAGAACTATAAAGGTTCCAATAGTGTTTATGAACGAGACCATGCCTTTTCAGGAAATCCAACGGCTACTAATCGAACCTTTAGTTTAGATACTCAGCGACAGATTTTTGGACAACATGGCTTAGGAGATTTTAGGAAACCAACCATACAGGTTCAGCATAGTGTAACTGAAGTAACAGACTTTCGATTTGTAGAAGCAAAGATTTTAAAAGGTCAGAATGGTCCACAGGGCTTACCTTCTCCACATAGCATGGACGATACAGAGACTCTTGTCTTAATGTTAGAAGATTCTAAGGCTCAACTTAGTCTGACTTTGTATTATACTACTTTTAATAATGATGCGACTATTGCTAGCTACAGTAAATTAGATAATAATAGTAATCAGGAAGTTGTCATCCATAAAGATTTTTCTTTTATGGCTGATTTTCCAGCTGCAGATTACGAAATAGTAACTCTGCAGGGTGCTTATGCTCGTGAAAAGACTGTTAGACGTCAACAGGTAGAACAAGGAATCTTTTCGATTAGCTCAAACCGAGGTGCTTCTGGTCATGCTCAAACACCAGCTCTTCTACTATGCGAACAAGGAGTCACAGAGGATGCTGGGAATGTGTTTGCTATTCAACTAATGTATAGTGGCAACTTTGAAGCTTTTGTTCAAAAAAATCAATTGAATGAAGTTCGGGTGGCTATTGGCATTAATCCAGAAAACTTTTCTTGGAAGTTAGCCCCTGAGGAATACTTTGAAACACCGGTAGCTTTAGTGACTCATTCAGATCAGGGATTAACTGGTATTAGTCATGAAAGTCAGAATTTTGTACTGAAGCACATTATTCTAAGTGAATTTTCTAAAAAAGAACGTCCAATTCTAATCAATAACTGGGAAGCTACTTACTTTGACTTTCAGAGAGAAAAACTGTTAGAGTTAGCAGATGAAGCTAAGAAAGTTGGCATTGAACTTTTTGTATTAGATGATGGTTGGTTTGGCAATCGTTTTGATGATAATCGTGCTTTAGGTGATTGGGTTGTTAATGAGGAAAAACTGGGTGGAAGTCTAGAAAGTCTGATTTCAGCTATCCATGAAAGAGGTTTGCAGTTTGGACTTTGGTTAGAACCCGAAATGATTTCTGTAGATAGTGATTTGTATCGTCAACATCCTGACTGGGCTATTCAGGTTCCTGATTATGAGCATACTTATTCTCGGAATCAATTAGTACTTAATCTTGCCAATCCTCAGGTAGTAGAATACTTGAAAAGTGTCTTAGATCAACTCCTATCTTATCATGAGATTGATTACATTAAATGGGATATGAACCGCAATATCACTAAGCTAGGGAATGGATTAACTTATCTAGAGACACAGATGCAATCTCATCAGTACATGCTGGGGCTTTACGAACTCGTTTCTTATCTGACAGAGAAGCACAGCCATATTCTCTTTGAGTCCTGCTCTGGTGGTGGTGGACGAAATGATCTTGGTATGATGCGCTATTTCCCACAAGTCTGGGCTAGTGATAATACAGATGCTATTGCACGTTTACCAATTCAATACGGTTCATCCTATCTCTATCCAACCATTTCTATGGGGGCTCATGTGTCAGCAGTACCGAATCATCAGATGGGGCGAACGACACCATTAGAAACACGTGGACATGTAGCAATGATGGGAAATTTGGGCTATGAGCTTGATTTGACAAGTTTATCAGATGAAGAGAAAGCTGAGATTGCTAATCAGGTGAACTTGTATAAAGAATTACGACCAGTAGTTCAGTTAGGACAACAGTATAGACTAATTAATCCTGATACTGCATCCAATGAAGCTGCTGTACAATTTAATTACAAAAATCAAACGATTGTAACCTACGTTCGCGTTTTGTCAGTTGTAGAGACCATGGAAACAACTTTAAAGTTAAAAGATTTGGATGAAGAGGGACTATATGAATTACAGGAAAATGGCGAAGTTTACTCAGGTGCAGAACTCATGTATGCGGGTTTAACTGTTATTTTATCCCAAGGAGATTTTTTGAGTAAACAGTATATTTTTAGAAGACTATAATTAAGGTGTATAAATTTATAAAGGAGGCTTTCCAATGAAATGGTATAAAAAAATCGGACTTCTTGCAACTACAGGTTTAGCTTTGGTTGGGCTCGGCGCTTGCTCCAACTATGGTAAATCTGCGGATGGCACAGTGACCATCGAGTATTTCAACCAGAAAAAAGAAATGACCAAAACCTTGGAAGAAATCACTCGTGATTTTGAGAAGGAAAACCCTAAGATCAAGGTCAAAGTCGTCAATGTACCAAATGCTGGTGAAGTATTGAAGACACGCGTTCTCGCAGGAGATGTGCCTGATGTGGTCAATATTTACCCACAGTCCATCGAACTGCAAGAATGGGCAAAAGCAGGTGTCTTTGAAGATTTGAGCAACAAAGACTACCTGAAACGCGTGAAAAATGGCTACGCTGAAAAATATGCTGTAAACGAAAAAGTTTACAACGTTCCTTTTACAGCTAATGCTTATGGAATTTACTACAACAAAGATAAATTCGAAGAACTGGGCTTGAAGGTTCCTGAAACCTGGGATGAATTTGAACAGTTAGTCAAAGATATCGTTGCTAAAGGACAAACACCATTTGGAATTGCAGGTGCAGATGCTTGGACACTCAATGGTTACAATCAATTAGCCTTTGCGACAGCAACAGGTGGAGGAAAAGAAGCAAATCAATACCTTCGTTATTCTCAACCAAATGCCATTAAATTGTCGGATCCGATTATGAAAGATGATATCAAGGTCATGGACATCCTTCGCATCAATGGCTCTAAGCAAAAGAACTGGGAAGGTGCTGGCTATACCGATGTTATCGGAGCCTTCGCACGTGGGGATGTCCTCATGACACCAAATGGGTCTTGGGCGATCACAGCGATTAATGAACAAAAACCGAACTTTAAGATTGGGACCTTCATGATTCCAGGAAAAGAAAAAGGACAAAGCTTAACCGTTGGTGCGGGAGACTTGGCATGGTCTATCTCAGCCACCACCAAACATCCAAAAGAAGCCAATGCCTTTGTGGAATATATGACCCGTCCAGAAGTCATGCAAAAATACTACGATGTGGACGGATCTCCAACAGCGATCGAAGGGGTCAAACAAGCAGGAGAAGATTCACCGCTTGCTGGTATGACCGAATATGCCTTTACGGATCGTCACTTGGTCTGGTTGCAACAATACTGGACCAGTGAAGCAGACTTCCATACCTTGACCATGAACTATGTCTTGACCGGTGATAAACAAGGCATGGTCAATGATTTGAATGCCTTCTTTAACCCGATGAAAGCGGATGTGGATTAGGAGTAGAGAGACTATGAAAAAAGTATTACAAAAATATTGGGCATGGGCTTTTGTGGTCATCCCCCTCTTGTTACAAGCAATTTTCTTCTATGTGCCGATGTTTCAAGGAGCCTTTTACAGTTTTACCAACTGGACAGGATTGACTTACAACTACAAATTTGTCGGCTTAAACAACTTTAAGCTCCTCTTCATGGATCCAAAATTCATGAATGCGATTGGCTTTACCGCAATCATTACGATTGCCATGGTGGTTGGTGAGATTGCACTCGGGATCTTCATTGCGCGTGTCTTGAACTCTAAAATCAAAGGCCAAACCTTCTTCCGTGCTTGGTTCTTCTTCCCAGCTGTTTTATCTGGTTTGACAGTGGCTTTGATCTTCAAGCAAGTCTTCAACTACGGTCTTCCAGCGATTGGGAATGCCCTTCATATTGAATTTCTCCAAACCAGTCTTTTAGGGACTAAGTGGGGAGCAATCTTTGCGGCTGTCTTTGTCCTTCTTTGGCAAGGGGTGGCTATGCCCATCATCATCTTCCTAGCTGGTTTGCAATCTATTCCAACTGAGATTACAGAGGCAGCAAGGATTGATGGTGCGACTAGCAAGCAAGTTTTCTGGAACATTGAATTGCCTTACTTGCTACCAAGTGTCTCTATAGTCTTTATCCTAGCCCTAAAAGGTGGGCTGACTGCCTTTGACCAAGTCTTTGCCATGACCGGTGGTGGTCCAAACAATGCCACAACCTCACTTGGGCTCTTGGTTTATAACTATGCCTTTAAAAACAACCAATTCGGTTATGCCAATGCCATTGCCGTAATCTTGTTCTTCTTAATTGTAGTGATTTCGATCATCCAATTGAGAGTATCTAAGAAATTTGAAATTTAAGAGGAGAAGCATGATGAAACAAGATGAAAGAAAAGCCCTGATTGGCAAATACATTCTATTGATTCTAGGATCGGTTCTGCTTTTAGTGCCGCTCCTTGCTACCCTCTTTAGTTCCTTCAAACCCACTAAGGATATTGTAGATAATTTCTTTGGCTTTCCAACCAACTTCACATGGGACAACTTTAGCCGTCTCTTAGCTGATGGGATTGGAGGCTATTATTGGAACTCTGTCGTCATCACTGTCTTGTCTTTACTTGCAGTAATGATCTTTATCCCTATGGCAGCCTACTCCATCGCTCGCAATATGAGTAAAAGAAAAGCCTTTACCATCATGTATACCCTCTTAATCCTCGGAATCTTCGTACCTTTCCAAGTCATCATGATTCCGATTACGGTTATGATGAGTAAACTCGGTTTGGCTAATACCTTTGGTTTGATCTTGCTCTACTTGACCTATGCGATTCCACAGACCCTCTTTCTCTATGTTGGCTATATCAAAATCTCGATTCCAGAAAGTCTGGATGAAGCAGCAGAGATCGATGGGGCTAATCAATTTACAACCTATTTCCGCATCATCTTCCCAATGATGAAACCGATGCATGCGACAACCATGATCATCAATGCCCTTTGGTTCTGGAATGACTTCATGTTGCCACTCCTTGTCTTGAACCGGGATTCCAAAATGTGGACTCTGCCTTTGTTCCAATACAACTACGCAGGCCAATATTTCAACGACTACGGACCAAGCTTTGCCTCTTACGTGGTCGGCATTATCAGTATCACCATTGTCTATCTCTTCTTCCAACGCCATATCATTTCAGGAATGAGCAACGGGGCAGTGAAGTAATACTCAATGAAAATCAAAGAGCAAACTAGGAAGCTAGCCGCAGGTTGCTCAAAACACTGTTTTGAGGTTGTGGATGAAACTGACGAAGTCAGTAACCATACCTACGGTAAGGCGACGCTGACGTGGTTTGAATTTGATTTTCGAAGAGTATAACATGAATTTGATTTACGAAGCCAGATTATATGAGACTTGGCTTCAATTAGAAAAAGGAGAGTAATGATGCCAATTCAAAATAAAACCATGTTGATTACCTATTCTGATAGCCTTGGAAATAATCTTAAAGACTTATATGATAATTTGGAAGAGCATTTTGGAGATGCTATTGGAGGAGTTCACCTTTTACCATTTTTCCCATCAACAGGTGATCGTGGATTTGCGCCAGTTGACTACGACGAAGTGGACTCAGCTTTTGGTGATTGGGAGGATGTTAAGCGTTTAGGTGAGAGATATTATCTTATGTTTGATTTTATGATTAATCATATTTCTCGTCAATCCAAGTATTATAAGGACTATCAAGAAAAACATGAAGCCAGTGAATTTAAAGATCTCTTTTTAAACTGGGATAAGTTTTGGCCAGAAAACCGTCCGACACAGTCTGATGTAGATTTAATTTACAAGCGTAAGGATCGTGCACCAAAGCAAGAGATTGTGTTTGAAGATGGTTCAGTGGAACATTTGTGGAATACTTTTGGTGAGGAGCAGATTGATCTTGATGTGACCAAAGAAGTAACTATGGAATTTATCCGTAAGACCATTCAGCACTTGGCAAGTAATGGGGGTGATTTGATTCGTCTAGATGCCTTTGCTTATGCAGTGAAGAAATTGTATACTAATGATTTCTTTGTGGAACCAGATATTTGGGATTTATTGGACAAAGTTCGAGATATCGCTGCTGAGTATGGGACAGAGCTTTTACCTGAGATTCATGAACACTATTCGATTCAGTTTAAAATAGCAGACCATGATTACTATGTTTATGATTTTGCTCTTCCAATGGTGACACTTTATACTCTTTACAGTTCCAGAACAGAGCGTTTGGCTAAGTGGTTAAAGATGAGCCCGATGAAGCAATTTACGACGCTAGATACCCATGATGGGATTGGAGTAGTAGATGTCAAGGATATCCTGACCGATGAGGAGATTGACTATGCTTCAAATGAACTCTATAAGGTTGGAGCCAATGTCAAACGTAAGTACTCTAGTGCCGAGTATAACAACTTAGATATCTACCAAATCAATTCAACCTACTATTCAGCGCTTGGAGATGATGATGTCAAGTATTTTCTCGCTCGTCTAATTCAAGCTTTTGCCCCAGGTATTCCTCAGGTTTACTATGTGGGTCTATTAGCAGGCAAGAATGACTTGAAATTATTAGAAGAAACTAAAGAAGGTCGAAATATTAATCGTCATTACTATAGCAACGAGGAAATAGCAAAAGAAGTGCAACGATCTGTTGTGAAGGTCCTTCTCAATCTATTTTCTTTCCGTAACCGTTCAGAAGCCTTTGATCTAGAAGGGACTACTGAGATAGAGACACCAACAGCTCAGAGCATTGTAATCAAACGTCAAAATAAAGATAAGTCCGTAACAGCAGTAGCAGAAATTGATTTGCAAAATCAGACTTATCGGGTAATTGAGAATGGAGTTGAAGTAACATTTTGAAGCCTTGATATGGTGGATAAAATAGGGTTTTTATTTTGGAAAACGTTTCCTTTGTTTTCAAATTGCTAAAAAAGTGGTACAATATAGGATAGCTTACTATTATCTGAATCAGCTGATTTGGAGAGAAAGGATTCATTTTGAAATCAATAGGCTTTATTGAAAAGCTGAAGGGGTTGTCTAGTAAAGAGCTGATTTTATTGGGAATTATCCTGAGTATCTTTTTACCCTTTTATCTTTTTGTAGTTGTACTCTGTTTATATATTATCAGTTTGATTTTTACAGGAGACATGAAAAGTATTCTTCAGAAAATGGGGGAGCATCCGATGCTGCTTCTTTTTCTTAGCTATAGTACTGTTATATCCATTCTTGCACAAAATTGGATGGGTCTTGTGGCTTCAGTAGGAATGTTTCTATTTACTATTTTCTTTTTGCACTATCAGTCGATTTTATCCCATAAATTCTTTCGATTGATTTTGCAGTTCGTCTTGTTTGGTAGTGTCTTGTCAGCTGCTTTTGCCAGTTTAGAACATTTCCAAATTGTGAAGAAATTTAACTATGCTTTTCTTTCACCCAATATGCAGGTGTGGCATCAGAACCGGGCAGAAGTGACCTTCTTTAATCCTAATTATTATGGAATTATTTGTTGTTTCTGTATTATGATTGCTTTCTATCTGTTTACAACGACCAAGTTGAATTGGTTGAAAGTATTCTGTGTGATTGCAGGCTTTGTTAATCTCTTTGGTTTGAACTTTACTCAAAATCGAACTGCCTTTCCTGCTATTATCGCTGGAGCAATTATCTATCTCTTTACGACTATTAAAAACTGGAAGGCCTTTTGGCTTAGTATTGGGGTCTTCGCGATTGGTTTGAGTTTCCTCTTTTCTAGTGATTTGGGAGTTCGAATGGGTACTTTAGACTCTTCTATGGAAGAACGCATTTCTATCTGGGATGCTGGGATGGCCTTGTTTAAGCAAAATCCTTTTTGGGGTGAAGGGCCATTGACCTATATGCACTCTTATCCTCGGATACATGCTCCTTATCATGAACATGCCCACAGTCTTTATATTGATACGATTCTGAGTTACGGAATTGTGGGTACCATTTTATTAGTTTTGTCTTCTGTTGCTCCTGTTCGCTTGATGATGGATATGAGTCAGGAGTCGGGGAAACGTCCGATTATCGGCCTTTATCTATCTTTCCTTACAGTGGTTGCTGTGCACGGAATTTTTGACTTGGCTCTCTTCTGGATTCAGTCAGGCTTTATTTTCTTGCTAGTTATGTGCAGTATTCCATTGGAGCATCGAATGTTGGTATCGGACATGACGGATTAAGTTTTATAAGTTTGAAATCTTCTACCTTGGGTAGGAGATTTTTTTATACGATGGGCATGTCGTGCATCTGAGGTGTAAGTCCTCTGTAGGGATCCACTACCGGTGAATACAATAGCGCTCCCCAAGCCTGACTATCGTGAGGTAGCGGATTAAAATGGTCTGGGGATAGATCGTTTTAAGTCTGACGCAGGAAATAAGAATTGTCAGAGAAAGCAATAGTGAAATCGTAGGCTATGAATAGAAACGTGATAGCGAGGAGCATATAGTGGATAAGGTAGCGAGAAATTTTAAAGTATAAAAGATAGTCTTAATCTATATATGTAAATCACAAAAGTAATTGAATTCGGAATAAGGTTGGTGTGAAAAGACATAGTAAACTGAATCTTGAATACTAGAATGATACTTCTACAATATTGTTATAATTTAATTTGAATTCCAAAATCACATTGTTCCGTCCGTATTTCATTTTACTGTATGTCTTCCTAAACTCCAAAGTTTCTGCGTCAAATTTCCTATTTTCACTGTAGTCTTTGACACTTCGAACGACAATTTGAATCATATATTCAAAAAAAAATGAAAAATTTGTGCCAACAAGCCTAAATATTCTGAAAATTTGTTTGATTTTTAATGGATAATGTGATATAATGGTTGTCAATCTATAATTCACATAAACAGAGGAGTAGAAAATGAAAAAAAATCGTGTATTTGCTACAGCAGGTCTTGTTTTATTAGCAGCAGGTGTACTTGCAGCATGCAGTTCTTCAAAATCATCTGACTCATCAGCCCCTAAAGCTTATGGCTATGTTTATACAGCAGACCCAGAAACCTTGGACTACCTGATTTCAAGTAAAAATAGTACAACAGTAGTGACTTCAAATGGGATTGATGGTTTATTCACTAACGATAATTACGGTAATCTTGCTCCTGCAGTTGCAGAGGATTGGGAAGTCTCTAAGGATGGTTTGACCTACACTTATAAGATTCGTAAAGGGGTTAAATGGTTTACCTCTGATGGAGAAGAATATGCAGAGGTGACGGCTAAAGATTTCGTGAACGGTTTAAAACACGCAGCAGATAAAAAATCAGAAGCTATGTATTTAGCTGAAAATTCGGTTAAAGGCTTGGCAGATTATCTATCAGGAACTTCAACAGATTTTTCAACAGTTGGTGTCAAGGCGGTTGATGATTATACGTTACAATACACTTTGAACCAGCCTGAACCGTTCTGGAACTCTAAGTTGACCTATTCTATTTTCTGGCCTCTGAATGAAGAATTCGAAACATCAAAAGGAAGCGATTTTGCTAAACCAACAGATCCGACATCCTTGCTTTATAATGGTCCATTCTTGTTGAAAGGGTTGACTGCAAAATCTTCTGTAGAGTTTGTAAAAAATGAGCAATATTGGGATAAAGAAAATGTCCACCTAGATACTATCAATCTAGCTTACTATGATGGATCAGATCAGGAGTCGCTAGAGCGTAACTTCACTAGTGGAGCTTATAGTTATGCCCGTCTTTACCCTACCAGCTCCAACTATTCTAAGGTTGCAGAAGAATACAAGGACAATATCTATTACACACAATCAGGCTCTGGGATTGCTGGTCTGGGTGTGAATATTGATCGCCAAAGTTACAACTATACTTCTAAAACTACAGATTCAGAGAAAGTAGCTACTAAGAAGGCATTGCTTAACAAAGATTTCCGTCAAGCCTTGAATTTTGCTCTTGATCGCTCAGCTTACTCAGCTCAAATCAATGGTAAAGATGGAGCAGCTTTAGCAGTTCGTAATTTATTTGTAAAACCAGACTTTGTTTCAGCTGGTGAGAAGACCTTTGGTGATTTAGTCGCTGCTCAACTTCCTGCTTATGGTGATGAGTGGAAAGGTGTGAATTTAGCTGATGGGCAGGATGGTTTATTCAATGCTGACAAGGCCAAGGCAGAGTTTGCGAAAGCTAAGAAAGCTTTAGAAGCAGACGGCGTTCAGTTTCCTATTCATCTGGACGTTCCAGTAGACCAAGCATCAAAAAACTACATATCTCGTATTCAGTCCTTTAAACAATCTGTAGAAACAGTTCTTGGTGTTGAAAATGTCGTTGTTGATATTCAACAAATGACAAGTGATGAATTCCTTAATATTACTTACTATGCTGCCAATGCTTCATCTGAGGATTGGGATGTATCGGGAGGAGTTTCATGGGGGCCAGACTATCAAGACCCATCTACTTACCTGGATATTTTAAAAACAACTAGCAGTGAAACTACAAAAACATATTTAGGATTTGATAATCCAAATAGCCCTTCAGTAGTTCAAGTTGGTTTGAAAGAATACGATAAATTAGTTGATGAAGCTGCCAAAGAGACAAGCGACTTGAATGTCCGTTATGAAAAATATGCAGCGGCTCAAGCATGGTTGACAGATAGTTCACTCTTTATTCCTGCTATGGCTTCTTCTGGTGCAGCACCAGTGCTTTCACGAATTGTTCCATTTACTGGAGCTTCTGCGCAAACAGGCTCTAAGGGGTCAGATGTTTACTTCAAATATTTGAAATTACAAGATAAAGTGGTGACTAAGGAAGAGTATGAAAAAGCTCGTGAAAAATGGTTGAAAGAAAAAGCTGAATCAAATGAGAAAGCTCAAAAAGAATTGGCAAGTCATGTGAAGTAAATAATTTCTAATAGAACTTTCTCTCCATGAGGAGAAGGTTCTTTTGGGATTTTTAAAGGAAATAATATGAAAAAATATATTTTTATGCGTGTTTTGCGGTCATTGGTTTCGATTTTCTTAGTAACGACTTTGACCTACACGATTATCTATACCTTGGTTCCTCGAAAATTGATTTTCAAGCAGGATCCTAACTATAATAAAATTGCGACAACGGCTGATAAACGTGATAACTATGAAAATACTGTGTTTGAGCGTATGGGCTACATTGAGTATTACGATACTAAAGAGTTGCAAGAAAAGGCAAGTAGCATGGATTCTTCTGTAACAGTAGAAGCAAATGCGACCAATAAAGCTATTTATGAAAAGTACATCAATCAATTAGGTCATGGTTGGACTTTGGGAGAATTTACTGAAAGTGGTCAATTCTATGCTACTCGTGAAATTCCAATTTTTGAACGTGTTTTTCACTTCTATGCTAACTTGATTGACATTGACCATACAAATAAAATCCAAGACCCTGAAAATCCAGACTTGAAACGCTACCTTCGTTTTGAAAATGATCCAGCTATCGGATGGTCATTGGTCGGTTCAGGAACTAAACATAAATATCTCTTGTACTTTAACAGTCAGTTCCCATTTGTTCATCAAAACTTTGTGAACTTGAATTTAGGTGACTCTTACCCAACCTATGCTAATACACCAGTTCTTCAGGTTATTACTCAAGGTCAAGGACAAACCAAAACTGCCCAAGTTCAGTTCCCAACAGGTAAGAAAACGTCTTCTGTAAATATTTACTCAAGAACCTACAAGTCACCTAGTCAGGCTGACTCTCGTGAAGTAGCTAGCTATGGGAAAGATGATCCTTATACAGCGACTGAAAGTAATTACCAATATCCATCTATGATTGTCAGCTCTGCTATTACTGGTTTGATTGGTTTGGTTCTTGCCTATGCTCTTGCCGTGCCACTTGGTTCAGCCATGGCTCGTTTCAAGAACACTTGGATTGATAGCCTCTCAACAGGGACTTTGACCTTCTTGCTTGCTCTTCCAACGATTGCCTTGGTTTACATCGTTCGATTGATTGGATCATCTATTGCCCTTCCAGATTCATTCCCTATCTTGGGAGCTGGAGATTGGCGTTCTTACGTTTTACCAGCAGTCATCCTTGGTTTGTTGGGTGCTCCTGTTACAGCCATTTGGATTCGTCGTTACATGATTGACTTGCAATCTCAAGACTTTGTTCGTTTCGCTCGTGCAAAAGGTTTGTCTGAAAAAGAAATTTCAAACAAACACATCTTTAAAAATGCCATGGTTCCGCTGGTTTCAGGAATTCCTGGTGCCATTATTGGGGTTATCGGTGGTGCAACCCTTACTGAAACAGTCTTCGCCTTCCCAGGTATGGGTAAAATGTTGATTGACTCTGTAAAAGCATCTAATAACTCTATGGTCGTTGGTCTTGTCTTCATCTTTACATGTATTTCTATCTTCTCACGTCTTTTGGGAGATATTTGGATGACTATTATTGACCCACGTATTAAATTGACTGAGAAAGGAGGCAAATAATGTCTACAATCGATAAAGAAAAATTTCAGTTTGTAAAACGTGACGATTTTGCCTCTGAAACTATTGATGCGCCAGCATATTCTTACTGGAAATCAGTGTTTAAACAATTTATGAAGAAAAAATCAACTGTAGTCATGTTGGGAATCTTGGTAGCCATCATTTTGATAAGTTTCATCTACCCAATGTTTTCTAAGTTTGATTTCAATGATGTCAGCAAGGTAAACGACTTTAGTGTTCGTTATATCAAGCCAAATGCGGAGCATTGGTTCGGTACTGACAGTAACGGTAAATCGCTCTTTGACGGTGTCTGGTTCGGAGCTCGTAACTCCATCCTCATTTCTGTGATTGCGACAGTGATTAACGTGGTTATCGGTGTTTTTGTCGGTGGTATTTGGGGTATTTCAAAATCAGTTGACCGTGTCATGATGGAAGTTTACAACGTCATCTCAAACATCCCACCTCTTTTGATTGTTATTGTCTTGACTTACTCAATCGGAGCTGGATTCTGGAATCTGATTTTTGCCATGAGCGTAACAACATGGATTGGTATTGCCTTCATGATCCGTGTGCAAATCTTGCGCTATCGTGACTTGGAATACAACTTGGCGTCACGTACTTTGGGAACACCAACCTTGAAGATTGTTGCCAAAAATATCATGCCTCAATTGGTATCTGTTATTGTGACAACCATGACTCAAATGCTTCCAAGCTTTATCTCATACGAAGCCTTCTTGTCTTTCTTCGGTCTTGGATTACCGATTACAGTGCCAAGTTTGGGTCGTTTGATTTCGGATTATTCACAAAACGTAACAACCAATGCTTACTTGTTCTGGATTCCATTGACAACCCTTGTCTTGGTATCCTTGTCCCTTTTCGTAGTTGGTCAAAACTTAGCGGATGCTAGTGATCCACGTACACATAGATAGGAGTAGAAATGACAAAAGAAAAAAATGTAATTTTGACTGCTCGCGATATTGTCGTGGAATTTGACGTTCGTGACAAAGTATTGACAGCCATTCGCGGCGTTTCCCTTGAACTAGTCGAAGGAGAAGTATTAGCCTTGGTAGGTGAGTCAGGATCAGGTAAATCTGTTTTGACAAAGACCTTCACAGGTATGCTCGAAGAAAATGGTCGTATTGCCCAAGGTAGTATTGACTACCGTGGTCAGGACTTGACAGCTTTATCTTCTCACAAGGATTGGGAACAAATTCGTGGTGCTAAGATTGCGACTATCTTCCAGGACCCAATGACTAGTTTGGACCCCATTAAAACAATTGGTAGTCAGATTACAGAAGTTATTGTAAAACACCAAGGAAAAACAGCTAAAGAAGCGAAAGAATTGGCCATTGACTACATGAATAAGGTTGGCATTCCAGACGCAGATAGACGTTTTAATGAATACCCATTCCAATATTCTGGAGGAATGCGTCAACGTATCGTTATTGCGATTGCCCTTGCCTGCCGACCTGATGTCTTGATCTGTGATGAGCCAACAACTGCCTTGGATGTAACTATTCAAGCTCAGATTATTGATTTGCTAAAATCTTTACAAAACGAGTATCATTTCACAACAATCTTTATTACCCACGACCTTGGTGTGGTGGCAAGTATTGCGGATAAGGTAGCGGTTATGTATGCAGGAGAAATCGTTGAGTATGGAACGGTTGAGGAAGTCTTCTATGACCCTTGCCATCCATATACATGGAGTCTCTTGTCTAGCTTGCCTCAGCTTGCTGATGATAAAGGGGATCTTTACTCAATCCCAGGAACACCTCCGTCACTTTATACTGACCTGAAAGGGGATGCTTTTGCCTTGCGTTCTGACTACGCAATGCAGATTGACTTCGAACAAAAAGCTCCTCAATTCTCAGTATCAGAGACACATTGGGCTAAAACTTGGCTTCTTCATGAGGATGCTCCAAAAGTAGAAAAACCAGCTGTGATTGCAAATCTCCATGATAAGATCCGTGAAAAAATGGGATTTGCCCATCTGGCTGACTAGGAGGAAGGAAATGTCTGAAAAATTAGTAGAAATTAAAGATTTAGAAATTTCCTTCGGTGAAGGAAGTAAGAAGTTTGTCGCGGTTAAAAATGCTAACTTCTTTATCAACAAGGGAGAAACTTTCTCGCTTGTAGGTGAGTCCGGTAGTGGGAAAACAACTATTGGTCGTGCTATCATCGGTCTAAATGATACAAGTAATGGAGATATCATTTTTGATGGTCAAAAGATTAATGGTAAGAAATCGCGTGAACAAGCTGCGGAATTGATTCGTCGAATCCAGATGATTTTCCAAGACCCTGCCGCAAGTTTGAATGAACGTGCGACTGTTGATTATATTATTTCTGAAGGTCTTTACAATCACCGTTTATTTAAGGATGAAGAAGAACGTAAAGAGAAAGTTCAAAATATTATCCGTGAAGTAGGTCTTCTTGCTGAGCACTTGACTCGTTACCCTCATGAATTCTCAGGCGGTCAACGTCAACGTATCGGTATTGCCCGTGCCTTGGTCATGCAACCAGACTTTGTTATTGCAGATGAGCCAATTTCAGCCTTGGACGTTTCTGTACGTGCCCAAGTCTTGAACTTGCTCAAAAAATTCCAAAAAGAGCTCGGCCTGACCTATCTCTTCATCGCCCATGACTTGTCGGTTGTTCGCTTTATTTCAGATCGTATCGCAGTTATTTACAAGGGTGTTATTGTAGAGGTTGCAGAAACAGAAGAATTGTTTAACAATCCAATTCACCCATATACTCAAGCCTTGCTTTCAGCGGTACCAATCCCAGATCCAATCTTGGAACGTAAGAAGGTCTTGAAGGTTTACGATCCAAGTCAACACGACTATGAGACTGATAAGCCATCTATGGTAGAAATCCGTCCAGGTCACTATGTTTGGGCGAACCAAGCCGAATTGGCACGTTATCAAAAAGGACTAAACTAGTAATGGTTTTATAATTTCCATGTCAATTTTTATGGAAATTAGGCTCTTTGTCAACTGTAGTGGGTTGAAGTCAGCTAAGCTCGAGAAAGGACAAATTTCGTCCTTTCTTTTTTGATGTTCAAAGCGATAAAAATCCGTTTTTTGAAGTTTTCAAAGTTTCGAAAACCAAAGGCATTGCGCTTGATAAGTTTGATGAGATTATTGGTCGCTTCCAGTTTGGCATTAGAATAGTGTAGTTGAAGGGCGTTGACAATCTTTTCTTTATCTTTGAGGAAGGTTTTAAAGACAGTCTGAAAAATAGGATGAACCTGCTTAAGATTGTCCTCAATAAGTCCGAAAAATTTCTCTGGTTCCTTATTCTGAAAGTGAAACAGCAAGAGTTGATAGAGCTGATAGTGATGTTTCAAGTCTTGTGAATAGCTCAAAAGCTTGTCTAAAATCTCTTTATTGGTTAAATGCATACGAAAAGTAGGACGATAAAATCGCTTATCACTCAGTTTACGGCTATCCTGTTGTATGAGCTTCCAGTAGCGCTTGATAGCCTTGTATTCATGGGATTTTCGATGAAACTGATTCATGATTTGGACACGCACACGACTCATAGCACGGCTAAGATGTTGTACAATGTGAAAGCGATCAAGAACGATTTTAGCATTCGGGAGTGAAACAGTCTGGGAGACTGTTTCAGCCTGAGCCTAGAAATTTGAAAGCGAAGCTGTTTAGCCAAGTCATAGTAAGGGCTAAACATATCCATAGTAATGATTTTGACGCGACATCGGACGGCTCTATCATATTTAAGAAAGTGATCTCGGATGGTAGCTTGTGTTCTACCTTCAAGAACAGTGATGATATCGAGCTTTTCAAAATCTTGCGCAATGAAGCTCATCTTTCCCTTTGTAAAAGCATACTCATCCCAAGACATAATCTCAGGAAGACAAGAAAAATCATGTTTAAAGTGAAAATCATTGAGCTTACGAATAACAGTTGAAGTTGAGATGGAAAGCTGATGGGCAATATCAGTCATAGAAATCTTTTCAATTAACTTTTGAGCAATCTTTTGGTTGATGATACGAGGGATTTGGTGATTCTTCTTGACGATAGAAGTTTCAGCGACCATCATTTTTGAACAGTGATAGCACTTAAAGCGACGCTTTCTAAGGAGAATTCTAGTAGGCATACCAGTTGTCTCAAGGTAAGGAATTTTATAGGGTCTTTAATGTCTAGTAATTTTGTGATAAAATGTAATTGTTCTATATGATTCTTTCTAATGAGTTGTTTTGTCGCTTTTCATTATAGGTCATATGGGACTTTTTTTCTACACAAAAATAGGCTCCATAATATCTATAGGGGATTTACCCACTACAAATATTATAGAGCCGAAAAAGGCTGAGATCTGGTGTCTCAGTCTTTTATTTCTTGCGTTTTGCAAAATCTACAAATCTAAATTTTTCTAACTTATGGCGACTTTCGGTAAACTGAAATTGGCGTCCGTCTTGGAGATAGACTTTTGATTTAATCGAAACGACATAAGGGTCTTTGCCAATGTCCATGAGAATCTTGTCTCGGTCGCTTGAGTGGTCAATGGTGATTTCCTTCTGAGCATAATCAATAAGGAGTTTGAGGCCATTTTCTATATAAGAATAGATAGACTGCTCAGCAATTTGGCGAGTGAGATTTGGAATTAGTTCCATATCCAGATAGTCTGTATCCAGAACGGATACCAGATCATCCACCACACGCTGGCGGACCACCTTCCAAACCATCCGAAACTCTGGGAAACCGGTTATCAGCGAGGATTTTTTATCAATAATAATCTTGTCCAGACTGACCACGTTGGTTTTAGAGCGCAGTCCAAGTTCTTTAACTAGTTCTTGGTAGCTGGTTAGGTTGGATACAGGGAAATTGACGGTTTCTTCTTTGACGACTTGAGAACCTTGCCCTCTTATCTTTTTGATCAATCCTTCCTCTTGGAGGAGAGACAGGGCCTTTCGGACGGTATCACGACTCACTTGATATTGCTCCATAAGGTCGTGCTCGCTAGGAAGGAAATCTCCGACAGCGTAAGTCTCGTTTTGAATGGTTTCTTGGATTTGCTTAAATAATTGTTGGTATTTCTTCATTTTGCCTGCTTAAATAGGTTTTTAGTCTAGTTTAATGAACACCTGTATCTATTTTACCATACAAGTGCTAGAAAATTTACAAAAAAACACCCTTTTTATACCAAACAAGTTGTAGACAAGTTTGGTATCGTTTACAATATACTTATCAAATCAAACTTGCTTTGACAAGTATAAGGAGAATCAAATGGGAAAATTTGAACAAGAAGCCAAAGATCTGCTTCAGGCAATTGGAGGCAAAGAAAATGTGACTGCCGTAACTCACTGTGCGACACGGATGCGCTTTGTTTTAAGAGATGATAAGAAGGCTAATGTTAAAGCTATCGAGTCAATTCCAGCTGTTAAAGGAACTTTTACAAATGCAGGTCAATTTCAGGTAATCATTGGAAATGACGTGCCCATCTTTTATAATGATTTTACAGCCGTTTCAGGTATTGAGGGTGTTTCCAAAGAAGCAACCAAGTCTGCAGCTAAGAGTAATCAAAACGTGGTTCAAGGTGTTATGACCACTCTGGCGGAAATCTTTACTCCGATTATTCCAGCCTTGATTGTTGGTGGATTGATCCTCGGTTTCCGTAATGTCTTGGAAGGTGTCCATTGGTCGATGTTGGATGGCAAGACCATCACAGAATCCTCTCAGTTTTGGGCAGGGGTTAATCACTTCCTCTGGTTGCCTGGTGAAGCTATCTTCCAGTTCTTACCAGTAGGGATTACTTGGTCTGTTTCTCGTAAGATGGGAACCAGCCAAATTTTGGGGATTGTTCTCGGAATCTGTTTGGTATCGCCTCAGTTGCTCAATGCCTATGCGGTTGCTTCAACGCCAGCAGCTGATATCGCGGCAAACTGGGTTTGGAATTTTGGTTATTTTACTGTTAATCGTATTGGTTACCAAGCCCAAGTTATCCCAGCCTTGCTTGCAGGTTTGAGTCTGTCTTATCTTGAAATTTTCTGGCGCAAACATATCCCAGAAGTCATTTCCATGATTTTTGTACCTTTCTTGTCATTGATTCCAGCCTTGATTTTGGCTCATACTGTTTTGGGACCAATCGGTTGGACAATTGGACAAGGACTTTCATCAGTTGTCTTGGCAGGTTTAACTGGTCCAGTTAAATGGCTCTTCGGTGCAATTTTTGGTGCCCTCTACGCTCCATTTGTCATCACAGGTCTGCACCATATGACCAATGCCATTGATACACAATTGATTGCGGATGCTGGTGGCACTGCCCTATGGCCAATGATTGCTCTTTCTAATATTGCTCAAGGCTCAGCCGTGTTTGCCTATTATTTCATGCATCGCCATGATGAGCGTGAGGCTCAGGTTTCACTTCCTGCAACCATTTCAGCCTATCTCGGTGTTACAGAACCAGCTCTTTTTGGGGTTAACGTAAAATATATTTATCCATTTGTTGCTGGGATGACTGGTTCAGCCCTTGCAGGCATGTTATCCGTTACTTTTAATGTAACTGCGGCTTCTATTGGTATCGGTGGTTTGCCAGGTATTCTCTCTATTCAACCTCAATACATGCTGCCATTTGCAGGAACTATGCTAGTTGCGATTGTTGTTCCAATGCTCTTGACTTTCTTCTTCCGCAAGGCTGGTCTCTTTACAAAAACAGAGGGCGATACGAACTTGCAGGCAGAATTCGTTGCTCAAGAAGAAGCAGAATTTGTGAGCCATGAACTAGTAGAACTTACTTCGGTAGAAATTATCAGCCCACTAACTGGCCAAGTGAAAGAATTGAGTCAAGCGACGGATCCTGTTTTTGCATCAGGTGTCATGGGGCAAGGTCTGGTCATTGAACCAAGCCAAGGTGAGTTGATCTCTCCAGTTAATGGAACAGTGACGGTTCTTTTCCCTACCAAGCATGCCATCGGCATTGTCTCTGACGAGGGAGTTGAATTGCTCATCCACATCGGTATGGATACAGTAGGTCTTGATGGCAAAGGTTTTGAAAGTCTTGTAGTCCAAGGAGATCACGTTACAGTTGGTCAGCAACTGATTCGTTTTGATATGGATGTCATTAAGGCTGCAGGTCTGGTGACAGAAACTCCTGTTATCATCACCAACCAAGATGCTTATACAGCGACTATTACTGGAACTTATCCGACAACGATCCAAGCTGGAGCATCTCTCATGGTCGCTACACGAATCTAATACTCTTCGAAAATCTCTTCAAACCACGTCAGCTCTATCTGCAACCTCAAAATAGTGTTTTGAGCAACCTGTGGCTAGCTTCCTAGTTTGTTCTTTGATTTTCATTGAGTATAATTGAAATAGCACAAATAGGGACGGAATACTGCTTCCTCCCTTTTATCAGAAAAGGAGAAACAGATGACACTTGATAAAGGAAAAGTAGTCTATCAAATCTATCCAAAATCTTACAAAGACACCACTGAAAACGGTATTGGGGATTTCCGTGGGATTATCGAAAAAATTCCCTATTTAGCCAAACTAGGTGTGGATATGGTCTGGCTCAATCCATTCTATCCAAGCCCTCAACGGGATAATGGTTACGATATTTCAGATTATATGGCAGTGGATCCTCTTTTTGGTGATATGGCTGATTTTGAGGAAATGGTGTGTGTCGGTAAAGAGCACAAGATTGACTTTATGCTGGACATGGTACTTAATCATTGTTCGACAGAGCATGAATGGTTTCAGAAAGCCCTAGCTGGTGATAAGTATTATCAAGACTTTTTCTTCATCCAAGACCAACCAACAGATTGGCAGTCTAAGTTTGGTGGTTCTGCATGGGCGCCTTTCGGGGATACTGGGAAATACTATCTTCACCTATTTGATGAGACCCAGGCTGACCTTAACTGGCGCAATCCCAATGTCCGTAAGGAGCTTTTCAAGGTTGTTAATTTCTGGCGCGACAAGGGTGTCAAAGGTTTTCGATTTGATGTGATCAATTTGATCGGTAAGGACGAGGTTTCAGTGGACTGTCCTGAAAATGAAGGGAAGCCAGCTTATACAGACAAACCTATCGTTCATAACTATTTGCGTATGATGAACCAAGCCACTTTTGGATCTGACGATAGCTTTATGACAGTTGGGGAAATGTCTTCTACCACCATGGAAAACTGTGTCCTTTATTCGTCGCCTGATCGTCAGGAATTATCCATGACCTTTAATTTTCATCACCTCAAGGTGGACTATAAGGATGGACAAAAGTGGACCTTGGCTCCCTTTGATTTTGAAGAGTTGAAGAGTCTTTACCATAGTTGGGGTAAGGAAATGAGTGATAAAGACGGTTGGAGTGCCCTCTTTTGGAACAATCACGATCAACCACGTGCCTTGAACCGTTTTGTCGATATTCAAAACTTCCGCAAGGAAGGAGCCACCATGCTAGCAGCCAGCATTCACCTGTCACGTGGGACACCTTATATCTACATGGGTGAGGAAATCGGGATGATTGACCCAGACTATGATTCTATGGCTGATTATGTGGATGTCGAATCGCTTAATGCCTATCAGATGCTCTTAGAAGAAGGAAAGAGTCAGCAAGAAGCCTTCCAGATTATTCAAGCTAAGTCGCGTGATAATTCACGCATTCCCATGCAGTGGGATGCTTCGGAAAATGCAGGATTTTCAACAGGCACTCCATGGTTGAAAGCTGGTAAATCCTATAAAGATATCAATGTAGAAAATGAAATCAAAGGTCCGATTTTCACCTTCTATCAAGACTTGATTCGACTGCGTAAGGAAATGCCAATCATTTCAGAAGGAAATTACAAACCAGCCTTTGAAGATAGCAAACAAGTCTACGCTTTTGAACGCCAGTTTGAGGATCAAAAGTTACTAGTGCTCAATAACTTTTATGCTAAAGAAGTGGAAATCGACTTGCCAGCAGTCTACCAAAATGGACAGATTTTGATATCAAACTATGAAGATGCAGAAGTGTCTGAGAAAATTCTACTCAAACCCTATCAAACACTGGCTATTTATGTAAATTAATACTCTTCGAAAATCTCTTCAAACCGTGTCAGTTTTATCTGCAACCTCAAAGCGGTGCTTTGAGCAACCTGTGGCTAGCTTCCTAGTTTGCTCTTTGATTTTCATTGAGTATAAACTTAGCAAGGAGACCTCTTTTTCAGAAAAGCAGGGTTCTTTTTGCTGTCTATTCCATCCTTGAAAGTGTAGAACAAACTGGTCAGGGTGGCTAGTTTGTGGTATAATGAAAGGGATTCAAAAAGAAACAGGAGAAAAATGATGGATTTACTTTTAGCAATTGTATTGATTGTGCTAGCTTTTCTAGGAGGAGCTCTTGGAGGAATGTACTTGGTTCGTAAGCAAATCGAAAAAGAATTTGCTGACAACCCACGTTTGAATGCTGAAGCAGTTCGTACTCTTTTGAGTGCAAATGGTCAAAAACCAAGCGAAGCTAAGGTACAACAAGTTTACCACCAAATCATCCGCCAACAAAAGGCAGCCCTTGCTAACAATAAAAAGAAAAAATAAATAAGGAAAAGTCTGGGATGAAAGTTCCAGACTTCTCACTATGTTGGTTATGGTTTAGGGATGAGACTTTTTCCTTGCATTCTATTGATATTTGATTATGATTAAGAGAGAGGTAGTTGACATTCTATCAAGCTGTCGGTCAGTTCGTTCAGTACAAGGAATCATAATGAACGATCAATCAGAAAAAAGACTAGAAAGAAGACTGTATGGATAATCGACCAATTGGTTTTTTGGATTCGGGTGTCGGGGGCTTGACCGTTGTGCGCGAGCTCATGCGCCAGCTTCCCCATGAAGAAATCGTCTATATTGGAGATTCGGCGCGGGCGCCCTATGGCCCCCGTCCTGCTGAGCAAATTCGTGAATATACTTGGCAGCTGGTCAACTTTCTCTTGACCAAGGATGTCAAAATGATTGTCATTGCTTGTAACACTGCGACTGCGGTCGTCTGGGAAGAAATCAAGGCTCAACTAGATATTCCTGTCTTGGGTGTAATTTTGCCAGGAGCTTCGGCAGCCATCAAGTCCAGTCAAGGTGGGAAAATCGGAGTGATTGGAACGCCCATGACGGTACAATCAGACATATACCGTCAGAAAATCCATGATCTGGATCCCGACTTACAGGTGGAGAGCTTGGCCTGTCCCAAGTTTGCTCCCTTGGTTGAGTCAGGTGCCCTGTCAACCAGTGTTACCAAGAAGGTGGTCTATGAAACCCTGCGTCCCTTGGTTGGAAAGGTGGATAGCCTGATTTTGGGCTGTACTCATTATCCACTCCTTCGCCCTATTATCCAAAATGTGATGGGGCCAAAGGTTCAGCTCATCGATAGTGGGGCAGAGTGCGTACGGGATATCTCAGTCTTACTCAATTATTTTGAAATCAATCGTGGTCGCGATGCTGGACCACTCCATCACCGTTTTTACACAACAGCCAGTAGCCAAAGTTTTGCACAAATTGGTGAAGAATGGCTGGAAAAAGAGATTCATGTGGAGCATGTAGAATTATGACAAATAAAATTTATGAATATAAGGATGACCAGGACTGGTATGTTGGGTCTTATAGTATTTTTGGTGGCGTTAACAGTTTGAGCGACTATCAGACAGATTTTCCTCTGTTTGAATTCTCCAAAATATTTGGAGATGAAGAGTATGGTTTCCCGCTTTCAGTTACTGTTTTACGCTATGGTTCTACCTACCGTTTGTTCTCCTTTGTGGTAGATATGCTTAATCAAGAAATGGGACGAAACTTGGAAGTTATTCAACGTCATGGGGCCCTGCTCTTGGTTGAAAATGGGCAACTCTTGTATGTAGAATTGCCTAAAGAAGGGGTCAATGTTCATGATTTCTTTGAGACAAGCAAGGTCAGAGAAACCTTGTTGATTGCGACTCGTAACGAAGGCAAAACCAAGGAATTCCGAGCTATCTTTGATAAGTTAGGCTACGATGTGGAAAATCTTAATGACTACCCTGACCTGCCTGAAGTAGCAGAAACAGGTATGACCTTTGAAGAAAATGCCCGCCTTAAGGCAGAAACCATTTCTCAATTAACGGGCAAGATGGTTTTGGCAGATGATTCTGGTCTCAAAGTCGATGTCCTTGGTGGCTTACCAGGCGTCTGGTCAGCTCGTTTCGCAGGTGTGGGAGCAACTGACCGTGAAAATAATGCCAAACTCTTGCACGAATTGGCCATGGTCTTTGAACTCAAGGACCGCTCGGCTCAGTTCCACACAACCCTAGTCGTAGCCAGCCCAAATAAGGAAAGTTTAGTTGTTGAAGCAGACTGGTCAGGTTATATTAACTTTGAACCTAAGGGTGAAAATGGCTTTGGCTATGATCCCCTCTTCCTTGTAGGAGAGACAGGTGAGTCATCAGCTGAATTAACCCTGGAAGAAAAAAATAGTCAATCTCACCGTGCCTTAGCCGTTAAGAAACTTTTGGAGGTATTTCCATCATGGCAAAGCAAACCATCATTGTAATGAGCGATTCCCATGGCGATAGCTTGATTGTGGAAGAAGTCCGTGATCGCTATGTGGGCAAAGTCGATGCCGTTTTTCATAACGGCGATTCTGAACTACGTCCGGATTCTCCACTTTGGGAGGGCATCCGCGTTGTTAAAGGGAACATGGACTTCTACGCCGGCTACCCAGAACGTCTGGTGACTGAGCTTGGTTCGACCAAGATTATCCAAACTCATGGTCACTTGTTTGACATCAATTTCAACTTTCAAAAGTTGGACTACTGGGCTCAGGAGGAAGAGGCCGCTATCTGCCTCTATGGTCACTTGCATGTGCCAAGTGCTTGGTTGGAAGGCAAGATCCTCTTTCTAAATCCAGGTTCTATCAGTCAACCACGAGGTACCATCAGAGAATGTCTCTATGCTCGTGTGGAGATTGATGATAGTTACTTCAAAGTGGACTTTTTGACACGAGATCACGAGGTGTATCCAGGTTTGTCCAAGGAGTTTAGCCGATGATTGCCAAGGAGTTTGAGACTTTCTTGTTGGGGCAGGAGGAAACTTTTTTGACCCCTGCTAAAAATCTAGCTGTGTTGATTGATACCCACAATGCGGATCATGCGACCCTCTTGCTCAGTCAGATGACCTATACCCGTGTTCCCGTTGTGACAGATGAAAAACAGTTTGTTGGGACGATTGGACTCAGAGATATTATGGCTTATCAGATGGAGCATGACTTGAGCCAAGAAATCATGGCGGATACGGATATCGTTCATATGACAAAAACGGACGTAGCGGTTGTTTCGCCTGATTTCACCATTACGGAGGTCTTGCACAAGCTAGTAGATGAGTCCTTCTTACCGGTCGTGGATGCAGAGGGTATTTTCCAAGGGATTATTACGCGCAAGTCCATCCTCAAGGCCGTTAATGCCCTCTTGCATGACTTTAGTAAGGAATATGAGATTCGATGCCAATGAGAGACAGGATTTCAGCCTTTTTAGAGGAAAAGCAGGGCTTGTCTGTCAATTCCAAGCAGTCCTATAAGTATGATTTGGAGCAATTTTTAGACATGGTAGGTGAGCGGATTTCTGAGACCAGTCTCAAGATTTACCAAGCCCAGCTAGCCAATCTAAAAATCAGCGCCCAGAAGCGAAAGATTTCGGCCTGTAACCAATTTCTATACTTTCTCTATCAAAAAGGAGAGGTGGACAGCTTTTACCGCTTGGAATTAGCCAAACAAGCTGAAAAGAAGACGGAAAAGCCAGAGATTCTATACCTAGACTCTTTTTGGCAGGAAAGCGACCATCCAGAGGGCCGCTTGCTAGCGCTCTTAATCCTAGAAATGGGGCTCTTGCCCAGTGAGATTTTAGCCATCAAGGTTGCGGACATCAATCTGGATTTTCAGGTGCTGCGAATCAGCAAGGCTTCCCAACAGAGGATTGTCACCATTCCCACGGCCTTGCTTTCAGAATTGGAACCCTTGATGGGGCAGACCTATCTTTTTGAAAGAGGAGAGAAACCCTATTCTCGTCAGTGGGCCTTTCGTCAGTTAGAATCTTTTGTCAAGGAGAAAGGTTTTCCATCCTTATCAGCTCAAGTCTTACGTGAACAGTTTATTCTAAGACAAATAGAAAACAAGGTCGATTTGTACGAAATTGCAAAAAAATTAGGATTAAAAACAGTCCTGACCTTAGAAAAATATAGATAATGGATATTAAATTAAAAGATTTTGAAGGACCCCTGGACTTGCTCTTGCATCTGGTTTCTAAGTACCAGATGGATATCTACGATGTGCCCATTACGGAAGTCATCGAACAGTATCTAGCCTATGTCTCAACCCTGCAGGCCATGCGTCTGGAAGTGACGGGTGAGTACATGGTCATGGCTAGTCAGCTCATGCTGATTAAGAGTCGTAAACTCCTTCCGAAGGTAGCAGAAGTGACAGACTTGGGGGATGACCTGGAGCAGGACCTCCTCTCTCAAATCGAAGAATATCGCAAGTTCAAGCTCTTGGGTGAGCACTTGGAAGCCAAGCACCAAGAACGGGCCCAGTATTATTCCAAAGCGCCGACAGAGTTGATTTACGAAGATGCGGAGCTTGTGCATGACAAGACGACCATTGACCTCTTTTTGGCTTTTTCAAATATCCTAGCCAAGAAAAAAGAGGAGTTTGCACAAAATCACACGACGATCTTGCGGGATGAGTATAAGATTGAGGACATGATGATTATCGTGAAAGAGTCCTTGATTGGACGAGATCAATTGCGCTTGCAGGATTTGTTCAAGGAAGCCCAGAATGTCCAAGAGGTCATCACCCTCTTTTTGGCAACCCTAGAGTTAATCAAAACCCAGGAGCTGATCCTCGTGCAAGAGGAGAGTTTCGGAGATATCTATCTCATGGAAAAGAAGGAAGAAAGTCAAGTGCCTCAAAGCTAGACTTGATAGAGAGGAAAGATGAGTACTTTAGCAAAAATAGAAGCGCTCTTGTTTGTAGCGGGTGAAGATGGGATTCGGGTCCGCCAGTTAGCTGAACTCCTCTCTCTGCCACCGACAGGCATCCAGCAAAGTTTAGGAAAATTAGCCCAGAAGTATGAAAAGGACCCAGATTCCAGTTTGGCTTTGATTGAGACAAGTGGTGCTTATAGATTGGTGACCAAGCCTCAATTTGCAGAGATTTTGAAGGAATACTCTAAGGCGCCTATCAACCAGAGCTTGTCTCGGGCTGCCCTTGAGACCTTGTCCATTATTGCCTACAAACAGCCGATTACGCGGATAGAAATTGATGCCATCCGTGGAGTTAACTCGAGTGGAGCCTTGGCAAAGTTGCAGGCTTTTGACCTGATAAAGGAAGACGGGAAAAAGGAAGTATTGGGGCGCCCCAACCTCTATGTGACTACGGATTATTTCCTAGATTACATGGGGATAAACCATTTAGAAGAATTACCAGTGATTGATGAGCTTGAGATTCAAGCCCAAGAAAGCCAATTATTTGGTGAAAGGATAGAAGAAGATGAGAATCAATAAGTATATTGCCCACGCAGGTGTGGCCAGTAGGAGAAAAGCAGAAGAGCTGATTAAGCAAGGCTTGGTGACGGTTAACGGCCAAGTGGTGCGTGAACTAGCAACCACTATCAAGTCAGGCGACAAGGTCGAAGTTGAAGGTCAACCTATCTACAACGAAGAAAAGGTCTACTATCTGCTTAACAAACCACGCGGTGTGATTTCCAGTGTGACAGATGATAAGGGTCGCAAGACGGTTGTCGACCTCTTGCCCAATGTCAAAGAGCGTATTTACCCTGTGGGTCGTTTGGACTGGGATACATCAGGTGTCTTGATTTTGACCAATGATGGGGACTTTACAGACGAGATGATTCACCCTCGTAATGAGATTGACAAGGTTTATGTCGCGCGTGTTAAAGGTGTGGCCAATAAGGACAATCTCCGCCCCTTGACCCGTGGTCTTGAGATTGATGGTAAGAAAACCAAGCCAGCTGTTTATGAAATTCTCAAAGTGGACCCAGTCAAAAATCGCTCTGTGGTGCAGTTGACCATCCATGAAGGGCGTAACCATCAGGTTAAAAAGATGTTTGAAGCTGTTGGTCTCCAAGTAGATAAGTTGTCTCGGACTCGTTTCGGACACCTAGACTTGACAGGACTCCGTCCAGGAGAATCCCGTCGTCTTAATAAAAAAGAAATCAGCCAACTACACACCATGGCTGTAACTAAGAAATAATGAAACGAATTTTAATAGCGCCTGTGCGCTTTTACCAACGTTTTATCTCACCAGTCTTTCCACCCTCTTGTCGCTTTGAGCTGACTTGTTCCAACTACATGATTCAGGCTATTGAAAAACATGGTTTTAAGGGGGTATTGATGGGCTTGGCTCGGATTTTACGTTGTCATCCCTGGTCGAAAACAGGTAAGGACCCCGTTCCAGACCACTTTTCCCTTAAACGAAATCAAGAAGGGGAATGAGGTGGGGTAAATAGATTTCAAAATGATAAAAACGCATCCTATCAGGTTTGAGTGAACTTGATAGGATGCGTTTTAGAATGTCAAAATTTTATACTCTTCGAAAATCCCTTCAAACCGCGTCAGCTTTCATCTGCAACCTCAAAACAGTGTTTTGAGCAACCTGCGGCTAGTTTCCTAGTTTGCTCTTTGATTTTCATTGAGTATTAAATTGAGTTTGAAGTGGCTTATTTCAAAGCTTTTTGTATGTCTTCAATCATGAGTTTTGTTGATTCAAGTCCGCCTCCGCTTAGATACCAGAGGTCTGGTGTTAGTTGGATAATCTTACCATTTTTAGCAGCAGGTGTTTCAGCGATAAGGGCATTTTCTAGGACACCGTCGTTGCTAGAGTTGTCCCCACCGATGGCAAGGGTACGGTTGATGACAAAGAGGATGTCAGGGTTGATTTCTTTGACACTTTCAAAGCTGACTTCTTGTCCGTGGCGTGAGTCTTCAAATGTTGTATCAGTTGGTTTGAATTTCAAGGTTTGGTACAAGAAAGAGAAACGAGATTTGGCACCAAAGGCTGCCATTTTTCCTTCATTAAGGAGGATCGCAAGGGCCTTTTTGTCAGAGCTTTCATTTTTAGTAGCGACTTCTTGGATGCTCTTGTCTAGCTTGGCCAATTCTTCCTTGGCTTTCTGTGTACCAGTTTCGCCGAAGGCACTTGCTAAGGATTCGATATTAGCCTTGGTAGAAGTCCAGTAGTCGTCCTTGCTTGCTTGGAAGAGAACGGTTGGGGCGATTTCTTTGAATTTGTCTACGAATTTTTGTGTACGTGGTGAAGCGATAATCAAATCAGGCTCAAGGGCGGCGATAGCTTCTAAATCAGGTTCTTTCATAGAACCAACATTTTTGACAGTTCCCACTAGGTCTTTTAGATAAGTCGGAACAGTTTTTGTAGGCATTCCGACGATATTTTTTTCAAATCCTAAAGCGCGAATAGTATCCGCAGCGCCGAGGTCAAAGGTCACAATCTTTTCAGGAACTTTGGAAAGTTTGACCTCGTCCAGTGAACTTTTAATGGTTACCTCTGTTGGAGCAGAGCTACTGGTCTCTGTCTGACTAGTGCTTGAGTTTGTACTACATGCACCAAGTAGGAGCAAGAAGCTGGCCACTAGGGCAGTGAAATAAAGTTTAAGAGATGTTTTCATAATTTCTCCTTTTTAAAATGTGATAACGATTTAGGGAGTCTCTTGATCTTATTGATTAAGAGACTGAAGGTTCTCTAACTTGAGCTTTTATGTTACTAGCTATAGATACAGATCTTTTTGTCATTGATATCAGCTAGCGTGATGGGAATCTCATAAAGTTGGCTGAGCAGGTCAGCCTGCATGATTTGATCGGTGCTTCCCTTGCTAAAGACCTGACCGTCCTTGAAGGCGACAATTTCATCTGCATACTGACTGGCCATGTTGATATCGTGGAGGACGATGATAATGGTCTTGCCGAGTTCCTCCACCAGTCGTCGAAGAATTTGCATCATGCTGACGCTTTGCTTGATATCGAGATTATTGAGTGGTTCGTCCAGCAAGATAAAGTCCGTATCCTGGGCCAGTACCATAGCGATAAAGACGCGCTGGAGTTGCCCCCCTGACAGGCTATTGATGTAGCGGTCTTTTAAGTTGGTCAGTTCCAAATAGTTCAGAGTTTCTCGGATTTTTTCCCAGTCTTCTGATCTAAGTCGACCTCGGCTGTAGGGAAAACGTCCAAAACTGACCAGTTCTTCAACAGTCAATTTGGCTTGGTAATTGATTTTCTGTTTTAGGATGGTTAGTTCTTGGGCCAGTTCTTGCGAATTCCAGCTCTCGATTTCACGTCCTTTGATACTGAGAACTCCCTGATCTTTCTTGGTTAGTCTGCTCATGATGGAGAGGAGAGTCGATTTTCCAGCACCATTTGGACCAATAAAGGCTGTCAGTTTTTGAGGACTGACTTCAAGCGAAATGCCTTGCAAAATATCCTGTTTTTGAATGGATTTGTCAATGTTTTCCAGTTTCACTGACGAGCCCTCCTATATAGTAAGATAAAGAATAAGAAGCCACCCACACTCTCAATGATCATACTGATACGAATTTCCAGTGCAAAGACTCGTTCAATCAAGGCTTGCCCCAAGGTTAAGCTAATAAATCCAATCAGAATGGCCACTATAAAGAGTAACTTGTGCTGATAGTCTTTGACAATCAGGTAGGTGAGGTTGGCCAGCATAAAGCCGAAGAAGGCCATAGGTCCTACCAAGGCAGTGGCCGTTGAGGTCAAAAGCACGATTCCCCAGAGGAGCTCTTTCTGTTCTTTTTCAACATCGAGTCCCAATATCTGAGCCGTTTCTCTTTGCAGGTGCAAGACATCTAGAACGACTGCTTTTCGAAAGAAAAAGATTGTCAAAGCGAGGATGATCAGAGAACCGATGGCTAGGATGGAAGTGTTGAGATGTTGAAAGGAGGCAAAAAGACTATTTTGCAGTTTATCGTATTCGTTTGGATCCATTAGGACTTGAAGGAAGGTGCTGATATTTCGAAAGAGACTTCTGAGCGCTAGACAGATCAGCAGGATGAAGACCAGGTCTTGCTTCATCAGTGTCTTCAAGTAACCTTGTAAGGCGAGAAAGAAGAGGGACTGGACAAGAAGTAAGACTAGGAATTCTAAGATAGGGGATTTGCCAAGTTGAAGAAACTTGCTTTCAAAAACCAGTAGTAGGGTTTGTAGTAGGACGTAGAAGGATTCAATTCCCAAAATACTAGGCGTCAGGAAGCGATTTTCCGTCAGGGTTTGAAAACTAATGGTCGAAATCCCAGTCGCGATGGCTACCAAGAGATAAACGATGATCTTTTGGGAACGCAACTTCCAAGCAAAGGCTGACAAGTGAGTGATGGGCCAAAAGTAGAGAAGACAAGCTCCGATGGCAAGAATAATGAGAATCCAGAAGAGCTTGGTATGTTTGCTTTTAGTCTGCATCTTTTCGTCCCCCTCTCCAGAGAAGTAGGATAAAGACGAGACTACCGATGATTCCTAGCAAGAGACTGACAGACAACTCATAGGGCCTAATCAGAACTCGGGATAGGATATCGCAAGCCAGAACTAGATTGGCACCAACCAGTGCGACCATGAGTTTGGTTTGACTTAGATTATCTCCATAGCACTTGCGAACAAGATTGGGAACGATAACTCCGAGAAATGGTAGGCCACCCACGGTAATCATGGTGACGCTTGTCGTTAGCGCCACCAGAAAGAGGGCCAGTTTTTCAAGTAGGGAGTAGGAAATCCCCAAACTCTCGCTGGTTTCTTTCCCTAGATTCATGATGGTGAAGGTTTGGGATAATTTCCAAACGGTTATCAGGATGATGAGGCCTAAGAAGAGCCACTCATACTGATGGGTCTGAATCATGGAGAAGGAGCCCTGGGTCCAGGCAGTCATACTCTGAACCAGATTGAAACGATAGGCGATAACTTCTGTGACTGAGCCGATAATCCCGCTATAGATGATCCCAATCAGAGGCAACATCCACCTTTCCTTTACAGTAAAAATGGTCATAAAGGCTAGGAAGAAGAGGGTGAATACGATGGATGAAACAAAAGCGAAGAGCATCTTTTGGGTCAGACTAGCCGATGGAAAGACAAAAAGGCTCAGCACCATTCCCAGTTTGGCGGCTTCAGTCGTTCCAACTGTACTCGGTGCAGCAAACTGATTTTGGGTAATAGTCTGCATGAGAAGGCCTGCCATACTCATACTAGAGGCAGTCAGGAGAATACTGATAGTTCTTGGGAGACGGGACTCTTGAAAGAGGAGCCAGGTCTGCTGGTCGAAATCAAATAGCTTTCCCCATGAAAAATCACTGGTCCCAATGCTAATAGAGAGAAAGACTAGGAGTAGAAGTAAGCCAATTAAATAATGAGAAAGTTTCATACCCCGTCCTTTCATGTAGATTTGGTATCGAAAGATATCTGCGGATATAAATGTAACATTATTTTTCTAATCTGTCAATAAAATTTCTGACAATTTAATAAATACAACAAGGAGAGAGCAACAAGACTTTCTCCTTTGTTATCCTATTCTAAAATGTTTTTACCTTAATCTGATAAAATAATATCTTCGAGGGAGTAGCTAGCCGTCCAATCAAGATATTGTTTAGCTTTTGAAGCATCTGCTAGGACACTGGCTGGGTCACTAGCACGTCGAGCAACAATCTCGTGTGGGATTTTTTAATTTAGTAATTCTTCAGCAGTTTTAAAGATTTCTTTGATAGTATAGCCTTTTTTAGTTCCTAAGTTAAAGATTTGAGAAGAACTGTCTTCTTGAAATAGGTAGTTCATTCCTTTAACATGAGCCTATGCAAGGTCCAAGACATAAATGTAATCTCGAATACATGAACCGTCACGTGTATCGTAGTCATCTCCAAATATTTTTAAGCTATCATGTTGTCCCAATGCGGTCTTGTTGATATTTGGAATGATGTGAGTTGGATTTTTCACACGCAGACCGTTTGAAGCATCCATTTCAGCCCCAGCAACATTAAAGTAACGGAAAATAACATATTTCCAGTCGTAGCGATTGGCCATCCAGTAAATCATTCGTTCGCCCATCAGTTTTGTCTCTGTATAAGGGTTGACAGGGTCGATCAGGGTATCTTCAGTCGCCGGCTTGTCAATACAGTTATTTCCATAGAGAGAAGCAGTCGAAGAGAACATGATTTTTTGAGTGCCAACTTCAGATAAGACTTTGAGAACTTGGTTCCTACCAGCAACGTTGGCAGTGAAGTATTTACTTGGATTTTCAATACTTTCGCTCACAACAATTTCACCTGCATAATGGAGGACAGCATCAATCTGATTTTCTTCTAAGTAAGCCTTTAAGGCGCTAGCATCATAAACATCCAGTTCTTTAAAGCTAGCACGATTATCCACAGTCGCTCGATTTCCTGTGGAGAGATTATCGAGGACATGCACCTTATAACCAGCATTTAAAAGAGCTTTAACGGTATGGGAGCCAATGTAGCTAGTCCCACCTGTAACAAGAATTGTTTTGGTCATGATTTTTTCCTTTTCTAGTTTTGTACTATAGTAAATTGAAATAAGATATGAACAACTCTATTAGGAAAGGCAAATTAATTCCTAGAAATGTTTTAGCAGCTACAGCGTACTATTCCAAACTCAACCAACTATATATTTAAAGAAAGAAGAAAGGGAAGTCAACTATTTTCTGTAAATTTCATGAAAAATCCAAACAACTTTGATGGTGTATTGTTTTTTTGTTTGGAAATAAATATTCGAGTTAATTTTGGAATGTTTACTAGATTTTGCACTACATGCAAGAGAATACTATCCTTTTCTAAGATAGAGCAGGACTAAGATACTAACTTAGAAATCCACCTTCCCACTATCCTTCTCCTATAAAAAGTGGTAAAATGGATGAAAGAAAGAAGGAACTGAAATGACAACATTATTTTCAAAAATTAAAGAAGTAACAGAACTTGCTGCAGTCTCAGGTCATGAAGCGCCTGTCCGTGCTTATCTTCGTGAAAAGTTGACACCGCATGTGGATGAAGTGGTGACAGATGGCTTGGGTGGTATTTTTGGTATCAAACATTCAGAAGCTGTGGATGCACCGCGCGTCTTGGTCGCTTCTCATATGGACGAAGTTGGTTTTATGGTCAGCGAAATCAAGCCAGATGGTACCTTCCGTGTCGTAGAAATCGGTGGCTGGAACCCCATGGTGGTTAGCAGCCAACGTTTCAAACTCTTGACTCGTGATGGTCATGAAATTCCTGTGATTTCAGGTTCTGTTCCTCCGCATTTGACTCGTGGAAAGGGGGGACCAACCATGCCAGCCATTGCCGATATCGTTTTTGATGGTGGTTTTGCGGACAAGGCTGAGGCAGAAAGTTTTGGCATCCGTCCTGGTGATACCATCGTACCAGATAGTTCTGCAATTTTGACAGCCAATGAAAAAAATATCATCTCAAAAGCTTGGGATAACCGCTACGGTGTCCTCATGGTAAGCGAGCTAGCTGAAGCTTTATCAGGTCAAAAACTCGGCAATGAACTCTATCTGGGTTCTAACGTCCAAGAAGAAGTTGGTCTGCGTGGCGCTCATACCTCTACAACCAAGTTTGACCCAGAAGTCTTCCTCGCAGTTGATTGCTCACCAGCAGGTGATGTCTACGGTGGTCAAGGCAAGATTGGAGATGGAACCTTGATTCGTTTCTATGATCCAGGTCACTTGCTTCTCCCAGGGATGAAGGATTTCCTTTTGACAACGGCTGAAGAAGCTGGTATCAAGTACCAATACTACTGTGGTAAAGGCGGAACAGATGCAGGTGCAGCTCATCTGAAAAATGGTGGTGTCCCATCAACAACTATCGGTGTCTGCGCTCGTTATATCCATTCTCACCAAACCCTCTATGCAATGGATGACTTCCTAGAAGCGCAAGCTTTCTTACAAGCCTTGGTGAAGAAATTGGATCGTTCAACGGTTGATTTGATTAAACATTATTAAACCATAAGGGAGGTGGTAGGGATGGCAGAACCAAACCTAGAAAGCCTTATAAAAGATCTTTACAATCATGCTCGACATGATTTGAGTGAAGATTTAGTTGCTGCTCTCCTAGAGACTACTAAAAAACTGCCTACTACAAATGAGCAATTGCAGGCAGTTCGTCTCTCAGGCCTGGTCAATCGTGAATTGCTCCTAAATCCCAAACATCCAGCACCTGAGTTGCTCAACTTGGCTCGCTTTATCAAAAGAGAAGAAGCCAAGTACAGAGGAACTGCGACTTCTGCACTTATGTATGAGGAACTTTTTAAAATGCTTTGATTCCATTGTGGATCAAAGCATTTTTTATAAGACCTATCTCGTGAGCGTTCAAATAGTAGTAACAAGGAATCATGAGAAGTCAGCCGAGACCATAGTAGTGAAGAAACTTCTGTAATGGAAGTGGAGTGAAGTGAGGAATCGTCAAACGGTAGGGGATAGGCTGTTTGAAGGGTGCTACGAAAAAGATAGGGTAAGGTGAAATTATAGCGGAATGAAATAAGATATGAACAAATTGATTAGGGAAATCAAATGAATTTATAGAAATCTTTTAGCAGTCATGGTGTCCTATTCCAGTTTCGAAATGCTATAAAGACGAACAAATTGATTGGGAAATTCAAATCGCTTTCTATCAATGTTTTAGAAGATACAGTGCCCTAGTCCAACTTCAATATACTATAAAAGAACAGATGGAAGCAATTATGATTTACTTCTATCTTTAAAATAAATGATCTGATAGGAAAAATGTGTCACCTCATAAAAAATAGGATAGTACGGATGGAAGGCTTTTGTAGACTGGAGGACGAAGGAATTTAGAAACTCTCGTTAAAAGTTAGTTGAGCCGGAGTATGGTGGTGTGAATAATTATCAAAAATTATTTCCAAATCGAAATAGTTGACAGTTAGAACGATGAGTGTTACAATTATTTTATTCATTTCGACATCGAAATAAATTGGAGGTGTTATGAAAGATAGTCATTTGCTAGCCCATCATATTCGTTTGTTGAATGGGCGGATTTTTCAAAAGTTACTGAGTCAAGATCCTGAGGCTCTTTATAGGGGTGAACAGGGCAAGATTTTAGCGGTTTTATGGAATAGTGAAACTGGCTGCGCAACTGCGACAGATATCGCGCTTGCGACTGGGCTTGCGAATAATACGCTGACGACTATGATAAAAAAGCTAGAGGAACAAAAGCTTGTAATTGTTAGTCCGTGTGGAAAAGACAAGCGTAAGAAGTATTTAGTTTTAACGGAGTTAGGCAAGTCCCAGAAAGAAGTGGGGCATCGTGTCAGTCAGAAATTGGATACTATCTTTTACAAAGGATTTTCAGAGGAAGAAATTCACCAATTTGAAGGTTTTCAAGAAAGAATTTTGGCGAATTTGAAAGAGAAGGGAAATGAGGTTTAGAATATGTCACAACAAGTGAAAAATGCTCACAACCTATACATCCATGCCATTCAAGACGGACGAGTTGCTGAGGCTCAAGCCCAGTCTGTAGGGGATACCTATATCCAACATTCGACAGGTGTTCCTGACGGGAAAGAAGGATTTGCAGCCTTCTTTGCAGATTTCTTTGAGCGTCATCCAGAGCGTCAGATTAAGATTGTCCGCACCATTGAGGATGGCAATCTGGTCTTTGTTCATGTTCATCAATATCTGAATGGTGGAGAAGCTCAATGGGTGACGACGGATACTTTCCGTGCGGATGAGAATGGTCGTATTGTTGAGCATTGGGATGTCATTGACTACTATCGAACACCTGAAAATGATCAACTAGATCAAATTTTTGGAGATTTTGAAATCAAGGATTTGGATAAGAAAGCAGAAAATAAAAAGCTGGTTCGCCGTTTCTTGACAGAAATTTTCCAAAATGGGGAGCTAGAGCAGTGGAGTGATTATGTGGCAGACGATTTGATTCAGCATAATCATGAGATTGGACAAGGAAGTGCTGCTTATAAAAACTATGTGGCTGAATATAGTGTCACTTTTGACTTTGTTTTCCAACTCTTAGGACAAGGAAACTATGTGGTTAGCTATGGTCAGACTCAGATTGATGGCGTTGCTTATGCCCAGTACGATATCTTCCGTTTAGAGAACGGGAAAATTGTGGAGCATTGGGATAATAAGGAAGTCATGCCTAAGGTAGAAGACTTGACTAATCGAGGGAAGTTTTAAATTGAGGACAAAGAATGATTGAATACAAAAATGTAGCACTGCGCTACACAGAAAAGGATGTCTTGAGAGATGTCAACTTACAGATTGAGGATGGGGAATTTATGGTTTTAGTAGGGCCTTCTGGGTCAGGTAAGACGACCATGCTCAAGATGATTAACCGTCTTTTGGAACCAACTGATGGAAATATTTATATGGATGGGAAGCGCATCAAAGACTATGATGAGCGTGAACTTCGTCTTTCTACTGGTTATGTTTTACAGGCTATTGCTCTTTTTCCAAATCTAACAGTTGCGGAAAATATTGCTCTCATTCCTGAAATGAAGGGGTGGAGCAAGGAAGAAATTACGAAGAAAACAGAAGAGCTTTTGGCTAAGGTTGGTTTACCAGTAGCCGAGTATGGGCATCGCTTACCTAGTGAATTATCTGGTGGAGAACAGCAACGGGTCGGTATTGTCCGAGCTATGATTGGTCAGCCCAAGATTTTCCTCATGGATGAACCCTTTTCGGCCTTGGATGCTATTTCGAGAAAACAGTTGCAGGTTCTGACAAAAGAATTGCATAAAGAGTTTGGGATGACAACGATTTTTGTAACCCATGATACGGATGAAGCCTTGAAGTTGGCGGACCGTATTGCTGTCTTGCAGGATGGAGAAATTCGCCAGGTAGCGAATCCCGAGACAATTTTAAAAGTGCCTGCAACAGACTTTGTAGCAGACTTGTTTGGAGGTAGTGTTCATGACTAATTTAATTGCAACTTTTCAGGATCGTTTTAGTGATTGGTTGACAGCTCTATCTCAACATTTGCAGTTGTCACTTTTGACCTTGTTACTAGCTATTTTGCTTGCGATTCCCTTGGCTGTTTTTCTTCGCTATCATGAGAAGCTGGCCGACTGGGTCTTGCAGATTGCAGGTATTTTCCAGACCATCCCGTCTCTGGCCTTGTTGGGGCTCTTTATCCCTTTGATGGGAATTGGGACCTTGCCGGCTTTGACAGCTCTAGTGATTTATGCGATTTTTCCGATTTTACAAAATACTATTACTGGGCTGAAGGGAATTGATCCGAGTCTTCAAGAGGCTGGGATTGCCTTTGGGATGACCAGATGGGAGCGTCTCAAGAAGTTTGAAATTCCACTTGCCATGCCTGTTATCATGTCTGGAATTCGGACGGCAGCGGTCTTGATTATCGGTACGGCTACCTTGGCGACCTTGATTGGGGCAGGGGGACTGGGTTCCTTTATCCTGTTGGGAATTGACCGTAATAATGCCAGTTTGATTTTGATTGGGGCCCTTTCTTCTGCAGTGCTAGCTATTGCCTTTAACTTCCTACTAAAAGTAATGGAAAAAGCGAAATTGCGGACGATTTTCTCTGGTTTTGCCTTGATGGCTTTATTACTGGGTCTGTCTTATAGTCCAGCCCTTTTGGCTCAAAAAGAGAAGGAAAACTTGATTATTGCTGGGAAAATAGGCCCAGAACCAGAAATTTTGGCTAATATGTATAAATTGCTGATTGAAGAAAATACCAGCATGACTGCGACTGTTAAACCGAATTTTGGGACGACAAGTTTCCTTTATGAAGCTCTGAAAAAAGGTGATATTGACATTTATCCTGAATTTACCGGTACGGTGACTGAAAGTTTGCTTCAACCATCACCCAAGGTGAGTCATGAGCCAGAGCAGGTTTATCAAGTGGCGCGTGATGGCATTGCCAAGCAGGATCATCTAGCCTATCTCAAACCTATGTCTTATCAAAATACCTATGCTGTAGCTGTTCCGAAAAAGATTGCTCAAGAATATGGCTTGAAGACCATTTCGGATTTGAAAAAAGTGGAAGGGCAGCTGAAGGCAGGCTTTACGCTTGAGTTTAACGACCGTGAAGATGGAAATAAGGGCTTGCAATCAATGTATGGTCTCAATCTCAATGTGGCGACTATGCAGCCAGCTCTTCGTTATCAGGCAATTCAGTCAGGGGATATTCAAATCACGGATGCCTATTCGACTGATGCGGAATTGGAGCGTTATGATTTACAGGTCTTGGAAGATGACAAGCAACTCTTCCCACCTTATCAAGGGGCTCCACTCATGAAAGAAGCTCTTCTCAAGAAACACCCAGAGTTGGAAAGAGTTCTTAATACATTGGCTGGTAAGATTACAGAAAGCCAGATGAGCCAGCTCAACTACCAAGTCGGTGTTGAAGGCAAGTCAGCAAAGCAAGTAGCCAAGGAGTTTCTCCAAGAACAAGGTTTGTTGAAGAAATGATGGGACAGAGACTTTAAACATACTGAACTCAACTTCCTTAAACGACTAGATAAAAGAATGCTCAGACAATTTCGTCTGGGCTTTTTTGATGTGAGAATGACTGAATGTCACTTAAAATGGAAAGAAAGAGAAAATTTTCATGATTTTCTAAAATTTTACTGTAAAGACAGTTGACTATTCATAAAATAGGTGTATAATATTTTGTGAACTACTTAACAAATAAGAGGTTTCAGCTCATGTCGACTAAGGTTAGAAATCTTGTGTATAGGCAGTTCATTATCTAATAGAGCGTTGCGTCCGAAAGTCTATCCAGACACGGCTCTTTAAAAACAAAAGGAGAAATGATGCATACTTATTTGCAAAAGAAAATTGAAAATATCAAAACAACCCTAGGTGAAATGTCAGGTGGTTACCGTCGTATGGTTGCGGCTATGGCTGATTTAGGATTTTCAGGAACTATGAAGGCTATCTGGGATGACCTCTTTGCCCATCGTAGTTTTGCCCAGTGGATTTATTTGCTGGTTTTAGGAAGTTTTCCTCTCTGGCTGGAGTTGGTTTACGAACATCGTATTGTTGACTGGATTGGGATGATTTGTAGCTTGACAGGGATTATCTGTGTAATCTTTGTATCGGAAGGTCGAGCAAGTAATTATCTTTTTGGCTTGATTAACTCTGTTATTTACCTTATTTTGGCCCTACAGAAAGGCTTTTATGGTGAGGTGCTGACGACACTTTACTTCACAGTCATGCAGCCAATTGGACTTCTAGTTTGGATTTATCAGGCACAGTTTAAGAAGGAAAAGCAGGAGTTTGTCGCGCGTAAACTGGACGGCAAGGGCTGGACAAAGTATCTTTCCATTAGTGTGCTTTGGTGGTTGGCCTTTGGCTTCATTTATCAGTCTATTGGTGCCAATCGTCCCTATCGTGATTCAATCACAGATGCAACCAATGGGGTAGGGCAAATCCTCATGACAGCTGTTTACCGTGAACAGTGGATATTCTGGGCGGCTACCAATGTCTTTTCAATCTATCTCTGGTGGGGAGAAAGCCTGCAAATTCAAGGGAAATATCTAATTTATCTCATTAACAGTCTAGTTGGTTGGTATCAATGGAGCAAGGCAGCTAAGCAGAATACTGATTTACTTAACTAGGAAAAGATGTTTGAAAGTGCTGTTTTGAGATTTCGATTAAAACAGATATAGTTGATAATCAAGGATTTATAGTATGAAAAAGAGGATCGGCGGGTCCTCTTTTGTTGTTGAAAAGATAAAAAACTCAGTAATCTAGAAATAAGACAACTGAGCTTTACTCTATATTCAATTTTTAGGAATGAGAAGGTCTAGATAAAATTGGACAACTTCCTGGTCTGTGAAATCTTGACCTTTTTTGAGCCACCAGGTCAATGTCTCGATAAAGTTGGACATGACCAAGTGTTGGAGGTAAGAAGTAGGCAGATTAGGGTGGGCTTCTTTTAAATTATCAGCTAGCACGGAATAGACATGGTGTTCTAGCTCTTTATGGAGTTGACGGAGGAAGTAGTCATTTTTGGAAAATAGCAGACTGGTGATATGGTCTTGGTTTTTATGAAAATGCAGAAAGAGGTGGGCGAGGTAGTCCTCGGTTGAAATGGCTTGCTCTCTTTCAAAAAGATGATGGAAGAGGTAGCGGCAGAGCTGGTCCAGAAGAAGCTCCTTACTCTCATAGTGACAGTAAAAGGTGGATCGTCCCACATCTGCGAGATCAATGATATCCTGAACAGTAGTGGCCTCGTAGCCCTTAGCATTCAAAAGTTGTATAAAAGCTTGATAGATGGCTTTTTTGGTTTTGCTGATACGGCGGTCAATGTTAGTCATATGGACACTTGAGGCAAATTGTTCAGAACTGAATAAAGCTGACGTTTTGCTTCTATCCTTTCTTTGAGTTTTAGTGGATAATGATAATGAACAAGGTGTTCATAAATCTATTATAACAAAGGAATGAGAAATATGAAGGCAAAATATGCTGTTTGGGTGGCTTTTTTCTTAAATTTGACTTATGCCATTGTTGAGTTTATTGCAGGTGGAATATTTGGTTCTAGCGCTGTTCTTGCTGACTCTGTGCATGACTTGGTAGATGCGATTGCAATTGGAATATCAGCTTTTCTAGAAACAATCTCCAATCGTGAAGAAGACAATCAGTACACCTTGGGCTATAAGCGGTTTAGCCTGCTAGGAGCCTTGGTAACAGCTGTGATTCTCGTAACGGGCTCTGTTCTAGTCATTTTGGAAAATGTCACGAAGATTTTGCATCCGCAACCAGTCAATGATGAGGGGATTCTCTGGTTAGGAATTATTGCGATTACTATCAATCTGTTAGCGAGTCTGGTGGTTGGTAAGGGAAAGACAAAGAATGAGTCTATTCTGAATCTGCATTTTCTGGAAGATACGCTAGGGTGGGTAGCTGTTATCCTGATGGCGATTGTTCTTCGATTTACGGACTGGTATATCCTAGATCCTCTTTTGTCCCTTGTCATTTCTTTCTTTATTCTTTCAAAAGCCCTTTCACGTTTTTGGTCTACACTCAAGATTTTCTTGGATGCTGTGCCAGAAGGTCTTGATATCAAGCAAGTAAAGAGTGGCCTGGAACGATTGGATAATGTGGCCAGCCTTAATCAGCTTAATCTCTGGACTATGGATGCTTTGGAAAAAAATGCCATTGTCCATGTTTGTCTAAAAGAAATGGAACATATGGAAACTTGTAAAGAGTCTATTCGAATTTTCCTAAAAGATTGTGGTTTTCAAAATATTACCATTGAAATTGATGCTGACCTAGAAACTCACCAAACCCATAAGCGAAAGGTGTGTGACTTGGAACGGAGTTATGAGCATCAACATTAGAAAAAAGTGAAAAATACTTGGGTACTATCTTATTTGGAATAGAGTAATTTCTTTATTATTTAAATATTTCAAAAATTGGTAAGAGAAGAGCATTGTATAAACTCCAGATATATGATTGTTAATGATAAAAATTTTTCGATTAGATACAAAATGCTTGACTTGGAGTCAACTCAAAGTTATATAATAAGATAAGTGAGTTAGAATAGCGTGAATTCAGTGAATGAAATGAGAGGAGGTTAGCGTGTGAATATTAAATCTGCCAGTGATTTGTTGGGAATTTCAGCGGATACGATTCGGTATTATGAACGGGTTGGTCTTGTGCCACCGATTACTCGTACTGCTACTGGGATTCGTGATTTTCAAGATCAGGATATCGAAGCGCTGGAATTTATTAAGTGTTTTCGTTCGGCGGGTGTCTCTGTAGATAGTTTAGTTGACTATATGTCGCTCTACCAAAAGGGAGATGAAACGAGAGAGGAGAGGCTTGGTATTTTAGAAGAGGAAAAGCAAAAATTAGAGGAGCGCTTGTCTCAGCTACAGACAGCTTTAAATCGTTTAAATCTCAAAATTAAACTTTATAAGGAAGGAAAATTTTAAATGAAATCAGCAGTATATACAAAGGCAGGTCAGGTTGGACTTGCTAGCATTGAACGTCCGCAAATAATAGAAGCGGATGATGTGATTATTCGTGTGGTTCGTGCGTGCGTTTGTGGTTCAGATTTATGGAGGTACCGTAATCCAGAAACGAAAGCTGGACATAAAAATAGTGGACACGAAGCGATTGGGATTGTTGAAGAAGCTGGGGAAGCCATTACGACGGTGAAACCAGGTGATTTTGTGATTGTCCCTTTTACACATGGATGTGGTGAGTGTGATGCCTGTCTTGCTGGATTTGACGGTTCTTGCGACAATCATATTGGTAATAATTTGGGGGGTGATTTTCAGGCAGAATATATTCGCTTCCACTATGCAAACTGGGCGCTGGTTAAAATCCCTGGTCAACCTTTTGATTATACAGAAGGGATGCTCAAGTCCCTTTTGACTCTTGCAGATGTCATGCCGACAGGCTATCATGCAGCGCGTGTTGCAAATGTTCAAAAAGGGGACAAGGTTGTTGTTATCGGTGATGGGGCTGTTGGTCAATGTGCTGTCATCGCGGCTAAGATGCGTGGAGCATCACAAATTATCCTTATGAGCCGTCATGAAGACCGTCAAAAGATGGCTATGGAGTCAGGTGCGACAGCTGTTGTTGCAGAACGTGGTCAAGAAGGAATTACCAAGGTGCGTGAAATCCTCGGTGGAGGAGCAGATGCAGCACTTGAATGTGTTGGTACGGAGGCTGCTATAGAACAGGCGCTAGGTGTTCTTCATAATGGAGGGCGTATGGGCTTTGTAGGAGTCCCACACTATAATAATCGTGCTCTTGGTTCGACATTTATGCAAAATATCTCTGTAGCAGGTGGGGCAGCTTCTGCTACAACATACGATAAGCAATTTTTACTAAAAGCCGTCCTTGATGGTGATATCAATCCAGGTCGCGTCTTTACTTCAAGTTATAAACTGGAAGATATCGACCAAGCCTACAAAGATATGGATGAACGTAAGACCATTAAGTCTATGATTGTAATCGAATAAAAAACGAATAGGAGTTCTAAAACTCCTATTCGTTTTTTATGTTATCCTATTCTTGATTTAGGGTACTTTCTCTTAACGTCAGTTTGGTTCCCAACATGGTCAGGCTAGGTATTTTCCGACCGTGGAGTACTTCTTTGTTAAGAATATCCATACCTGCTCGCCCCATTTCTTCAGTATAAACTGTAATACTAGAGAGGGGAGGATAGACCTGTTTGGTCAGACTGGTGTCGTTGAATGAAATGAGGCTGACGCGATCTGGCAGGCTGATTCCAGCTTCTTGGAGGGCACGGAGGGCACCGATAGCTAAACTATCGCTGGCTGCGAAAAATGCTGGCGGAAGTTGGTCTCCCAAGCTCTGAATGGCCTCCTTCATTAAGTCATAGCCAGACTGGGCAGTAAATCTTCCTTGAAAGACCAGTTCATCATGATAGATTCCCCTCGCTTGACTGTAGTTTTTGAAGTTTTCTAGACGCTTGTCCTGAATGATTTCTTCTTGGTCTGTTGTTTCTTCAAGGCCTGTTAGAATCCCGATACGGTCCATTCCTTGACTGAGGAAATAATCGACAACCTGTTTCATAGCAGTGTAAAAATCCGTGATAATACAGGTATGTCCCAGGGAAAGTGTATCGCTGTCTAGAAATACAAGAGGCTTTTGGTATTCTTCAAAGGCAGAAATCTGAGCTCGACTAAACTTTCCGATGCAGAGAATCCCAATCACTTCCTCGCTTAGGGTAAAAGGGTGGTCATTAAAATAGCGCAAGATATCATAGTCCAACTCTTGGGCTCTTTTTTCTATTCCTAGGCGAATCTGGTAGTAGTAGAGGTCGTCCAGCTCCCCTTGTTCGCTGACCCATTGGATAATGGCAATCTTTTGCTTGGGTTTGTGGGACTCGCCTGTCTTGAGGTGCTTGGTGTAGCCCAGCTCTTCAGCAACGGTTAAAATACGGTGTCTGGTTTCTTCTGTAACAGATAGGCTCTGGTCGCGGTTGAGGACACGGGATACGGTCGCGATAGAGACAGAGGCTAGCTGTGCAATGTCTTTTAAGGTAGCCATAAATCCTCCTTGATTAGGTTAGTATATCATATTTTTCTTCTTTTTACTGATATTTTACTAAAATTTTAGTAAAAAGGATTGACCTTGGGAAATTCCTTGGATACAATAGAAGAAAACGATTACACGTTAAGGTGGCTTAACGGACAGTCAAAGGAGAAATCATATGACACAACATCTTACTGCTGAAACTCTTCGCAAAGACTTTCTTGCTGTTTTTGGTCAAGAAGCAGACCAAACCTTCTTTTCACCAGGCCGTATTAATTTGATTGGTGAACACACAGACTACAACGGTGGGCACGTTTTTCCTGCTGCTATTTCCTTAGGAACTTATGGTGCAGCTCGCAAGCGTGATGACCAAGTCTTGCGTTTCTACTCAGCTAACTTTGAGGACAAGGGCATAATTGAAGTGCCTCTCGCTGACCTCAAGTTTGAAAAAGAGCACAACTGGACCAACTATCCAAAAGGGGTTCTTCATTTCTTGCAAGAAGCTGGGCACGTGATTGACAAAGGTTTTGATTTTTATGTTTATGGGAATATCCCAAATGGTTCTGGCTTGTCTTCTTCAGCATCCTTGGAGATCTTGACAGGAGTCGTGGCAGAGCATCTCTTTGATTTAAAACTAGAGCGTCTCGATTTGGTTAAAATCGGAAAACAAACAGAAAATAACTTTATCGGAGTCAACTCTGGTATCATGGACCAGTTTGCTATTGGTATGGGGGCTGACCAACGTGCTATTTACCTTGATACCAACACCTTAGAGTATGATTTGGTGCCACTTGATTTGAAGGACAATGTCGTTGTTATCATGAACACCAACAAACGCCGTGAATTGGCGGACTCTAAATACAATGAACGTCGTGCTGAGTGTGAAAAAGCAGTGGAAGAATTGCAAGTTGCCTTGGATATTCAGACCCTGGGTGAATTGGACGAGTGGGCCGTTGACCAATATAGCTATCTGATTAAAGATGAAAATCGTTTGAAACGTGCTCGCCATGCTGTGCTTGAAAACCAACGTACCCTTAAAGCTCAAGCAGCCCTTCAAGCAGGTGATTTGGAAACATTTGGTCGTTTGATGAATGCGTCACACGTTTCTCTGGAGCATGATTATGAAGTAACTGGTTTGGAATTGGATACTCTTGTTCACACAGCTTGGGCACAAGAAGGAGTTCTCGGTGCTCGTATGACAGGGGCTGGTTTTGGTGGCTGTGCCATTGCCTTGGTTCAAAAAGATACTGTTGAGGCCTTTAAGGAAGCTGTAGGCAAACACTACGAGGAAGTAGTTGGATACGCTCCAAGCTTCTATATCGCTGAAGTTGCAGGTGGCACTCGCGTCCTTGACTAGTCAAAAGGAGGCTCTATAGTGATCTTAGTAGATAAATTTGTAACACATGTCATTTCTGAAAGTTCATTTGAGGAAATGGATCGAATCTACCTGACCAACCGTGTTTTGGCACGAGTGGGAGAAGGTGTTTTGGAAGTTGAGACCAATCTGGATAAATTGATTGACCTCAAGGACCAGCTAGTTGAGGAAGCCGTTCGATTAGAGACGATTGAGGATAGTCAGACTGCGCGTGAAATCCTTGGTACTGAATTGATGGACTTGGTGACTCCTTGTCCGAGTCAGGTCAATCGTGACTTCTGGGAAGCCTATGCCTACTCTCCTGAGCAAGCGATAGAGGATTTTTATCAACTCAGTCAGAAAAATGACTACATCAAACTCAAGGCCATTGCTAAAAATATCGCTTATCGTGTTCCATCTGATTATGGAGAACTTGAAATTACCATCAATCTCTCTAAGCCTGAAAAGGATCCGAAAGAGATTGCGGTAGCCAAGTTGGTGCAAGCTAGTAATTATCCTCAGTGTCAACTTTGTTTAGAGAATGAGGGTTACCATGGTCGGGTCAACCACCCAGCTCGCAGCAACCACCGGATTATCCGTTTTGAAATGGTTGGTCAGGAATGGGGTTTCCAGTATTCGCCCTATGCTTACTTTAATGAGCATTGTATCTTTTTAGATGGCCAGCATCGTCCCATGGCCATTAGTCGTCAGAGTTTTGAACGTCTGTTGGCTATCGTAGAGCAGTTTCCAGGATATTTTGCTGGATCTAATGCCGACCTGCCGATTGTGGGGGGCTCTATTCTAACTCATGATCATTATCAGGGAGGCCGTCACGTATTTCCTATGGAATTGGCTCCCTTGCAAAAGACCTTCCGATTTGCTGGTTTTGAGCAGGTCAAGGCTGGAATTATCAAGTGGCCAATGTCTGTCCTACGCTTGACTTCGGATTCCAAAGAGGATTTGATTAACTTAGCTGATAAGATTTTCCAGGAATGGCGTCAGTATTCAGATTCTAGTGTGCAGATTTTAGCAGAGACAGACGGGACACCGCATCACACCATCACACCAATAGCGCGTAAGCGTGATGGACAGTTTGAGTTGGACTTGGTCTTGCGAGACAATCAGACTTCAGCAGAGCATCCTGATGGCATCTATCATCCCCACAAGGATGTCCAACATATCAAGAAGGAAAATATCGGCTTGATTGAGGTCATGGGCTTGGCAATCTTGCCACCACGTCTGAAAGAAGAAGTGGAGCAAGTCGCTAGCTATCTTGTAGGAGAAGCTGTTACAGTTGCCGATTATCATCAGGAGTGGGCAGACCAACTCAAATCCCAACATCCAGACCTAACGGATAAAGAAAAAGCCCTTGCAATCGTCAAGGACTCTGTGGGTGCTATCTTTGTGCGTGTACTTGAGGATGCAGGAGTCTACAAGCAGACAGAACAAGGGCAGACAGCCTTTATGCGCTTTGTGGAACAGGTCGGAATTTTACTAGACTAGGAGCTTTCTCCTTGCACAGTCCTATAAAAAGTAGTATCATAGTGTCGTTTGAAATATCAGGAGGAAACGATGAAAGACTTTCATTTTGACGCTATATCTGCCTTTGAAAATTACGAAATTGAAAAAATGAGAGATGGTCACGTTGTGGTGACGACCAAAGTAGTGAACTCATCGCTCAACTACTATGGCAATGCCCATGGTGGCTATCTATTCACGCTATGTGACCAAATCAGTGGTTTGGTGGTTATCTCGCTGGGACTTGATGGGGTGACACTCCAATCCTCTATCAACTACCTTAAGGCAGGAAAACTCGACGATGTATTGACCATTAAAGGAGAATGTGTCCATCAAGGTCGTACAACCTGTGTAATGGATGTGGATATCACCAATCAAGAAGGCAGAAATGTCTGCAAAGCAACCTTTACCATGTTTGTCACAGGCCAGCGGTCAGAAGACAGACAGGTAAGGATATAAAGAGTAATTTAATAGAGTGAGGTGAATTTTGGAATTTATAAGATTTGCCTTACTCATTTTTTGATATTGATATGATTTAATTCTAAAATAGAAAATTTAGTAATGTGGTAGAAAATACAAGAGTTGTGTTTTAATTTCTATGGTATAATTAAAAGCATGAAGATAAAAGAAATAAAGAAAGTTACTTTACAACCGTTCACGAAATGGACAGGTGGTAAAAGACAATTATTGCCTGTTATTAGAGAATTAATACCTAAAACCTATAACAGGTATTTCGAACCTTTTGTTGGAGGTGGAGCTTTATTTTTTGATTTGGCTCCTAAAGATGCAGTTATTAATGATTTTAACGCTGAACTAATAAATTGCTATCAACAAATTAAGGACAATCCTCAAGAATTGATTGAAATTTTGAAAGTTCATCAGGAATATAATTCAAAAGAATATTATTTAGATTTACGTTCTGCAGATCGTGATGAAAGAATAGATATGATGTCCGAAGTACAAAGAGCTGCACGTATTCTATATATGTTGAGAGTGAACTTTAATGGTCTATATCGTGTGAATTCTAAGAATCAATTTAATGTTCCATATGGACGTTATAAGAATCCTAAAATTGTTGATGAGGAATTGATATCTGCTATTTCAGTTTATATAAATAACAATCAACTAGAAATTAAAGTGGGAGATTTTGAAAAGGCAATTGTAGATGTTCGAACAGGAGATTTTGTGTATTTTGACCCTCCATATATTCCATTGTCTGAGACGAGTGCATTTACGTCTTATACTCATGAGGGATTCTCTTTTGCAGATCAAGTAAGATTAAGAGATGCCTTTAAGAGATTGAGTGATACAGGAGCTTATGTTATGTTATCAAATTCTTCTAGTGCTTTAGTAGAGGAGTTGTATAAGGATTTTAATATACATTATGTTGAAGCTACCCGAACTAATGGAGCAAAATCTTCAAGTCGAGGAAAAATTTCTGAAATTATAGTCACAAATTATGAAAAATAACGAATATAAGTATGGAGGTGTTCTTATGACAAAACCATACTACAATAAAAATAAGATGATTCTTGTTCATTCAGATACGTTCAAGTTCTTATCAAAAATGAAACCAGAAAGTATGGATATGATTTTTGCTGATCCACCTTATTTTTTAAGTAATGGTGGAATATCTAATTCTGGGGGACAAGTAGTTTCTGTTGATAAAGGAGATTGGGATAAAATTTCTTCATTCGAAGAAAAACATGAGTTTAATCGTAAATGGATTCGCCTAGCAAAAGAAGTTCTGAAGCCTAATGGGACGGTATGGATTTCAGGTAGTTTGCACAACATATACTCAGTTGGAATGGCATTAGAACAAGAAGGTTTTAAAATTCTGAATAATATTACTTGGCAGAAAACAAACCCTGCCCCCAATTTATCTTGTCGTTATTTTACCCATTCTACTGAAACCATTTTATGGGCCAGAAAAAATGATAAAAAAGCTCGTCATTACTACAATTATGATTTAATGAAAGAATTGAATGATGGAAAACAAATGAAAGATGTCTGGACCGGTTCTTTAACAAAGAAAGTTGAAAAATGGGCTGGGAAACATCCAACTCAAAAACCAGAGTATTTGTTAGAACGTATTATTTTAGCCTCTACTAAAGAGGGTGACTATATTCTAGACCCATTTGTTGGTAGTGGCACTACGGGTGTTGTTGCGAAGCGGTTAGGTAGAAGATTTATAGGTATCGATGCTGAAAAAGAATATTTAAAAATTGCAAGGAAGAGGTTGGAGGCAGAAAATGAAACAAACTAGAAATTTTGATGAGTGGTTGTCAACGATGACCGACACAGTAGCTGACTGGACTTATTATACAGATTTTCCTAAGGTTTATAAAAATGTATCTAGTATAAAAGTTGCTCTAAATATTATGAATAGTCTTATTGGTAGTAAAAATATACAAGAGGATTTTTTAGACTTATATCAAAATTATCCAGAAATTTTGAAAGTTGTGCCTCTACTTATTGCTAAACGTTTGAGAGATACGATTATTGTTAAGGATCCGATAAAAGATTTCTATTTTGATTTTAGTAAACGAAACTATAGTATTGAAGAATATACTATGTTTTTGGAAAAATCAGGTATATTTGATTTATTGCAAAATCATTTAGTATCAAATTTAGTTGACTACGTTACAGGTGTTGAGGTTGGTATGGATACTAATGGGCGCAAAAATCGGACTGGAGATGCGATGGAAAATATTGTTCAAAGCTATCTTGAAGCTGAAGGGTATATTTTAGGAGAGAATTTATTTAAAGAGATTGAACAAAATGAAATAGAGGAAATTTTTTCTGTCGATTTATCTGCTATTACGAATGATGGGAATACTGTGAAACGTTTTGATTTTGTCATAAAAAATGAACAAGTGCTTTATCTGATTGAGGTTAATTTTTATTCAGGAAGTGGTTCAAAATTAAATGAGACGGCTAGATCTTACAAAATGATTGCTGAAGAAACTAAAGCTATTCCTAATGTTGAGTTTATGTGGATTACTGATGGACAAGGTTGGTATAAGGCTAAGAATAATTTACGAGAAACATTTGATATTTTACCATTCTTATATAATATTAACGATTTGGAACATAATATTTTAAAGAATTTGAAATAGGTCCAATTCAATTAGATGGGAATTGGGATTGATTGTATTTATAATCAATTTGTGATAAACAAAAAAGAGGCTCGCACCTCTTTTTCTTATTTCTTTTTATGATTTAATACGGCATTGAGGACAATAGCGAGTAGGCTGGCTACGACGATTCCGTTTGAGAAGAACATTTGGAAGGCTGTCGGCATGCTGACAAAGAGATTACTGTTGTTGAGACCGACACCTGCAGCGATTGAAACAGCTGCGATAAGGAAGTTGTGTTCATTGTTAGCAAAGTCAACTCGGGCGAGGATTTGCATCCCTTGAATAGATACAAAACCAAACATCACCAGCATGGCACCGCCGAGGACGGAGCTTGGAATGATTTGGGCAAGGGCACCAAACTTAGGAAGCAGTCCAAGGAGAACCAGGAAACCAGCTGCGTAGTAGATTGGCAGGCGTTTTTTGATGCCTGACAATTTAACCAAACCAACGTTTTGTGAAAATCCGGTGTAAGGGAAGGTGTTAAAGATTCCTCCGAGAAGTACCGCCAAACCTTCTGCGCGGTAACCGTTGCGAAGGCGCGTGCTGTCGATTGGATCTTTTGTGATATCAGACAAGGCTAGATAAACACCAGTTGACTCAACCATAGACACCGTTGCGATGATACACATCATGACAATAGATGAGATTTCAAAGGTTGGCATCCCAAAGTAGAGTGGAGTTGGGACATGGACAAGTGGAGCTACCGCAACAGGAGAGAAGTCCACCAAGCCCATAGTAGCAGCAATGGCAGTTCCAACAACCAGACCAATCAAAATAGAGATAGACTTGATAAATCCTTTGGTAAAGATGTTGATCAAGAGGATAATCAGAACAGTAATAGCTGCAAGCAAGAGACTTTGACCAGTTGGCTCTGGAACGTTATTTCCCATATTTCCAATAGCGACAGGGATCAAGGTTAAACCAATCGTGGTAATAACAGATCCTGTTACGATAGATGGGAAGAGATTGGCTACTTTTGAGAAGATGCCTGAAACAAGAACCACGTAAATCCCAGATGCGATAAGGGCACCAAACATAGCGCCACTACCATGGCTTTGCCCAATCATAATCAAGGGAGCGACCGACTGGAATGCAACTCCAAGAACGACTGGGAGTCCAATCCCAAAGTATTTGTTGAGTTGGAGTTGGAGGAAGGTTGCCACCCCACACATGAAGATATCTGTAGAAATCAGGTAGGTCAACTGCTCAGCTGAATAGCCAAGGGCTGTCGCAATCATGATGGGAACCAGGATAGATCCTGAGTACATGGCTAGTAAGTGCTGCAAGCCCAGAACGGCTGCTTGCGAGTGTTTTTCTTGAGTTTGCATTAGAGATCTGCCTCCTTAAATACGACCTGACCATTTTCAAAACGATCCAAGCGAGCAAGTGATAGGACAGGGTAGCCTGCTTTTTCAAGCAAATCACGACCATCTTGGAAGGATTTCTCAATCACGATACCGATAGCTTGGACTGTGGCACCGGCCTGTTCGATGATTTGAATCAAGCCTTTAGCAGCTTGGCCATTAGCAAGGAAATCGTCGATAATCAAAACCTTGTCCTCTGGTGAGAGGAATTTTCCAGCGATAGAAACAGTGCTGGTCACCTGCTTGGTAAAGGAGTAGACTTGAGCAGTTAAGATGCCTTCGTTCATGGTGATGTTCTTAGCTTTTTTGGCGAAAATCATGGGAACGTTTAAGGCTTCAGCTGTAAAAACGGCTGGGGCAATACCCGACGCTTCAATGGTTACGACCTTGGTAATGCCAGTAGCAGCAAATTTTTCCGCAAAAACCTTACCAATCTCTCGCATCAAGCTAAAGTCAACTTGGTGGGTTAAAAAGGAATCTACCTTGAGGATGTTATCACCCAAGATATGCCCATCCTTGAGGATGCGCTCTTCTAATAATTTCATAAGACCTCCTAAAGTCTAAAAGTTAATTTACTTGTTGTTTAAATATTTCTATAGTGATCCCTTTTGCTAATACTATATATTTGATAAAACTATTACGAGCGAAGCGAGTCTTATCAAATATTTCCCGTTGTAGTGGTATCATAGACAATAATCTTGTTATTGTCTATGACGGGATTTTTGAGAGTAAAATAGTTCGGGGAACTATTTTAGCCTAAGCCTAGAAATGAAAGAGCTAGGGGCTCAAAAATTAGGGATGAAATTCCCTGGATTCCTGAAATTATTCACAGGATAATTTCACCTCCCGTCCGCACTAATTAAGGGAAATATTAAAAATATTCAAAAAAGACCTACTTAATCTCTAAGTAAGTCCCCTAAATAGACATGGCAAAAACGGCCATATCTCACTGCTGACTTACTTATTGTTAGGTGTTCCGGCACCTTGTAGAAACGTCGTGCCAATTCACGACATAAACAAGTAAAACGATATTCAATTTTAAATAGGCTTGAGCCAATGTTTTTATTTTACACTAAATAACTTTAGAAATCAACTATTTTGTTAGTGTTTTGGTTTAAAAAGCGAACAAAAAGAAGAGAGGGTGAACAAAAACTCCATTGTAAGCTAACATTTATACTAAATGAAAATCAAAGAGCAAACTAGGAAGCTATCCACAACCTCAAAACACTGTTTTGAGGTTGTGGATAGAATTGACAGAGTCAGTATCATATACCTACGGTAAGGCGACGTTGACGTGGCTTGAAGAGATTTTCGAAGAGTATTAGAAGATTTTTCCATCATAAAAGGCATACTATCAAGTTTTTAGACACCTGACAATATGCCTTTTTCTAACTTTAAAGACTTTTCCCAATTTTTATTATTCTACTCGCTAAATCTTAAAAAATAGCCATCTGGATCCAAAACTGCAAATTTATGAGGATAGATATAGGGATCACTGACACGAAACTTTCTTTTGGTCAAGAGACGATAAATAGGATAGTTTTGCCTCCATCACTTTTTGATAGAGTTTTGGAACATCCTTTATGCCAAAGGAGAGATTGACTCCACGACCAAAGGGGTAGGTCAGTTCAGCTAGTTGATCCTTTGTTCCCTCCTCTAACATTAGTTGACACTCTTCAAGAGAAAGAGAAAGTTTTCTTCTGGACGTTAGTATTCAATCCTAAAACCCAGTAAACCACAGTAGAAGGACCGGGACTGTTCGATATTCGATACAAGAAACTCGGGAATGACCGCATTGTAGTCCATATAGAAAATCCTTACAAGTCAATTTCCAAGACAATCGGTGTATGGTCTTGGCGAGCACCTGAGTCAATCATATCAGATTTAGTGACCTTGTCAGCGATACGGTTACTTGTGAGCCAGTAGTCGATTCTCCAGCCTGTATTGTTGATTTTAGAAGTTTTGCTGCGTTGTGCCCACCAAGTGTAGCGTTCAGGAACATCGCCATGAACATGGCGGAAGGTGTCTGTAAATCCAGTTGCCAAAAGGTTGGTAAATCCAGCACGTTCCTCGTCAGTAAATCCAGGTGAACGGCGGTTGCTAGCAGGATTTGCAAGGTCGATTTCATTGTGGGCTACGTTGTAGTCACCGGTCGCAAGGACTGGTTTTTCTTTGTCTAGTTCAGCCAAATACTCAGCATATTTAACATCCCAGACTTGGCGTTCTTCCAAGCGTTTGAGACCGTCACCAGCGTTTGGAGTGTAAACTTGGGTTACGAAAAATGCATCAAATTCTAGAGTGATGATACGGCCTTCCAAGTCCATGGTAGAAGGGGCACCGATTTCTGGAAAACTGATCGTAGGCGTAAGTTCTTTCTTATAAAGGAACATGGTTCCAGCATAGCCTTTACGGGCAGGCTCTTGGGAAGAGCGCCATGTGTTTTCGTAGCCTGGGAAGAGTTCTTCTAAAATTTCCACGTGTTTCTTTGTAGGTCCTTTGGCAGAAAGCTTGGTTTCTTGGATAGCAATGATATCAGCATTTTCAGCGACCAAGGTTTGTAGGACTTCTTGGGACAATTTGGCACGAGCTGAGTCACTAGTTAGGGCAGCGTTTAGGGAATCAATATTCCATGAGATAAGTTTCATAAAGTTACCTTTTTCATTCAGATTATAGATTTTATTATACCAAAAAAAGATCTATTTCCCCAACGTATGGTTTGAAAAATTACTCTCTTTCGTTTATAATTAAGAATGATTTTATGAAAGGGAGTGAAAATATATGAAATTCTACTCTTATGACTATGTACTCAGCCAAATCGGTCAGCAAAATGGTATCATGGTTGGCTTTGGGATTGTTCTATTAGCTGTGACAGTTTTTTTTGCTTTCAAGGCATACCATGATAAAAAGGGAACCGAATTTCGTGAGTTGGTCATGATTTCAGCTCTGGCCTTATTTAGCTCTGCTTTTGGTCAGCATCACGACTTATCAAAACAATCAAGTTTCTAACAATAAATTTCAAACTTCACTTCATTTCATCGAGGTTGTTTCCAAAGATTTGGGAGTAGACAAGTCAGAAGTCTATGTTAATACTTCCACAAACACAGATGGCGCACTTATCAAGGTGGGAGATCGCTATTATCGTGCCCTAAACGGAAGTGAGCCAGACAAGTACCTGTTAGAGAAAGTCGAATTGTATAAGACAGACGCAATTGAACTGGTGGATGTGAACAAATGACACTTAATTATATCGAAATTTTAATCAAACTGGTCTTGACTCTCAAATGGCTCAACAACAATGTTCACTTTGTGAAACGTTTGATTGATGGTAAGCCAACTCTCCTTATCAAAAATGGGAATATTGACCCAGAAGCCTGTCGTTCAGTTGGTTTGTCTGCATCGGATGTAGCCCTCAAACTTCGTAGCCAAGGGATTTTCCAGATGAAGCAAGTCAAACGAGCTGTGCAAGAGCAAAATGGGCAACTTATCGTTGTGCAAATGGGAGATGAAAATCCTAAGTATCCAGTTGTGACTGACGGTGTGATTCAAGTAGATGTCTTGGAATCGATTGGTCGTAGCGAAGAGTGGTTGCTTGATAACCTCAGTAAACAAGGGCATGACAATGTAGCCAATATCTTTATTGCTGAATATGACAAGGGTGCTGTTACAGTCGTAACTTATGAAAAAGAAAAACCTGGGGTCTTGTACTCTTCGAAAATCTCTTCAAACCGCGTCAACGTCGCCTTGCCGTATGTAGGTTACTGACTTCGTCAGTTCTATCTACAACCTCAAAGCAGTGCTTTGAGCAGCCTGCGGCTAGTTTCCTAGTTTGCTCTTTGATTTTCATTGAGTATTGGCCTCAGGTTTCCATTTGCAATCAGAAAGGGATTTTATGTCCATTATTCAAAAACTTTGGTGGTTTTTCAAGTTAGAAAAACGCCGTTATCTAGTCGGAATTGTGGCCCTGGTCTTGGTTTCCGTCCTCAATCTCATTCCTCCTATGGTTATGGGGCGGGTTATTGATGCCATCACATCGGGGCAATTAACCCAGCAGGACCTCCTTCTTAGCCTATTTTACTTGCTACTTGCAGCCTTTGGTATGTACTATTTGCGCTATGTGTGGCGTATGTATATCCTTGGGACCTCTTATTGCTTGGGACAGATCATGCGGTCTCGCTTGTTTAAGCATTTCACAAAAATGTCGTCAGCCTTTTATCAAACCTATCGGACGGGTGATCTGATGGCACACGCAACCAATGATATCAATGCCTTGACTCGTTTAGCAGGTGGCGGTGTCATGTCTGCGGTGGATGCCTCTATCACGGCTCTGGTGACTTTGTTGACCATGCTCTTTAGCATCTCATGGCAGATGACTCTTGTTGCCATTCTCCCCCTACCTTTCATGGCCTATGCGACTAGTCGCCTAGGGAGAAAGACTCATAAGGCCTTTGGCGAATCCCAAGCTGCTTTTTCTGAACTCAATAACAAGGTACAGGAGTCCGTATCAGGTATCAAAGTGACCAAGTCTTTCGGTTATCAGGCAGACGAGTTGAAGTCTTTTCAGGCAGTCAATGAATTAACCTTCCAAAAGAACCTGCAAACCATGAAATATGATAGTCTCTTTGACCCTATGGTTCTCTTGTTTGTTGGTTCGTCCTATGTTTTAACGTTTTTGGTTGGCTCCTTGGTGGTTCAGGAAGGGCAGATTACAGTTGGGAATCTAGTCACCTTTATCAGCTATTTGGATATGCTGGTCTGGCCTCTTATGGCCATCGGCTTCCTCTTTAATACTACTCAGCGAGGGAAGGTTTCTTACCAGCGGATTGAAAATCTTTTGTCTCAGGAATCTCCTGTACAAGACCCGGAGTTTCCTCTGGATGGTATTGAAAATGGGCGTTTGGAGTATGCCATTGACAGCTTTGCTTTTGAAAATGAGGAAACACTGACGGATATTCACTTTAGTTTGGCAAAAGGGCAAACACTGGGCTTGGTTGGGCAGACAGGCTCTGGGAAAACGTCCTTAATCAAGCTCCTCTTGCGTGAATACGATGTGGATAAGGGCGCCATTTATCTAAACGGTCACGATATTCGGGACTATCGTCTGACAGACCTTCGCAGTCTCATGGGCTATGTTCCTCAGGACCAGTTTCTTTTTGCGACTTCAATCCTAGACAATATCCGCTTTGGTAATCCTAACTTGCCCCTTTCAGCGGTCGAGGAAGCTACTAAGCTAGCCCGAGTTTACCAAGATATTGTAGACATGCCTCAAGGATTTGATACGCTGATTGGTGAAAAAGGAGTCAGTCTTTCTGGTGGTCAAAAGCAACGGTTGGCTATGAGTCGGGCTATGATTTTAGACCCTGATATCTTGATTTTGGATGATTCCTTATCCGCCGTAGATGCCAAGACAGAGTATGCGATTATCGACAACCTCAAGGAGACGCGAAAGGACAAGACAACCATTATCACTGCCCATCGCCTCAGTGCAGTTGTCCATGCAGATTTGATTTTAGTCCTGCAAAATGGTCAAATTATCGAACGAGGCAGGCACGAAGACTTGCTAGCTTTGGATGGCTGGTATGCCCAAACCTACCAGTCTCAGCAGCTGGAAATGAAGGGAGAAGAAGATGCAGAATAAACAAGAACAATGGACTGTATTGAAGCGCTTGATGTCCTATCTCAAGCCTTATGGACTCCTTACCTTTTTGGCACTCAGTTTTCTCCTAGCGACGACGGTCATTAAAAGTGTCATTCCCCTTGTGGCTTCCCACTTTATCGACCAGTATCTCAGCAATCTTAACCAACTAGCCGTGACCGTTTTGCTGGTCTACTATGGTCTCTACATCCTACAAACTGTAGTTCAGTATGTCGGCAATCTTCTCTTTGCGCGCGTGTCTTACAGTATTGTTAGGGATATTCGTCGGGATGCCTTTGCCAATATGGAGAAACTGGGCATGTCTTACTTTGACAAGACGCCAGCAGGTTCTATCGTTTCTCGTTTGACCAACGATACCGAGACGATTAGTGATATGTTTTCTGGGATTTTATCCAGCTTTATCTCAGCAGTTTTTATCTTTCTGACAACCCTTTATACCATGTTGGTGCTGGATTTTCGTTTGACAGCATTAGTCTTGCTCTTTCTCCCCTTGATTTTCCTTTTGGTCAATCTCTATCGAAAAAAGTCAGTGAAAATCATCGAGAAAACCAGAAGTCTCTTGTCAGATATCAATAGTAAGCTGGCAGAGAATATCGAGGGAATCAGGATTATTCAGGCTTTTAATCAAGAGAAGCGCCTGCAGGCAGAATTTGATGAAATCAACCAAGAGCACTTGGCCTATGCCAACCGTTCTGTAGCCTTGGATGCCCTCTTTTTGAGACCTGCCATGAGTTTGTTGAAACTTCTAGGTTATGCTGTCTTGATGACCTATTTTGGCTATCGTGGTCTTTCTATCGGGATAACGGCCGGGACCATGTATGCTTTTATCCAGTACATCAACCGCCTCTTTGACCCTTTGATTGAGGTGACGCAAAACTTTTCAACACTGCAAACGTCTATGGTTTCTGCAGGCCGTGTCTTTGCCTTAATCGATGAGAGGACCTATGAGCCCCTTCAAGAAAATGGGCAAGCCAAAGTCAAAGAAGGCAATATCCGTTTTGAACATGTGTGTTTCTCGTATGACGGTAAACATCCGATTCTGGATGACATTTCTTTCTCTGTTAATAAGGGTGAAACCATTGCCTTTGTAGGTCATACAGGTTCAGGGAAATCGTCTATTATCAATGTCCTCATGCGCTTTTATGAATTCCAGTCAGGGAGAGTTCTCTTGGATGATGTGGATATCAGGGATTTCAGTCAAGAAGAGCTGAGAAAAAACATCGGTTTGGTTTTACAGGAACCCTTCCTCTATCATGGAACTATTAAGTCCAATATCGCCATGTACCAAGAAATCAGTGATGAGCAGGTTCAGGCTGCGGCAGCCTTTGTGGATGCAGATTCCTTTATTCAAGAACTTCCTCAGGGGTACGACTCCCCTGTTTCCGAGCGTGGTTCGAGCTTCTCTACTGGGCAGCGCCAGCTTCTTGCCTTTGCTAGAACAGTCGCCAGCCAGCCTAAAATCCTGATTTTGGATGAAGCGACAGCCAATATTGACTCTGAAACAGAAAGTTTGGTTCAAGCTTCTCTGGCGAAGATGAGACAGGGCCGAACAACTATTGCTATCGCTCACCGCCTTTCTACTATTCAAGACGCCAACTGCATCTATGTCTTGGATAAGGGACGCATTATCGAGAGTGGAACCCATGAGGAACTCTTGACTCTGGGAGGAACCTATCACAAGATGTATAGTTTGCAGGCAGGGGCCATGGCCTATACTCTTTGAAAATCTCTTTAAACCATGTCAGCTTTATCTGCAATCTCAAAGCTGTACTTTGATTTTCATTGAGTACTAGAAGGAAATCCTTCAAATTACAGATTTCTTTCACCGCCTTTTCCATTTTGTGGTATAATGAAAAATGTTGACAAATAGTATAATAAAAACAAAGGAGAACAGCATGCTGAAATGGGAAGACTTGCCTGTGGAAATGAAATCAAGCGAGGTTGAGTCTTACTACCAGCTTGTCTCTAAAAGGAAGGGTTCGCTGATTTTCAAGCGTTGCTTGGACTGGGTTTTGGCCTTGGTCTTACTGGTTCTAACTTCTCCCATCTTTCTCATCTTGAGCATTTGGATCAAGTTGGATAGCAAGGGGCCAGTGATTTACAAGCAAGAGCGTGTGACCCAGTACAACCGTCGGTTCAAGATTTGGAAGTTCCGTACCATGGTGACGGATGCGGATAAAAAAGGAAGTCTGGTGACTTCTGCTAACGATAGCCGTATTACCAAGGTTGGAAATTTCATCCGACGTGTCCGTTTGGACGAACTGCCTCAGTTGGTCAATGTCCTTAAAGGTGAGATGTCCTTTGTCGGTACACGACCTGAAGTGCCACGTTATACAGAGCAGTATAGCCCTGAAATGATGGCAACCTTGCTCTTGCAAGCAGGAATTACCTCTCCAGCCAGCATCAACTACAAGGATGAGGACACCATCATCAGTCAAATGACGGAGAAAGGTCTGTCAGTTGATCAGGCCTATGTGGAGCATGTTCTTCCTGAAAAGATGCGCTATAACCTCGCCTATCTCCGAGAGTTTAGTTTCTTTGGGGACATCAAAATCATGTTTCAAACCGTGTTTGAGGTACTAAAATAAAGTAGTCATAAGAAAATGAGTACAGATAAAAGGAGCAAATCAATGCCAAATTACAATATTCCATTTTCACCGCCTGATATCACAGAAGCAGAAATTGCTGAAGTAGCGGATACCCTGCGTTCTGGTTGGATCACAACAGGTCCTAAAACAAAAGAACTGGAGCGCCGCTTGTCTCTTTACACACAGACACCTAAGACTGTTTGTCTCAACTCTGCGACAGCCGCTCTGGAGTTGATTTTACGCGTTTTGGAAGTGGGACCTGGTGATGAAGTCATCGTTCCAGCCATGACCTATACGGCTTCATGTAGTGTCATTACGCACGTGGGAGCAACCCCTGTCATGGTGGATATCCAAGCAGATACGTTTGAGATGGACTATGACCTGCTTGAGCAAGCTATCACTGAGAAAACTAAGGTGATTATCCCAGTAGAGCTCGCAGGGATTGTTTGCGATTATGACCGTTTGTTCCAAGTCGTGGAGAAAAAACGTGACTTCTTTACCGCTTCAAGCAAGTGGCAAAAGGCCTTTAACCGTATTGTCATTGTCTCTGATAGTGCCCACGCTTTGGGATCTACTTATAAAGGACAACCTTCTGGTTCTATCGCTGATTTTACTTCCTTCTCATTCCATGCCGTTAAGAACTTTACAACGGCAGAAGGTGGAAGTGCGACTTGGAAAGCCAATCCAGTGATTGATGACGAAGAGATGTACAAGGAATTCCAAATCCTTTCCCTTCACGGGCAAACTAAGGATGCTCTTGCCAAGATGCAACTGGGGTCATGGGAATACGATATCGTTACACCAGCCTATAAGTGCAACATGACCGATATCATGGCTTCACTTGGTTTGGTACAATTGGACCGCTATCCAAGTTTGTTGCAACGCCGTAAGGACATTGTGGACCGCTATGATAGTGGTTTTGCAGGTTCTCGCATCCATCCTTTGGCACACAAGACTGAAACTGTCGAATCTTCACGCCACCTCTACATCACCCGTGTAGAAGGAGCAAGCCTAGAAGAACGCAACCTCATCATCCAAGAATTGGCTAAAGCAGGAATTGCAAGTAATGTTCACTACAAACCGCTTCCTCTCTTGACAGCCTATAAGAATCTTGGATTTGATATGACGAACTATCCTAAGGCCTATGCCTTCTTTGAGAATGAAATTACCCTCCCTCTTCATACTAAATTAAGCGATGAAGAAGTAGACTATATCATTGAGACTTTCAAAACAGTTTCTGAAAAAGTGCTAACTTTATCAAAAAAATGACAAACTACAGTCAAGCGAAAGTGATCCTGTCCCTAAAAAGTCTAATTGAGTGTAAAAACTGTTGTTTTCAATTGATAATAGTTTACACCTGTAGTTGAGGCCTCTTTCTCCTCAGAGAGAGAATTTTTATAGGATTTTCCTTTCTTGTGGGAGTCCCGTGGTTTGAAATAAGATGTGAGCAATTTGGTATAGCATTTAGAATCCTTACTAGACATCATTTAGAAAATCTAGTGTCTTGTTCTAGTTTTCAATTCACCCTATTTTTTGAAAGACGTGAGTTTCCATGAGTGAGATTGTGGAAACTCGCGTCTTTTTTTGTTTTCAGAATATTGTTCAAAATTTTGTGCCTGTCTTTCATGTTCTAGTCATTCTTTTGCATGATAGAATTTATAGCATGTTGATATTATAATAATACAAATATTCTATATGTTTAGTGATGCTTGCTATACATCATTAGATCTCCTGCGAGACAATCTATAAAACACTTGTCTACGATTACCTATATGCCCTATTCCAGTATTTTAGAAGCACTGCATCTATTTTTATCGAGGTTAAATCTAGCTTTTATAGAAGGTCTATTTAAGAAATATATTGTAGTGTTTTAGTTTCAATCCGCCATATGAGCGATATTCAGGTAAATATCCCTGGCGAATGCTTGTATGACAAGGTATTTGTTCTTTCATTTATAATTTACAACATATCAATAAATTTAAATATAGTAAATGGGATATTTTATATTCAAGCTAAGAAAGATAGCATCACTTTTGAATGGAAGGCTAAAGAGCAAACTAGGAAGTTGGCCATAGATAGCTCAAAACCCTGCTTTGAGGTTGTAGATATAGTAAAATGAAATAAGAAAAGGACAAATCGATCAGGACAGTCAAATCGATTTCTAACAATGTTTTAGAAGTAGAGGTGTACTATTATAGTTTCAGTCTACTATAGAACTGACCAAGTCAGTAACCTAGACTTAGGGCAAGGCGGCACTGACCTAGTTTGAAGAGATTTCCGAAGAGTATAAATTTTAATATTTTCTTGTGTTATTCCTTGACAATTCAATTTGGAAAATATATGATAAAGATAATGACAGCGGTGTCATTCTATCTATTTTAAGAAAAGTAATAATCAATTGTTAAAAATAGTAAAAAAATTGGAGGTTCTGATGAAATATTTTGTTCCTAATGAGGTATTCAGTATTCGTAAATTAAAGGTGGGGACTTGCTCGGTACTATTGGCAATTTCAATTTTGGGAAGCCAAGGTATTTTATCGGATGAAGTTGTTACTAGTTCTTCACCGATGGCTACAAAAGAGTCTTCTAATGCAATTACTAATGATTTAGATAATTCACCAACTGTTAATCAGAATCGTTCTGCTGAAATGATTGCCTCTAATTCAACCACTAATGGTTTAGATAATTCGTTAAGTGTTAATAGTATCAGCTCTAATGGTACTATTCGTTCCAATTCACAATTAGACAACAGAACAGTTGAATCTACAGTAACATCTACTAATGAAAATAAGAGTTATAAGGAAGATGTTATAAGTGACAGAATTATCAAAAAAGAATTTGAAGATACTGCTTTAAGTGTAAAAGATTATGGTGCAGTAGGTGATGGGATTCATGATGATCGACAAGCAATTCAAGATGCAATAGATGCTGCAGCTCAAGGGCTAGGTGGAGGAAATGTATATTTTCCTGAAGGAACTTATTTAGTAAAAGAAATTGTTTTTTTAAAAAGTCATACACACTTAGAATTGAATGAGAAAGCTACAATTCTAAATGGTATAAATATTAAGAATCACCCTTCCATTGTTTTTATGACAGGTTTATTTACGGATGATGGTGCGCAAGTAGAATGGGGCCCAACAGAAGATATTAGTTATTCTGGTGGTACGATTGATATGAACGGTGCTTTGAATGAAGAAGGAACTAAAGCAAAAAATCTACCACTTATAAATTCTTCAGGTGCATTTGCTATTGGGAATTCAAATAACGTAACTATAAAAAATGTAACATTCAAGGATAGTTATCAAGGGCATGCTATTCAAATTGCAGGTTCGAAAAATGTATTAGTTGATAATTCTCGTTTTCTTGGGCAAGCCTTACCCAAAACGATGAAGGATGGGCAAATCATAAGTAAGGAGAGCATTCAGATTGAACCATTAACTAGAAAAGGTTTTCCTTATGCCTTGAATGATGATGGGAAAAAATCTGAAAATGTGACTATTCAAAATTCCTATTTTGGCAAAAGTGATAAATCTGGGGAATTAGTAACAGCAATTGGCACACACTATCAAACATTGTCGACACAGAACCCCTCTAATATTAAAATTTTAAATAATCATTTTGATAACATGATGTATGCAGGTGTACGTTTTACAGGATTCACTGATGTATTAATCAAAGGAAATCGCTTTGATAAGAAAGTTAAAGGAGAGAGTGTACATTATCGAGAAAGCGGAGCAGCTTTAGTAAATGCTTATAGCTATAAAAACACTAAAGACCTATTAGATTTAAATAAACAGGTGGTTATCGCCGAAAATATATTTAATATTGCCGATCCTAAAACAAAAGCGATACGAGTTGCAAAAGATAGTGCAGAATATTTAGGAAAAGTATCAGATATTACTGTAACAAAAAATGTAATTAATAATAATTCTAAGGAAACAGAACAACCAAATATTGAATTATTACGAGTTAGTGATAATTTAGTAGTCTCAGAGAATAGTATATTCGGTGGTAAAGAAGGAATTATTATTGAGGATTCAAAGGGTAAAATAACCGTTTTAAATAACCAATTTTATAATTTATCCGGTAAGTATATATCATTCATCAAATCTAATGCAAATGGGAAAGAACCTGTTATACGTGATAGCGATGGTAATTTCAATATTGTAACGGAGAATGGGCTTTACAAAATTGTAACAAATAATTTAAGTGATAAAAACGAAAAAGAAAAAAACAAAGAGGAAAAACAATCTAATTCAAATAATGTAATTGATAGTAACCAGAAGAACGGAGAGTTTAACTCAAGTAAAGATAATAGACAAATGAATGACAAGATCGACAATAAACAAGATAATAAGACAGAAGAAGTAAACTATAAAATAGTTGGAGATGGCAGAGAAACTGAAAATCATATTAATAAATCTAAAGAAATAGTAGATGTAAAACAAAAATTACCAAAGACTGGTTCGAACAAGATTATGGAACTATTCTTAACAGTGACAGGAATTGGTTTACTTTTGACACTAAAAGGGTTGAAGTATTATGGTAAAGATAAATAAAATTTGTTCGATACAAGGAAGTTCCGTAGAAAATGAGGATATTGTAGGTTCACAAAATCAGTATTTTTGGATTATTGGTGGAGCTACAGATTTATATAATTCTAAAGAGGAGATAGGTTATTCAGTCTCAGAAGTTGTACATATTTTATCAGAAAGTTTGTCGGTTAATTGTAAAGAATCAAAAACTCTTAAACAAATATTTGAAACTGCTTTACTCGAGGTTAAAGATGAAATCGGTTTAAACTCATATGAATTAACAGAGTATAGTAAAATGAAATAATAATAGGACAAATCAATCAGGACAGTCAAATCGATTTCTAACAATGTTTTAGAAGTAGAGGTGTACTATTCTAGTTTCAATATACTATATTATCGCTTACCAATATTTGCTTTTATATTTGCTAAACTTTCAGAAAAAAAGTTGGAGTATATGATGCTAGGTGACTGCGTCATGTTAGTAAACGAAATGGAAATAACTGATCATAGAGTAGATAACTTATTTGAAAAAGGGAAAAATGAGATAAAAGATTCAAGTAGTAGATTTAGCAATAGGACATATAAAAGCTTTAGAAAAAGTATCTGAAAAAACAGATGTTTATATCTATAACCTAGGCTCGGGAGAAGGCACTAGTGTATTACAACTTGTAAATACATTTGAAAGTGTTAATAAGATCCCTATTCCTTATAAAATAGTTCCAAGACGTTCAGGAGACGTTGCAACTTATTATGCAAATGCAGACAAAGCATATAAGGAATTAAATTGGAGGACAACAAAATCGATTGAAGACATGTGTAGAGATACATGGAATTGGCAATCAAAAAATCCCAATGGCTATAATTGATGATACTGTCTATATGAGTGCTGTATTTTGGAAAAATTACTTAACCTTTTAATGAAAGATAAATTAAAAAAAATGTTTGACAGCGCTTGACAAAGGAAACGGTTTCATTGTATAATGTAAACACAATGACACCGATGTCAAATATAAAAAAGAAGGTCTTTATATGAAAAACTTAACAAAAATTAAGTTCAAAGAAAATGGGGAATTTAATCATTTCCCTGGGAATACAGTTGTAGCAAATCTTTATACTAAACAAGATTTGATGGAAGTTGTTGATATTATTCAATCACGTTATAGAGAATTACCATTTATCGATAAGTTTACTTTAACTCCAAGGAATTCTATTCACATGACTGTAATTGAATTGTTGTGCCATGAAAATCGTGAAACGGAGTTTTGGAGCAGTAATCTTCCTCTAGATACACCTTTACAGGAAATACATGATTACTTTGCTAAACAACTTGAAATTTTTCCATTGTTGGATGAAGAAATTTATATGCGTATAACTGAAATGGGAAAACAAAACATACTAGTTGAACCTGCAGATGAAGCTTCTGCAAAGAGATTAGAAGAAATTCGTACTTATGTCTCAGAAAAAGCAGGTGTTTGTTTCCCTAATCATGATAGATATCAATTCCATATTTCAATTGGGTATCTTCGGATTCCTCTAACCGAAGAGGAGGAAGAAGAGTTTACTAAAGTCAGAGCAGAATTAACTGAAATTTTATTAGAGAAGATTCCAACTATTACTGTAAACCGTATTGACTATACTGTATTTGAAGATATGAGACAATTTGTTCCATATCACGAAAAATTTAAATAAAATAATAAAAAAGGAGAACTTATCATGAAAAAAATGAAAGTTTGGTCTACTGTACTTGCAACGGGAGTTGCTCTTACTACACTTGCTGCTTGCTCTGGAGGTTCAAATTCTACGACTGCTTCTTCATCTGAAGAAAAAGCTGATAAAAGTCAAGAATTAGTAATCTATTCGAACTCAGTCTCAAATGGTCGTGGTGATTGGTTGACTGCTAAAGCAAAAGAAGCTGGTTTTAATATAAAAATGGTTGATATTGCTGGCGCTCAATTAGCAGACCGTGTTATTGCTGAGAAGAATAATGCAGTTGCAGATATGGTATTTGGAATTGGTGCTGTTGACTCAAATAAAATTAGAGATCAAAAATTACTAGTACAGTACAAGCCTAAATGGTTAGATAAAATTGATCAATCTTTATCAGATAAAGATAATTATTATAATCCTGTGATTGTTCAACCATTAGTTTTAATTGGAGCTCCTGATGCAAAAGAAATGCCAAAAGACTGGACAGAGTTAGCTAGTAAATATAAGGGACAATATTCCATTTATGGCTTAACTGGTGGGACTGGACGCGCCATTTACGCAAGTATTCTAGTTCGTTATCTTGATGAAAAAGGTGATTTAGGAGTATCGGAAAAAGGCTGGGAAGTTGCAAAAGAATACTTTGCAAATGCCTATACACTACAAAAAGGTGAAAGCACAGTTGTTAAAGTATTAGACAAAGAAAACGCTATCCAATACGGTATGATCTGGGGGTCCGGGGCTCTAGTTGGTCAAAAAGAACAAAATGTTGTTTTTAAAGTGATGTCTCCTGAAATTGGGGTTCCATTTGTAACTGAGCAAACAATGATTTTGAGTACAAGTAAGAAGCAAGCATTGGCTAAAGAATTTATTGATTGGTTTGGTCAATCTGAAATTCAAGTAGAGTACAGTAAAAACTTTGGCTCTATCCCTGCCAATAAAGATGCCCTCAAAGAGCTACCAGAAGATACTAAGAAATTTGTTGATCAAGTGAAACCACAAAATATTGACTGGGAAGCTGTTGGAAAGCATTTGGATGAATGGGTAGAAAAAGCTGAATTAGAATACGTAAAATAAGAAATAAGAGTTATTTTTTATGTCCAAGTCTCTCTATTATTTCTAAATTTAAGGAAGAAATAAAGAGAGGCTTTTGGTTTAGTAATAGAGGGAGTTAGTGAGATGATTAAATTTGATAATATTCAAATTAAATATGGTGATTTTGTTGCAATTGATAATCTGAATTTAGATATACATGAAGGGGAATTCTTTACATTTCTTGGGCCTTCAGGATGTGGTAAATCAACTACGTTGAGAGCATTGGTAGGTTTTTTAGATCCATCATCAGGAAGTATTGAAGTTAATGGAACAGATGTCACTCATTTGGAACCTGAAAAGCGTGGAATTGGTATTGTATTTCAATCTTATGCGCTATTTCCAACTATGACTGTTTTTGATAATATTGCATTTGGTTTAAAAGTTAAGAAGGTAGCTCCAGATGTTATTAAAGCTAAAGTATCAGCAGTGGCAGCAAAAATTAAGATCTCTGATCAACAGTTACAGCGTAATGTATCAGAATTATCTGGGGGTCAACAACAAAGGGTAGCATTGGCTCGTGCTCTGGTTCTTGAACCTAAAATTCTTTGTCTAGATGAACCATTGTCAAACCTTGACGCAAAATTACGTGTAGATTTGAGAAAAGAGTTGAAAAGACTTCAAAAAGAGTTAGGTATTACTACTTTATATGTTACTCATGATCAAGAGGAAGCCTTGACTTTATCTGATAGAATTGCAGTCTTTAACAATGGATACATCGAACAGGTCGGTACACCAGTAGAGATTTATCATAATTCTCAAACTGAATTTGTATGTGATTTTATTGGAGATATTAATGTTTTGACCGATGAAACAGTCCACGAAGTATTACTGAAAAATACAAGCGTTTTCTTAGAAGATAAAAAAGGATACATTCGATTAGAGAAAGTTCGATTCAATCGTGAAACTGAACAAGATTTCATTCTAAAAGGGACAATTATTGATGTTGAGTTTTCTGGAGTTACAATTCACTATACAATAAAAGTTTCTGAAAGTCAGATTCTTAATGTAACAAGTATTGATAGTCAGGCTGCTATTAGATCTGTCGGAGAAAGTGTGGAATTATTTATCACACCATCAGACGTTCTGCAATTTTAAGGAGGTGCAGTATGCGTCATAAATTAAATTTAAAAGATTGGCTTATTCGTTTAGGGTTAATCTGGTTCTTAGTAACATTTATTATTTATCCAAACTTTGATCTAGTAGTGAATGTATTTGTAAAAGGAGGAGAATTTTCCCTTGATGCTGTACATCGTGTTCTAAAATCTCAGAGGGCACTTCAGAGTATTATGAACAGTTTTAAGTTAGCATTTTCACTCATTATTACAGTTAATGTCGTAGGTATTCTTTGTGTTCTATTTACAGAGTACTTTGATATTAAAGGTGCTAAAATTTTAAAATTAGGTTATATGACCTCTTTAATTTATGGAGGAGTGGTTTTAGCGACTGGATATAAATTTGTCTATGGTCCATATGGATTGATTACAAAATTTTTACAAAATGTTATCCCTTCTTTAGACCCTAACTGGTTTATTGGGTATGGTGCAGTCTTATTCATTATGACATTTTCAGGAACTGCTAATCATACATTGTTTTTAACAAATACAATTCGAAGCGTTGACTATCACACTATTGAGGCTGCTCGAAATATGGGAGCAAAACCATTTACTGTTTTCCGAAAAGTAGTGTTACCAACCTTAATTCCAACTCTATTTGCACTTACTATTATGGTTTTTCTTAGTGGTTTATCTGCAGTAGCAGCACCCATGATTGTTGGTGGTAAAGAATTTCAAACTATAAATCCAATGATTATTACATTTGCAGGGATGGGGAATTCTCGTGATTTAGCTGCCTTACTTGCAATTATTTTAGGTATTGCAACTACAATTTTGCTTACTATCATGAATAAGATAGAAAAAGGAGGAAATTATATTTCTATCTCTAAGACTAAAGCGCCTCTTAAAAAACAAAAAATTGCGTCTAAGCCTTGGAATATCATTGCTCACATTGTAGCATATGGATTGTTCACAGTTTTCATGCTTCCACTAATTTTTATAGTATTATACTCATTTACAGATCCAGTTGCAATTCAAACAGGTAACTTAACATTATCAAACTTTACTTTAGAAAATTATCGCTTATTCTTTAGTAATAGTGCGGCATTCTCTCCATTCTTGGTCAGCTTTATTTATTCTATTATTGCTGCGACAACAGCAACAATTCTCGCAGTTGTATTTGCTCGTGTTGTCAGAAAACATAAATCTCGTTTTGATTTCTTATTTGAATATGGTGCTCTACTTCCTTGGTTACTACCAAGTACACTTTTAGCAGTAAGTTTATTATTTACTTTTAATCAGCCACAATTTCTTGTCTTGAATCAGATTTTGGTAGGTAGTTTGGTAATTCTACTTATTGCATATATAGTTGTAAAAATCCCATTTTCTTATAGAATGGTACGTGCTATTTTATTTAGTGTTGATGATGAGATGGAAGATGCAGCAAGAAGTATGGGTGCTTCACCTTTTTATACTATGATGAAGGTTATCATTCCATTTATTTTACCGGTTGTTCTCTCTGTTATTGCTTTAAACTTTAACTCTTTATTAACTGACTTCGACTTATCTGTATTCCTTTACCATCCCCTAGCTCAACCATTAGGTATTACGATTCGATCTGCAGGTGATGAAACAGCAACATCTAATGCACAAGCTCTGGTATTTGTTTATACAATTGTTCTGATGATTATTTCTGGAACGGTATTATACTTCACACAAAGACCGGGGCGTAAAGTAAGGAAATAATCATGACAGCCACTAGTCTTGGGTTATCAAATATTGAAATAGTTGTCAGGATTGTTTTATCAGTAGTCATTGGTAGTATAATTGGTTTAGAGAGAGGGAGCAAATCCCAGCCTGCAGGCATCCGAACTTATAGTATTGTTTGTCTAGCTGCATGTTTGATTATGATGACGAATGAATACGTATCTTATAAATTTGGGACAGGAGATCCTACACGATTAGGAGCTCAAGTTATATCAGGTGTGGGTTTTCTAGGCGCTGGAACGATTCTTATTACAGATAAAAAGAAAATTACAGGTCTGACAACTGCAGCAGGCATTTGGGCTTCGGCAGGAATTGGATTAGCTATTGGAGTAGGTTTTTATGAGGGAGCTCTTTTAGTAGCCATTTCTGTTTGGGGTGTGATATCCATGTTCCAACCACTAAAAAAATATCTGCAAAATCGTTCTAAAATGATTGAATTGTATATAGTGGTTAAATCTACAGAAGCCTATAATCGTGTATTGGTTTATTGTGCAGAAAATGGTATCAGAATGACCGATTCAAGAACAGCGTTTGGAGATGTTAATTCTGACAGAATTGAATACTTTGATGTTCCGGACAAAAAAATAGCGTCATTTATTACTCTGGAATTATCAGGTAGATTTGAACATCTTCGACTGATGGAAGAAATTGCTAATATTGTAGGTGTTATTTATGTCGAAGAAATTAGCTGAAATTTAGTAAACAAAGGGACAGATGTTTTTGTCCTTTTGCTTTTTAGATGTTTTAATCATCTAATTTTTGAGTAGATTTTTGCTCAGAGGTTTTTATGAAAGATTATAAAATCAATTTTGATTTAGGTAAAATAGAATATTTTGATAATAATTGTTTGATACAAGTATACAAATTTATTTCTTTTTATGATATTTGTGAAATGGTGTTTGCCTTTCATTTACCTCCTGATGAGTTGATAACAAATGTTATCTTTAAAGAAAAAATTAACTCTATGTTAAAATGTTACATTGACAGGCTATTATATGTTTTTATAAATCCTACACATTTTACTGAAAAAGTTAATCTACAATTTTATGGCAGTTTTTTCTCATATGAATTTATTTGTCGTGAAGTTGGAAACATTCTTAAAAATAAAGGTGTGAAATGCAATTTAAACTTTTTTGAAGGGGAAGAATATTTGTAAAATTAATTTTGTGAATTTGTGGATCTTAAATAATTTACTAAATTCTCTTGTTAAAAAAAATTAAATATTGTATAGTAATATTAGAATGTTTGTAATAGAGGACTGAAATGAAAAATATAAATGGGAAAAAGGTAACTATTTATGATATTGCACGTTTATCAGGTTTTTCTCCAAAAACAGTTTCACGAGTTATTAATGGTGGAGTAAATGTTAAAGAAGAAACTTATCAAGCGATTCAAAAAGTTATAGAGGAATTGTCGTATATTCCAAATGCGTATGCAAAAAATTTAACTAAAAAAGAAGCTATAAATATATTGATTTCTGTAAAAAAAATCGACTCTTTTCCTTTAATTTGGTTTCATACGCTGTTAGATAAAGTGTTACGGACGTGTAAAGAATTTGGTGTTAATGCTATAGTTGAGTACTTTGGAGAGGAGGATACAATTAGTAATTCAATTATATCAAGCACAGGTAGCCTAGTAGATGGTGTTATTGTTTTTTATGAAAGTGTAGATGATATCAGAATTCAGTATTTAAAGAAGAACCATATGCCTTTTCTTGTTTTCGGTGAATCTCAAACGTCTGGAGTAGTCTATGTATCTAATAATAATTTTCAAGCTACTTATGATATGATGAAAGCTGTAACTGAAGAAAAATTTAAAAATATGTGGTTGCTTATGGGAGGAGAATCCCATGTTAATAAGGATCGTGAAAGAGGTGTGCGTTCTTTTCTGAATGATAAAAATTACTTTATGGATTTAAAAGTCATTTATGGCTTATCTACAATTGATTCAGTTTATTCTTATGCAATGCAGCACTTGACTACCCAAAATTATCCGGACATTATTTTTGTTTCAGGAGATGAAAAGGTTCAGGGCTTGATTCGTGCTTGCTATGAGAAAGGAATTCTTATTCCAGATGATATTTCTATCATTGGATTTGATAATATTCCTATTTCTCAGTATTATACTCCAGCTTTGTCTACAATTGCTCCCAATTATGTTAAATTGGCTAAAGAAATGATAGAAGGTGTTTTAGCAATTATTAAAGGGGAAAGTGTCACATCTGTTGAAGTTTCTCCTAAATTTGTTAGGAGACAGAGTTTCTAGTATTGTTTAATTCTTGAAAATCCTAGTGGAAAAGATGGAGTGTTCTAAAATAAGTTCTGTTTAGCCTCCATTCAGTTTCTATTGAGTTGGATCCAATTTCTAACGAGTGGGACATGTTCATGTTCGATCTAAGGAAGACATGGTCACATTCGAATGATATTTTCAAAAAAATCGTAAAAAAGTCTTGACAAAGAAAAAACAAAGTATTAAAATAAGTTCAACAAATCAGAAAAGTAACTATTTTTGATCTTCAGGGAGCCTGTGGTGATTGTGAATAGGTGGTTGGAAGTAGTGAAAGTGGGCTGATTTTGAAAATGAATTTGAAACAATGAAAATTCGGTGCGCACACCTTACAGTGCAGCTTGTTGTTAAACAAGGCAGAGATGTAAAGGGATAGTCCCTTTATAATTGAGGTGGCATCGCGTTATCAACGCCCTCACACGGAAGTATATTCTGTGTGTGGGCTTTTTTCTATCCGTCGTTTGGTTTATCTTTTATTAGGGCCTTAAGTCGCTTTGATGAACTTGAGTTCTATCTACAGCTCCTTGCCTCCTACTAAAAGCAAACAAAAAGGCTGGACTAATACGAAAAAAGCTAGTAATACTCAATGAAAATCAAAGAGCAAACTAGGAAACTAGCCGCAGGCTGCTCAAAACCCTGTTTTGAGGTTGTGGATAGAACTGACGAAGTCAGCTCAAAATACTGTTTTGAGGTTGTGGATAGAACTGACGAAGTCAGCTCAAAACACTGTTTTGAGGTTGCAGATAGAACTGACGAAGTCAGTAACCATACCTACGGCAAGGCGACGTTGACGCGGTTTGAAGAGATTTTCGAAGAGTATAAAGGTGTACCGAGATGAACATCTCTTCATCAATGTCTCTGGTCGTGGAGGCAAGGACCTAGCTGCGATTGCAGACTACCTAGAAGCTAAAAAATAATAGATGGAAAAATTACAGTTCTTTCTCTCACAGAGAGCTTGTGGTTGCTGAAAACAAGCAGAGAAAGCTGTAAAGTTGGGTTCATCTGAAACGAGAGAAGAAAACATCATTCTCAAGGGAGTGCCCTTTATCGCACAGCCTGTTACAGGAGATATCTGAGACAGGAATGAGAGATAGGAGAAATCCTATAATTGAGGTGGCACCGCGAATTTCGTCCTCACGCAAGTTATTTTGCGTGGGGATTTTTCATACAGTCGCTACGAACTAGAATTAGAACTGAAAGGGAAATTACAATGGAACGAATCATTCATGGAGATGTCTTATCACCAATCTTGGCTTATATGCGCTTAAAGGGGCAACACAAGGTTATCTTAGAGAGTATTCCGAGAGACAAGGAAACAGCTCGTTTTTCTATCCTAGCCTATAATCCTGTTTTTGAGATTAAGTTTGAAAATGGAGTTCTTTATCAAAATGGTCAAGTGATTGATCGGGATCCCTTGGATTTCCTTTATGAAGTGATTCATAAGAGTCAGCACCATTCAGAGCTACCTTTTGGTGGTGGAGCCATTGGTTTTGTGGGTTACGATATGATTTCGCTTTATGAAGAAATTGGTCAAATCCCTGAGGATACAATTGGGACGCCAGACATGCATTTCTTTGTCTATGAGAGCTATATAGTCTTTGACCACAAGAAGGAGAAGATACATGTCATAGAGGATGCATTTTATAGTGAGCGCAGTCAAGAGGCCTTGGAAAAATCCTTGAACCAAGTGCTTGAGGAATTACGCATTCCTGCTCCAAATGAATTTGAAGACTTGGATTTATCACCACTTGACTTCAAACCGCATATCGCTCCACATAAGTTTGAGGGAATGGTAGAAACAGCTCGTGACTTGATTCGTAACGGAGATATGTTCCAATGTGTACTCAGCCAGCGTTTCTCAGCAGAAGTTACTGGAAATCCATTTGACTTCTACAGAAATCTCCGCGTAACTAATCCTTCTAATTACCTTTATTTCTATGATTTTGGGGATTATCAAATCATCGGAGCTAGTCCAGAAAGTTTGGTTTCTGTCAAAAATGGCATCGTGACAACCAATCCGATTGCAGGGACGCGACCAAGAGGGGCTACGGATGAAGAAGACAAGGCCTTGGCGACTGACCTCCTCTCTGATGAGAAGGAAACAGCAGAACATCGAATGTTGGTAGACTTGGGGCGTAACGATATTGGCCGCATCTCTGAAACGACCAGTGTCCAAGTCACTAAGTATATGGAAGTGGAGCTCTTCCGCTACGTCATGCATTTGACCAGCGTAGTCAAGGGGCGTTTGCTTGCAGAACTCACTGCCATGGATGCCTTGAAAGCAACGCTTCCTGCTGGAACCGTTTCTGGAGCACCAAAGATTCGAGCGATGAGACGTATCTATGAACTGGAAACGGAAAAACGGGGAGTATACGCTGGGGCAATCGGCTACTTGTCTGCGACGGGTGATATGGATTTGGCCATCGCCATCCGAACCATGATTCTCAAAAATCAAAGAGCCTATGTGCAGGCTGGGGCAGGGATTGTCTACGACTCTATCGCCCAAAACGAATACCAAGAAACCATTAACAAAGCAAAATCTATGACTAGAATTGGAGAACTAAGACCATGATTTTATTGATTGACAACTATGATTCTTTTACCTATAACTTGGCCCAATACATTGGGAATTTTGCAGAAGTTCAGGTTCTGAGAAATGATGATTCCAAGCTGTATGAAGAAGCTGAAAAAGCAGATGGTCTGGTCTTTTCTCCTGGTCCTGGTTGGCCAGTTGATGCTGGAAAGATGGAAGACATGATTCGTGATTTTGCAGGCAAGAAGCCGATTCTTGGGATTTGTTTGGGCCACCAAGCCATTGCAGAAGTCTTTGGTGGTAAGCTAGGTTTGGCTCCAAAAGTCATGCATGGGAAACAGAGCAATATCAACTTTGAAGCGCCATCTGTTTTGTATCAAGGTATTGAGGATGGCCGTGCGGTCATGCGTTATCACAGTATTTTGATTGAGGAAATGCCAGAAGACTTTGAAGTGACAGCTCGTTCGACTGATGACCAAGCCATCATGGGGATTCAACATAAAAACCTACCGATTTATGGCTTCCAGTACCATCCAGAGAGCATTGGAACGCCAGACGGCTTGTCTTCTATTCGGAATTTTATCGAGAAGGTTGTAAAGTGAGGAAACTAGGATGAAAGAGATTATTGAAAAACTAGCAAAATTTGAAAATTTATCAGGTGTGGAAATGACGGATGTCATTGAGCGTATCGTAACTGGGCGTGTAACTGAAGCGCAGATTGCTTCTCTCCTCTTAGCTCTTAAGATGAAGGGGGAAACACCTGAAGAACGCACAGCCATTGCCCAAGTCATGAGAGGACATGCCCAGCATATTCCAACTGAGATTCATGATGCTATGGACAACTGTGGTACAGGTGGGGACAAGTCTTTCAGTTTTAATATTTCCACAACTGCAGCCTTTGTCTTGGCTGGTGGCGGTATTCACATGGCCAAGCATGGTAACCGCTCGATTTCTTCTAAATCTGGTTCCGCAGATGTCCTCGAAGCCTTGGGAATCAATCTTGACCTCAAACCAGCTGAACTAGGTAAGGTCTTTGATAAAACTGGCATCGTCTTTCTCTTCGCTAAAAATATGCACCCAGCTATGAAATACATCATGCCAGCTCGTTTGGAATTGGGAATTCCAACGATTATGAACTTGACTGGTCCACTGATTCATCCAATGGCTTTAGAAACACAGCTTCTTGGAATTAGTCGTCCAGAACTCCTAGAAAGTACAGCTCAGGTTTTGAAAAATATGGGTCGCAAACGTGCCATCGTGGTTGCTGGACCAGAAGGGTTGGATGAAGCTGGCTTGAACGGAACAACCAAGATTGCACTTCTTGAAAATGGCGAAATCAGCTTGTCAAGCTTTACTCCAGAGGATTTGGGAATGGAAGGCTATGCTATGGAAGATATTCGTGGTGGGAATGCTCAGGAAAATGCAGAAATTTTGCTTAGCGTTCTGAAAAACGAAGCAAGTCCATTCTTGGAAACGACAGTCTTGAATGCTGGTCTTGGTTTCTATGCTAATGGTAAGATTGATAGCATCAAGGAAGGAGTTGCCTTGGCCCGTCAAGTGATTGCTAGAGGCAAGGCCCTTGAAAAACTCAGACTGTTACAGGAGTACCAAAAATGAGTCAGGAATTTTTAGCACGAATCTTAGAGCAGAAGGCGCGTGAGGTGGAGCAGATGAAGCTGGAGCAAATCCAGCCTCTGCGCCAGACCTATCGCTTGGCAGAATTTTTGAAGAATCATCAGGACCGCTTGCAGGTAATCGCTGAGGTCAAGAAAGCTAGCCCTAGTTTGGGAGATATCAATCTCGATGTGGATATTGTGCAACAGGCCCAGACTTATGAAGAAAACGGAGCAGTGATGATTTCGGTGTTGACAGATGAGGTTTTCTTTAAAGGGCATTTGGATTATCTACGGGAAATTTCCAGTCAGGTAGAGATTCCGACGCTCAACAAAGACTTTATCATAGATGAAAAGCAAATCATCCGCGCTCGCAATGCAGGTGCGACAGTTATCTTGCTTATTGTGGCAGCCTTGTCCGAAGAACGCCTCAAGAAACTGTATGACTACGCGACAGAGCTTGGTCTGGAAGTCTTAGTGGAGACTCACAATCTAGCTGAACTAGAGCTAGCCCACAGACTTGGTGCTGAGATTATCGGGGTCAACAACCGCAACTTGACTACCTTTGAGGTCGACTTGCAGACCAGTGTAGATTTAGCCTCTTACTTTGAGGAAGGTCGCTATTACATTTCTGAATCTGCCATTTTCACAGGGCAGGATGCGGAACGACTAGCCCCATACTTTAACGGAATTTTGGTAGGGACAGCTCTTATGCAGGCAGAAAATGTGGCCCAGAGAATCAAGGAGTTGCAGATTGACAAAGGTTAAAATTTGTGGACTATCGACCAAAGAAGCGGTGGAAACAGCCGTTTCAGCAGGAGCCGACTATATCGGTTTTGTCTTTGCACCTAGTAAAAGACAGGTGACTTTAGAAGAGGCAGCTGAGTTGGCAAAGCTTATTCCTGTAGATGTGAAAAAGGTTGGAGTATTTGTTTCACCAAGTCGGGTAGAACTGCTGGAAGCGATTGACAAAGTTGGCTTGGACTTGGTTCAAGTTCACGGTCAGGTGGCAGATGATTTATTTGAAAATTTGCCTTGTGCCAGTATTCAGGCTGTGCAGGTAGATGGAAATGGGCATGTCCCTAATTCTCAGGCAGATTATCTACTCTTTGATGCCCCTGTGGCAGGAAGTGGCCAGCCCTTTGATTGGGGTCAACTGGATACGACTGGACTAGCACAGCCCTTCTTTATCGCAGGTGGCCTTAATGAAGATAATGTAGTAAAAGCAATTCAACATTTTACTCCCTATGCAGTAGATGTATCGAGCGGAGTGGAGACAGATGGACAAAAAGATCATGAAAAGATTAGAAGATTTATAGAGAGGGTAAAGCATGGCATATCAGGAACCAAATAAAGATGGATTTTACGGAAAATTCGGCGGACGTTTTGTCCCAGAAACATTGATGACAGCAGTTTTGGAGTTGGAGAAGGCCTACCGTGAAAGTCAGGCAGACCCAAGTTTCCAAGAGGAATTAAACCAGCTTTTGCGCCAGTACGTAGGACGTGAAACTCCTCTTTATTACGCAAAAAACTTGACCCAGCATATCGGCGGAGCCAAGATTTATCTCAAACGGGAAGACCTTAACCATACAGGAGCCCACAAGATTAACAATGCCTTAGGACAAGTTTGGCTTGCCAAACGCATGGGTAAAAAGAAAATTATCGCAGAAACGGGTGCTGGTCAGCACGGTGTGGCAACTGCAACTGCTGCGGCCCTCTTTAACATGGAATGTACCATCTACATGGGTGAGGAAGATGTCAAACGCCAAGCCCTCAATGTCTTCCGTATGGAGCTTTTGGGAGCTAAGGTCGAGGCCGTGACAGATGGTTCGCGCGTGCTCAAGGATGCGGTCAATGCAGCCCTTCGTTCATGGGTAGCTAATATCGATGATACCCACTATATCCTTGGTTCTGCCTTGGGGCCTCATCCATTTCCAGAAATCGTTCGTGACTTCCAAAGTGTCATCGGTCGAGAGGCTAAACAACAGTACCGCGATATGACAGGTCAAGATCTGCCAGATGCCCTAGTAGCCTGTGTTGGTGGTGGTTCAAATGCCATCGGTCTCTTCCATCCATTTGTAGAAGATGAGTCAGTAGCCATGTATGGAGCTGAAGCGGCTGGACTTGGTGTGGATACGGAGCACCACGCAGCTACCTTGACCAAGGGTCGTCCAGGTGTCCTTCACGGTTCCCTCATGGATGTGCTCCAAGATGCCCATGGTCAAATTCTTGAAGCCTTCTCTATCTCAGCAGGTTTGGACTATCCTGGTATCGGTCCAGAGCATTCTCACTACCACGATATTAAACGTGCCAGCTATGTCCCTGTGACAGACGAAGAAGCCTTGGAAGGATTCCAACTCTTGTCTCGTGTGGAAGGGATTATCCCAGCCTTGGAATCTAGCCATGCTATCGCCTTTGCGGTGAAATTGGCCAAAGAACTTGGACCAGAAAAGTCTATGATTGTCTGCCTATCAGGTCGTGGGGACAAGGATGTGGTTCAAGTCAAAGACCGCTTGGAAGCAGATGCAGCAAAGAAGGGAGAAGCTCATGCCTAAGACACTAACAGAAAAATTGAATGCTATAAAAGTAACTGGAAAAGGAATTTTTGTTCCCTATATCATGGCTGGTGACCACGAAAAAGGTTTGGACGGTCTTGCTGAAACAATTCACTTTTTAGAAGATTTGGGTGTCTCTGCAATTGAAGTGGGTATTCCCTTTTCAGACCCTGTTGCAGATGGACCTGTTATCGAAGAAGCTGGCTTGCGCAGTTTAGCCCACGGGACCTCTACCCAGGCTTTAGTTGAAACCTTGAAAACCATTGAAACAGAGATTCCACTGGTCATCATGACCTACTTCAACCCCCTCTTTCAGTACGGTGTGGAGAACTTTGTCAAAGATCTGGCTGATACAGCTGTGAAGGGCTTGATTATCCCAGACCTGCCTCATGAACATGCCAACTTTGTAGAACCATTTTTGGCAGATACAGATATCGCCTTGATTCCTTTAGTAAGCTTGACCACAGGAATTGAGCGCCAGAAAGAGTTGATTGAAGGGGCGGAGGGATTCGTCTATGCCGTTGCCATCAATGGGGTAACAGGGAAATCAGGCAATTACCGTGCAGATTTGGACAAGCACTTGGCGCAACTTCATCAAGTGGCCGACATCCCAGTCTTGACAGGTTTTGGTGTATCTAGTCAAGCCGATCTGGAACGCTTCAATGCGGTGTCAGATGGTGTTATCGTCGGTTCGAAAATAGTAAAAGCTCTCCACCAAGGAGAGCTGATTCAGGACTTTATCAAACAAGCAGTAGCTTACCAAAAATAATCAAACAAGTAGCAAGTAAGAGGAAAGGCACGAAAGGAAGTCTTTCCTTTTTCTTTTGCAGGAGAAAGGCTAGTTTTATAGTGAATTGAATCTGGAATATTACACTACGGTTCCTAAAATATTTTCAGAAAGCGATTTGAATTTCCCAATAAATTTGTTCAGTTTTTAATTGATTTTACTATAGAAGATATAATTTTCTAAATTACTCTGACACAGAACTTTAAGAAAAAGCTAATTATTGTAGTAATTTCTTTAAGAAAATGATATAATTCATTAAAAAGTATTTGGAGGAGGAAGAATTATGTTGAATCAGATCTCTTTGATTCGCTTGAGGCACAAAAAATTGTAGATACTTTGATGAAAGGGCAAAAAGATTATGTAGATGAACGTCTAGAAAAAAGAGAGACAATGATAGTGTCGAATGGTTATGCATGGACGCGACCTAATCATATTGATACTGCATTTGCATCAGCAGATTTGTTTGAGTATAAATTACAATTAGCAGGACAGACTTGGGGATATTTAGAATTTGAAACAAATACAGAAAAATATGGGAAAGTATTGTTAATTATAAAGGGTAAGAAGCGACTTACGAACCAATTTCCTTTGGTACAAAAAAATAAGAGTGGCTACTTATTTGAATACGCTCAGATGAATACACTTTATCTTAATCAACATTCTTCCTACAAAAATGATGAAGATAGTCATTCCTTTCCAATTCAGATGGAGTTAGTTTCTGATGAAATGATTCAAGAAATTGAACAAGCTACTAAAAATTCGAATATCGAAAAATTTATGATTTTAACTTATGAGGCGGACTCAGAAAACAATATTATATCTGTAGATGTTGTTATGCCTGATGCACGAACTGGTCAGTTACACTTGATTCAAGATTTGTCTGAGTATATTCAATCAAGTTCGTACCATTTCGAAGAAGCTAAATATCAAGATATTCCTAATTTTTCAGAATTATCGGAAACAGAAGATTTTGAAATTATTCCAAGAATAGAAAAACAAGAAGGTCAAAAGTAGTAAGGAGTATGTAAATGTTTAATGGTCGGGTATTGAAAGAATTACGGCTGTTAAATGGTTTAAGTAGAGCAGAATTAGCTCAGAGAATTAATTTAACGGAACAAGCCATTTGGCAGTTTGAGTCCAACGAAACGAAACCTAAATTATCAACCAAAATGCATTTGGCCAACCAATTTCATGTTGATTTAACTTATTTTGAACAGGAAGAAGAGAGCATTCGATTTGATTCTTCTGTAATTGCCTTTAGAAATGCAGACCTAGCAACACGGAAAACAATAGATATTCAAACTATGTATTTACATAAGGTAGATAGTTTGATTGATTATTTTGAAAGTTTTGTAATTATACCTAATATTATAATTCATGACCTAAGTAATGTAGTGAGTGAATCTTATCATAAGGGAGAATCCATTGAGGAATTGGCTCTTTATGCCAGGGAAAAATTAGGTATTTCAAAAGATAATCATGATTTGCTTTATAAATTAGAACGTTCAGGCATCTATATCGTGGAACGATTAATTAATGGCCAAGCTGATGCTTATAGCGCATGGTCAAAATTGGGAAGACCTTATATTGTGTTGGGAACGAATAAATCATCTGTACGTCGAAATTTTGACTTAGCTCATGAGCTAGGACATATTCTTTTACATAAATATAAAGATATGAATGAAGATGGCGATCGTTTGGAGCAAGAAGCAAATTATTTTGCATCATGTTTTTTATTGCCAAAAGAAGAGTTTTTAGTCAAATTTGAAGAGAGGGTTGGCAAGCGTGTCAGCAATCCTGATAGTTATATTTTATTGAAGTCGGATTTGAATGTTTCGATACAGGCTTTAGAGTATCGAGCTTTTAAGTTAGGATTATTGACTCCAAAGCAACATTCTTACTTTTATCGTCAAATTGCGTAAAAAGGTTACAAAATGATTGAACCTTTGGATGATCAAATTTTTGTTAAAAAACCAAGCAAAGTAAAGAGTATTCTGGACGTCGTTTTGAGTAATCATCTAGTCAGTCTAGCGACTATAATGTCTAAACAAAGTATTCGTTTACAGTTTATAAGCGAAATATTTTCAGTCGAAATGAAATTTTTTGATCAGTATCAAGAAGATAGAAGAACAGATCGATTTGATAACATCATCCCTTTGTACAAAAGAAATAATTTATAATTTAACTGTGAAATAATTTCATGAAGGACATATGGCAGAAATTGGACTTTATCAAACAAGCAGTAGCTTACCAAAAATAATCAAACAAGTAGCAAGTAAGAGGAAAGGCACGAAAGGAAGTCTTTCCTTTTTCTTTTGCAGGAGAAAGGCCAGGATACCCGTCGCAGAAGCGAACTGAATCAAGATCAGTAACTCCGTTACGCTAAAGACGAGAGCACAAGAAGCTAAAAAAAGGAAATCCCCTGCACCCATGCGGATATCGATAAAATGAGCCAAAATTCCAAGAGCAAGGAAGGAGACCATGACCAGATTCCAGCCAGAGGAAGCTATTAGGATTAGGTGGAAAGTCATCCAGACCAGTAAGGGATATTCCTGATGGCGAAAGTCATAGATGCTCAAGGTCAAACCAGCGGTGATTAGGACGACTTGCCCCAAGGAAAGCAATTCCCAAGAGTAAAGCAGAAAGAGGAGTCCTAAGCCTAGTTCAAAGAGGGCATACCAGACAGGATAGCGGACCTTGCAGTAGCGACAGCGAAAGCGATTGAAGACCTGTGAGAGAATCGGAATCAAATCTAAGGGACGCAAGGGAGTCTGACAGGAATCGCAGTGACTGGCTGAACTGATAATGGATTGCTCTGGAAAACGGTCAATGACCAAACCAAGAAAGGAAGCGAGAATGCTCCCGACAAGAAAAAAATAAATATCAATCATACTTATCTATTCGTAAAAAATGGGAGAAGTAGTATAATGGAGAAACATAGATAAGATGGTGAGGAAAAGATGACAATTCGTTTTGAAGAAAAGGTGAGTATAGAAAACGCTCAGCTCGTATGCCAATGGTCCAACTCCTTAGGCAAAGTCTTTCAAGAACAATGGATGGGACCAAGGATTCCTTTTCTACTGACCCTTCAAGCCTTGGAAGGAGTCTTTTCAATCTTTGATGAACAAGAGTTTGTGGGACTTATCCAGAAAATCAGGCTAGAAGACAGCAATCTTCATATCGGGAGATTTTTTATCAACCCCCAGAAGCAGGAGCAAGACTTAGGTAGCCAGGCTTTAAGGAAATTTGTTAGTTTGGCCTTTGAAAATGAAGATATAGATAGTATTTCTCTAAATGTCTTCGAGGCAAATCAAAGAGCTCAGAATCTTTACCAAAAAGAAGGATTTGAAATCGTTCAAATGGTTGAAGCACCTGTAAGAAAATACATCATGAAAAAGGGGAGATAAACATCAAAAAAGCCTTGATTCCAAGGCTTTTTTGATTTTTTGGTCTTAAAAGAATATATAAAGTCTAAACCTTATTTCTCTTCTTTATGAAGCATGTTTTTAACACCTTCTACAGCACCTTCTACAGCGTCTTTGGCATCTTCGGCGACTTCTTTTACTTTAGAAACAACTTTTTCAGCTGCTCCTTCTTTTTCCATTTTTTCATCACCGATGGTTTTCCCAACACCTTCTTTAATAGAACCTTTAGCTTGATTTAATTTTTCTTCTACTGACATGATAATTTCTCCTGTTATATTTATTTTATCTTAGTTTACACGAGTGTTTTCGTGAGATACTACACCATTTGCTGCACCTTTAACAGCTTCTACACCTTCGCTAACTTTTTCTTGAACAGTTGAGAAACCAGATCCAAGACCAGATTTAGCTTTTTCGAATTGTTCTGAAGTGAATTCTCCTGTTGATTCAGCAACGTCAGATACGCGATCTTGAAGGCTTACTGAGTCTGCTTCATGCTGTTCTTTAGTTTTGATGTCGACAACGTTTACGTTGATTTCAACAATTTCCAAGTCAGTCATTTTAGCAACTTCTGAAGATACGATTTCTCTGATTTCTGAATATAAAGCTGGAACATTTTTTTGGTACTCAACAATAACGTTTAAGTCAACTGCAACTTGTGTTTTACCAACTTCTACGTTAACACCACTTGTTACGTCATCGCTGTTAACGATTTTTTCTTTAAGATTTGAGAAGAAACCGCCATCGATTCCCAAAAGACCTGAAACGTTTTCTAGTGAAAGACCAATGATTTTTTGGATAACTTTATCTTCGTAAGTAAGTTCCCCTTTGATTTCGTGAGCTACAACAGTAGCATCTTTCTTTTCTACGTTAGTGTTTGTGTTTTTTTCGTTTGACATATGAAACTCCTTTAATTAAATTAGTAATTTTTATTTTTTTATTTATCTATATAGTTTTTTTCGATATATAATCCAGCTGCAACTCCCAGTGCTCCTAAAATCAATACAAATATTGTTTTGAAGAAGCCAAAGGAGACAATCAAACAAGCCAGAAATACGCCTATGAGACCAGCGATAATTGGATATCGATATTGTTTAAGCCATTCCATTTTTTACTTCCTTACTTCACACGACTAACAGTCTTTTTGTTTTGAGGTTTTGGTTGGTAATTTTTTACTGCAACTTCAAGTTTTACTTGACGCTCAATACCAAAAAACTGCTTCAATCCATTAGTTATTTCATTTTGAATTATTTGGCATCTGTCAGCGATGTTGTCTGAAGGAAGAATTTTACCTTCTACATGAACGAAACATTTATTTTTTCGTAAATTTACATGAACAGTTGGGTTCTTGATCAATCTATGATCACTCACCAAACTTCTAACAAAACCTTCGATTGCCGAATTCTTTAATTTTAATGTATCGTTTTTAGTTTCAAGTTGGATTTCCAAGTAACGTTTAGGATAAAACATCACAACTAAAATGGATAATAAAACTAAAGTTGATAGAACCACTGTCCCCCAAAAGACATATCTAGCAAGATAGAATTCAACTACGGAGTTCTGTCTCCAGCTAAGTAGATGAATACCTAGATCACTAACTTGATGATAATCTATCAAAACAGGAAGGAAAATTGTCAAGATTAAAATACAGAAAATAATGAAACATATTTTCTTTGCTTTTGACATATACAATCCTTTCGATTTAACATTTAAACTATTTTTCCCGTCATTGATTTAAAAATAGTTTGCTAACTTTACTGGTGAAAAGTTTACTTTCTACCTGTAAAGAATGACACTACAGTAATCACAATCGCTGCACCTACAATAGATGGGAGCAAAGCCATTCCAGCGATTGATGGACCCCAACTACCTAAAAGAGATTGTCCTGCAGATGCCCCGACTAAACCAGCGAATACATTTGCGATGATTCCCATAGAACTACTTTTTTAGTGATTTTACCTGCCAAGAGACCAATAAGACCTCCAGCAATAATTGATCACAACACTGCCTACCCTCCTTTTTTATTTTAATATCAAAAAATCAATTTCTTTGATTATTACTATTATATAACTTTAATATAGAAAAGTCAATTATTTCGATTGTTATTATTATATAATTTTAAAAAATCAAATTCTTTAATTGTTGCTATTATATAATTTTTAAAATTAAAAATATAATCTTTAGACTTGAATTTGATTCTGTATTCACGCCCTCAATAGACGGTAAAATAAGAAAATTGTTTATATATTGTCTCCGTAGTGTTATTATACGAAATAAAAGATTTTAGGAAAAGTCGTTATATCATGCTATACCTATTCTTTGTGGTATAATTGCAAGAGGTTTAATCCGATAATTTATAAAGAGAGAAAGATATTCATGAGAGATTTATTATCTAAAAAAAGTCATAGGCAATTAGAATTATTAGAATTATTATTTGAACATAAACGTTGGTTTCATCGTTCTGAACTAGCAGAGTTATTAAATTGTACAGAACGTGCAGTCAAAGATGATCTATCCCATGTTAAATCTGCTTTTCCTGACTTGATTTTTCATTCTTCTACTAATGGTATACGCATTATTAATACCGATGATAGTGATATTGAAATGGTTTACCATCATTTCTTTAAACATTCAACTCATTTTTCGATTTTAGAATTCATCTTCTTTAATGAAGGTTGTCAAGCTGAGAGTATTTGTAAAGAATTTTATATCAGTTCATCTTCGCTCTATCGTATTATTAGCCAAATCAATAAAGTGATTAAAAGGCAATTTCAATTTGAAGTCAGTCTGACCCCTGTTCAAATCATTGGAAATGAGAGAGACATTCGTTACTTTTTTGCACAATATTTTTCAGAAAAATATTATTTCCTAGAATGGCCATTTGAAAATTTTTCATCAGAGCCACTATCTCAATTGTTAGAATTGGTTTATAAGGAAACAAGCTTTCCAATGAATTTGTCAACGCATAGAATGCTAAAGTTGCTCCTAGTTACGAACCTATATAGAATAAAGTTTGGTCATTTTATGGAAGTAGATAAAGATTCTTTTAACGACCAAAGTTTGGATTTTTTAATGCAGGCAGAAGGAATAGAAGGTGTTGCTCAGAGTTTTGAATCAGAATACAATATCTCTTTAGATGAAGAAGTTGTTTGCCAATTATTTGTGTCTTACTTTCAAAAAATGTTTTTCATAGATGAAAGTCTCTTTATGAAATGCGTAAAAAAGGATAGTTATGTTGAAAAATCTTACCATCTATTGAGTGATTTTATTGATCAGATTTCAGTCAAGTATCAGATTGAAATGGAGAATAAGGATAATCTGATTTGGCATCTGCATAATACCGCACATCTGTATCGTCAAGAGTTGTTTACTGAGTTTATTTTATTTGATCAAAAAGGGAATACAATCAGGAACTTTCAAAATATTTTTCCAAAATTTGTTTCAGATGTAAAAAAAGAGCTTTCTCACTATTTAGAGACTCTTGAGGTTTGTTCTAGTTCAATGATGGTAAATCATCTATCTTATACCTTCATCACTCATACCAAACATTTGGTAATTAATTTGCTACAAAATCAGCCTAAACTAAAGGTTTTAGTTATGAGTAATTTTGATCAGTATCATGCAAAATTCGTTGCAGAGACACTTTCTTATTACTGTAGCAATAATTTTGAACTGGAAGTTTGGACTGAATTAGAATTATCAAAGGAATCTTTAGAAGATTCATCTTATGATATCATTATTTCTAATTTTATTATTCCTCCTATTGAAAATAAGAGACTCATCTATTCAAATAATATAAACACGGTCTCACTCATATATTTGTTAAATGCCATGATGTTTATTCGATTAGATGAGTAACCAAAAATAACAAAAAAACGCTATTTCGCGTTTGAACTGTACCTCAAAAGTTAGACAGAAAAAATCTAATTTTTGGGGTGTTTTTGTTAAGAAAAGACCTTCAATCATTTAAGCAAAATGTACATCTAGATTTATAGCCCTCTAAAACTCTTGCTTTTTTTGTAGAAGATACGAAAAAAGCCATAAAACCAAGGCTTTTCCTGTTTTATGTAGATGTTTACACATGAAAATTGAAGTATTTTCAAAAGCTAATTAGAGTGATTTTATTCATGATGGGATAAATGATCTGGCCAAAAATGATTGAGAAATAGTTGCTTAAAAAGCATTTGCATGATACTATATATTGAAAGGAGGTGATAATATGGTAGAACAAAGAAAATCAATTACCATGAAAGATGTTGCTTTAGAAGCAGGAGTTAGTGTTGGAACTGTTTCACGTGTAATTAATAAAGAAAAAGGCATTAAAGAAGTAACTTTGAAAAAAGTGGAACAAGCGATTAAAACTTTGAATTACATTCCAGATTACTACGCTAGAGGAATGAAAAAAAATCGAACAGAAACGATTGCAATCATTGTACCAAGTATCTGGCATCCCTTCTTTTCAGAATTTGCTATGCATGTGGAAAATGAAGTCTATAAGAGAAATAACAAATTACTCTTATGTTCTATCAATGGTACAAATAGAGAGCAAGACTATCTGGAGATGTTGCGTCATAATAAAGTTGATGGAGTGGTTGCCATTACCTATAGTCCAATTGAACATTACTTGACGTCAGGAATTCCCTTTGTTAGTATTGACCGCACATACTCAGATATTGCCATTCCTTGTGTTTCATCAGATAATGATGCAGGTGGAAGAGAAGCAGCTAAACAATTAATTAGTAAAGGATGTCAGCATTTAGCCTTTGTGGGCGGACATAATACAACCATTAATGAAACCAAACGTCGTAGAATTTCATTTGAAAAGTATGTCCAAGAGCATAAAATACCTCTTAGTATTTTTGATTTGGATGAGACAGTTACTGACTATTATGGAAAGCTAGAGAGTTTCTTGGAAGAAAATTCTTCTATAGATGGAATTTTTACAATCAACGATTTTACAGCTTTGGATGTGATTGAAATACTAGAAAAAAATGGCAAACGTATTCCTCATGATGTCCAAATTATTGGATACGATGGAATTAAAATGGCTGGAGATAGAGATTATCTACTTTCAACTATTGAACAACCATTGGAAGAAATGGCAAAAGAAGCGGTTCGTATTTTGTTTGATATAATTGATGGAAAGACTGTTAATTTGCAGACAATCCTACCAGTAAAATTTGTTGAAGGAAAAACAACAAAAAATGAAAATAAGTCTTGACAGAAAGCGCTATCAATGATAGAATGAATTCAGATAAAAAGATTTATTTTTAAAACAAAAATGAAACGTTTCAAAAAAGAAATAAAGAGACAGCGCCAAGCGCTATCTTTTCTAGAACAAAAATGAAACGTTTCAAAAGGAGGTTGCTATGAATAGCAAAGCGAAGCAAGTTTCTCTTTGGGAAAGAATCAAGAAACAAAAACTCTTGTTATTGATGACTGTCCCTGGTTTAGTTTTAACCTTTATCTTTAAATACATCCCTATGTATGGGGTTTTAATCGCATTTAAAGATTACAATCCTTTAAAAGGAATTTTAGGGAGTGATTGGATTGGTTTTTCTGAGTTTACAAAATTCATATCCTCTCCCAACTTTGGTATCTTGTTAGCCAACACATTAAAATTAAGTATCTATGGTTTATTGCTTGGCTTTTTACCACCAATCATTCTTGCTATTATGCTCAATCAACTCTTGAGTGAAAAAGTCAAAAAACGAATTCAGCTCATTTTATACGCACCAAACTTTATCTCAGTCGTTGTTATTGTCGGTATGATTTTCCTCTTCTTTTCAGTGGGAGGACCAATCAACAATTTTCTTTCTATGTTTGGAATGAAGGCTGACTTCTTGACAAATCCAGACTTCTTTAGACCTTTATACATCTTTAGTGGTATCTGGCAAGGAATGGGCTGGGCTTCAACGCTCTACACGGCAACATTGGTAAATGTAGATCCAGCCTTAGTAGAAGCAGCCCGACTGGATGGAGCCAATATCTTCCAACGAATCTGGCACATTGATATTCCAGCTCTTAAGCCTATTATGGTTATCCAATTTGTTTTAGCTGCAGGTGGAATTATGAATGTCGGATATGAAAAAGCATTCTTGATGCAGACATCGTTAAATTTGCCAACTTCTGAAATTATCTCGACATATGTCTATAAAGTTGGTCTTGTATCAGGAGACTATTCTTACTCAACAGCGGTTGGTTTGTTTAATGCAGTGATTAACGTAGTATTGCTTGTTGCAGTTAACCAAATCGTTAAACGCATGAATAATGGTGAAGGAATTTAAGGAGGAAAGTATGAAAAATTCGATTATGGATACAAAATTTGATAGACGTATCTTACTCTTAAATAAAATCATTATTGTCTTTATCGTTTTGATGACTTTGCTTCCTTTACTTTATATCGTCGTAGCATCCTTTATGGATCCTAAGGTTCTGGTTAGTAGAGGGATTAGCTTTAATCCAGCCGATTGGACTGTAGAAGGTTACCAGCGTGTATTCAGTGACCAATCTATTCTAAGAGGTTTTATCAATTCTCTACTATACTCTTTTGGATTTGCAGCTTTAACAGTCTTGCTATCTGTGTTTACAGCTTATCCTCTTTCTAAGAAAGACTTGGTTGGACGTCGTTGGATTAACTACTTCTTGATTGTAACTATGTTCTTTGGTGGTGGTTTAGTCCCAACTTACTTGCTCGTAAAAGAATTGGGAATGCTCAATACTCCATGGGCTATCATTGTTCCAGGTGCTGTCAACGTTTGGAATATTATTCTTGCTAGGGCCTATTTCCAAGGATTGCCTGAAGAATTAGTTGAAGCTGCTGTCATTGATGGTGCAAATGATTTACAGATTTTCTTCAAAATCATGCTTCCTCTTGCAAAACCAATTATGTTTGTTCTCTTCCTTTATGCTTTTGTAGGACAGTGGAACTCATACTTTGATGCAATGATTTATATCAAGGATCCAAACTTGGAACCATTGCAACTTGTACTTCGTAAAATTCTCATTCAGAGCCAACCAGGTCAAGACATGATTGGAGCACAAGCGGCTATGAATGAAATGAAACGTTTAGCTGAATTGATTAAATACGCAACTATTGTCATTTCCAGCTTGCCATTGATTGTTATGTATCCATTCTTCCAAAAATACTTTGATAAAGGAATTATGGCTGGTTCACTTAAAGGATAAAAAAAGAAAAAATAAAAGGAGTTTTCTCATGAAATTCAAAACATTCTCAAAATCAGCAGTTTTGTTGACAGCTAGTTTAGCAGTACTTGCAGCCTGTGGCTCAAAAAATACAGCTTCAAGTCCAGATTATAAGTTGGAAGGTGTAACATTCCCGCTTCAAGAAAAGAAAACATTGAAGTTTATGACAGCCAGTTCACCGTTATCTCCTAAAGACCCAAATGAAAAGTTAATTTTGCAACGTTTGGAGAAGGAAACTGGCGTTCATATTGACTGGACCAACTACCAATCCGACTTTGCAGAAAAACGTAACTTGGATATTTCTAGTGGTGATTTACCAGATGCTATCCACAACGACGGAGCTTCAGATGTGGACTTGATGAACTGGGCTAAAAAAGGTGTTATTATTCCAGTTGAAGATTTGATTGATAAATACATGCCAAATCTTAAGAAAATTTTGGATGAGAAACCAGAGTACAAGGCCTTGATGACAGCACCTGATGGGCACATTTACTCATTCCCATGGATTGAAGAGCTTGGAGATGGTAAAGAGTCTATTCACAGCGTCAACGATATGGCTTGGATTAACAAAGATTGGCTTAAGAAACTTGGTCTTGAAATGCCAAAAACTACTGATGATTTGATTAAAGTCCTAGAAGCTTTCAAAAACGGGGATCCAAATGGAAATGGAGAGGCTGATGAAATTCCATTTTCATTTATTAGTGGTAACGGAAACGAAGATTTTAAATTCCTATTTGCTGCATTTGGTATAGGGGATAACGATGATCATTTAGTAGTAGGAAATGATGGCAAAGTTGATTTCACAGCAGATAACGATAACTATAAAGAAGGTGTCAAATTTATCCGTCAATTGCAAGAAAAAGGCTTGATTGATAAAGAAGCTTTCGAACATGATTGGAATAGTTACATTGCTAAAGGTCATGATCAGAAATTTGGTGTTTACTTTACATGGGATAAGAATAATGTTACTGGAAGTAACGAAAGTTATGATGTTTTACCAGTACTTGCTGGACCAAGTGGTCAAAAACACGTAGCTCGTACAAACGGTATGGGATTTGCACGTGACAAGATGGTTATTACCAGTGTAAACAAAAACCTAGAATTGACAGCTAAATGGATTGATGCACAATACGCTCCACTCCAATCTGTGCAAAATAACTGGGGAACTTACGGAGATGACAAACAACAAAACATCTTTGAATTGGATCAAGCGTCAAATAGTCTAAAACACTTACCACTAAACGGAACTGCACCAGCAGAACTTCGTCAAAAGACTGAAGTAGGAGGACCACTAGCTATCCTAGATTCATACTATGGTAAAGTAACAACCATGCCTGATGATGCCAAATGGCGTTTGGATCTTATCAAAGAATATTATGTTCCTTACATGAGCAATGACAATAACTATCCAAGAGTCTTTATGACACAGGAAGATTTGGACAAAATTGCCCATATCGAAGCAGATATGAATGACTATATCTACCGTAAACGTGCTGAATGGATTGTAAATGGCAATATTGATATTGAGTGGGATGATTACAAGAAAGAACTTGAAAAATACGAACTTTCTGATTACCTCGCTATTAAACAAAAATACTACGACCAATACCAAGCAAACAAAAACTAGAGGTTGATTATGGGAGATAAGAAATACACAGTAGAAAAAGCCAATCGTTTTATAGCAGAAAATAAACATCTCGTTAATACTCAATATAAGCCTGAAGAACATTTTTCAGCTGAGATTGGTTGGATCAATGATCCAAATGGATTTGTCTATTTTCGTGGAGAATACCATCTCTTTTATCAATTCTATCCATATGATAGTGTTTGGGGACCTATGCACTGGGGACATGCTAAAAGTAAGGACTTGGTGACTTGGGAGCACTTGCCAGTGGCACTTGCTCCTGATCAAGATTATGACCGAAATGGTTGTTTCTCAGGCTCTGCCATTGTCAAGGATGATCGCCTCTGGCTCATGTACACTGGGCATATCGAAGAAAAAACCGGTGTCCGCCAAGTGCAAAATATGGCATTTTCAGACGACGGGATTCACTTTGAAAAGATTGAACAAAATCCAGTTGCAACTGGAGCAGACTTGCCAGATGAGTTGATTGCTGCTGATTTCCGTGATCCAAAACTCTTTGAAAAAGATGGACGCTATTACTCCGTAGTAGCTACCAAACACAAGGATAATGTGGGCTGTATCGTTCTACTAGGGTCCGATAACCTAGTAGAATGGCAGTTCGAATCCATCTTTTTAAAAGGGAGAGAACACCAAGGCTTTATGTGGGAATGCCCAGATTACTTCGAGTTAGATGGGAAAGATTGCCTTATTATGTCACCCATGCGTTATCAGCGTGAGGGAGACTCATATCATAACATCAACTCATCGCTTTTGTTCACGGGTAAGGTAGATTGGGGAGAAAAACGTTTTATCCCAGAATCAGTTCAAGAAATCGATCATGGCCAAGACTTCTATGCGCCTCAAACATTGTTGGACGATCAAAATCGTCGTATCCTGATTGCTTGGATGCAGACATGGGGGCGTACCCTTCCAACCCATGACCAAGAACACAAATGGGCATGTGCCATGACTTTACCTAGAATTCTAAGATTGGAAGATGGCAAACTAAGACAATTCCCTGTTAAAAAAGGCCAATATCAAATCCAAATAGATAAAGATTGTCATTACCACTTAGGAAATGATACAGATTATCTTGAATTTGGTTATGACAGTAATGCGCAGCAAGTTTACATTGATCGTAGCCATCTTATTCAAAAAATTCTAGGTGAAGAAGAACAGGACACTAGTCGACGGTATGTAGATATTGAAGCTAAAGAATTGGAAGTTGTTCTAGATAAAAATTCCATCGAGATTTTTGTCAATCAAGGTGAAGCAAGCTTGACTGCAACTTATTACTTAACGGTGCCAGCTGAGCTATCACGAATTGATTAAAAATTAAGTTATTTCTCCTAAAGAAAAAGTTCTCTTTCTAAAATAGTGGAAAGAGGACTTTTTGTGTTTTGGGTATATAAGCTTAGTTTATGGTATTTGTAAAATTGGTGTTGGATTATGATTTAAGCTAGTTTTCTAAAGAATTTGAAAAAAATTTTATTTAAGCAAAAAAACCTTGGTTCCAAGGCTTTTCCTGTTGTATTTAGATGCCCCCTACAGGGATCGAACCTGTGACCCACGGATTAAGAGTCCGCTGCTCTGCCAGCTGAGCTAAGGAGGCAAAGAAAAAGCTGTATTGGTGCCGAAACTTCACGGTTTGTATTGAACCCGCGCAATTAAGCAGGTGGGCAACTCGCTCTAACTGAAGCTGTTTCCGTGTGAGACGGCCTACATGCTGTTAGAAGACTTTTGTTTCCCTAATAATACAAAAAATAGTCGGTCAACACTTAAGTGTGAAGTCGTACACCACAGCGTTTCTATACTTATATGATACCACTTTTTCAAAAAAAATCAAGAGGAAAGTGCAATTTTTTGAAAAGGATTTCAGATTTTTCGCAAATGGTCGATAGCTTCCTTTCTTTGAGCCAAAGCCCGTTCATATTTACCAGTATCTTCTGCTTGGAAATAGTGATGATTACGAATTTTTTCTGGCAGATAGTCTTGCTTTACCCAATTTCCAGGATAGTTGTGTGGATAGAGATAGTCTTGGGCATTCCCCAGTTCCTTGCTTCCACTGTAGTGCCCATCACGTAGGTGTCGCGGAATAGGCAAGTGCCCTGATGTTTTGAGGTCAGCAAGTGCCTTATCCATAGCTACATAGGCTGAGTTGGATTTTGGAGAAAGGGCCAAATCAATCACGACATTGGCAATGAGAATGCGGGCTTCGGGGAAACCAATCCTTTGTGCAGCATCCAGAGCAGTCACGGTATGAATCTGGGCCTCAGGATTGGCTAAGCCGATATCTTCATAGGCGATAACAGTCAAGCGACGAGCGAGACTAGGCAGATCCCCAGCCTCAATCAAGCGGGCAGTATAGTGGAGACTGGCATCCACATCTGAGCCACGAATAGACTTTTGCAGGGCAGATAGAACATCATAGTGACCGTCTCCATCCTTGTCCATAGTGATGTAGCTTCTCTGAAGACTATTTTCCATGATGTCTAAGGTGATGTGGCGAATGCCCTCGTCATTCTCAGGGGTAGATAGAACAGCCAAGTCCAGTGAGTTAAAGGCAGAGCGAAGGTCTCCGTTTGTAGAGGTTGCGATGAAATCCAGCGCATCCTCATCTAGTTCTATTGGAAAATCAAAACCACGTTCAGGGTTACTTAGAGCTATCTGCAGGGCCTCTTTGACGTCTTGGTTAGACAGAGGTTCCAACTCGAAAATTTGAACACGGCTACGAATGGCAGGAGTGACAGAGAAGAAAGGATTTTCAGTCGTTGCTCCAATCATGATGACCAGTCCACTTTCCAAGAGAGGCAAGAGGAAGTCTTGCTTGGTCTTATCTAGTCGATGAATTTCGTCTAGCAATAGGACGAGACCACCAGAAAATTTAGCTTCTTCCGAGATTTCTTGCAGTCGCTTTTTACTATCAACTGTCGCATTGAAAGTTCGAAAGGCATACTTGGTCGTTCCAGCGATGGCAGAGGCAATACTGGTTTTGCCGATTCCCGGAGGGCCATATAGAATCATGGAGGACAGGCGGTTGGCTTCCACCATGCGGCGGATGATTTTTCCAGGTCCGACCAGATGCTCCTGACCGATGACCTGGTCGATGGTTTTAGGGCGCATGCGAAGCGCGAGATTGTCTGGCATAGCAGTCCTTTCTAACGTGGATTTGAGTAGAATGACTCATCTACTATATCTTACTATGTCCATTCTAGCCTATTAGTTGTGATATTTCAATGGTTTTGTAATAATCAGGGAGTGAGATAGAATCTTTTTTACTATTTAATTTAATGAGGAGAGGTATCAGCATGAGAGATTTGATTTTCCTTAAAGCTCAAAATAGGATAGTTGAGCCTAAAGAAGTGGAAGTGCTGACTTGAGAAATAATATTGCTAAATGTCATTGTATGAACTATAATGAAAAGAGAGGTGATAAGCAATGGAAATGATGGACCAAGTCAGGAAATTTTGATTTTTACAAAACAAATTCGTCATTGGATTCTTAGTGATCAAGTTATTTCAGGGAAAAGAAAACTTTTCTTCCGGGAAGATACTCCAAAAGAGATTTTAGATTTGTACGAAAACATTAAATCTAAACTTGATTTTGCTTACCAAGAAGTTCATTCTAATAATGGGTTGAAAAAATATGAAAAATAGAATAATTGATGTTTTTGAAGTAGTAAATCGCCTCCTTGTAATAACTGTTGAAAATCCTGATTTCGAAGACTTGAGAGTTAATCATACTCAATGAAAATCAAAGAGCAAACTAGGAAACTAGCCGCAGGCTGTACTTGAGTACGGTAAGGCGACGTTGACGTGGTTTGAAGAGATTTTCGAAGAGTATCAGTTTGTAAAAATTGGAGATAAAAAATATAGAGTACGCAGTGTTCCTATGATTCATTCAACTCCGCCTCAATCTGTCTTAGATCGAGATACTTTTACAATTGACTATACAGATGATGAATTGCTCGATAAAGAAGCAGTTTTTACTACTCATTAGAAAAATAGGTCTGAATAAATTGGCTTCCCTTAGAACCACATCTAGGGGCTTTTATGTATAATAGAATAATAAGTATCACTCCTTTACAATACGTGTAACACGTGTTGTAATGGTGTTGTCAGGAGGTAAAAGCGCTATGCCTATGACACAAAAAGAGATGGTTAAACTCCTTACGACCCATGGTTGGATAAAGACTAGAGGCGGTAAAGGCTCCCATATTAAAATGGAGAAGCAAGGGGAAAGACCTATCACAATCCTTCATGGTGAGCTGAATAAGTACACTGAAAGAGGGATAAGAAAGCAAGCTGGGTTGTAAAATTCAGTCCCTGCTTTTTGATATGGAGGTAGTGAAATGTTAGTTACGTATCCAGCTTTATTTTATTATGACGACACAGACGGAACAGAAGCGACTTATTTTGTCCATTTCCCAGATTTTGAATACTCAGCTACACAAGGAGAGGGGATTTCTGAGGCTTTGGCTATGGGGTCGGAGTGGCTAGGGATAACTGTTGCAGATTTGATAGAGAGTGATGGAGAGTTACCTCAGCCATCAGATATCAATAGCTTGTCTTTAATTGATAATGATCCTTTTAAAGATGATGAAGATTTCGTGTCAACCTATGACCTTGATAAATCTTTTATTTCTATGGTATCTGTTGATGTATCAGAATACCTAGGAAGTCAGGAACCCATTAAAAAGACTTTGACCATACCAAAATGGGCAGATAAGTTGGGACGAGAAATGGGACTTAACTTTTCTCAGACTTTGACAGACGCTATTGCAGATAAGAAAGTTCAAGCCTAAGATTAAGCGTGGTATCGTGGTAATAGTCAATAAAAAAGCACGTCCACTTGTGCTAGTTACTCGCCTATTGATTTTATAGATTTATTAGCCCTTTCGAGGGCTTTTTATATTGATTTTTATGAGAAATGAAGAAATCAGACTTTTAAGAAAATCACTGATACCAAGGGTTTAAATGAGGTAATATGGTATAATTAGGACATAAAATAATTTTGTGGTAAGATGGTAGTATCTATTTTAGCATATTTCCGAGCAATCGGGGCGATTAAAGAGTCGCATAGAAAGAGGACAAAATGGCAACATACGGATTTTTAGATATTTTAGAGGAAGAGTTGGACAAGAACTTTCCCTTTGACTTTGAGATTAGTTGGGACAAGCGTAACCACGCGGTAGAAGTGAGTTTTCTATTGGAAGCGCAAAATGCTGCAGGTGTGGAGATGGTGGATGAAGACGGAGAGGTTTTATCAGATGACATTCTTTTTGAGGAAGCGGTCCTTTTCTACAATCCTGCCAAGTCAACAGTCAATGAGGAAGACTATTTGACTGTTATTCCTTACCTGCCTAAAAAAGGATTTTCCCGTGAATTTTTAGCTTATTTTGCGCTTTTCCTTAAAGATACTGCTGAGGTTGGGCTAGATGTCCTCATGGACTTTTTGGAAGACCCAGAAGCAGAGGAATTTGTCATGGAATGGAACCAAGAAGTCTTTGAAGAAGGAAAAGTTGGCTTGGAAGAGGGAGAATTTTACCCTTATCCGAGATACTAGGAGTTGGTTGGAGGTGTTATGAAGAAAATTGGGACTTATTTGGTTTATGTGCTAGCTGTTGTCTTTATTATGCTAGCTTTTGCTTGTGGAACAATCGCATTTGCAGAGTTGGGGTATTCCGCAGTTTTAGCCTTTACTTTTGGTTATGCCTTCGCTCTTCTAAGCATGTATTTAATCTTTATTCTTCATGAGCTGGGTCATGCTTTTTGTGGCTACTTGACAGGCTATCGGCTGGTGGCTTTTGGATTAGGACATTTTATTTTGACCAAAAAGTCAGGCAGGTTTCATCTTAGTAGAACAGCCATTCTGAAAAATGTTGGTGCTCAATACATTGGTTTAAAAGAGGATGAAAGCGATCAAAGAATCATCCTGATGCTTTCAGGAGGCTTGATGGTTCATCTCGGCTTGATATTATTGGCGATAGTGTTTGGATTTTTGACAAGAAGCTGGTATTTTGCAGGGACTTGGATTTTTCTTAATTTATCTTTCTTCCTAAATAACATTTTGCCAGTCGACATCACCGATGGAGCAAAAATTTGGGAATTACTACAACACCCTGAAAATACCAAATACGCCTACCTGGTATTGAGACATTCTGCTCAAACTTTGCTGGCTCCTCAAGAATATGATTTGAAAGACTTTGTTCAAGCAGTTCCTGAGGATGCACGAGGGAGTTTTGCGGATGGTGTATTAGGTATGCAAGGTGAAGTTTCCATTTTGGAAGGGAAGGAAGAAGTAGCTAAACAGCAGTTTCAAGCATTACTTGAGAGGACAACTACTCCGATGATGCAGACAGTTGCCCAACTATCCCTGCTTCATATCGCCTTGTTGGAAGGAGATTTTGAGCAAGCGGAGCAATATGCTAGTATTCGACAGGTCAAATCGTTTCTGTCTCTCAAACTGTCCAATCTTCAAGTGATACAAGCCTGGTATCAATTAAAGGTGAAGAAAGATGTAGATCGAACTCGTAAGGCTCTCAAGATTGCTAGACAGAAAATGGATAGTAGTCGAATGTTGAGGGACGAGAAACGCTATTATGAAAACTTGTTAGCAGAGCTGGAAAAGGAAATGTTAGAAGGAACTGAAGATGGAACTAGAAATTTCTGATTTCCAAGGTTGCAAGATTGCCCTCTTTTGTGGGGATAAGCTACTGACGATTTTGCGTGATGACAAGGACGATATCCCTTGTCCCAACATGTGGGAGTTGCCAGGTGGTGGCCGTGAAGGGGACGAAAGCCCTTTTGAATGCGCTCGGCGTGAAGTTTATGAGGAACTGGGAATTCATTTAGATGAAGACTGTCTGCTTTGGAGTAAGGTTTACCCAAGTATGCTTTTTGCAGACAAACAGTCCGTTTTTCTAGTTGGTCAGTTGACACAGAACCAGTTTGACAGTATCGTATTTGGAGATGAAGGACAGGGCTATCAGCTGATGAATGTTGAGGAATTTCTTAGTTCCAGTCAAGTTGTGCCTCAGTTGCAAGAGAGATTAAAAGATTATTTAAAAGTAAGTGATTAGAAAGGATGGTTCAGTTAAATTTCTAAACTGAACCCGCCCTAAACACTGTGCCAAAAAGATAAACTTCTCTTAGACACAAGCGTCTTCAGAGAATTTCCTATTTTGGTTTTGTGTTTTACGGGCTTGGTATCTTAATGATGGAAACATGGCAAGAGTTAAAAGTTACAGTGAAGCGTGAGGGAGAGGAGTTGGTTTCCAATCTCTTGATTGAGCTGGGAGCGCAAGGTGTTGCGATTGAAGACAGTATGGACTATGTGGGAAATGTTGACCGCTTCGGCGAGATTTTCCCAGAGGTCGAGCAGCAAGAAGAAATCGTAGTGACAGCCTACTACCCTGACACGGTGGATGTGACAGTGGTTGAGGCGGACTTGCAGGCTCGCATATCAGAATTGACGGATTTTATGGATTTGGGAGAGTTAAAAATAGGTACGACTGCCTTGGCTGAGGAAGACTGGGCAGATAACTGGAAGAAATACTATGAGCCAGCTCGTATCACTCATGATTTGACCATCGTTCCCTCTTGGACAGACTATGAGGCGACTGCGGGAGAAAAAATTATCAAGCTGGATCCTGGCATGGCTTTTGGTACGGGAACCCACCCAACTACCAAGATGAGCCTCTTTGCCTTGGAACAGGTTCTTCGTGGTGGCGAAACGGTGCTAGATGTGGGAACTGGTTCAGGGGTTCTCTCTATTGCCAGCTCGCTTCTGGGGGCTAAAGAAATTTTCGCCTATGACCTGGATGATGTGGCAGTTCGTGTGGCTCAGGAAAATATTGAGCTCAACCCTGGAATGGAAAATATCCATGTAGCGGCAGGCGATTTGCTTAAAGGCGTGGAGATTGAAGCAGATGTCATCGTGGCAAACATCTTGGCGGATATCCTCATTCATCTGACAGAGGATGCTTATCGCTTGGTTAAGGATGAAGGTTACCTGATCATGAGTGGCATTATCAAGGATAAGTGGGACATGGTGCGCGAGTTGGCTGAATCAGCTGGATTTTTCCTCGAAACTCACATGGTTCAAGGGGAATGGAATACCTGTGTCTTTAAGAAAACCAAGGATATCTCTGGTGTGATTGGAGGCTAGCATGCAGCAGTATTTTGTAAAAGGCAGTGCTATCTCTCCTGTCACTATCGAGGACAAGGAAACCAGTAAGCATATGTTTCAGGTTATGCGCTTGAAAGAAGAGGATGAGGTTACCTTAGTCTTTGATGATGGCATCAAGCGCTTGGCGCGCGTGCTGGATATGGAAAATCGTCAGTTTGAGTTGGTCCAAGAATTAAATGACAATGTGGAACTACCAGTCCAAGTGACCATCGCATCTGGATTTCCCAAGGGAGACAAGCTGGAGTTCATCGCTCAAAAAGTAACCGAACTGGGTGCTAGCCAAATCTGGGCCTTTCCTGCAGACTGGTCAGTTGCCAAGTGGGATGGCAAGAAATTGGGTAAAAAAGTTGAAAAACTAGAAAAAATTGCCCTTGGAGCAGCCGAGCAAAGCAAGCGTAATATTGTTCCAAGTATCCATCTTTTCGAGAATAAAGCAGACTTTCTAGCCCAACTTGACCAGTTTGACCGCATCTTAGTAGCCTATGAAGAGGCGGCCAAAGAAGGAGAAGCAGCTGCTCTTATAAAAGCAGTTACTGGACTCGAGAAAGGAGCCAAATTGCTCTTTATCTTTGGTCCAGAAGGTGGTCTGTCACCTGCGGAAATTGAAAATTTTGAAGCTAAGGGAGCTGTTTTGGCAGGACTTGGCCCTCGCATTCTAAGAGCAGAAACAGCACCGCTTTACGCTTTATCAGCCCTTAGTGTTTTATTAGAATTAGAGAAATAAGAGGAAGAAAATGGAACAAAAACACCGTTCAGAATTTCCAGAGAAGGAACTTTGGGATTTAACAGCTCTATACCAAGACCGTGAGGATTTCTTGCGTGCAATCGAGAAAGCTCGCGAAGACATCAACCAGTTTAGCCGTGATTACAAGGGCAATCTTCACACTTTTGAGGATTTCGAGAAGGCCTTTGCGGAATTGGAACAGATCTACATTCAGATGAGCCATATTGGCAACTATGGTTTTATGCCTCAGACGACGGACTATAGCAATGACGAATTTGCAAATATTGCTCAAGCTGGGATGGAATTTGAAACAGATGCCAGCGTAGCCTTGACCTTCTTTGACGATGCCTTGGTGGCAGCAGACGAGGAAGTCTTGGACCGTTTGGGTAAATTGCCACATTTAACAGCTGCCATTCGTCAGGCTAAAATCAAAAAAGCCCACTACTTAGGGGCAGATGTGGAGAAGACCTTGACCAATCTCGGTGAAGTTTTCTATAGTCCGCAGGACATTTATACTAAGATGCGAGCTGGGGATTTTGAAATGGCTGACTTTGAAGCCCATGGCAAGACCTATAAAAATAGCTTTGTCACCTATGAGAATTTCTACCAAAATCACGAGGATGCTGAGGTTCGTGAGAAATCCTTCCGTTCCTTCTCAGAGGGACTTCGTAAGCACCAAAATACGGCTGCAGCAGCCTATCTGGCTCAGGTCAAGTCTGAAAAACTCTTGGCTGATATGAAGGGATACGACTCTGTCTTTGACTATCTTCTAGCTGAACAAGAAGTGGACCGTGTCATGTTTGACCGCCAGATTGACCTCATCATGAAGGACTTTGCACCAGTCGCTCAGAGATACCTCAAGCATGTTGCCAAGGTAAATGGTCTTGAAAAGATGACCTTTGCAGACTGGAAATTGGACTTGGACAGCGCCCTGAATCCTGAAGTGACTATTGACGATGCCTATGATTTGGTCATGAAGTCGGTAGAACCTTTGGGGCAAGAATATTGTCAGGAAGTTGCTCGTTACCAAGAAGAGCGCTGGGTGGACTTTGCTGCTAACAGTGGCAAGGATTCCGGTGGTTATGCGGCGGACCCATATCGCGTACACCCTTATGTACTCATGAGCTGGACAGGCCGTTTGAGCGATGTCTATACCTTGATTCATGAAATCGGGCATTCTGGTCAATTCATCTTTTCAGACAATCACCAAAGCTATTTCAACGCCCACATGTCGACCTATTATGTTGAAGCACCGTCAACCTTCAATGAATTGCTACTCAGTGATTACTTAGAGAACCAGTCTAATGACCCACGTCAAAAACGCTTCGCTCTGGCTCATCGCTTGACAGACACCTACTTCCATAATTTCATCACCCACCTCTTGGAAGCCGCCTTCCAGCGTAAGGTGTATACATTGATTGAAGAAGGGGAGACCTTTGGAGCAAGCAAGCTCAACAGCATTATGAAGGAAGTTTTGACAGATTTTTGGGGCGATGCCATTGAAATCGACGACGATGCAGCTTTGACTTGGATGCGCCAAGCTCACTACTATATGGGCTTGTATAGTTACACTTACTCTGCTGGTCTTGTCATCTCGACAGCTGGTTACCTTCATCTTAAAAACTCAGAAACTGGAGCTGAAGACTGGCTCAATCTCCTCAAATCAGGTGGTAGCAAGACACCACTTGAGTCAGCCATGATTATCGGTGCTGATATTTCAACAGACAAACCACTCCGTGATACCATCCAATTCTTGTCTGACACAGTTGACCAGATTATCGCCTACAGTGCTGAGTTGGGGGAGTAAGGGGAATAGAAAAATTTTCTAGAATGATGTTTATGGGCTTGTTAAGCGTCATTCTATTTGTCTTAGTTGTAGCTATTTTCAAAAATGTCGTTGAAGGTCGTGATGTTAAATTTGAACTTACTGTAGAACTGGTATTGATAGTTATTTACGTCATTTTATATCAGATTGTATTTAATTGAGAATTCAATATTGAGTCATTTAAGACTGCCTTTTTGAACAGTTGCTAGAAATGTAGAGGTATTGACCATGTATCAAGATTTACTAAGAAAAATAGCAGAAGAAAAACCAAATTATAACCAGGAAGAAATCCAGTGGTTGTTTGATCATTTGGGAAATCCTTCTCCAGAAATTCGTGATGACCTTTCAAATCAAGGCTTGCACTATCTTTCAAAAGAAAAGGATACAACAGGTTTCTCAAGTCAGTATGGTTGGGTTCATGCTTTTGCACATGGAGCCGATTTACTGACAGAGGTGGTTTGTCATCCAGACTTTCCTATAAACAGAATTCATGAAGTATTTGACATACTTGGCCAACTATTTAAAAGAATGTCGATTCGCTTTACAGATGATGAGGATTGGCGTTTAGCAAGAGTGATCTATGAACCTATTTTACAAGGGAAGTTGGAGCAAGAACAAGTAGCTTCTTGGATAAAAACTGTTGATTTTCCGGTAGAAGAAAGGGAGGATTTTTACAAATTTTCCAACTTTAGATCCTGTCTGGTGGAAGTCTATGTCCAACTTGACCAGAGAAATAGTTTACAAGATGACCTGAAAGAAGCTATCCAGTCTTTTCAATACTAGGGATTAGCTAATAGTTCTGTGATTTTCAAAAAATTTCCAATCAATTTTCTTGAAACCCTTTCCTACTTTTGATAGACTAGTATCTAGTTTTTGAAAAAAGGAGAAAGAAAATGAAAAAATTTGTTGCTGAGTTAATCGGTACGTTCATGCTTGTGTTCGTTGGGACAGGAGCTGTTGTTTTTGGAAATGGTCTTGATGGCCTTGGTCACCTTGGAATCGCCTTTGCCTTTGGTTTGGCAATCGTGGTGGCGGCCTACTCAATCGGAACTGTTTCAGGTGCTCACTTGAACCCGGCTGTTTCGATTGCTATGTTTGTAAACAAACGTTTGTCATCTTCAGAACTTGTAAACTACATCCTTGGTCAGGTTGTTGGAGCTTTCATCGCTTCTGGCGCAGTCTTCTTCCTCTTGGGTAATTCAGGTATGTCAACTGCTAGTCTTGGTGAAAATGCCTTGGCAAACGGTGTCACTGTCTTTGGTGGTTTCTTGTTTGAAGTCATCGCAACTTTCTTGTTTGTCTTGGTTATCATGACTGTGACTTCAGAAAGTAAGGGCAATGGCGCGATTGCTGGTTTGGTAATCGGTTTGTCATTGATGGCGATGATTCTTGTCGGATTGAAGATTACTGGACTTTCAGTAAACCCAGCTCGTAGCTTGGCACCAGCTGTCTTGGTAGGCGGCGCAGCCCTTCAACAAGTTTGGATTTTCATCCTTGCACCAATCGCTGGTGGAGTTCTTGCAGCCCTTGTTGCAAAAAATTTCCTTGGAACAGAAGAATAATTGAAACTCAAAAAGCCTTGCTCCTCATCTTGAGGAACAGGGCTTTTTCGTATGATACTCTTCGAAAATCTCTTCAAACCACGTCAGCTTCACCTTGCCGTAGGTATGGTTACTGACTTCGTCAGTTCTATCCACAACCTCAAAACAGTGTTTTGATCTGACTTCGTCAGTTCTATCCACAACCTCAAAACAGTGTTTTGATCTGACTTCGTCAGTTCTATCTGCAACCTCAAAACAGTGTTTTAAGCTGACTTCGTCAGTTCTATCTGCAACCTCAAACACTGCTTTGAGTAACCTGCGGCTAACTTCCTAGTTTGCTCTTTGATTTTCATTGAGTATGACTTTAGCGGTTGTCAATTTTCTCTGGATAAAGGTCGTGTTGGAAGAGGCGTTGTTCTGCCAAGCCCTCATACTTAGTTCCTTGCTTACCGTAGTTATAGTAGGGGTCGATTGAAATGCCACCGCGCGGAGTGAATTTTCCCCAGACTTCTAAATAGCGAGGGTCTAGCAAGTTGACCAAGTCTTTCCCGATGGTGTTGATACAGTTTTCGTGGAAATCTCCGTGGTTTCGGTAGCTAAATAGATATAGTTTGAGGGATTTTGACTCGACACAGAGCTTGTCAGGAATGTAGGAAATATGAATCGTCGCAAAGTCTGGCTGAGCAGTGATTTGTCCCAGCAGAGACATATCGAGGATATGGTGACGAATGCCCTGTTCCTTAGCGATTTCTCTAGTAATTTGAATTTCGAGGTGATGACGTTGGCCGTAGGCAAAGGTGACAGCTTCGACTGTTTCATAGTGTTGCATGGCCCAGAAAAGGCAGGTTGTTGAATCTTGACCACCACTAAAGACGACCAAGGCTAATTGACGTTTCATAGTATTCCTTCCAAAATGGGAAATGTTCAGAGCACGCAAAAAGCTCCTATTAGGGAGCTAAAAAATACCAAATCGAGTTTTTTTAGCGATGGCATATCCCAAACATCGTAATATTCTACTTATATAGTAAAATGAAATAAGAACAGGACAAATCGATCAGGACAGTTAAATCGATTTCTAACAATGTTTTAGAAGTAGAGGTGTACTATTCTAGTTTCAATCTACTATAGTCTAGCATATTTTTTGAAAAATGGCAAAGGGCAAGAAAAAGAGACCAAAGAAAGTACTTGGTCTCTCGTTTGATTAGCTCAATTCAGCAATGATGGCCTTGATTTGTTCTGCTGTGTGAACACCTGCAACTTGTTTGACAACTTGGCCGTCTTTTTTGAAGAGAAGAGTTGGAATAGACATGATTCCAAAAGCACGAGCTGTGTTTGGATTTTCATCAACGTCCATTTTAACGATTTTCAAGACATCTTCTGAAAGTTCTTCAGACAATTTGTCCAAGATTGGACCTTGCATACGACATGGACCACACCAAGTTGCCCAGAAGTCTACTAAGACCAAACCGTCTTTTGTTTCTTGTTCGAATGTTGCATCTGTAATTGCTTTTGCCATTGTATTTCTCCTTTTTTTAGTTATATTGGCTTAAATCTTGTTTCATGAGATAGAAGAAGATATCTCCATAAGTCCCATGGTAGTCCAAATTATGACCCTTGTAAGTTAATTTTTGGACAGGGTAGTAGTCTGCGACGCCGATAAGGCAAGCTTGTTGCGAACGTTCAAAGTCTTCATAAGACTCGAAAGTCACAGTTCTTTCGTTCTTGCTGGCATCTATATAGGTAATTTCAATCATATTTAAAACTCCTTTGTTTAATGCTAACTTTATTTTACTCCTTATAAAAGAGAATGTCAAGAAAAATGATTGCGCACGCAACTTTTTTTAAAAATCATCTTAAATCAAGAAATCCAAACCTGCTTCCAAGCTTTCTTCGACAGTTTTTTGTAGCGAGGCCAGTGTCTTTTGCCCATCATTTGTCAGGCAGATAAAACTAGAGCGTCTATCTTGATGGCAACACATGCGACTGAGTAGACCGCAATTTTTAGCTTCCAAGCGAGCCACCATCCTAGAAACTGCGCTCGGGCTCAGATGAAGCTTATCTGGCAGGTCAATCTGGCGTAGAGATTTTTCTTCAGCCAAGTCCAGATAGTAGAGCAGGTAGAACTCTTTCAAGGTCAGACTTTGCTCGCTCTGTTGGGCAATGGTCTCTTCCAAGAGACTTTCAATTTCTTTCTGACGCCGATTGAAGTCAAACCATTTTTCCAAATAGGTCATAGTGTCTCCTTTCTTTTTAGAGTCATAATATAGAAGAAAGTCCATTAACGGGCAGTCTCTGCGTCACAAGATGATTGCGCATGCAATAATTATACTACTTTTCAAGAATGCTGGCAAGCTCTGTTTTTTAGTGGTTTTATTTTTGTGTGAATAATGGGGGAATCCTATTGTTTCAATTTCTAACTCCTTATCACATTCGAATTCAGATTTTATTTCATTTCTCTATCTATAGTTGCTTAGTTTAAAATAAGCATGGTCTAATAAAGCTATGGCATATAGTACTGATTTTAAACAAGGAGCATTAGATTCCATCAAAGAGGGGCACAGACATGTCGAGGCGGCCAAAGTTTTTGATGTTGGCGCCAGAACTCTCTTCACGTGGGAAAAGAAAGACGTGAACAAGGGAACTTAGAGCGGAAAAAGCGAGTCGTCAAAAAGCGTAAGATCCCTTTAGAAGAATTGAAAGCCTTTGTAGAGGCTCATCCAGACGCTTTTTTACGGGAAATTGCGGCCCGTTTTGATTGTGCTTTGCCCTCCGTATGGGCAGTTTTAAAGCAGATTAAGGTCATTTTAAAAAAGACGACCAGTTTTAGGGAACAAAAGCCTGAGAAAGTTTCTGAGTTTCTTGATATTTTGGATAACCTAAAAGATTTACCAGTCCTATATATTGACGAAACGGGAATCAACCGCTACCTCTATCGTCCTTATGCAGGGGCTCCTAGAGGGGAGAAAGTCTATGACAAGATTAGCGGACGGCGTTTTGAGCGGACTAATGAGGTGGAGCAAAAACTCAATGGTAGTTTTCTAATCAGATATATTGATTCACAAATTAGAGAACGACAGAATAATTATGCATAAAAATAGGAATGTAAACCAAAAATTAGCTGATTTATACTCATTTGCGTGTCTTTATAAAAAACTTATCTTATAATATATATATATATATATATATATATATATATACAAAATAGTAAAATGCTTTTTTTTTTTAGCAAAAATACCTCAAGTTTCTTGCTATTTTGGGTTCCCTATTCTATAATTATAGTATGGTAATTTATTTATATCCATACATGAAAATAATACTCGAAAGGAAATTTCAAAATATTTTTTAGACGTCAGAAGGGTGAATATAGAGAAACAGACCGAGTAACTCGGTTCAAATTAATCAAATCAGGGAAGCATTGGCTACGGGCCTCGACTTCTCTTTTTGGCTTGTTTAAGGTTATGCGTGGTGGTGTTGATACTACTCAGGTCATGACCGAAACGGTAGAAGATAAAGTAAGTCATTCAATTACTGGGCTTGATATCCTCAAGGGGATAGTTGCTGCGGGAACTGTCATAAGTGGAACCGTTGCAACTCAAACGAAGGTATTTACAAATGAGTCGGCAGTACTTGAAAAAACTGTAGAGAAAACGGATGCTTTGGCAACAAATGGTACAGTAGTTCTAGGTACGATATCTACAAGTAATTCAGCGAGTTCAACTAGTTTGTCAGCTTCAGAGTCGGCAAGTACATCTGCATCTGAGTCAGCCTCAACCAGCGCTTCGACCTCAGCGAGTACAAGTGCATCAGAATCAGCAAGTACATCGGCTTCGACAAGTATCTCTGCATCATCTACTGTGGTAGGAACACAAACAGCTGCCGCTACAGAAGCAACTGCTAAGAAGGTCGAAGAAGATCGTAAGAAACCAGCTAGTGATTATGTAGCATCAGTTACAAATGTCAATCTCCAATCTTATGCTAAGCGACGCAAGCGTTCAGTGGATTCCATCGAGCAATTGCTGGCTTCTATAAAAGCTGCTGTTTTTTCTGGCAATACGACTGTAAATGGCGCCCCTGCAATTAATGCAAGTCTAAACATTGCTAAAAGTGAGAGAAAAGTTTATACAGGTACAGGTTTAGATTCGGTATATAATGTTCCAATTTACTATCAATTGACAGTGACAAATGATGGCTTAAAACTGACCTTTACCTATACGGTTACGTATGTGGATCCTATCACAGAAACTCTTGGAAATCTTTCAAGAATGACTTTTGGATATTCTATCTATAATACAGGTACTTCAACACAAACAATGTTAACCCTTGGCAGTGGTCTTGGTACCCCTTCAGGTGTAACGAACTCCATTACTGACAAAAATGGTAGACAGGTTCGATACTATAATACATCTACAATGACGACGCAGGGTAGTGGGTATACTTGGGCAAATGGTGCCCAAATGAATGGTTTCTTTGCTAAGAAAGGATATGGATTAACATCATCTTGGACTGTACCAATTACTGGAACGGATACATCCTTTACATTTACCCCTTACGCTGCTAAAACAGATAGAATCGGAACTAACTACTTCAATGGTACAAGAAAGGTAGTTGAATCTAGCACGACCAGTCAGTCACTTTCACAGTCTAAGTCACTCTCAGTAAGTGCTAGTCAAAGCGCTTCAGCCTCAGCATCGACAAGCGCCTCAGCTTCAGCAAGTACCAGTGCTTCAGCTTCAGCAAGTACTAGCGCCTCAGCCTCAGCATCAACGAGTGCGTCGGCTTCAGCAAGCACCAGTGCTTCGGCTTCAGCAAGCACCAGCGCCTCGGCTTCAGCATCAACGAGTGCTTCGGCTTCAGCAAGCACCAGTGCTTCGGCTTCAGCAAGCACCAGCGCCTCGGCTTCAGCAAGTACTAGCGCCTCAGCTTCAGCAAGTACCAGTGCGTCAGCTTCAGCGTCAACAAGTGCCTCAGCTTCAGCATCAACAAGTGCTTCAGCTTCAGCATCAACCAGTGCCTCAGCTTCAGCAAGTATCTCAGCGTCTGAATCGGCCTCAACAAGCGCATCGGCTTCAGCATCAACGAGTGCTTCAGCTTCAGCAAGTACCAGTGCCTCGGCTTCAGCGTCGACAAGTGCCTCAGCTTCAGCATCAACCAGTGCATCAGCCTCAGCAAGTACCAGTGCTTCGGCTTCAGCATCAACCAGTGCATCAGCTTCAGCATCAACCAGTGCTTCGGCTTCAGCAAGTACCAGTGCGTCTGAGTCAGCATCAACGAGTGCGTCCGCTTCAGCAAGTACTAGTGCCTCAGCTTCAGCATCAACGAGTGCATCAGCTTCAGCAAGTACTAGCGCCTCAGCATCAGCGTCAACAAGTGCCTCTGAATCGGCATCAACCAGTGCTTCAGCCTCAGCATCGACAAGCGCGTCAGCTTCAGCATCAACGTCTGCCTCAGCCTCAGCATCGACAAGCGCCTCTGAATCGGCCTCAACCAGTGCGTCAGCTTCAGCGTCAACCAGTGCGTCGGTTTCAGCAAGCACCTCAGCGTCTGAATCGGCCTCAACCAGTGCGTCGGCTTCAGCCTCAACGAGTGCTTCAGTCTCAGCGTCAACCAGTGCCTCTGAATCCGCATCAACAAGTGCCTCGGCTTCAGCAAGCACCAGTGCGTCGGCTTCAGCGTCGACAAGTGCGTCAGCTTCAGCATCAACGTCTGCCTCAGCCT
>ERZ1023503.11-NODE-11-length-105497-cov-67.504552_pt1 | contig 105497 bp, 92 predicted proteins | sample MGYA00380546_ERZ1023503 | MGnify/ENA primary metagenome ERZ1023503 (study PRJEB33173, sample SAMEA4830350) | metagenome | study: EMG produced TPA metagenomics assembly of the PRJEB25223 data set...
GATTGCTGGTATTATCAATCATGAACTAGGATTCTAGTTTTGCAGGAAGTCTATTGAGGTATTGAGCTAGTTTATGAAAAAATTGGGTGAAAAGTCGAGTGTTTTAGAAACCCACAGTGTAGTATTCTAGTTTCAATCCACTATATTTTGCTACTCCCCGTAAAGTTTCTATTTTCCCTGATTTCTGATATAATAGAAATATTGACTTCAAGAGTAAGGAAGAGAAGATGAACGCATTATTAAATGGAATGAATGACCGTCAGGCTGAGGCGGTGCAAACGACAGAAGGTCCCTTGCTAATCATGGCAGGGGCTGGTTCTGGAAAGACTCGTGTTTTAACCCACCGTATCGCTTATTTGATTGATGAAAAGCTGGTCAATCCTTGGAATATCTTGGCCATTACCTTTACCAACAAGGCTGCGCGTGAGATGAAAGAGCGTGCTTATAGCCTCAATCCAGCTACTCAGGACTGTCTGATTGCGACCTTCCACTCCATGTGTGTGCGTATTTTGCGTCGCGATGCGGACCATATTGGCTACAATCGTAATTTTACAATTGTGGATCCTGGTGAACAGCGAACGCTCATGAAACGTATTCTCAAACAGTTGAACTTGGATCCTAAAAAATGGAATGAACGAACTATTTTGGGGACCATTTCCAATGCTAAGAATGATTTGATTGATGATGTTGCTTATGCTGCCCAAGCTGGCGATATGTATACGCAAATTGTGGCCCAGTGTTATACAGCCTATCAAAAAGAACTTCGTCAGTCTGAATCCGTTGACTTTGATGATTTGATTATGCTGACCTTGCGTCTCTTTGATCAAAATCCTGATGTTTTAACCTACTACCAGCAAAAATTCCAATACATCCACGTTGATGAGTACCAAGATACCAACCACGCTCAGTACCAATTGGTCAAACTCTTGGCTTCCCGTTTTAAAAATATCTGTGTGGTTGGGGATGCGGACCAGTCTATCTACGGTTGGCGTGGTGCTGATATGCAGAATATCTTGGACTTTGAAAAGGATTACCCCAAAGCCAAGGTTGTTTTGTTGGAGGAAAATTACCGCTCAACCAAAACCATTCTCCAAGCGGCCAACGAGGTTATTAAAAACAATAAAAATCGCCGTCCTAAAAATCTCTGGACTCAAAACGCTGATGGGGAGCAAATCGTTTACTATCGTGCCGATGATGAGCTGGATGAGGCTGTATTTGTAGCCAGAACCATCGATGAACTTAGTCGCAGTCAAAACTTCCTTCATAAGGATTTTGCAGTTCTCTATCGGACTAATGCCCAGTCCCGTACAATTGAGGAAGCCCTGCTCAAGTCTAACATTCCTTATACCATGGTTGGCGGAACCAAATTCTACAGCCGTAAGGAAATTCGCGATATTATTGCTTATCTCAACCTTATTGCTAATTTGAGTGACAATATTAGTTTTGAGCGTATTATCAACGAGCCTAAACGTGGAATTGGTCCAGGTACAGTTGAGAAAATCCGTGATTTTGCAAATTTGCAAAATATGTCTATGCTGGATGCTTCTGCTAATATTATGTTGTCTGGTATCAAGGGTAAGGCAGCCCAATCTATCTGGGATTTTGCCAATATGATGCTTGATTTGCGGGAGCAGCTAGACCACTTAAGCATTACAGAGTTGGTTGAGTCCGTCCTAGAAAAAACAGGTTATGTCGATATTCTTAACGCCCAAGCGACTCTAGAAAGCAAGGCACGGGTTGAAAATATCGAAGAGTTTCTTTCTGTTACGAAGAACTTTGATGACACCACTGATGTGACAGAAGAGGAAACTGGTCTGGACAAACTGAGTCGTTTCTTAAATGACTTGGCTTTGATTGCCGACACAGATTCAGGTAGTCAGGAGACATCAGAAGTGACCTTGATGACCCTGCATGCTGCCAAAGGTCTCGAATTTCCAGTTGTCTTTTTGATTGGGATGGAAGAAAATGTCTTTCCACTTAGTCGTGCGACTGAAGATACAGATGAATTAGAAGAAGAGCGCCGTCTAGCCTATGTAGGTATCACGCGTGCAGAGAAAATTCTCTATCTGACCAATGCCAACTCACGCTTGCTTTTTGGTCGTACCAATTATAACCGTCCGACTCGTTTTATTAACGAAATCAGTTCAGACTTGCTTGAGTATCAAGGTCTGGCTCGTCCTGCAAATACAAGCTTTAAGGCATCATATAGCAGTGGTAGTATTTCCTTTGGTCAAGGTATGAGTTTGGCTCAGGCTCTTCAAGACCGTAAACGCGGTGCTGCCCCAAAATCAATCCAGTCAAGCGGTCTTCCATTTGGTCAATTTACAGCTGGCGCAAAATCAGCATCTAGCGAGGCAAATTGGTCCATTGGTGACATTGCTCTCCACAAGAAATGGGGAGAGGGAACTGTTCTGGAAGTTTCAGGTAGCGGTGCTAGGCAGGAATTGAAAATCAATTTCCCAGAAGTAGGTTTGAAAAAACTTTTAGCCAGTGTGGCTCCAATTGAGAAAAAAATCTAATTTTCCATCCTTCTCACGAATAATAAAGTGAGGAGGATTTTTATGTACAGTATTTCATTCCAAGAAGATTCACTATTACCAAGAGAAAGGCTGGCCAAGGAAGGAGTTGAAGCGCTTAGTAACCAAGAGTTGCTAGCTATTTTACTCAGGACAGGAACACGTCAAGCTAGCGTTTTTGAAATTGCCCAAAAAGTCTTGAACAATCTTTCAAGCCTAACGGATTTGAAAAAAATGACCCTGCAGGAATTGCAGAGTTTGTCTGGTATTGGGCGTGTTAAGGCCATAGAATTACAAGCTATGATTGAACTGGGGCATCGTATTCACAAACACGAGACTCTTGAAATGGAAAGTATTCTCAGCAGTCAAAAGTTGGCCAAGAAGATGCAGCAGGAATTAGGGGATAAAAAACAAGAGCACCTGGTGGCACTCTATCTCAATACTCAAAATCAAATCATCCATCAGCAGACCATTTTTATCGGTTCTGTAACTCGTAGTATCGCTGAACCGCGAGAGATTCTGCACTATGCAATCAAGCATATGGCGACTTCTCTTATCTTGGTCCACAATCATCCTTCAGGAGCGGTAGCGCCTAGCCAAAATGATGATCATGTCACTAAACTTGTTAAAGAAGCCTGCGAACTGATGGGGATTGTTCTCTTGGACCATTTGATTGTCTCTCATTCTAATTACTTTAGTTATCGTGAAAAGACAGATTTAATCTAAAGTTCATTAACGACATAGTCAAAGAGTTTCTTATCTTTGGGACGATTTTCAAAAAGAAGTTCTGGATGCCATTGGACACCGAGAAAGGCGACATCATCCGTACTCATGACAGCCTCAATGATACCATCTTTAGGATCATGAGCCACAACTTTTAAATTTGGTGCTAAGTCCTTGATGCTCTGGTGGTGGAAGGAGTTGATATGAGAGATTTCTCCATAGATTTCTTGGAGAACGGTATCTGGTTCTGTCACCAAGCGTTGAGTTGTGTACTCAACAGAAGAATCCTGCCAATGGTCTTCGATATCTTGGTACAAAGTTCCACCCATGGCAACGTTAAAGAGTTGGGTACCACGGCAGACAGAGAAAATGGGCTTTTTCTGTTTAATAGCTTCCTTGATGAGGGCCAGTTCGAAGATATCTCTTTGAAGGTGATAGTCATCGCTATCAATGGTTTTGGGTTCGCCATAGAATTTTGGATCGACATTTTGCCCACCTGTCAAGATGAGCTTGTCAATCAAACTGATATAGTGGCAGGCCATTTCTTGATCACCAATCGGTAGGATGATAGGAATCCCTCCAGCATCTTTAACGCCTTCAACAAAGCCTTTTGCTGCGTAGCTCATCATGATGTCATCATCTGGATGAGTTTTTTCGTTTCCTGTAATCCCAATAACTGGTTTTTTCATAAAATGATTTTCGCTTTCTAATCCTCTTTTCGCATGAAGTAGAGGAGGGTTTGGAGTTCACTTGTCAAATCGACATACTGAACGACCACGTCTTTTGGTAAATGCAGATGGACTGGTGAAAAACTGAGAATTCCTTTCACACCAGCATCAACCAAGAGATTAGCAACCTCTTGTGACTTGACGCTGGGAACAGTTAGGATAGCAGTCTTCACATCAGCATCCTTGATTTTATCCTTGATCTGAGAAATCCCGTAAATGGGAATCCCGTCAGGAGTTTGGGTACCGACTTCAGGATGGTCGTCTAGGTCAAAGGCCATGATAATCTTCATCTTGTTACGTTCGTGGAAGCGGTAGTGGAGAAGGGCATGGCCCATATTTCCAATACCAACCAGCATGACATTGGTAATAGAGTTGTCATTGAGCAAATCGGCAAAAAATGTCATTAGTTTTTTGACATCATAGCCAAAACCACGACGACCAAGTTCACCAAAATAGGAAAAATCACGACGTACGGTCGCTGAATCAATACCGATAGCCTCTGCAATTTGCTTAGAGTTGGCACGTTCAATCTTTTCTGCATGAAATCTCTTAAAAATTCGATAGTAGAGAGAGAGTCTTTTTGCTGTAGCTTTTGGAATAGCAAACTGTTTATCTTTCACAAAATCACAACCTTTCTATTCTTCTATTTTATAGAAACATTGTGAAAAAATCAACAAAAATAAGAAAAAACTAAGAAAAATCTTAGTTTTGATGTAAAAAATCTGCATGAGATAGAAAACGGTAGAGGTCTCCGACCAGACCCTGATAAACTTTTTGGCCCCTAAAAGTCAGAGAAGTCACATAAAGTGTATCTGGTAAGGTTACACATCCTGACAAAGTCAACATGAGAGCCTCATGATCCTCATACTTGAGAGTACGCTCTACATGATAGCAGTCCTTATAGGTCAGTTCAAACATTTTGGCTCTATCTTTCCGATTTTGTAAAGACACCACGTTCTACCAAGCTATCCATGAGGAAGTAGAATTTTTCCTGATGAATATGGTGGTCTTCTGATTTGAAAATATCAACTAGACGAAGGCCAAACTTGTCAGTGATATTGATTTTAGCCCCTGTAAGTTCCTTGTTAATGATGATTTTGAGTTGGAAGCCTTCACCGCTGTTTGGCACTTTTTCCAAAAGGCGAGTCAGTTCATAGTTACCAACCTTAGTTTCAAAAAAGGTGTTATCTTTGAGGGTGAATTTTTTAACAGAAGGGCTAAGAGTGTAATCGTAACGACAATTTTTTAACTGAATGATTTTTTCAAATGCCATATGGCTAACCTCCGATAATTTCTTTTAAGGTTTTTGCGAGGGTTTGTAGGTCTTCAACGGTATTTTGTGGCGACAAACTGATGCGAAGGGATTCCTTCAAGCGTTCTGAATTTGCGCCATACATGGCTTCAAGAACATGGCTGGATTGGACAACGCCTGCAGTACAGGCTGAGCCAGTAGAGATTGAAATTCCAGCTAAATCTAGCCGAAGGAGTAAGAGGTCATTTTTCTGACCAGGAAATCCAATATTGAGAACATAAGGGAGATGATGTTTTCCTCTATTCAAGTAATACTGAATGCCCTCCAGCTCTGCCAGAAAGGCAGTTTCTAGATTTTGTACATGTTGAAAATGTTCTTCTTGTTTTTCTAGGTCTTCTTTTAGGGCTGCAACCATGCCTACGATGGCAGGCAGATTTTCAGTTCCTGCACGTTTTTTCTGTTCCTGGTCTCCGCCATGTAGATAGGAATCAAAGTCCATGCTAGATGCGTAGAGAAAACCGATTCCCTTAGGACCATGGAATTTGTGGGCAGAAGCAGTGAGAAAATCAATGCCCAATTCTTCTGAATGAATTGGGATTTTACCAATAGCCTGAACTGCATCAACATGATAGGCAGCAGGGTGTTGCTTGAGTATTTGGCCAATTTCAGCGATGGGAAGTAGGTTTCCTGTCTCATTATTGGCAAACATAGTAGAAACCAAAATCGTATCGTCACGTAAAGCCTTTTGAATTTGCTGGGCTGTGATTTCTTGATTTTCTGGCTGGATAATGGTTGCTTCAAACCCAAAGTGTTGAACCAAGTAATCAATTGTTTCAAGGACAGCATGGTGCTCGATGGCAGTTGTGATGATATGTTTTCCTTGTTCTTGGTGACGAAGACAGTAGCCAATGATGGTAGTATTATTGCCTTCAGTCCCACCAGAAGTGAAAAAGATATGTTGAGGTTTTGTCCTTAGTAACTGGGCTAGTTCCTGACGGGCTTCTCGCAAGAGTTTGCCAGCTTGACGACCATGACCATGAATACTAGAAGGATTTCCGTGGGTTTCTTGCATAACCTTGGTCATAGCTGAAATAGCAACTGCTGACATAGGAGTCGTTGCAGCATTGTCCAAATAAATCAAAGAATCACCTTATTTCTTTTTATTGTAGGCAAAGAGTGGGCTGACTGGTTTTCTTTCGTGAATACGGACGATAGCATCACCAATTAACTCACTAGCAGTGATGTAGCATACATTTTTAGGAGTTTTTTCTTTTGTTGCTACTGAATCAGTCACAAGAATTTCTTTAATATTAGTATTGTCAAGAAGCTCAGCAGCTCCCTCGACGAAGAGACCGTGGCTAGAAACAGCATAAATTTCTGTAGCTCCTTCACGTTCAACGATTTTAGAAGCTTCAGAGAAGGTACGTCCTGTATTTAAAATATCATCAATCAAGATAGCTTTCTTACCTTCAACATCACCAATAATATAACCTTCGTTACGAGTTGCATCGTCTTGAGGGTAGTCGATAATGGCGATAGGAGCATCAAGATATTCAGCCAGGCTACGCGCACGTTTGACACCTGAATTTTTAGGGCTAACGACAACAACATCTGAACCAAGCAATCCTTTATCGCAGTAATGTTTTGCGAATAGGGGAACAGTGAAAAGATTATCCACTGGAATATCAAAGAAACCTTGAACCTGAACGGCATGCAAATCAAGAGTCAGGATACGATCAACTCCAGCCTTAACCAGCATATTGGCAACTAGTTTTGCTGTAAGTGGCTCACGAGGACAAGCAATGCGGTCTTGACGTGCATAGCCAAAATATGGAAGGACAACGTTGATACTGTGGGCACTTGCACGCACACAAGCATCGACCATGATTAACAATTCCATTAGGTGGTTGTTGACAGGGAAACTTGTTGATTGGATGATGTAAACATCATAACCACGGACACTTTCTTCGATATTTACTTGGATTTCTCCGTCTGAAAATTGACGTGATGATAGTTTTCCAAGTGGGACACCAACAGCTTGGGCAATTTTTTGTGCAATCTCTTGGTTAGAGTTGAGTGCGAAAAGTTTCATGTTTTTTCTATCTGACATTATAGACCGTCCTCTGTAAACTTTATAAATCCTAGTTATATTTACCTTACATATATGAACTAGGATTTGTGTATTTTTATCTTTTCTATTTTACCAAAAAATGGAGATTATTTCAGCTATTTTTCATACTTTTGACAAATCGAACCAATTTTGAAGGAGCTTTTTGGTAGGAAATCTGATTTTTCTCTAAAAATTGTCGGAAATCCTGTTTGCCTTGCTCATGATTTTCCACTTCAAGCTCCAATTCGTAATCTGTCATATCAAAGTATCGGCTCTGATCCAGTGCCATGAGACCAATAGCTGTTTTCATTTCATAGCGAAGCGTTGTTAGACAACCAAGAACCTGCCAGTTCTTACTTTGGATACCATGTTTCGCCAATTCATCCAGTACTAGCCCTTGAGGAAGTTCTTCCTTACTCAGATAGTTCTCAGCATCTTTTAGTTGCAATTTTTGGTTGTATTCCATGTTTCCAACACTCTGCGGGACTTTGAGTGTCAACTCAGCCCAGTCTTCAAAGGTTCGAATGCGCATAGCGACTTTCTTTTCTCGCAGTTCAAAATCAGGCGTGTCGATGTAGTAATTTGTTTGAAGAACAGGAGTGACACCTGTGAACTGGTCTTTTAGACGATTGTATTCATCTTTTTTCAATAGTGTTTTCAATTCAATTTCTAAATGTTTCATTTTTCTTACCTTTTTTTATCGTTGAAAGCGGATTTATGGTATAATAAGCATTGTATTTATTGTATATGAATCTGGAGAAAAAATCAAAGATATTTTTGACGGATAATATGAGAACAAGGGAGAATATATGACCTTAGAATGGGAAGAATTTCTAGATCCTTACATTCAAGCTGTTGGTGAGTTAAAGATTAAACTTCGTGGTATTCGTAAGCAATATCGTAAGCAAAATAAGCATTCTCCAATTGAGTTTGTGACCGGTCGAGTCAAGCCAATTGAGAGCATCAAAGAAAAAATGGCTCGTCGTGGCATTACTTATGCGACCTTGGAACACGATTTGCAGGATATTGCTGGCTTACGTGTGATGGTTCAGTTTGTAGATGACGTCAAGGAAGTAGTGGATATTTTGCACAAGCGTCAGGATATGCGAATCATACAGGAGCGAGATTACATTACTCATAGAAAAGCATCAGGCTATCGTTCCTATCATGTGGTAGTAGAATATACGGTTGATACCATCAATGGAGCTAAGACTATTTTGGCAGAAATTCAAATTCGTACTTTGGCCATGAATTTCTGGGCAACGATAGAACATTCTCTCAACTACAAGTACCAAGGGGATTTCCCAGATGAGATTAAGAAGCGACTGGAAATTACAGCTAGAATCGCCCATCAGTTGGATGAAGAAATGGGTGAAATTCGTGATGATATCCAAGAAGCCCAGGCACTTTTTGATCCTTTGAGTAGAAAATTAAATGACGGTGTAGGAAACAGTGACGATACAGATGAAGAATACAGGTAAACGAATTGATCTGATAGCCAATAGAAAACCGCAGAGTCAAAGGGTTTTGTATGAATTGCGAGATCGTTTGAAGAGAAATCAGTTTATACTCAATGATACCAATCCGGATATTGTCATTTCCATTGGCGGGGATGGTATGCTCTTGTCGGCCTTTCATAAGTACGAAAATCAGCTTGACAAGGTCCGCTTTATCGGTCTTCATACTGGACATTTGGGCTTCTATACAGATTATCGTGATTTTGAGTTGGACAAGCTAGTGACTAATTTGCAGCTAGATACTGGGGCAAGGGTTTCTTACCCTGTTCTGAATGTGAAGGTCTTTCTTGAAAATGGTGAAGTTAAGATTTTCAGAGCACTCAACGAAGCCAGCATCCGCAGGTCTGATCGAACCATGGTGGCAGATATTGTAATAAATGGTGTTCCCTTTGAACGTTTTCGTGGAGACGGGCTAACAGTTTCGACACCGACTGGTAGTACTGCCTATAACAAGTCTCTTGGCGGTGCTGTTTTACACCCTACCATTGAAGCTTTGCAATTAACGGAAATTGCCAGCCTTAATAATCGTGTCTATCGAACACTGGGCTCTTCCATTATTGTGCCTAAGAAGGATAAGATTGAACTTATTCCAACAAGAAACGATTATCATACTATTTCGGTTGACAATAGCGTTTATTCTTTCCGTAATATTGAGCGTATTGAGTATCAAATCGACCATCATAAGATTCACTTTGTCGCGACTCCTAGCCATACCAGTTTCTGGAACCGTGTTAAGGATGCCTTTATCGGTGAGGTGGATGAATGAGGTTTGAATTTATCGCAGATGAACATGTCAAGGTTAAGACCTTCTTAAAAAAGCACGAGGTTTCTAAGGGATTGCTGGCCAAGATTAAGTTTCGAGGTGGAGCTATTCTGGTCAATAATCAACCGCAAAATGCAACGTATCTATTGGACGTTGGAGACTACGTTACCATTGACATTCCCGCTGAGAAAGGCTTTGAAACCTTGGAGGCTATTGAGCTTCCATTAGATATTCTCTATGAGGATGACCACTTTCTAGTCTTGAATAAACCCTATGGAGTGGCTTCTATTCCTAGTGTCAATCACTCTAATACCATTGCCAATTTTATCAAGGGTTACTATGTCAAGCAAAATTATGAAAATCAGCAGGTTCACATTGTTACCAGACTAGATAGGGACACTTCTGGCTTGATGCTCTTTGCCAAGCACGGTTATGCCCATGCACGATTAGACAAGCAGTTGCAGAAGAAATCTATCGAGAAACGCTACTTTGCTTTGGTTAAGGGAGATGGACATTTGGAGCCAGAAGGGGAAATTATTGCTCCGATTGCGCGTGATGAAGATTCCATTATTACCAGACGAGTGGCTAAAGGCGGAAAGTATGCCCATACTTCATACAAGATTGTAGCTTCTTATGGAAATATTCACTTGGTCTATATTCACCTGCACACTGGTCGAACCCATCAAATCCGAGTCCATTTTTCTCATATCGGTTTTCCTTTGCTGGGAGATGATTTGTATGGTGGTAGTCTGGAAGATGGTATTCAACGTCAGGCTCTGCATTGCCATTACCTATCCTTTTATCATCCATTTTTAGAGCAAGACTTGCAGTTAGAAAGTCCCTTGCCGGATGATTTCAGTAACCTTATTACCCAGTTATCAACTAATACTCTATAAAAACTGTCTCAGAGTATAATTATTATCTTAAAGGAGAAAACTCATGGAAGTTTTTGAAAGTCTCAAAGCCAACCTTGTTGGTAAAAATGCTCGTATCGTTCTCCCTGAAGGGGAAGAGCCTCGTATTCTTCAAGCAACAAAACGCTTAGTAAAAGAAACAGAAGTGATTCCTGTTTTGCTTGGAAATCCTGAAAAAATTAAAATTTATCTTGAAATTGAAGGAATCATGGATGGTTATGAGGTCATCGACCCTCAACATTATCCTCAATTTGAAGAAATGGTTTCTGCCTTGGTGGAGCGTCGCAAGGGCAAAATGACTGAAGAAGATGTACGCAAGGTTTTGGTTGAAGATGTCAACTACTTTGGTGTGATGTTGGTTTACTTGGGCTTGGTTGATGGAATGGTGTCAGGAGCGATTCACTCAACAGCTTCAACAGTTCGCCCAGCTCTACAAATCATCAAAACTCGTCCAAATGTAACTCGTACTTCAGGAGCCTTCCTCATGGTTCGTGGTACGGAACGTTACCTATTTGGAGACTGTGCCATTAATATCAATCCAGATGCGGAAGCCTTGGCTGAAATTGCCATCAACTCAGCAATCACAGCTAAGATGTTTGGCATCGAACCTAAAATTGCCATGTTGAGCTATTCTACTAAAGGTTCAGGGTTTGGTGAAAGCGTTGATAAGGTCGTTGAAGCAACTAAAATTGCTCACGACTTGCGTCCTGACCTTGAAATCGATGGTGAGTTGCAATTTGATGCGGCCTTTGTTCCCGAAACTGCAGCTCTGAAAGCTCCGGGAAGTACAGTAGCTGGTCAAGCAAATGTCTTCATCTTCCCAGGTATCGAGGCAGGAAATATCGGTTACAAGATGGCTGAACGCCTGGGTGGCTTTGCGGCTGTAGGACCTGTTTTGCAAGGTTTAAACAAGCCAGTTAATGATCTTTCTCGTGGATGTAATGCAGATGATGTTTACAAGTTGACCCTCATCACAGCAGCTCAAGCAGTTCATCAATAGTGAAAACTATAAAGTGATATACTATGCTATACTGTAGTTATGAAACTATGTACGAAAAGCACTGCCATTAATTCCTGAGAACTAAATTACTGATTGGTGTCAAAAAGGAAAACTTCCAAGCGATGATATCCTGTCTATACACGACCTATAGAAATCTGTAATATACATGTCCGTAAAACGATAAATTCCCTTTTTGATTTTAAATGAGTATGAAAAGAGAATTTTTTGGCTCTTTGTCAACTGTAGTGGGTTGAAGTCAGCTAAGCTTGAGAAAGGACAAATTTCGTCCTTTCTTTTTTGATGTTCAGAGCGATAAAAATCCGTTTTTTGAAGTTTTCAAAGTTTCGAAAACCAAAGGCATTGCGCTTGATAAGTTTGATGAGATTATTGGTCGCTTCCAGTTTGGCATTAGAATAGTGTAGTTGAAGGGCGTTGACAATCTTTTCTTTATCTTTGAGGAAGGTTTTAAAGACAGTCTGAAAAATAGGATGAACCTGCTTAAGATTGTCCTCAATAAGTCCGAAAAATTTCTCTGGTTCCTTATTCTGAAAGTGAAACAGCAAGAGTTGATAGAGCTGATAGTGATGTTTCAAGTCTTGTGAATAGCTCAAAAGCTTGTCTAAAATCTCTTTATTGGTTAAATGCATACGAAAAGTAGGACGATAAAATCGCTTATCACTCAGTTTACGGCTATCCTGTTGTATGAGCTTCCAGTAGCGCTTGATAGCCTTGTATTCATGGGATTTTCGATGAAACTGATTCATGATTTGGACACGCACACGACTCATAGCACGGCTAAGATGTTGTACAATGTGAAAGCGATCAAGAACGATTTTAGCATTCGGGAGTGAAACAGTCTGGGAGACTGTTTCAGCCTGAGCCTAGAAATTTGAAAGCGAAGCTGTTTAGCCAAGTCATAGTAAGGGCTAAACATATCCATAGTAATGATTTTGACGCGACATCGGACGGCTCTATCATATTTAAGAAAGTGATCTCGGATGGTAGCTTGTGTTCTACCTTCAAGAACAGTGATGATATCGAGCTTTTCAAAATCTTGCGCAATGAAGCTCATCTTTCCCTTTGTAAAAGCATACTCATCCCAAGACATAATCTCAGGAAGACAAGAAAAATCATGTTTAAAGTGAAAATCATTGAGCTTACGAATAACAGTTGAAGTTGAGATGGAAAGCTGATGGGCAATATCAGTCATAGAAATCTTTTCAATTAACTTTTGAGCAATCTTTTGGTTGATGATACGAGGGATTTGGTGATTCTTCTTGACGATAGAAGTTTCAGCGACCATCATTTTTGAACAGTGATAGCACTTGAATCGACGCTTTCTAAGGAGAATTCTAGTAGGCATACCAGTCGTTTCAAGATAAGGAATTTTAGAAGGTTTTTGAAAGTCATATTTCTTCAATTGATTTCCGCACTCAGGGCAAGATGGGGCGTCGTAGTCCAGTTTGGCGATGATTTCCTTGTGTGTATCCTTATTGATGATGTCTAAAATCTGGATATTAGGGTCTTTAATGTCTAGTAATTTTGTGATAAAATGTAATTGTTCCATATGAATCTTTCTAATGAGTTGTTTGGTCGCTTTTCATTATAGATCTTATGGGACTTTTTTTCTACAATAAAATAGGCTCCATAATATCTATAGTGGATTTACCCACTACAAATATTATAGAGTCATTTTTGCACCTTTCTTAGCCTTTGTTATCGACAAGCATTGTTCTAGCTCCTTGTTTTTAGAAAGGTAATTTCCCAGCGAAAGCACCCAGTTTTTTCTTGGTAGTTTCATCGATTTGTTCAAGAGCAGAGTTGATGGCTTGAACGGTCATATCAGAAAGAGTCTCAAGGTCCTCTGGGTCAACGACAGCTGGATTGAAATCAATGCTGACAACTTTCTTATCGCCAGTTAAGGTCGCTTGGACAAGATCTTGAGCAGATTTGCCAACAAATTGCATAGCAGCAAGTTCAGCTTGGCTTTGTTCCATTTGTTTTTGAAGTTTTTGTGCTTGACGCATCATGTTTTGCATGTTCATCATAAGATTTCTAAAGTTCCTTTCATCTCAAGGGGATAATCCTTGTTGTTAACAAGTGCCTGATTTTCTCTCCTAATTGTTATTAGTAGCATAGCCATCAAGCCCAAGTATTGATTTTATTATACCATTTTTTTAAGACATAGTCTTTTATTGGTGAGAGTTATTTATGTCAAGGAGTGATTAGAAATAAATTAAAATAATGATTTTTGCTAAGAGGGCTCTATTCTAGTTTCATGGAAATGATTTTACTAAAGGTTCGTATGCTTTGTTTGCAAACATGTTACATCTATCTATTTTTGGATAAATAGTTGTCTATTATTATTTTTATGCTAATAGTAAAATCTAAATGGTAGCCTACGATTTTTTAGAAAGAAAATGGTACAATATTTCTAAGAGAAAATACAATGGGAGGTAAAATGAGGTTATTACCTATAAGAAAAATATCACGTCAGTCTAAAAGGTTAGCACTTTTTTTGACGTTTTGTGCTGGATATGTGGATGCTTACACTTTTATTGTTCGCGGGAATACCCTTGTAGCTGGACAAACTGGAAATGTTGTCTTTCTTTCAGTAGAATTAATTAAAAATAATGTTTCGGATGTTAGGGACAAGGTTCTCACCTTGCTAGCGTTTATGATGGGAGTCTTTTTATTAACGATTTATAAGGAAAAATTGAGAATTGTGAAAAAACCTATTCTGTCCTTGATTCCCTTGGCAATCTTATCAATCATTATTGCTTTTGTGCCGCAAACTGTGGATAATATCTATCTAGTGCCGCCCTTGGCCTTCTGTATGGGACTGGTGACAACTGCTTTTGGAGAAGTGTCGGGTATTGCCTATAATAACGCTTTTATGACAGGGAATATCAAACGGACCATGCTGGCTTTTGGAGATTATTTCCGAACCAAGCACACTCCTTTTTTGCGTGAAGGATTCATATTTGTTAGCCTGCTTAGTAGTTTTGTCCTTGGCGTTGTCTTTTCAGCCTATTTGACGATTTTCTATCATGAAAAGACCATTCTTGGTGTTCCTATTATGATGAGCGTTTTTTACCTCAGCATGCTTTTTGCCTCTTGGCAGAAAAAAGTAAAAGAAAAAGCTTCATTTTAGGTGTTATTACTTGTAAGAAAATAGGAGATATGCTATACTTGAGGAGTTGACTATGCACGATCCTGTGCAACCGCACGAACATCGTTGCTTGATTATTCAAGTTTAAGTGGTTCGTCCCACCCACGATGCTAGGCGAGTCTTCACAAAAAATCGGGGAAACCCATAAAAATCATAGGAGGTGCATAATGAGCACATACGCAATTATCAAAACTGGCGGAAAACAAGTTAAAGTTGAAGTTGGTCAAGCAGTTTACGTTGAAAAATTGAACGTTGAAGCTGGTCAAGAAGTTACTTTTAACGAAGTTGTTCTTGTTGGTGGTGAAAACACTGTTGTCGGAACTCCACTTGTTGCTGGAGCTACTGTAGTTGGAACTGTTGAAAAACAAGGAAAACAAAAGAAAGTGGTTACTTACAAGTACAAACCTAAAAAAGGTAGCCACCGTAAACAAGGTCACCGTCAACCATATACAAAAGTTGTCATCAACGCAATCAACGCTTAATTTTAAGGAGAACACATGATACAGGCAGTCTTTGAGAGAGCCGAAGATGGCGAGCTGAGGAGTGCGGAAATTACTGGACACGCCGAGAGTGGCGAATACGGCTTAGATGTCGTGTGTGCATCGGTTTCTACGCTTGCCATTAACTTTATCAATTCTATTGAGAAATTTGCAGGCTATGAACCAATCCTAGAATTAAACGAAGATGAAGGTGGCTATCTGATGGTTGAAATACCAAAAGATCTTCCTTCACACCAGAGAGAAATGACCCAGTTATTCTTTGAATCATTTTTCTTAGGTATGGCAAACTTATCGGAGAACTCTTCTGAGTTCGTCCAAACCAGAGTTATCACAGAAAACTAACACGGAGGAAAACATTATGTTAAAAATGACTCTTAACAACTTGCAACTTTTCGCCCACAAAAAAGGTGGAGGTTCTACATCAAACGGACGTGATTCACAAGCAAAACGTCTTGGAGCTAAAGCAGCTGACGGACAAACTGTAACAGGTGGATCAATCCTTTACCGTCAACGTGGTACACACATCTATCCAGGTGTAAACGTTGGTCGTGGTGGAGACGATACTTTGTTCGCTAAAGTTGAAGGCGTAGTACGCTTTGAACGTAAAGGACGCGATAAAAAACAAGTTTCTGTTTACCCAATCGCAAAATAAAAAGGTTCATTGAACCTTTTATCCCGAACCTTGAAATGTAAAGGTGAGGAAGCTAGAAACAGCTTAAAATAAGGCTTTCCGAGTTTTCGGAGAGCCTGTTTTTTTATTTTGATACCCATACTTTTTAATATGTATAGTGGATTGATACTCTTCGAAAATCAAATTCAAACCACGTCAATTTCACCTTGCCGTACTCAAGTACAGCCTGCGGCTAACTTCCTAGTTTGCACTTTAATTTTCATTGAGTATGAATCTGGAATAGAACACTGTTAAAAATTGATATGAGTTTCCTACTCGATTTCTTCAGATTTTATTTCAATTGACTATAAGAACTGCTATCTGGTTTCAAATATTGGCTTGTCGTCCCTTCACTTGTCTGAATGGCTTGAGCCGTTCCTTCTGATAAGGGAAAAGATATTCTTTAGCTGAAACGGTCTGAGAATCCAAGCTAACAGATGGAGAGAAAAATAGCCCAGTCTGAAGCACACTAGATGGGAGTTGTTGGAAAGCAGTCATCTAGTTTTTCTTTGCTGTTTTGGCTTTTTTCTTTGTCATTAGGGAAAGTGACTTGCTTCAAATCAGGGAGTTTAGGAAATTCTTCAAACATCTTGCCCAAGTTGTCTCATTTTGTAAATTTTACAGCCATAGGTGTACCTCGATTCTAAATTCTACCTTTTCGGCACCAATTAGTAATTTAAAGTTCTCAGGAGTTAGTTGCATTGATTTTTCATACATAAGCATAGTATGACACTTTATGGTTACCGAACAAGTCTAATCACTCCTTGCAAAATTTTGAAGATGTCCTACAAGTTTTTGAGAAGAATATTGCAAAGTTCATAGTTAAGCAACGATAGAATAAAGTGCTTTTTGAAAACAGGTACACTTCATGTGAAAAAAACAACATTTCAGATTTTCTGTTCCAGAAATAGCTATCGCTATGATATAATTATTTTATGATTATTACTATTCCTATAAAAAACCAAAAAGATATTGGCACACCATCTGATTCAGTCGTTGTTCTCGGCTATTTTGATGGCATACATAAGGGGCATCAAGAATTATTTCGTGTTGCCAACAAGGCTGCGAGAAAGGATTTATTACCTATCGTCGTTATGACCTTTAATGAATCTCCAAAGATCGCTTTAGAGCCTTATCATCCAGATTTGTTTTTGCATATTTTGAACCCTGCTGAACGTGAAAGAAAATTAAAGCGCGAAGGTGTAGAAGAATTATATCTCCTTGATTTTAGTAGTCAATTCGCTAGTCTCACTGCACAAGAATTCTTTGCAACTTATATCAAGGCTATGAATGCCAAAATTATTGTTGCAGGTTTTGATTATACATTTGGTTCTGACAAAAAAACAGCAGAAGATTTAAAGGATTACTTTGATGGAGAAGTTATCATTGTTCCACCTGTAGAAGATGAGAAAGGAAAGATTAGTTCAACTCGTATCCGTCAAGCTATTTTAGATGGAAATGTGAAAGAAGCAGGAAAACTTTTGGGGGCACCGCTTCCATCAAGAGGTATGGTGGTTCATGGTAATGCTCGTGGTCGTACAATTGGTTATCCGACAGCGAATTTAGTGCTTTTAGACCGTACTTATATGCCAGCAGATGGCGTTTATGTCGTTGATGTTGAGATTCAAAGACAGAAGTATCGTGCTATGGCTAGTGTCGGGAAAAATGTGACCTTTGATGGAGAAGAAGCACGTTTTGAAGTCAATATTTTTGATTTTAATCAAGATATTTATGGGGAAACCGTCATGGTTTATTGGCTTGATCGCATTCGTGATATGACCAAATTTGACTCAGTTGACCAATTAGTGGATCAGTTAAAGGCTGATGAAGAAGTAACTCGGAATTGGTCTTAAGAGCTTGAGTAAATAAAACAAAAAAGAGGTTGTCTGTAACCCAAAAGATAGATGATTTAGTCTAACTTTTGAGGTCACGATATTACCTCTTTTTATTCTTTTTCAAAGGTGAAGCCTTCTCCTAGGATTTCATGGGCTTCTGTAATAGTTATAAAGGCTTGAGGATCGATTCGATGAATCATTTCCTTCGTTTTCACAATTTCATTTCTTCCGACAATACAGTAGATGATTTTCAAATTTTCTTTACTATAGTAGCCTTGACCAGAAATAAAAGTAACACCTCTTCCGAGGTCATCATTAATCGCCTTAGCAAGTTGGTCAGGACGTTTTGTGATAATCATAAAGCCTTTGCCGGCATATCCTCCTTCACCAATCAAATCAATAACACGAGAAACAATAAAATCAAACAAAAGCGTGTAGGAAACCAATCTCAAATCCTTGAAGATTAGGAGAATCAACATGAGAATACAAAAATCTAAGATAAAGAGCAGTTTTCCTATGGATATATGAGTGTATTTGTTGAGAATACGAGCTAGAATATCAGTTCCGCCAGTTGTACCTCCAGCATTAAAAATAATTCCAAGGCCAATTCCCAATAGGATTCCCGCTATAAGGGCTGTGATTAGTAAATCACCTTGAAGATCAATATGAAGGGGAATATGCTCAAAAAAAGCTAACCAGCCGGACAAAGCTAAGGTTCCTAGTAAACTAGAATAGAGGGATTTGGCTCCAAAGATCTTCCAAGCTAGGATGAAAAGGGGAATATTAATCAGCAGGTTCATGAGGGAAACAGGGATTTTAAAAAGATAAAATGTGATGAGGGTAATACCTGTCGCCCCTCCTTCAAAGAGATGATGGGGAACTACAAAATAAGTCAGTCCAAAAGCATAAATAGCAGCACCTAGTAAAATGGTAAAAATGGGGTAAATTTTTTTAATCATAGGACACCTCTTTTCTTATAAGTTGATTATATCAAATTTTACGGAAAATTTGATTGACTCCATTAGGATTTTTAATCTTTTTTTTGATATAATTAGAAGTAAGGAAACCAATCTGAATCCTAAAATAGAAAGATTGATACTATGACAAAAATTAAGATTGTAACCGATTCATCTGTTACTATTGAACCTGAACTAGTAAAGCAATTAGATATTACAATTGTTCCATTATCTGTAATGATTGATAATGTTGTTTATTCTGATGCGGATTTGAAAGAAGAAGGTAAATTTCTTCAGTTGATGCAAGAAAGTAAGAATCTTCCGAAAACAAGTCAGCCACCTGTAGGTGTCTTTGCTGAGATTTTTGAAGACCTATGCAAAGATGGTGGCCAGATTCTTGCTATTCATATGTCCCATGCTCTTTCGGGTACGGTAGAAGCAGCACGCCAAGGTGCTAGCCTATCTACTGCAGATGTGACTGTTGTTGATAGTTCCTTCACTGACCAAGCCCTGAAATTCCAAGTTGTTGAGGCTGCGAAGTTAGCTCAAGAAGGTAAAGATATGGAGGCAATTTTATCTCATGTAGAAGAGGTTAAAAACCATACAGAGCTTTATATTGGTGTTTCAACTTTGGAAAATCTTGTCAAAGGTGGACGAATTAGCCGTGTAACTGGCTTGTTGAGCTCTCTTCTCAATATCCGTGTTGTCATGCAAATGAAAGACCATGAATTGCAGCCAATGGTTAAAGGTCGTGGAACTAAAACATTTAAAAAATGGTTAGATGAGTTGATAACATCGCTTTCTGAACGTGCTGTAGCAGAGATTGGAATTTCATATTCTGGTAGTGATGATTGGGCAAAAGAGATGAAAGAAAGCTTACAAGCTTATGTTGAAAAGCCAATTTCTGTTTTGGAAACGGGTTCCATTATTCAAACTCACACGGGTGAGAACGCTTGGGCTATTTTGATACGTTACCACTCCTAAAAAAATAAATAAAATGGGAAGAAATAGCGTTTTTAACTTGACCTAAAAGGGATTTTAGGATATGATTATATTTGTTAATTAGAAATTATTTGGAGGAATCATTAACATGGCAAACAAACAAGATTTGATCGCTAAAGTAGCAGAAGCTACAGAATTGACTAAGAAAGACTCAGCAGCAGCAGTTGAAGCTGTATTTGCAGCAGTAGCTGACTATCTTGCAGCTGGTGAAAAAGTTCAGTTGATCGGTTTTGGTAACTTTGAAGTTCGTGAGCGCGCAGAACGTAAAGGTCGCAACCCACAAACTGGTAAAGAAATGACAATTGCAGCTTCTAAAGTACCAGCATTCAAAGCTGGTAAAGCTCTTAAAGACGCTGTTAAATAATCAGTCTTTAAAAAGCCTATTGTATCAAGCTTTCTAGCTTGGTCAGTAGGCTTTTTAATTATGAAATCTAGTAATAAATAGAGTTAAAAAGTTGAATGTTCCGAAAATATTGTATATATAGTAGACTGAATCTAAAATAGTACGAAACAATTGCTAAAACATTTATAGAAATTAATTTTACTTTCCCAATCGATTTGTTCTCATCTTATTTCAATCTGCTATACGTACGTAAATAATGAAAAGAATTAAATAATAGGCTTGTGCGATAACTATTTGAAACAAGATTAGCTGGTTAGAAAATCCAACAAGATAGTGAAGAATCTAATATAAAATATACATAATTTAGTTTATTTTATGTTATAAAAGTTGTACTAAAAGACTTACGATTATCTTGAATGCCTTAGGGAAACATGCTATACTACTCTTATGATTATTTTACAATCTAATAAAATTGAACGTTCTTTTGCAGGAGAGGTTCTTTTCGATAATATCAACCTGCAGGTTGATGAACGAGATCGGATTGCCCTTGTTGGGAAAAATGGTGCAGGTAAGTCTACTCTTTTGAAGATTTTAGTTGGAGAAGAGGAGCCAACTAGCGGAGAAATCAATAAGAAAAAAGATATTTCTCTGTCTTACCTAGCCCAAGATAGCCGTTTTGAGTCTGAAAATACCATCTACGATGAAATGCTTCATGTCTTTAATAATTTGCGTCGGACGGAGAGACAACTGCGTCAGATGGAGCTGGAGATGGGTGAAAAGTCTGGTGAGGATTTGGATAAACTGATGTCAGATTATGACCGCTTATCTGAGAATTTTCGCCAAGCAGGTGGCTTTACCTATGAAGCTGATATTCGAGCGATTTTGAATGGATTCAAGTTTGACGAGTCTATGTGGCAGATGAAAATTGCTGAGCTTTCTGGTGGTCAAAATACTCGTTTGGCACTTGCCAAAATGCTCCTTGAAAAGCCCAATCTCTTGGTCTTGGACGAGCCAACTAACCACTTGGATATTGAAACCATTGCCTGGCTAGAGAATTACTTGGTAAACTATAGCGGTGCCCTCATTATCGTCAGCCACGACCGTTATTTCTTGGACAAGGTTGCGACAATTACGCTAGATTTGACCAAGCATTCCTTGGATCGCTATGTGGGGAATTACTCTCGTTTTGTCGAGTTGAAGGAGCAAAAGCTAGCTACTGAGGCAAAAAACTATGAAAAGCAACAGAAGGAAATCGCTGCTCTGGAAGACTTTGTCAATCGCAATCTAGTTCGTGCTTCAACGACCAAACGTGCTCAATCTCGCCGTAAACAACTAGAAAAAATGGAGCGTTTGGACAAGCCTGCAGCTGGCAAGAAAGCAGCCAACATGACCTTCCAGTCTGAAAAAACGTCGGGCAATGTTGTTTTGACTGTTGAAAATGCAGCTGTTGGCTATGACGGGGAAGTCTTGTCACAACCTATCAACCTAGATCTTCGTAAGATGAATGCTGTCGCTATCGTTGGTCCAAATGGTATCGGCAAGTCAACCTTTATCAAGTCTATTGTGGACCAGATTCCTTTTATCAAGGGAGAAAAGCGCTTTGGCGCTAATGTTGAGGTTGGTTACTATGACCAAACCCAAAGCAAGCTGACACCAAGTAATACGGTGCTGGATGAACTCTGGAATGATTTCAAACTGACACCAGAAGTTGAAATCCGCAACCGTCTTGGAGCCTTCCTTTTCTCAGGAGATGATGTTAAAAAATCAGTCGGCATGCTATCTGGTGGCGAAAAAGCTCGTTTGCTTTTAGCTAAATTGTCTATGGAAAACAATAACTTTTTGATTCTGGATGAGCCGACCAACCACTTGGATATTGATAGTAAGGAAGTGCTAGAAAATGCCTTGATTGACTTTGATGGTACCTTGCTTTTTGTCAGTCATGATCGTTACTTTATCAATCGTGTGGCAACTCATGTTTTGGAATTGTCTGAGAATGGTTCAACTCTCTACCTTGGAGATTACGACTACTATGTTGAGAAGAAAGCAACAGCAGAAATGAGTCAGACTGAGGAAGCTTCAACTAGCAATCAAGCAAAGGAAGCAAGTCCAGTCAATGACTATCAGGCCCAGAAAGAAAGTCAAAAAGAAGTTCGCAAACTCATGCGACAAATCGAAAGTCTAGAAGCTGAAATTGAAGAGCTAGAAAGTCAAAGCCAAGCCATTTCTGAACAAATGTTGGAAACAAACGATGCCGACAAACTCATGGAATTACAGGCTGAGCTGGACAAAATCAGCCATCGTCAGGAAGAAGCTATGCTTGAGTGGGAAGAATTATCAGATCAGGTGTAAAGATGGAACATCTTGGAAAAGTATTTCGTGAATTTCGAACAAGTGGAAATTATTCTTTAAAGGAAGCAGCAGGCGAATCCTGCTCTACCTCTCAGTTATCTCGCTTTGAGCTTGGGGAGTCTGACCTGGCAGTCTCCCGTTTCTTTGAGATTTTGGATAACATTCATGTAACAATCGAAAATTTCATGGATAAGGCAAGGAATTTTCATAATCATGAACATGTGTCTATGATGGCACAGATTATCCCACTTTACTATTCAAACGATATTGCAGGTTTTCAAAAGCTTCAAAGAGAACAACTTGAAAAGTCTAAGAGTTCGACGACTCCCCTTTATTTTGAGCTGAACTGGATTTTGCTACAAGGTCTGATTTGTCAAAGAGATGCGAGTTATGATATGAAGCAGGATGATTTGGATAAGGTAGCAGATTATCTCTTCAAAACAGAAGAATGGACCATGTATGAGTTGATTCTTTTCGGTAACCTCTATAGTTTCTACGATGTAGACTATGTCACTCGGATTGGTAGAGAAGTTATGGAGAGGGAGGAATTTTACCAAGAGATTAGTCGCCATAAGAGATTAGTTTTGATTTTGGCCCTCAATTGTTACCAGCATTGTTTAGAGCATTCTTCTTTTTATAATGCCAACTATTTTGAGGCTTATACAGAGAAGATTATTGACAAAGGTATTAAGCTTTATGAGCGTAATGTTTTCCATTATTTAAAAGGTTTTGCCTTATATCAAAAAGGACAGTGTAAAGAAGGCTGTAAGCAGATGCAAGAGGCCATACATATTTTTGATGTGTTAGGTCTTCCAGAGCAAGTAGCCTATTATCAGGAACACTACGAAAAATTTGTCAAAAGTTAATTTTCCCAAATAAGGGAAAAAATAAAAAGCTCCTTTCGGTTTTGATACAATAGTTTCAAAATTTGAGAGGAGCTTTAATATGAATCGCTATGCAGTGCAGTTGATTAGCCGTGGGGCTATCAATAAAATGGGAAATATGCTCTATGATTATGGAAATAGTGTCTGGTTGGCTTCTATGGGGACTATAGGACAGACAGTTTTAGGAATGTATCAGATTTCTGAGCTCGTCACATCTATTCTCGTCAATCCCTTTGGCGGAGTTATTTCAGACCGTTTTTCTCGTCGTAAGATTTTAATGACGGCAGATCTTGTTTGTGGGATTCTTTGTCTGGCTATTTCTTTCATAAGGAATGATAGCTGGATGATTGGCGCTTTGATTGTTGCTAACATTGTGCAGGCTATTGCTTTTGCCTTTTCTCGCACAGCCAATAAAGCTATCATAACTGAAGTGGTGGAGAAAGATGAGATTGTGATCTATAATTCTCGCCTAGAGCTGGTTTTGCAGGTTGTAGGTGTTAGCTCTCCTGTTCTTTCCTTCCTTGTTTTACAGTTTGCAAGTCTCCATATGACGCTACTGCTAGACTCGCTGACTTTTTTCATTGCTTTTGTTCTAGTGGCTTTCCTTCCAAAAGAGGAAGCAAAAGTTCAAGAGAAAAAGGCTTTTACTGGGAGAGATATTTTTGTAGATATCAAGGATGGGTTACACTATATCTGGCATCAGCAAGAAATTTTCTTCCTTTTGCTGGTAGCTTCCAGCGTTAATTTCTTTTTTGCAGCTTTTGAATTTCTACTTCCCTTTTCGAATCAGCTTTACGGGTCAGAAGGAGCCTATGCAGGTATTTTAACTATGGGGGCTATTGGTTCCATCATTGGGGCTCTTCTAGCTAGTAAAATTAAAGCTAATATTTATAATCTTTTGATTTTACTGGCTTTGACAGGTGTCGGAGTTTTTATGATGGGATTACCACTTCCAACTTTTCTTTCCTTTTCTGGAAATTTAGTTTGTGAATTATTTATGACGATTTTTAATATTCACTTTTTTACTCAAGTACAAACCAAGGTTGAGAGCGAATTTCTTGGGAGAGTACTGAGTACAATTTTTACCTTAGCTATTCTATTTATGCCTATTGCAAAAGGATTTATGACAGTCTTGCAAAGTGTACATCTCTCTTCTTTCCTGATAATTGGAAGTGGTGTTATCATCTTGTCTTGTATATCGTTTATTTATGTTCGAACTCATTTTGAAAAATTGATATAAGGTTGCTTGAGTTTCAAAAATAATTTCAAACTAAGTGTTTTTTCCGCCCTTCTCGTTTGTGAGGAGGGCTTGTTTTATGGTAAAATGGTCTTATGAATAAAAGAATGAATGAGTTAGTCGCTTTGCTCAATCGCTATGCGACTGAGTACTATACCAGCGATAATCCCTCGGTTTCAGACAGTGAGTATGACCGCCTTTACCGTGAGTTGGTCGAGTTAGAAACTGCTTATCCAGAGCAAGTGCTAGCAGACAGTCCGACTCATCGTGTTGGTGGCAAGGTTTTAGATGGTTTTGAAAAATACAGTCATCAGTATCCTCTTTATAGTTTGCAGGATGCTTTTTCACGTGAGGAGCTAGATGCTTTTGATGCGCGTGTTCGTAAGGAAGTGGCTCATCCGACCTATATTTGTGAGCTGAAAATCGATGGCTTATCTATCTCGCTGACTTATGAAAAGGGGATTTTGGTTGCTGGGGTAACACGTGGAGATGGTTCAATTGGTGAAAATATCACAGAAAACCTCAAGCGTGTTAAGGACATCCCTTTGACTTTGCCAGAAGAACTAGATATCACAGTTCGTGGGGAATGTTACATGCCACGCGCTTCCTTTGACCAAGTTAACCAAGCGCGCCAAGAAAATGGAGAGCCTGAATTTGCTAATCCTCGTAATGCGGCAGCAGGAACTCTGCGTCAGTTGGATACAGCAGTAGTTGCCAAGCGTAATCTTGCAACGTTTCTCTATCAAGAAGCCAGCCCTTCAACTCGTGATAGCCAAGAAAAGGGTTTGAAGTACCTAGAACAACTAGGTTTTGTGGTCAATCCTAAGCGAATCTTGGCTGAAAACATAGATGAAATCTGGAATTTTATCCAAGAAGTAGGACAGGAACGGGAAAATCTGCCTTACGATATTGATGGAGTGGTAATCAAGGTCAACGACCTAGCAAGTCAAGAAGAACTTGGTTTTACCGTTAAGGCTCCAAAGTGGGCAGTAGCCTACAAGTTCCCTGCTGAAGAAAAAGAAGCTCAACTCTTATCAGTTGACTGGACAGTTGGCCGTACCGGTGTTGTAACTCCAACTGCTAATCTAACACCAGTACAACTTGCCGGTACGACTGTTAGCCGTGCGACCCTGCACAATGTAGATTATATTGCTGAAAAAGATATCCGAAAAGACGATACGGTCATTGTATATAAGGCTGGTGACATCATCCCTGCCGTTTTACGTGTGGTAGAGTCCAAACGGGTTTCTGAAGAAAAACTAGATATCCCTACAAACTGTCCAAGTTGTAACTCTGACTTGTTGCACTTTGAAGATGAAGTGGCCCTACGTTGTATCAATCCGCGTTGCCCTGCTCAAATCATGGAAGGCTTGATTCACTTTGCTTCTCGTGATGCTATGAATATTACAGGCCTTGGTCCATCTATTGTTGAGAAGCTTTTTGCTGCTAATTTAGTCAAGGATGTGGCGGATATTTATCGTTTGCAAGAAGAGGATTTCCTCCTTTTAGAGGGGGTTAAGGAAAAGTCCGCTGCTAAACTGTATCAGGCTATCCAAGCATCAAAGGAAAATTCTGCCGAGAAGCTCTTATTTGGTTTGGGAATTCGTCATGTCGGAAGCAAGGCTAGTCAGCTTTTACTTCAATATTTCCATTCAATTGAAAATCTGTATCAGGCAGATTCAGAGGAAGTGGCTAGTATTGAAAGTCTAGGTGGCGTGATTGCCAAAAGTCTTCAGACTTATTTTGCGACAGAAGGCTCTGAAATTCTGCTCAGAGAATTGAAAGAAACTGGGGTCAATCTGGACTATAAAGGACAGACGGTAGTAGCGGATGCGGCCTTGTCAGGTTTGACCGTGGTATTGACAGGAAAATTGGAACGACTCAAGCGCTCAGAAGCTAAAAGTAAACTCGAAAGTCTGGGTGCCAAAGTGACAGGTAGTGTTTCTAAAAAGACCGACCTCGTCGTGGTAGGTGCAGACGCTGGAAGTAAACTGCAAAAAGCACAAGAACTTGGTATCCAGGTCAGAGATGAGGCATGGCTAGAAAGTTTGTAATGGATCGTTTAAAAACAGAGTTTAGAGAATATGACTATGTCTGTTAATTGAGACGAGATTGACAAAAATTTATTAGTGAAATAGAAACAAAGTAAAAAGGAAAAATAAAAAATGTATAACTACCCTATGCGCATTCATTACCATCGTAAGAATGGAGAATATGACACTTGCTCCTTTGTAAAAAGTCAGGATCAACGAATTGATTTGCTAACCTACAAAGAAGATTATTTTGGAGCTTTATTTAGCTTTGAACACCCAAGTTCACATGTTATAGAAAGCTTGAATTTTGTGGTTCATACAGGTCAAACTAGTAAAGAATATTCTATCCGTTTTAATCACTATCCCCTATTAACAGAGGTCTGGATTTTGGAAGGCGATGATAGGATTTATTACTCTGAAAATCCTGCTATTGCCAGTCCTTTCTATAAAAATCAAAATCCTTTTGCCTTTGATAAGGCCATTAACAGTGCTAGTTTTGATCATCATTGGGGTTACCAAGGAGAATTGGGTTGCCGTGTAGAGGACAATCAGGCTCATTTTTCCCTCTGGTCACCTACAGCGACAAAAGTGCAAGTTGTCGTTTATGAATCAGCTGCTAATGATGCACCCGTTTGGAAGACTTTTGAGATGAAAAGAGGCAATAGCTACTCTTATAATCATAAGGACAATACAATCGGTGTCTGGAGTTTGGATGTTGAAGAAGATTTGGTAGGTAAGACTTATCAGTATCAAGTCCAATTCCCTCATCACCAAACACTGACACGTGATCCTTATACAATCGCGACCAGCCCTGATGGCAAACGTTCAGCTATTCTGAGCCATGTAGAAAAGCAAGTTGAAAACTTCGAGGTTAAGCACGGTTCGGAGGCTACTTGGCGCTTGGAAAATCCATGTAAGGCAGTTATCTGTGAAATGCACATTCGTGATTTGACTAAATCACCTACATCGGGTGTAGATGAACATCTTCGAGGAACTTTCTTGGGTGCTGCTCAGGCTGGAACAGTTAACCAATACGGCCAGTCAACTGCTTTTGATTACATCAAGAAGCTGGGCTACAATTATGTTCAATTGCAACCAATTGCAGACCGTCATAAAGAATACGATGAGGATGGAAATGTAACCTACAACTGGGGTTATGATCCACAAAACTATAACGCGCCAGAAACTAGTTTTTCAACTAATCCAGATGATCCAGCTCAGGTCATTCGTGATTTGAAGGTGATGGTTCAAGCTTATCACGATGCGGGTATTGGAGTCATTATGGATGTAGTCTATAACCATACCTTCTCAGTTGTTGATGCACCATTCCAAACAACAGTCCCTGATTACTATTATCGTATGAATCCAGATGGTACCTTCCAGAATGGAACGGGTGTTGGAAATGAAACAGCCAGTGAACACGAAATGTTTCGCAAGTATATGATTGATTCTCTTCTATACTGGGTGCAGGAATATAATATTGACGGCTTCCGTTTTGACTTGATGGGGATTCATGATGTCAAGACCATGCAGATGATTCGTCAAAGCTTGGATGAAATCGACTCCAACATTATCCTCTATGGAGAAGGATGGGATATGGGAACAGGTCTTGCCCCTTATGATAAGGCCAAGAAGGACAATGCCTACCAGATGCCAAATATTGGTTTCTTTAATGACAATCAGCGCGATGCTGTCAAAGGGGGAGAAGTTTATGGTGCTATCAAGTCAGGTTTTGTCAGTGGTGCTGCGACAGAGCCAATTCTAGCTAAAGCAATCCTAGGAAGTCGTGAATTAGGAAGCTATACACATCCAAATCAGGTGCTTAACTATGTAGAAGCCCATGACAATTACAATCTTCACGATTTATTGGCAACCCTTCATCCAGACCAAAGTTCAGAGCAAATCATGCGCAAGGTCGAAACTGCCACAGCCATGAATCTGCTCATGCAGGGGATGGCCTTTATGGAAATCGGTCAAGAATTTGGTCGTACCAAACTGGTTGCGACTGGTGAAAATGGTGAGTTGACCCATGATGATAGAGAGCGTGCGATGAATAGCTATAATGCTCCTGACAGTGTGAACCAAGTGAACTGGAACTTGATTAATGAGCGTCAAGACAGTATTGAGTTTATCCGTCAAGTCATCCGATTGAAGACAAAAACTGGTGCCTTTTCTTACTCTAGCTATGATGAAATTTACCATCATGTCTTTGTGCATTCTGCGATTGAACATAGCGGCTGCCTTATCTATGAAGTTCACGGCAAAGAACACCTCTTGGTAGTTGTGAATGCTAAATCAGAACCCTATCAATTTGAAAATGCAGGAAATTTAGCTATGTTGGTAACCAACAGTCGCTCAAAAGAAGATAATGTTTTAAATGATATTAGTCTAGCTGTCTTGAGTGTTTTATAAATACCATCTATCTCGCTATTTTTACACAGACAAATTCCCAGTTATGAGTATTGATAAAAAATCCATTCATTGAAATTGAAAGAATAGAAAGAACCTGGCTAAAAGAACCTGGCTAACAGCTCACTTGTATAGAAAATTTGATAAATATTTTCACGAAACAAGACCTCCTATCAAAGTTTTTGAACATTTGATAGGAGGTCTTTTTATTATGAAGACTTTTACCTAGACTTTGTTTCAACAATCTATGACAGTTATAGTAGGCTGAAATTGGAATAGCACACCCTTGTTTCTAAAACATTGTGAGAAATTGGTTTGGCTGTCCCCAACCAAATTGTTCAGTTTTTTTATTTTACTATAAATGATACTCATTCACGCTCTTCGAAAATTTCTTCAAACCACATTAGCCTCGCCTTGACGTAGTGGATTTTTTTATTTTTATTGAGTATACTTTGAAAAATCAAGCTTGTGAAAATAATCTCAAAAATTTTGCAAAAAGGGTTGTTATTTTCTGAAAATTTGGTAAAATATATCTTAATCATTTTCAGGAGGACAAGAATTTGACAAGATATCAGAATTTAGTAAATGGAAAATGGAAATCATCCGAACAAGAAATTACGATTTATTCACCAATCAATCAAGAAGAATTGGGTACAGTTCCAGCCATGACTCAGACTGAAGCTGATGAGGCTATGCAAGCTGCGCGTGCAGCCCTGCCAGCATGGCGAGCTTTATCAGCAATTGAACGTGCGGCTTATTTGCATAAAACAGCAGCTATTTTAGAACGCGATAAGGAAAAAATTGGTACTATCCTTGCCAAAGAAGTAGCAAAAGGGATTAAAGCAGCAATTGGAGAAGTAGTGCGTACAGCAGACTTGATTCGTTATGCTGCTGAGGAAGGTCTCCGTATCACTGGACAAGCAATGGAAGGTGGTGGTTTTGAGGCAGCAAGTAAAAACAAACTGGCTGTTGTCCGTCGTGAACCAGTTGGTATCGTGCTAGCGATTGCTCCTTTTAATTATCCAGTTAATTTATCTGCTTCTAAAATTGCACCTGCCTTGATTGCAGGGAATGTTGTCATGTTTAAGCCACCAACACAAGGTTCCATTTCTGGACTCTTGTTGGCTAAAGCATTTGAAGAAGCAGGGATTCCGGCAGGTGTTTTCAACACCATTACAGGTCGTGGTTCAGAAATTGGGGATTATATCATTGAGCACAAAGAAGTCAACTTCATCAACTTTACAGGTTCAACTCCTATTGGAGAACGTATTGGTCGTTTAGCTGGTATGCGTCCTATCATGTTGGAACTTGGTGGGAAAGATGCAGCTCTTGTACTAGAAGATGCAGATTTGGAACATGCTGCCAAGCAAATTGTTGCGGGAGCCTTTAGCTACTCAGGACAACGTTGCACGGCCATTAAACGTGTCATTGTTCTCGAAAGTGTAGCAGATAAATTAGCTACTTTGCTTCAGGAAGAAGTTTCTAAATTAACAGTTGGTGATCCATTTGACAATGCTGATATTACACCTGTTATTGACAATGCTTCAGCCGACTTCATTTGGGGCTTGATTGAGGATGCACAAGAAAAAGAGGCTCAGGCTCTTACACCAATCAAACGTGAGGGCAATCTCCTCTGGCCAGTGCTTTTTGACCAAGTTACAAAAGATATGAAAGTGGCATGGGAAGAGCCATTTGGTCCTGTTTTACCAATCATTCGTGTGGCTAGTGTAGAGGAAGCTATTGCCTTTGCCAACGAATCTGAATTCGGCCTTCAATCATCAGTCTTTACAAATGATTTCAAAAAAGCCTTTGAAATTGCTGAAAAACTTGAAGTAGGTACAGTCCACATTAATAATAAAACCCAGCGTGGTCCAGATAATTTCCCATTCCTTGGTGTCAAAGGTTCTGGAGCTGGAGTGCAAGGAATTAAATATAGCATTGAAGCGATGACAAATGTCAAATCCATTGTTTTTGATGTGAAATAACGTGTAAAATCAGGAAATTGTTTTCCTGGTTTTATTTTTTTGCTATAAAATAATAATAATTATAGAAAAAATACGAACTTTTTGGTATTATAGTATATTGAAACTAGAATAGTACAGCTCTACTTCTAAAACATTGCTAGAAATCGATTTGACTGTCCTGATCGATTTGTCCTGTTATTATTTCATTTTACTATATATAGTACATTGAAGTTAAAATAGTACACTTTGATTTCTAAGACATTGTTAGAAATTAGATTAAATTCCTTAATCGATTTGCGCATGTTTTATTTCATTTCACTATAGTAGAAAAAGAAAGGTGTTTTCGCAATTTTTTGAAAAAATATTGATTTACAATTGAACGAGTAAGTGAACTTGTTGTAGATTTTCAAAATAATTAAAGAAGTATAGTAATTTACTTGAATCTTCTCTAAAAAGGTAGTATAATAAAAACATAGAAAACGCTTACAGGAGAAAGGGAGTATATGGATAATAGAGAAGCATTAAAAACCTTTATGACGGGTGAAAATTTTTATCTCCAACATTATCTAGGAGCACATAGGGAAGAACTAAATGGAGAGTATGGCTATACCTTCCGTGTTTGGGCACCTAATGCTCAGGCTGTTCACTTGGTTGGTGATTTTACCAATTGGATTGAAAATCAGATTCCAATGGTAAGAAATGACTTTGGGGTCTGGGAAGTCTTTACCAATATGGCTCAAGAAGGGCATATTTACAAATATCATGTCACACGTCAAAATGGTCATCAACTGATGAAGATTGACCCTTTTGCTGTCAGGTATGAGGCTCGTCCAGGAACAGGGGCAATCGTAACAGAGCTTCCTGATAAGAAATGGAGGGATGGACTTTGGCTGGCACGAAGAAAACGTTGGGGCTTTGCTGAACGTCCTGTCAATATTTACGAGGTTCATGCTGGCTCTTGGAAGAGAAATCCTGATGGCAGTCCTTATAGTTTTGCCCAATTGAAAGATGAACTCATTCCTTACCTAGTTGAGATGAACTATACTCATATTGAGTTTATGCCCTTGATGTCCCACCCACTAGGTTTGAGTTGGGGGTACCAGCTTATGGGTTACTTCGCTTTAGAGCATGCCTATGGTAGACCAGAGGAGTTTCAAGATTTTGTCGAGGAGTGTCATACCCATAATATTGGGGTTATTGTGGACTGGGTACCAGGTCACTTTACCATCAATGATGATGCCTTAGCCTATTATGATGGGACACCGACTTTTGAATACCAAGACCATAATAAGGCTCATAACCATGGTTGGGGTGCCCTTAATTTTGACCTTGGAAAAAATGAAGTCCAGTCCTTCTTAATTTCTTGCATTAAGCATTGGATTGATATCTATCATTTGGATGGTATTCGTGTGGATGCTGTTAGCAACATGCTCTATTTGGACTATGATGATGCTCCATGGACACCTAATAAAGATGGCGGAAATCTCAACTATGAAGGTTATTATTTCCTTCAACGCTTGAATGAAGTTATTAAGTTAGAATATCCAGATGTGATGATGATTGCAGAAGAAAGTTCGTCTGCAACCAAGATTACGGGAATGAAAGAGATTGGTGGTCTAGGATTTGACTACAAATGGAACATGGGCTGGATGAATGATATCCTCCGTTTCTACGAAGAAGATCCGATTTATCGTAAATATGACTTTAACCTGGTGACTTTCAGCTTTATGTATGTTTTCAAGGAGAATTATCTCTTGCCATTCTCGCACGATGAAGTGGTTCATGGCAAGAAGAGTATGATGCATAAGATGTGGGGAGATCGTTACAATCAATTCGCAGGCTTGCGCAATCTCTATACGTACCAAATTTGTCACCCTGGTAAGAAATTGCTCTTCATGGGTAGCGAATACGGTCAATTCCTAGAATGGAAATCTGAAGAACAGTTGGAATGGTCTAACCTAGAAGACCCAATGAATGCTAAGATGAAGTATTTCACTTCTCAGCTAAACCAGTTTTACAAAGATCATCGCTGTCTGTGGGAAATCGATACCAGCTATGATGGTATTGAAATCATTGATGCGGATAATCGAGACCAGAGTGTTCTTTCCTTTATTCGTAAGGGTAAAAAGGGAGAAATGTTAGTCTGTATCTTTAACATGGTACCTGTTGAGCGGAAAGATTTTACAATCGGACTACCCGTTGCAGGAATTTACGAAGAAGTATGGAATACTGAGTTGGAAGAGTGGGGAGGCGTTTGGAAAGAACATAATCAAACTGTTCAAACGCAAGAAGGACTATGGAAAGATTATGAGCAGACCTTAACCTTTACCCTACCGGCTATGGGAGCAAGTGTATGGAAAATCAAACGTCGCTTGAAATCTACTAAAACCGTCACAAATAAAAACCAAAAAGGAGTAGAAAATGAAAAATGAAATGTTAGCTTTGATTCTTGCTGGTGGGCAAGGAACTCGTCTCGGTAAACTCACTCAAAGCATCGCAAAACCAGCTGTGCAATTTGGTGGGCGCTACCGTATCATTGACTTTGCCCTATCAAACTGTGCCAACTCAGGGATTCATAATGTTGGGGTCGTTACACAGTATCAACCACTTGCTCTCAACAACCATATTGGGAATGGTTCAAGCTGGGGACTAGACGGTATTAATTCAGGTGTCTCTATTCTTCAACCTTATTCTGCAAGTGAAGGAAATCGTTGGTTTGAGGGGACTAGTCACGCTATTTACCAAAATATCGACTATATCGACAGTGTCAATCCTGAGTATGTCTTGATTTTGTCTGGGGACCACATCTACAAAATGGACTATGATGATATGCTCCAGTCTCATAAGGATAATAATGCCAGCTTGACAGTAGCAGTTTTAGACGTCCCTCTTAAAGAAGCAAGCCGTTTTGGTATCATGAACACAGATGCTAACAATCGTATTGTTGAATTTGAAGAAAAACCAGCTCAACCTAAATCTACAAAAGCTTCTATGGGAATCTACATTTTTGATTGGCAACGCCTTCGTAATATGTTAGTCGCTGCTGAAAAGAGCAAGGTTGGCATGTCAGACTTTGGTAAAAATGTCATTCCAAATTACCTTGAGTCAGGTGAAAGTGTTTATGCTTACGAATTTAGTGGTTATTGGAAAGATGTTGGTACTATTGAGTCACTTTGGGAAGCGAACATGGAGTATATTTCTCCAGAAAATGCCTTGGATAGTCGTAACCGTCAATGGAAGATTTACTCAAGAAACTTGATTTCACCACCAAACTTCCTCGGGGCAAATGCTCATGTGGAAGACTCATTAGTTGTAGACGGATGTTTCGTTGATGGAACTGTTAAACATTCTATCCTTTCAACAGGCGCGCAAGTTCGCGAAGGAGCGGAAGTCCTTGATTCAGTTATCATGAGTGGAGCTATCATTGGTCAAGGAGCTAAGATTAAACGTGCCATTATTGGTGAAGGTGCGATTATTTCTGACGGTGTCGAAATTGATGGAACAGATGAAGTACAAGTTGTAGGATATAATGAAGTAGTGGGGGTAGCAACAGATGAAGATTGATAAATATTCTGCCATTTTAGGAAATACAGTTGGTTTTCACAATATGTCGACATTGACGGACCACCGTCCAGTAGCAAGTTTGCCATTTGGTGGGAAATATCGTTTGATTGACTTCCCACTTTCAAGCCTTGCTAATGCAGGTGTTCGTAGTGTCTTTGGTATTTTCCAGCAGGATAATATCAGCTCAGTATTTGACCATATTCGTTCAGGACGCGAGTGGGGCTTATCAACCCTTCTTAGCCATTACTATCTAGGAATTTACAATACCCGTGTAGAAAGTAGTACAGTTGGAAAAGAATACTACCAACAGCTTCTTACTTATTTGAAACGTTCTGGCTCAAACCAAACGGTTGCCCTCAACTGCGATGTTCTTATTAACATTGATTTGAACCAAGTTTTCCACCTACATAGTACAACAAAAGAGCCTATCACTGTAGTTTATAAAAAACTAGCTAAGAAAGATATTTCAGAAGTAAATGCAATCTTGGATGTAGATGAAACAGACCATGTTCTTTCTCATAAATTCTTTGATAGCAAGTCAACAGCTGAAACGTTCAATATGTCTACAGATATCTTTGTCGTTGATACACCTTGGTTGATTGAACACTTGGAAGAAGAAGCTAAAAAAGAACATCCAGAGAAATTGCGCTATGTTTTACGGGATTTGGCTGTAAAAGAGGGAGCTTTTGCCTACGAGTACACGGGCTATCTAGCCAATATTCACTCTGTTAAATCTTATTATCAAGCGAATATCGATATGCTTGAATCACAAAAATTCTATTCTCTTTTCTCACCAAACCAAAAGATTTATACAAAGGTCAAAAACGAAGAGCCAACTTACTATGCTAATACATCTAAGGTAAGCACTTCTCAGTTTGCCTCTGGTAGTATTATTGAAGGTCAAGTAGCTAATTCTGTTCTATCACGTAATATTCATGTCCATAAGGATAGCTTGGTTAAAGATAGCCTGCTCTTCCCTCGTGTTGTTATTGGAGAAGGGGCTCAGGTCGAATATGCTATCTTGGACAAAGGGGTTGAAGTTGAGCCTGGTGTTGTGATTCGAGGAACTGCAGAACATCCAGTTGTGGTTAAGAAAGGTGCTAAAGTAACAGAGGATATTCATTCATGAAAATTTTATTTGTAGCAGCAGAGGGTGCACCCTTTTCAAAAACAGGTGGTTTGGGAGACGTCATTGGCGCTCTTCCAAAATCACTGGTAAAAGCTGGGCACGAAGTTGCAGTGATTTTACCCTACTATGATATGGTAGAGGCTAAATTTGGAAATCAGATTGAAGATGTGCTTCATTTTGAGGTGAGCGTTGGTTGGCGCAGACAGTATTGTGGAATTAAGAAAACAGTATTAAATGGTGTAACCTTCTACTTTATTGACAATCAATATTATTTCTTCCGTGGTCATGTTTACGGTGATTTTGATGACGGAGAACGCTTTGCCTTTTTCCAACTGGCTGCCATTGAGGCTATGGAAAGGATTGACTTTATTCCTGATCTTCTCCATGTTCATGACTACCATACAGCTATGATTCCTTTCTTGTTGAAGGAAAAATACTGTTGGATTCAAGCCTATGAGGACATTGAAACAGTTTTAACCATTCATAATTTAGAATTCCAAGGACAATTTTCAGAAGGAATGTTGGGTGATTTGTTTGGAGTTGGCCTTGAACGTTACGCTGATGGCACCCTTCGATGGAACAACTGTCTGAACTGGATGAAGGCAGGTATTCTCTATGCGAACCGTGTTTCAACCGTTTCACCTAGCTATGCTCATGAAATTATGACTAGTCAGTTTGGATGTAATTTGGATCAGATTCTTAAAATGGAGTCTGGTAAAGTATCTGGTATCGTGAATGGGATTGATGCTGATCTTTATAATCCTCAGACGGATGCTCTTTTAGACTATCATTTCAATCAGGAAGATTTGTCTGGGAAAGCCAAAAATAAGGCAAAATTGCAAGAAAGAGTTGGCTTGCCTGTTAGAGCAGACGTTCCACTGGTGGGAATTGTTTCTCGTTTGACACGTCAAAAAGGTTTTGATGTGGTGGTCGAAAGTCTTCACCATATCTTGCAAGAAGATGTTCAGATTGTTCTTTTGGGAACTGGCGATCCAGCCTTTGAAGGAGCTTTCTCATGGTTTGCTCAGATTTACCCAGACAAGCTATCAACAAATATCACTTTTGATGTCAAACTTGCTCAGGAAATCTACGCTGCTTGTGACCTCTTCCTCATGCCAAGTCGTTTTGAACCGTGTGGCTTGTCTCAAATGATGGCTATGCGTTATGGAACCTTGCCATTGGTCCATGAAGTTGGAGGCTTGCGAGATACAGTTCGCGCTTTCAATCCAATCGAAGGAAGCGGTACTGGCTTTAGCTTTGACAATCTATCTCCTTATTGGTTAAATTGGACTTTCCAAACAGCATTGGACTTGTATAGAAACCATCCAGACATTTGGAGAAACCTACAAAAACAAGCTATGGAGAGTGACTTCTCATGGGATACAGCTTGCAAGTCATACCTTGACTTGTACCATAGTTTAGTTAATTAATAGATAAAATCGTATGATGACTTCATACGATTTTTAGGCTGTTTAGAGAGGAGAACTGATGTCTCAAGTAAAAGGCTTGTGTGTTTTGGATGTAGATGGAACCTTAATCCTAGAAGAAGTGATTGATCTTTTAGGGAGAGAGGCAGGTCATGAGGCGGAAATTTCGCAGATTACAAGTCGAGCAATGCGAGGAGAGTTGGTCTTTGAAAGCAGTTTAAGAAAAAGAGTGTCCTTGTTGGAAGGTCTTCCTATTTTGGTCTTTGATAACGTCTTCAACTCAATTCATCTATCGCTAAATGTCCCAGAGTTCATCTCTATTCTCCAAAAGAATGGCATCCTAGTTGGTCTGGTGTCTGGTGGATTTACACCAATAGTTGGAGAGATTAGCAAAATCCCTTGGTATTGCCTATTTCACTGCCAACTAGCTTGAAGTTAAAGAAGGTCTTTTAACAGGAAAATTAGTTGGACAAATTATAAGTCCCCAGGTCAAAAAAGAGACTCTGGAAAAATGGAGAAAGAAACTAAAACTTTCTAAAGAAAGAACGGTGGCAATCGGTGATGGGGTTAATAATCTATTAATGTTGAAGTCGGCGGAGTTAGGAATCGCCTTTTGTGCCAAAGAAGTGCTCAAAAAAGAAATACCACATCATGTTGACAAGAGGGATTTTTTAGAAGTTCTTCCTTTGATTGACTGTTTAGAATGAGGGAAAATATGAAGATTGTAATTGCACCGGATTCGTTTAAGGAAAGCTTGACAGCTCAACAGGTAGCTGAAGCAATAAAAAGAGGCTTCCAACAATCGATAGCAGATGTAGAATGTCTCCTCTGCCCTGTTGGTGATGGGGGAGAAGGTACTGTAGATGCTATCCGACATTCTCTTGACCTAAAAGAAAAATGGATCCAAGTGACAGACCCTTTTGGACAAAAAGAAGCCATGCGCTATTTTCAAAAAGGGGAACTGGCACTATTTGAAGTAGCTGACTTGGTTGGTCTTGGAAAAATTCCGCTAGAGAAACGAAATCCACTTCAAATCCAAACTTGTGGTATTGGAGAGTTGATTCTCCATCTCATTTCTAAAGGGATTAAAGATATTTATATCGGTGTTGGTGGCACGGCCAGTAATGATGGAGGACTGGGGATTGCTGCTGGTTTAGGTTATCAATTTTATGATAGGGATGGAAATGTCTTGCCTGCTTCCGATCAATCCTTATTAAACTTAGCTTCTGTTTCAACAGAAAATTGCTATAAAATTCCTGAAGGTGTTCAAATTCATATTCTAGCAGATGTCGTGAGTCCCTTATGTGGTCATCAAGGTGCGACTTACACTTTTGGCAATCAAAAAGGTCTACATCCGACTATGTTTGCAGTCGTAGATCAGGCGATCCAAGATTTTTATGAAAAATTCTCACCTGCAACATTAGAAATTAAAGGAGCAGGAGCAGGTGGAGGCCTTGCTGGTGGTTTGTGTGCCTTTGCTCAGACAAGTATCGTGTCTGGAATTGATACCTGCTTGGACTTAATCAACTTTAATAAGAAAGTTTCAGATGCTGACTTGGTTGTTGTTGGAGAAGGAAGGCTTGATAGTCAAAGCTTTGCTGGGAAAGCGCCTATAGGTGTTGCAAAAAGAACCCCTGTTGGAGTTCCTGTTATTGCTATTTGCGGTAGTCTTGCTGAAGATTTACCTCCCCTACCATTTGAAAATATCCAAGCTGTCTTTTCTATTTTGGAGAAAAGTGAACCTTTAGAAGATAGTTTGAAAAATGCCAGTCTCTATCTGGAGCGCACGGCTGCCAATATTGGGCACTTATTAAATATGTGCAAGATTTAGCTAAACCATTTCTTCCATAAGGATGTTTTGGCTGGTTCTTCCTTTTTAACTTCCCAAAGTTTTGGAAAAGCAAGTCGAAGGTCTTTTTCTTCTACTTGAACTGGTGCATTGCTATGAATAACCAGGCCAAAAGGAGAAGTAATATGCTCTTCAGATACTATGGTGGCTTGACTATCAGTTTCTTTTGCTTCTTTTAAGTAGAAAACTTGCTTATCAAATTCGATAGTTGGTGAAATCTTCACAAATAGTGGCTCTGCTTTTTCCTGAAGGTTTTCTAAAATAAATAAAAAGCCTTTTTCTAACTGAGGGCTATTTGCTGTGTCAATATCTACATATCCAAGAACTCTTTCCTCAAAAGTACCAAGATAGCGTCTTTGCTCATCCGGATTTATTTTTAACCCACCATGAGCTTTTTCAAGTAATTGTTTTGATAAATCTGTCATGAAAACAGTATATCATAAAAGTTAGAATAAAACAGACAAAAGAAAGCGATTACTTTATAAAGTTAAGGAAAAGTTGCACAAAGATAACGTTTTTTCTTGAAAAAGGAGGGGTTTTAAGGTATTATAGAGGTGTAAAAAATTTAACTCATAAGGAGAGTAAAAAATGTCAATTATTACTGATGTTTACGCTCGCGAAGTCCTAGACTCACGCGGTAACCCAACACTTGAAGTAGAAGTTTACACTGAATCAGGTGCTTTCGGACGTGGTATGGTTCCATCAGGAGCTTCTACTGGTGAACACGAAGCAGTTGAACTTCGCGACGGTGACAAATCTCGTTACGGTGGTCTTGGTACACAAAAAGCTGTTGACAACGTAAACAACATCATTGCTGAAGCTATCATTGGCTACGATGTACGTGATCAACAAGCTATTGACCGTGCTATGATCGCACTTGACGGTACTCCTAACAAAGGTAAATTGGGTGCGAATGCAATCCTCGGTGTGTCTATCGCTGTAGCTCGTGCTGCTGCTGACTACCTTGAAATCCCACTTTACAGCTATCTTGGTGGATTCAACACTAAAGTTCTTCCAACTCCAATGATGAACATCATCAACGGTGGTTCTCACTCTGACGCTCCAATCGCTTTCCAAGAGTTCATGATCTTGCCAGTTGGTGCGCCAACATTTAAAGAAGCCCTTCGTTACGGTGCTGAAATCTTCCACGCTCTTAAGAAAATCCTTAAATCACGTGGTTTGGAAACTGCCGTAGGTGACGAAGGTGGATTCGCTCCTCGTTTCGAAGGAACTGAAGATGGTGTTGAAACTATCCTTGCTGCGATTGAAGCTGCTGGATATGTACCAGGTAAAGACGTATTTATCGGATTTGACTGTGCTTCATCAGAATTCTACGATAAAGAACGTAAAGTTTACGACTACACTAAATTTGAAGGTGAAGGTGCTGCTGTTCGTACATCTGCAGAACAAATCGACTACCTTGAAGAATTGGTTAACAAATACCCAATCATCACTATTGAAGATGGTATGGATGAAAACGACTGGGATGGTTGGAAAGCTCTTACTGAACGTCTTGGTAAGAAAGTACAACTTGTTGGTGACGACTTCTTCGTAACAAACACTGACTACCTTGCACGTGGTATCCAAGAAGGTGCTGCTAACTCAATCCTTATCAAAGTTAACCAAATCGGTACTCTTACTGAAACTTTTGAAGCTATCGAAATGGCTAAAGAAGCTGGTTACACTGCTGTTGTATCACACCGTTCAGGTGAAACTGAAGATTCAACAATCGCTGATATCGCAGTTGCAACTAACGCAGGACAAATCAAGACTGGTTCACTTTCACGTACAGACCGTATCGCTAAATACAACCAATTGCTTCGTATCGAAGACCAACTTGGTGAAGTAGCTGAATATCGTGGATTGAAATCATTCTACAACCTTAAAAAATAATCTCTTTATGAGATGAGGGGCTATAAAGCCTTTGAAATAAGCACTTTGGGCGCTTTCCCTTAGTGCTTTTTATAATTTAATACCCTTTTTACTACCCCTACTAATTTTTGGTATAGTAAGAGGGTAGCCCAGAAATGGGTCACCCTTATTTTTTATAAATTGTTGATAGCTGTTTCATAATTTGAGACGGCTTTTTTTGCATTCTCTTGGTTAGTATGCCAGTAAGTATTTTCAGTGATCATTAAATTAGAGTGGCCTAATCTATACTGAACATCTTTCGGGCTAGCCTGAGCATAGAGCATCATAGTAGTATGTGTATGGCGGAAACCATGAAATGATACGTTAGTTACTCCAGCAGCATCAAAATGCTTATTTAGGCGTTTGCGTAAGTTACAAGCATAAGCATATTTCTCCGTAAATACAGAGAATACAACTGTTTCAGATCGGCCTAATTTCCAAGACTGAATTTGTTGACGGTTTTTGTATTGTTTCAGTAAAAGTAATGTGGCTTTGTCTATTGGTATATCACGATAACCAGCGCTTGATTTAGGTGAATTTATTTCCTGATAGCGGTTTAGTGTCTTATTGATGCTGATAACACCGCTTTCTAGGTCAATATCAGACCATTCAAGAGCTAGAGCCTCACTAATACGGCAACCAGTGGCCAATAAAGTCTTATACAGGACAACATCAAATAAGTTCTCATAATTTGATTGATTCAGAGTGTCTAAATAATCAAGAAATTGTTTTAATTCTTTGTTGTCTAAGTATTTGACAGCAGCCTTTTCTTTCTGCTGTTTGCGTGGAACGATGACATCATTAGCTGGGTTGTATTGTATTACCTGGATAGCTACGCCATATTTCAAAATACGCTTATTCATGTTATGGAGCAAGGAGTAGTTAGCAAATGCCCCTTTTTCGCCTTTATTTGCCTTGTCAGCCCATTTGTTTACTTGCTGTTGAAGAATAGGCGTAGTAAATTTAGATAGCTTGTAATCGCCAAATACAGGCAATAAATGCACTCTAACCAATCCCTCCATGGATTGGCGAGTATTTGGCTTAACTGTATTCTTGTAACTATCCCACCAAACTTTTACAAGCTCATTATATGTTGTAATTGTCGGCTTGTCTTTAACTGTATAGCCATTAGCAGCAAAAGTATTGATCGCATCACGCGCTTTCACTTTAACGCCCTTTTTAGTGGTTGCTGTAACAGTTGTACGGGCTTTTTTGCCCGTTAGTTGGTCAACGCCTAGATAAACACTAGCATAATAAACTCTTTGGCCATTCTTTTTGATTTTTTCTTTGATATTCATGTATTTGTACCTTTCTTTCCATCAGCAGGCAAGGCGCGTGGTTTTGTTAGGTATTTATACATGATGTTTAAAGTTATTTATTTGCTTTTGATAAGTTGTTACTTAAACCAACAATAATATTATAGACTGATTTTTTTTCATCTAGTGACAAAAAGCTATACCTAGCCAATATATCCCTAAAAGGAGGAACTAAATAGCATAATGCTTGATAGTATTTTTCTAACGCCTTTTCACCACTTCCTAAATCGCCAAAAGTATCACTATTATCGTTTGCACGAATGAACTCTTTTTCAAATTCTTTGATTTGTTTTTCATCTACAAAAGTTAGTAGATGTGAGTATGCCATTGCTTTAATATCACTATCTGTATCTGCTATCAAATCGCTATAACCTAGTAAGTGAGGAATTGATACTCCAAAATAGTCAGCAAGTACCTGAGCAGCATCGGATTTTATATCAGTTTCCCCATTCTCCCAACGTTGTATGGTTCTATAAGGGATTTTAGTCTCATTAGCAAGTTCTCTTTGAGTAAGATTATTTTCTTTTCGTAATTGCTTAATTCTATTCATCTTATACATCCTTTCTAAAGAGATTATAACACAAAATGCCAAAAATGGAGAAAATAAGGGAGGTGAAACCAATGTTGATTACACTATCACTTGCTGAAAAAGTACGTATCAAGCGTGCAAGATTACAGCTAACCAAAAAAGCAGTATCGGAGCAGTTGGGTATTAAATCTCAAACACTAACAAAAGTTGAGAATGGAAACTATGATGCCCCTAAGCGTATCTATGAGAGCGTGATGACTTGGCTAGTAGAAGAAATTTAAAGCAAGTAAAAAGCCGTGTACAGGCGACCAAACCAACGTACACGGCTAAGGAAAAATAACAAAACTCAAGCAAAGGCAAGGCGCGTGGTTTTGTTAGGTATTTAGCAAGGGGACAAACCCCTTTGTAAATAATCTCTTCTTATTTTATCAAAATTAGAGGAAAAAGACAACTTAATTTATAAAAAGGAAAATGGAGGATATAAATGGAAATTCTGTCTAAAGAAATACAGTTACAGGGTTTACAGCTTCTTAAACAGACTCTTGAAATTTTAGTTGAGCTAGAAAAACAACGATCTAGTAAGTTAGATTTAATTTCTCGTAAAGAATTAATGGATCTGCTAGGTATAAGTGCTACAACCCTTGATAACTGGGAGGATCTTGGTCTTAAACGATATCAGACCCCGATGGATGGAGCTAAGAAAGTATTCTATCGTCCGTCAGATGTGTATTTATTTTTAGCAATAAAATAGGAGTTATGAAATGAAAATAGTTACTTTCAAACCAACTAAACAAATAGACGGTGGATTTTATCTACCAGGCATTGACATTCTATTTGTCTCAGATAAAGCAGATGCCAAGAGTACAGAAGATGTAATTTTATTTATTTCAAGAAATGGGTTAAACAAGTCTTGAATGATATTAGAAAACAAAGCTACTATTCCACGGAGGATATCGATACAGCGATACAAGCCGTTATAAAGGCCTCTAACACGTTTATAGAGACAAGTGGTAAATAATATTAACACACTAGCCAAAGCCGTTTTAGAGGCTAAAAAAGAGGCTAGAGGAGGCAATTAAAAAGCAAGCTAACCAGATTTATACAGGAGGTAGAACCGTAATGGAACTAGTTTACATGGACGGTAAGAAAGAGCAGTACACCACAAGCGAGATCATCGCTGAATGTGCTGAAGTACAACACCACACTATCACGCGCTTAATAAGAGAAAATAAGGCTGACTTTGAAGAGTTGGGAATACTTGGATTTAAAATCCATAAATTAGATACTAGAGGACAACCTAAAAAATCCTATATTCTGAACGAGCAACAGGCTACTTTGCTGATCACTTATTTAAAGAATACCGAAACAGTACGGCAATTCAAACTAAACCTAGTCAAAGCATTCTTTGAAATGCGTGAGGAACTTTCTGAAATTCGTCTGCAGAGGGCGCTAGAAAAACCGAAAAGAAAAACCTTGCATGACAGTATAGAAACATGGCCTAATGCACCAAAGCACGCGCATAGCACCATGAACAACTTGCTACTAAAGGCAGTAACAGACATGAACGCTAAGCAGTTAAGAGAAGAGCGTGGGGGCTATAACGGTATCGATAGCTTGACTAGTGAGGAGTTGGAGCAGTACCAGGCATTTGAGGATATGGCAATAGCTATGATTGAATTGAAAATGAGTTATCAGGAAATTAAGACAATGATGTTTAGAAGTAAAAAAATAAGCTAAAAAATCACACCAACAAAGAAACAGAGGTAAAAACATGACAGAAACAACATATGAGAATTTAACTAGACGTATAGACAGAATTAGCGCAGAAATGCGAGAAATTAGCGAAGAAAATGGCCTAAGAATCCTTTCTTTATTGGAAAGTCAGACAAAATCCATCAAAGATGATTTGTCCCGTTTACTTTGGATTGAACTTCCTGAATTGAATGAAAGCCATAAAATCGAAGCGGTCTCTAAAAGCACTACGGGAATGTTTTTCGCCCCTGGTATTTTTGAAATGGACACTATGCGAAAAGCATTCTTTAAACGCCAAGCTAAGCACTTTTTTGAGAACGAAGCAGAGCAACAGGCGTATATAGAGCATGCTGAAAAGGAGTATTTAGAGGCTACTGTAACCTTAAAATATATTCTTTTTAACTCTAAAAATGGAACTCAGAAAGCAAATAAAAGTTGTCTTATAGAGAAGTTTGAGGAGGCAATGCAATGACACTAGATTTAGACAACATGACACAAGCAGAATTTGATGAGGTAATGGCTGAAATCCAGCTACAAAGTCCAAACATTTTTCAACTGATTTCTGATTTTGTAAATAAAAAAGTAACCAGTGTGGAAATAGACGACTTGTTGAATATGAAGCGAGCTGAACAAGTGGCATACATCAAGAATTACAAAGCGAGGGCATAACATGAATGAACTAGATATAAGCAATACACAGGCGGTTTTTGTTACCGTGATTTTGATTGGCTTACTGCTTTATTTAAACCACCTAGACCGCAAAAAAAGCGCCCAACTGGAGCGAGAAAACCAACAGACGATAGAACCACCTAGCGAGGATTTAAACCCTGATTATGGGCGATATATCCAGCTTGCAGGGGTAGACGTATGGGGAAGAATTGAATGAGTCTAACAATGAATGACAAGCGAGTATTAAGACTAATCAAGGTAGAGAATTATAAATGAGCAAGGGAGAGGACGATGGCAAAAACAAAAGTCTATTTTTGGCTAAAAATTGATAAGAAATTTTTTGATAATATTTTTATCAAGAGACTAAAGACGGTACCTGGTGGGTACACTATGACAGTTATTTATATTAGGCTCATGTTAGAGAGCTTGGAAAGTGACTGTATTTTATACTATGAGGGCTACTTTAACAATCTCAAGGAAGAGTTAGCCCTAAAATTAGATGTATCAGAAGATGATATAGATATGACCATGGCATACTTTACAAAATGCGGTTTAATACAGATTGACGAAGATAAAAACGCAGAACTACCACAGGCAAAAGCTATGGTTATGAGTGAAACAAACTGGGCGAGTTATAAACGTGAACAACGAAAAAAAGGAAAATTGGAAGAAGTCCAACCATCTTTGACATTTTCCAACTCATGTCCAACAGAGATAGAGATAGAGAAAGAGTTAGAGTTAGAGATAGAAGTAGAAGTAGATAAAGAACAATCACCCACTCCCTCTACCATCAATCAAGATTTTGTAAATCTCTATAAATCTTTTGAAGCTGAGACAGGTAAAGCATTGTCACCGTTACAGATTCAAGAATTGCAGTATATGCTAGAAGATTTTAGCCCAGAGCTTATCCATGAGGCGTTAAAAGAGGCTGTCAGTCAGGGTAAAGCAAACTTTGCATACATCAAGGCAATCCTTAACCGTTGGAAACAGGACAATTTATTGACGGTGGAACTTGTTAGAAATAGCAGGGCAGCGCGTGAGGCTAAAAAACAGCAAACCAATCAACTAGAGCCTACCAGCTATGAAGATTGGATACCAACACAAGAAAAACCATTTTAGGAGGTCAGAAAATGAAATCATTACAATCTAGTTTAGGAAATATTGAGACATTTAAACTAGACGAATTGTGTCCTAAGCATGAAATACAGCTAACACAAATCAAAGGAGAAAGACATGTAGTAGTGGGGTGGAATGAGAACGGAGAGGTAATAAAAGAAGTTCGCTGTATCCCACCCTATTGTGAACAATGCCAAGAAGAACAGAAAAAGCAAGATGAAGAAGATGCGATTGCTGATAATTTGAATGCTAAACTATATCTGCAAACTTATAATGTGTTGATGAGCAATAAGAGCTATGTAGCAGATGAGTTTAAAACTAAAACTTTTGATGATTTTAATGCTGTAACATCAGAAGAAAAGCGATTTTTAGAATTTGCAAAAGGTCAGGTACAAAAATATCTTGATGGCATGAGGGGAAATACGCTTATCACAGGAGGTACAGGGATTGGAAAAACACTTTTATCAGTTGCTATTGCCAAAGGTATAAATGAGGGGTATAAGACAAAAGGAGAACCTAAGAGTGTGCTTTTTGTAAGCCTAACCGAAATGATCAAACAAATTAAAGAGGGGTGGAATTATGGTAAAGGTGCAACACTTACAGAGTTTGAAGCTACTGAACTCATGAAGTCTGTTGATTACTTAATTATTGATGATTTAGGTGCAAAAAATGCTGTTATTAAACCTAAGAGCGATTGGGAGCAGGATTTACTTTTTGATGTACTGAATAATCGAGAAAATACTATATTTAATACAAATCTTGATAGCGATGAACTCAAGATAGTATACAACGAGCGGAATTATAGCCGTATTCTAAAAGGTCTTGAGGGTAACACTTTTAAGGCTTTCACAATCAAAGATAAGCGATACTCAATTAATCAGTTAAAAAATAAGGTAAAGCAGTTGAAGTAATCGACTTACAAACCTAAACAAAAATAGACACTCTTCACAGGGTGAGAAATTGTAATGTAGCCTTTAATATGATAAAATACAGTTGGACTACCTAGATGATATTATCTAGTGTAAAGTACGGCAGGTCGCCCCTGCCTCGGTCGTAGCTGTACAAAAATTGTGCAGCTGTTTTTAATTATACAAAAATAAAAAGCCCCACGCTCTCGGTCGGCAAACTTCTGAGGGTGAGGCTATGAGCAAGAAAAAAGCATGCACGGTGCGCGCCTGCTTTGCATTCCCAAAATGGAACTCAAAAAAGCTCAAAAATGAGCTAAAGCACACTAAAAAGGGTAGTAAAGAGCGTTGGATAGTTGAAAATATCAGTTATATCAACGCTTTAGGAATACAAGTATTAGATTTACTTATCTTAGGAGCTATTACTCATTTTTGCTTAACAGATTTGTGACTCAAAAATGAGTAGCAAACAAAACTAATAACGGTTATACAGGAACTGAAGACTTTTCGACATTTTTGTCGCTCAAAGATAGCCCTAAAATGTCTCAGCTTACAACCGTACCCGTTTGGACACTTGAAATAAAGGAGAAATTCATGACTGAAAACAAGGATAATAAATTATTAGAAATGATGGAGAAAGGCTTTGTTTTATACTCAAAAAATGGTATAATAAAGTACATTGAAATTCCAGATCATGGTAGCATTAAGCTAAAAGCTCAAGATGGGCAGTTAGTTTATAAGGAAGTGACCACTGGAGAACAATGTTAATAAATACTGACTGGAAAAACCAGAGGTATGATAATTGAGTTTAACGCTCTTTTGTCATACCTCTTTTATTTTGTCGTAAGGAGGATAACATGACATTTACAACAATCAAGGATGATATTAAGGCTTTTGGCAAGAAAAAGCATGGGTACATGACTGGCTACATTGCTAAACAAGAGGAATTACATAAACAGTTACAAAATGGTATGATAGGCGAAAAATACGCTAAAGACCAGCTAGAGGCTTATAAGTTAGAGGGGGACACTTATTCTAGGGACACCTATAATAAAATTCATGCAGAAATTGAAAAACAGCATGATCTAGAGCTAGAGGCATTAAAAGAAAAAGAACTCAGCGTAACAGCTGATGACGTGGCAGAGCTGACCTTGTTAGCTAGTATGAAGATGACAAAGGATGAATTGCTAGGTTATTTTGAAAAATACAAGAACAAACCTCTTGCTATTAAAAAACTTTGGTCAATTGCTGAACAATATCCAGAAATCGCTATCAACTTGGAATTATTCAATGCAGAGCAGGCGCTAGAAAGTCTAATCTTATTCTTTAAGCGGCAACTTTCATATTGTCATTACAGTTTGCTTATCAACGGCGATAAAATCCAAGCTGTAACAACTGAAATGGTAGTAAATTCAGATGCCCCTGAGCTTGACCGTCGTTTGGATGAGTATTTAAACAAATAGAGGGTCAAGCAACCCCTTTATTTTGATAACGAGGAGGTAATAGATGGCAGGAAATGAAAATGATGGCCTTACATCTAAACAAATAAAATTCATAGATGCCATGCTTACTGAGCCAACGATAGATAAAGCGTGCCAAAAAGCAGGGGTGTCAAGGGCAACAGGGCATAAGTATCTAAAAGTTGCAGCTGTTAAAAAGACATTGAGACTAAAACAAGATGAGATGATGGATAAAACTACACAGATGCTATATCTAGCCTCATCCAATGCTGTTTCTGTACTCAATGATATTATGATGGATGCCAAAATTAACCCTTTTATAAGAACTCAAGCAGCAAAAACTATACTTGAACAATCATATAAAACTCATGAAATTTTTGGAGTAGTAAGACAAATTGAAGAATTGAGGTTAGAAATTGAGGAAGTATCTAAAGGAGATCAAAGAGTTACAAGAACTCAAGGAATTATTAAGTAGTAGAAATACGCCTGAAGTTATCATCGTCGAGGGTAACGATGATCTGGGAGAATTTTTCCAAGTTGATGGTGAGTTATTTAGTGATATTGAACTTTTAGAAAACCTTAAAAAGTGGCGTGAATGGGAAGTGCAGGTTATCGTTGATGATTGGTGTAACCGTGGTCTAAATGAATATGAAACAGGAATCTTATATTTTCCAAAGCATGAGGATAAAATGGACTATATCCGATTTAACAAAGGTTTAGAACCTTTATATCACGCGCTAGATGAACCTTATACAACAATCTCAAAAAGTGAGTGGTTAAAGCTATTAGATTAATAATTTAGGAGGTAATCATGCCAAAGAAAAAAATCGAACGTATTTCAGTAATTCACAGAGAAAAAATTTTATGGCTCAAGTGGTATTTCATGAGAGATAAAGAAAAACCTAAGTATAGTGTTCTTGAGTGTAAAATGTTTGATGCTGCTAAAAATAAAGATATGCTAGCTTATAAAAAATACGCTACGATTAAGCAGATAACAGATATTAGGGTACAGACAAGTGAAGACGATATTTTAACGGCCATTAAAGAGGTCTATGTGTATAATCACATGAATGTTATCGGAGCTTGTCAACGGATATTATTTGTTAGTCAGTCGCCAGCCTATAACAAGCTGAATAAATGGTTTGAAACTTACTCAGATTTGTATTTTAGTATTATTCCATTACCGAATATGGGAGCGTATCATGAGTTGGTAGATAGCTAGTTGATTGTATGATATAATGAACCAAAGCACAATGAGTAGTATATAGGGATTGCACCTTAATTGAGGAGATTCCGATTCGAATCCGGGCTATTGTGCTAGCATCTAGGAAACTAGGTGCTTTTTGTTTCTATCAATTAAGCGGCTACTCCATTGCTGAATTAAAAAAATAACACCATGAAAAGTGCTATTTCCCTTGCCTGCTGAACTCGTCAATTTTATTACCTTTTTTGTTACCCCTCAAAAATATCCTACTTGTTTGTAACTTGTTACTTTTACTAGATTAGACAAAATAAGCTCTTTAAAATTGTGCATTTTTGGGGTACTTTATTATAGGTATATAACCTTAAAAAATAAAATAGTTCAGTGAACTATTTTATCCCGAACCATGAAATTCAAAAGTTCGGCCGTTGATTTAACAACGTTTCTAGCCCCTCGGATTTTATCCGAAGGGCTATTTTTGTATTTAGAGGACAAAAAAGGGACAAAACTTTTTAAAAAATCTTTTTCATAACTTTATCCAGTACATTGATTGCTTCATCTTTCATGTTCTTTGTGACGTGAGTGTAGATGGAAGTAGTGACTTCAGAGTCGGAATGACCAACCCTGTCCGTGATTGTTTTTAAAGGAATTTTATTTTCTGATAAGATGCTAATAGTGGTGTGTCTGAAGATGTGAGGGGACAGATGTTTGGGAATTGGTTTTTTAAGGCGTTCGTTTGCTCGCTGGAGAGACTTGCTCAAGATAGAACTATGAACTGGTTTTCCTGTATTGGTAACAAAAATACGGTCGCTTTTGTGCCAATTCTTATCGGTTGTTTCGCTTAGACAATTTATATAGTCAATTGAAACAAGAACAAGACAAAAGAGCCTCATAAAAGGTATTGCAACTTGGTAATACCCTTTTGAGGTGCTTTTTGATATGAGCCCATGTTTTCTCAATAAGATTGTACTCAGGCGAGTAGGGAGGAAGAGGTAAAAGTTTATGCCCAAACTCTTCACACAAGAGTTCTAGCTTACCCATTCTATGGAATCTTGCATTATCCATAATATAGTAGATTGAAACTAGAATAGTACACCTCTACTTCTAAAACATTGTTAGAATTCGATTTTACTGTCCTGATCGATTTGTCCTGTTCTTATTTCATTTCACTATAATAACCGATGGTGTGGTTAATGTTGGTAAGAGAAACTTCTGAAACCATACTTCAAAAAAGTCGCTCGTCATCATCTCTTCGTAAGTCATTGGAGCGATTAATTCACCATTTGTTAGACCTGTGCTAGGTGCTTTAAACTATTAAAATTCTTAAGAAATAAGGCTACTTTTTCTGGGTCTTGTTCATAGTAGGTGTGGTTCTTTTTTTCGAGTGTAGCCCATAGCTTTGAGCGCATAGTGGATGGTAGTTGGATGACAGCCAAATTCAGAAGCTATTTCAGTCAAATAAGCGTCTGGATTGTCAGTAAGATAGTTTTTAAGTCTATCTCTATCAACCTTTCTTGGTTTTGTTCCTTTTACTTGGTGGTTTAGCTCTCCTGTTTTCTCTTTTAGCTTTAACCAGCCATAAATGGTATTACGTGAGATTTGGAAAACGTGTGATGCTTCTGTTATACTACCTGTTCGCTCACAATAAGAGAGAACTTTTTTACGAAAATCTATTGAATATGCCATAAGAAGATTATACCACATTGTGTACTATTTTTGGTTCATTTTACTATAGTTCAATCATTCTATCAAGAATATTGAATATATAAAGGCACGTAATATTAAAACTTCTTCTGATATCGAATTAGAGTCCGATGTTGATGGCGATAAATCAGACAATCTACCCGTCGACATTAAGATACTGGGACAACACATTGAAGTGTATTCCGTACCTAAGAAACAATCATAAAACTCAAAGCCTTGTTACCGAGGCTTTTTTATTATGTGATTTTCAGTAGCCAGACTTATTCTATCTAATACAAGTAAAGCTAAGTATTTAAGATTTAGCAGATGATGAAGAAAAGAAAGGATGGCCTAAATATTTTAACAGATTTACGAGGCTAATCATGGTATAATATAGGGTGATGAAAAATTCCAACGAGGCTGAGATGAAATTACTTTATACTGATATTCGAACTTCTTTGACAGAAATTCTAACAAGAGAGGCAGAAGAGCTAGTTGCAGCTGGCAAGCGGGTCTTCTACATTGCCCCCAACTCTCTTTCTTTTGAAAAGGAACGCGCCGTGCTGGAATGCTTGTCCCAGCAGGCTTCTTTTTCGATTACCGTCACGCGCTTTGCTCAAATGGCTCGTTATCTGGTCTTGAATGATTTACCAGTTAAAACTACTCTTGATGATATCGGTCTTGGGTTGGCCTTTTACAAATGCCTTGCCGAACTCAATCCCAAGGACTTGCGTGTTTATGGCGCTATTAAGCAGGATCCTCAATTGATCCAGCAGTTAATTGAGCTTTACCATGAGATGACCAAATCTCAGATGAGTTTTTTGGACTTGGAGAATTTAACAGATGAGGATAAGAGGGCGGATTTACTCTTGATTTTTGAGAAAGTAACAGCCTATCTTAATCAAGGTCAGTTAGCCCAGGGAAGTCAGTTGTCCCATTTGATTGAGGCTATTGAGAATGACAAGGTAAGTAGTGATTTTAATCAAATCACCTTGGTCATTGACGGCTTTACTCGTTTTTCTGCTGAGGAAGAGCGGGTTGTGGACTTACTTCACGGCAAAGGTGTTGAGATTGTTATCGGGGCTTATGCTAGTAAGAAAGCCTATACCAGTCCTTTTAGCGAGGGCAATCTCTACCAAGCCAGCGTAAAATTTCTCCATCATCTGGCTTCTAAATACCAAACGCCTGCTCAGGACTGTTCTCAAACTCATGAGAAGATGGATAGTTTTGACAAGGCCTCTCGTTTGTTGGAGTCTTCTTATGACTTTTCAGAACTCGCTTTGGATGTCGATGAGAAAGACCGTGAAAATTTACAAATCTGGTCTTGTTTGACGCAAAAGGAGGAGTTGGAGCTAGTAGCCCGTAGTATTCGTCAGAAATTACATGAGAACTCAGACCTGAGCTACAAGCATTTTCGTATTCTCTTGGGGGATGTAGCTTCTTACCAGTTATCTCTCAAAACCATTTTTGACCAGTATCAGATTCCTTTTTATCTTGGTAGAAGCGAAGCCATGGCTCATCATCCCTTGACTCAGTTTGTCGAGTCTATTTTAGCTTTAAAACGTTACCGTTTTCGTCAGGAGGATTTGATTAATCTTCTTAGAACTGATTTGTATACTGACCTCAGTCAGTCTGATATTGATGCTTTTGAGCAATATATCCGCTATCTTGGTATCAATGGCTTGCCAGCCTTTCAGCAAACCTTCACCAAATCCCACCATGGAAAATTTAATCTTGAGCGTTTGAATGTCCTCCGCCTGAGAATTTTAGCACCTCTTGAAACCCTCTTTGCCAGCCGAAAACAAAAGGCTGAAAAACTCCTACAAAAATGGAGTGTCTTTCTAAAAGAAGGAGCTGTGACCAAGCAGTTACAAGATTTGACAACCACTTTGGAAGCTGTAGAACAGGAAAGACAAGCCGAAGTTTGGAAGGCTTTCTGCCATGTTTTAGAACAATTTGCGACTGTTTTTGCTGGTTCACAGGTTAGTCTGGAAGACTTCCTAGCCTTGCTCCATTCTGGAATGAGTTTGTCCCAATACCGTACCATTCCAGCAACAGTGGACACTGTTCTGGTGCAGAGTTACGATTTGATTGCACCATTGACTGCTGACTTTGTCTATGCTATTGGACTAACTCAGGACAATTTACCAAAAATTTCTCAAAACACCAGTCTTCTGACAGATGAAGAAAGGCAAAATCTAAACCAAGCGACCGAAGAAGGCGTTCAATTACTGATTGCCAGCAGTGAAAATCTCAAGAAAAATCGCTACACTATGCTTTCCTTGGTCAATTCTGCTCGTAAGCAGTTGTTCTTGTCGGCTCCAAGCCTTTTTAACGAAAGTGAAAGTAAGGAATCTGCCTATCTTCAAGAGTTGATCCATTTTGGATTTAGGCGGAGAGAGAAGAGGATGAATCACAAAGGACTGTCTAAGGAGGATATGGGGTCCTATCACAGTCTTTTGTCTAGTCTGGTTGCCTATCACCAGCAGGGTGAGATGAGCGATACTGAGCAAGATTTGACTTTTGTCAAGGTTCTGTCGCGTGTCATAGGTAAAAAACTAGATCAGCAAGGTCTGGAAAATCCAGCTATCCCAACCAGTCCAAGCAGCAAGACCTTAGCCAAGGACACCTTGCAAGCTCTCTATCCTGCCAAACAGGAGTTTTACCTGTCTACGTCGGGTTTGACAGAGTTTTATCGCAATGAATACAGTTATTTCCTACGCTACGTTTTAGGCTTGCAGGAGGAATTACGTTTGCATCCTGATGCCCGTAGTCACGGGAATTTCTTGCATCGTATCTTTGAACGCGCCTTACAGTTGCCTAATGAAGATTCCTTTGACCAACGTCTAGAACAAGCTATTCAAGAAACCAGTCAAGAACGCGAATTTGAAGCTATTTATCAAGAAAGTTTGGAAGCCCAGTTTACCAAGGAAGTTTTGCTTGATGTTGCACGGACGACTGGACATATTCTCCGACACAATCCAGCCATCGAAACCATCAAAGAAGAAGCAAATTTTGGTGGAAAAGACCAAGCCTTTATTCAATTAGACAATGGACGCAGTGTCTTTGTACGAGGCAAGGTGGACCGGATTGACCGTTTGAAAGCTAATGGAGCGATAGGAGTAGTAGACTACAAATCCAGTCTGACTCAGTTCCAGTTTCCTCATTTCTTTAATGGGCTCAATTCTCAGTTACCAACCTATCTTGCTGCCCTAAAAAGAGAAGGGGAGCAGAACTTTTTCGGCGCCATGTACTTGGAAATGGCTGAACCTGTCCAATCTCTGATGGCGGTAAAAAGTCTGGCAGGAGCAGTGGTAGAAGCCAGCAAATCTATGAAATACCAAGGGCTCTTCTTGGAAAAAGAAAGCAGTTATTTAGGCGAATTTTATAACAAAAACAAGGCTAATCAACTGACAGATGAGGAATTTCAGCTCCTACTGGACTACAATGCCTATCTTTACAAGAAAGCTGCTGAGAAGATTTTAGCAGGCCGGTTCGCCATCAATCCTTATACTGAAAATGGCAGAAGCATTGCCCCATACGTCCAGCAACATCAGGCTATTACAGGCTTTGAAGCCAATTACCATCTGGGCCAAGCCCGTTTCCTAAAAAAGTTGGACCTAGCTGATGGCAAGCGTCTGGTCGGAGAAAAACTCAAGCAAGCTTGGTTTGAAAAAATAAGAGAGGAGTTAAATCGATGAAGCTTATTCCCTTTTTAAGTGAGGAGGAGATTCAAAAACTGCAAGAAGCAGAAGCAAATTCGAGCAAGGAACAAAAGAAAACTGCCGAGCAAATCGAAGCTATCTACACTTCTGGCCAGAATATCCTGGTCTCAGCATCGGCTGGTTCTGGAAAGACCTTTGTCATGGCAGAGCGCATTCTGGACCAATTGGCGCGTGGTGTCGAAATTTCTCAACTCTTTATCTCAACCTTTACCGTCAAGGCTGCAACTGAACTTAAAGAACGTTTAGAGAAAAAAATCAGCAAGAAAATCCAAGAAACAGATGATGTCGAGCTCAAACAACACTTGGGTCGCCAGTTGGCAGACCTACCCAACGCTGCCATCGGAACCATGGACTCTTTCACACAAAAATTCCTTGGCAAACATGGTTATCTGCTTGATATTGCACCTAATTTCCGTATTTTACAAAACCAAAGCGAGCAACTTCTTCTCGAAAACGAAGTCTTTCATGAGGTCTTTGAAGCGCATTACCAAGGTAAACAGAAAGAGACCTTTAGTCATTTGCTGAAAAACTTTGCTGGGCGTGGCAAGGACGAACGGGGTCTGCGCCAGCAGGTCTATAAAATCTATGACTTCCTCCAATCCACCAGCAATCCTCAAAAGTGGCTGAGTGACTCTTTCCTCAAAGGCTTTGAGAAAGCTGATTTTACCAGTGAAAAAGAAAAACTGACTGAGCAAATCAAACAAGCCCTTTGGGATTTGGAAAGCTTTTTCCGTTACCATCTGGATAACGATGCCAAGGAGTTTGCAAAGGCTGCCTATTTAGAAAATGTTCAGTTAATTCTGGATGAAATTGGCTCCCTAAATCAGGAGTCCGATAGTCAGGCTTATCAGGCAGTGCTTGCGCATGTTGTCGCCATCTCTAAGGAGAAAAACGGTCGAGCTCTGACTAATGCCAGCCGTAAGGCTGATTTGAAGCCCCTGGCTGATACCTACAACGAAGAGAGAAAGACCCAGTTTGCTAAACTAGGACAATTATCAGACCAGATAGCGATTCTCGACTATCAAGAACGTTATCATGGAGACACTTGGAAACTAGCTAAAACCTTCCAATCTTTCATGAGCGATTTTGTAGAGGCTTATCGTCAGAGAAAACGACAGGAAAATGCCTTTGAATTCGCTGATATCAGCCATTACACCATTGAGATTTTAGAGAATTTCCCACAAGTTCGTGAGTCTTATCAGGAGCGCTTCCATGAAGTCATGGTCGATGAGTATCAGGATACCAACCATATTCAAGAACGGATGCTGGAATTGTTGTCTAATGGCCACAATCGCTTTATGGTGGGAGATATCAAGCAATCCATCTATCGTTTCCGTCAGGCAGACCCGCAGATTTTCAATGAGAAATTCCAACGCTATGCGCAAAATCCCCAAGAAGGCAAGCTCATTCTCCTCAAGGAAAATTTCCGTAGTAGTTCAGAAGTGCTGTCAGCAACCAATGATGTCTTTGAACGTCTCATGGACCAAGAGGTCGGCGAAATCAACTATGATAACAAGCACCAGCTTGTTTTTGCCAATACCAAACTGACTCCCAATCCAGACAACAAGGCAGAATTTCTCCTCTACGACAAGGATGATACAGGTGAGGAAGAAGAGAGTCAAACAGAAACGAAACTAACAGGCGAAATGCGCTTAGTTATCAAGGAGATTCTGAAACTTCATCAGGAAAAAGGTGTTGCCTTTAAGGAAATTGCCCTTCTAACCTCCAGCCGCAGTCGTAATGACCAGATTCTCCTCGCCCTGTCTGAGTACGGGATTCCTGTCAAAACTGACGGAGAGCAAAACAATTATCTCCAATCCCTAGAAGTGCAAGTCATGCTAGACACTCTTCGTGTCATTCACAATCCCCTGCAAGACTACGCCTTGGTTGCCCTTATGAAGTCTCCAATGTTTGGTTTTGATGAGGATGAGCTAGCACGTTTGTCCCTTCAGAAAGCAGAGGATAAAGTCCACGAAAATCTCTATGAGAAACTGGTCAATGCACAAAAAATGGCAAGTAGTCAAAAAGGCTTGATTCACACAGCTCTAGCTGAAAAACTAAAGCAATTCATGGATATCCTAGCTTCTTGGCGCTTGTATGCCAAAACCCATTCTCTCTATGACTTGATTTGGAAGATTTACAACGACCGTTTTTATTATGACTATGTTGGGGCTTTGCCGAATGGTCCTGCTAGGCAGGCCAATCTCTATGCCCTAGCACTGCGTGCTGATCAATTTGAAAAGAGCAATTTCAAAGGTTTGTCGCGTTTTATTCGTATGATTGACCAAGTCTTAGAAGCCCAGCACGATTTGGCAAGCGTGGTCGTCGCACCGCCAAAAGATGCAGTAGAGCTCATGACCATCCACAAGAGTAAAGGGCTGGAGTTTCCTTACGTCTTTATCCTCAATATGGATCAAGATTTCAACAAGCAAGACTCTATGTCAGAAGTCATTCTCAGTCGTCAGAATGGTCTTGGTGTCAAATATATTGCCAAGATGGAGACAGGGGCAGTAGAAGACCACTATCCTAAAACCATCAAACTCTCCATTCCTAGTCTGACCTATAGGCAGAACGAAGAGGAATTACAGCTAGCAAGCTATTCTGAGCAGATGCGTTTGCTGTATGTTGCTATGACGCGGGCTGAGAAAAAGCTCTATCTTGTCGGCAAGGGTTCTCGTGAAAAGCTGGAATCCAAGGAATACCCAGCAGCCAAAAATGGGAAACTAAATAGCAATACTAGACTGCAAGCACGGAATTTCCAAGATTGGCTTTGGGCTATCAGTAAAGTGTTTACTAAGGACAAGCTCAACTTTAGTTATCGTTTTATTGGCGAAGATCAGTTGACCAGAGAAGCTATCGGAGAGTTGGAAACCAAGAGTCCTCTCCAAGATAGCTCCCAAGCAGACAATCGTCAGTCAGATACCATCAAAGAAGCTCTGGAAATGCTGAAGGAGGTGGAAGTTTATAATACTCTTCACCGCGCAGCTATTGAACTTCCTAGTGTTCAAACCCCAAGTCAAATCAAGAAATTCTACGAACCAGTTATGGATATGGAAGGTGTCGAGATTGCTGGTCAAGGTCAGTCAGTAGGCAAGAAAATCAGCTTCGATTTGCCAGATTTTTCAACCAAAGAAAAGGTAACTGGAGCTGAGATTGGTAGTGCTACTCACGAACTCATGCAGAGAATTGACCTCAGCCAGCAACTAACCCTTGCTAGCCTAACAGAAACACTCAAACAAGTTCAAACTAGCCAAGCTGTCAGAGACAAGATCAATCTTGATAAAATTCTTGCTTTCTTTGACACAGTACTCGGTCAGGAAATTCTTGCTAATACCGACCATCTCTATCGCGAGCAACCTTTCTCCATGCTCAAACGAGACCAAAAGAGTCAGGAAGACTTTGTTGTCCGTGGTATCCTTGATGGCTATCTGCTTTACGAAAACAAAATTGTTCTGTTCGACTACAAGACAGACCGCTATGATGAACCAAGTCAACTCGTAGACCGCTATCGTGGTCAGTTAGCTCTATACGAAGAGGCTTTATCACGAGCCTATTCGATTGAAAATATTGAAAAATACTTGATTTTACTCGGTAAAGACGAGGTTCAAGTTGTAAAAGTATAACTTATACTCTTTGAAAATCTCTTCAAACCACGTCAGCTTCGCCTTGCTGTATATATGGTTACTGACTTCGTCAGTTCTATCCACAACCTCAAAACAGTGTTTTGAGCTGACTTCGTCAGTTCTATCTACAACCTCAAAACAGTGTTTTGAGCTGACTGCGGCTAGCTTTCTAGTTTGCTCTTTGATTTTTATTGAGTATTAGAAAGGAGACCTCATGACACTTCCAGTTAGAAAATCCCTGCACGATGCAGTTTTACAGGCTTCGAAAGCGGATACTTGGGAACAAGCTACCAAGGAATGGAATGAAGTTTCCTTGATTTTTAACGGTATCGGCCGTAGCAATTGTGTCTGTGGAAATGTCATCAAATACGCTTATGAACTCTTTAACGGTGTCACAGGCCAACGCCTCTTTCCAATTGGTAGCGACTGTGTTCGTCATTTTCATCGATTGTCCCTTGACCAGCAATTGGAAGAGGAAGAAAAACTGCTCAGAAAGGTTGAAAATCTAACCAGAAAAGCTCAGAAAAAGGAAAAAATCAAGGTCAATAAAAGTGACTTTGACGAGCGACTTCTAAAATGGCTCTGGGAAAAAGGTGTTTTCAAACCCAATCGTGGCAATCAATTTGCGCCTGAGAGAGACTACCAGCTTTTCCTAGAAGTCTTTCAGGGAGGAAGTTGGACCAAGGCGGAACCAAAGAAAAAGGCTCGGATGGAAGAAGTCCTTGAAAAGTGTATCAAACCCTTTTTACTTGGGAAATCGGATGACCAACTCTACCTTGTCAAGCTAGGCAAGGAGAAAATTGACTACGAACAAGAACTCCGTATCCAGGCAGAGAAAGAACGCAAGAAGAGGGATAAAATCGCCAAGCAATATGCAGACAATCTGGTTCTAGCCATGGGACCCGCAGAGCGTGCTTATCAAGATTACTTTGGCTTTACAGAGACCCTGACTCAAGAAGAACGCAAGTGGGAAAAAATTCTTTTTGGTAAAAATAGAGCAGAACGGGCTATCAAGGCCAAACAATACCAAAAAGAGCTGGAAAAAGACCAACGAATTGCCAGTCAGGATCCAATTGAAAGAAAACAGAAACAGACTTGGCTCCTCAATTCCTATTTTCGTGAGCTTCCTGAAGAAAAAGCTCGATTTTCTAGGCTCTTATTAGAATATCGAAAAAATGGTGAAGTACCCTTTTCAACTGAATACCTGTCAGATCATCTCATCGACTTTTTCTATAAAATGAAAGCCTTTGAATTTGAAATCGCACCAGAACAAGTCCGAGATTTTCTAAAAAAAAGCCTGCAGGAAGACTATCGCTCATCAGCACAAGGAAGCTGGATAGAAGGAATTCTCCTCAACTGCCTCAAACCATTTTTAGAACGATTAGTGATATGAGTAACACCTACCGTGTAAATTTCATGGTAGGTGTTATTGTACCCCCAAATAATATAAAACAAAGTATGAAAGCGCATCTCAATTTTAAGACTTTTTTGTAAATTAAGAGTATAATTAAGGTATACTGCCTTTTCTATAGATAATAGATAATACACTAATATAATAAAGGTCTTTGTAACATATATAAATTTTATTTCAAGGAGGAATAATGGAAAAGTATTTTGGTGAAAAACAAGAGCGTTTTTCATTTAGAAAATTATCAGTAGGACTTGTATCTGCAACGATTTCAAGTTTATTTTTTATGTCTGTATTAGCTAGTTCATCTGTGGATGCTCAAGAAACTGCGGGAGTTCACTATAAATATGTGGCAGATTCAGAGCTATCATCAGAAGAAAAGAAGCAGCTTGTCTATGATATTCCGACATACGTGGAGAATGATGATGAAACTTATTATCTTGTTTATAAGTTAAATTCTCAAAATCAACTGGCGGAATTACCAAATACTGGAAGCAAGAATGAGAGGCAAGCCCTAGTTGCTGGTGCTAGCTTAGCTGCTCTGGGAATTTTAATTTTTGCTGTTTCCAAGAAAAAGGTTAAGAATAAAACGGTATTACATTTAGTATTGGTTGCGGGAATAGGAAATGGTGTCTTAGTTTCAGTCCATGCTTTAGAAAATCATCTTTTGCTAAATTACAATACGGACTATGAATTGACCTCTGGAGAAAAATTACCTCTTCCTAAAGAGATTTCAGGTTACACTTATATTGGATATATCAAAGAGGGAAAAACGACTTCTGATTTTGAAGTAAGTAATCAAGAAAAATCAGCAGCCACTCCTACAAAACAACAAAAGGTGGATTATAATGTTACACCAAATTTTGTAGACCATCCATCAACAGTACAAGCTATTCAGGAACAAACACCTGTTTCTTCAACTAAGCCGACAGAAGTTCAAGTAGTTGAAAAACCTTTCTCTACTGAATTAATCAATCCAAGAAAAGAAGAGAAACAATCTTCAGATTCTCAAGAACAATTAGCCGAACATAAGAATCTAGAAACGAAGAAAGAGGAGAAGATTTCTCCAAAAGAAAAGACTGGGGTAAATACATTAAATCCACAGGATGAAGTTTTATCAGGTCAATTGAACAAACCTGAACTCTTATATCGTGAGGAAACTATAGAGATAAAAATAGATTTTCAAGAAGAAATTCAAGAAAATCCTGATTTAGTTGAAGGAATTGTAAGAGTAAAACAAGAAGGTAAATTAGGTAAGAAAGTTGAAATCGTCAGAATATTCTCTGTAAACAAGGAAGAAGTTTCGCGAGAAATTGTTTCAACTTCAACGACTGCGCCTATTCCAAGAATAGTCGAAAAAGGTACTAAAAAAACTCAAGTTATAAAGGAACAACCTGAGACTGGTGTAGAACATAAGGACGTACAGTCTGGAGCTATTGTTGAACCCGCAATTCAGCCTGAGTTGCCCGAAGCTGTAGTAAGTGACAAAGGCGTACCAGAAGTTCAACCAGCGTTGTCCAAAGCAGTTATAACCGACAAAGGTGAGACTGAGGTTCAACCAGAGTCGCCAGATACTGTGGTAAGTGATAAAGGTGAACCTGAACAGGTAGCACCGCTTCCAGAATATAAGGGTAATATTGAGCAAGTAAAACCTGAAACTCCGGTTGAGAAGACCAAAGAACAAGGTCCAGAAAAAACTGAAGAAGTTCCAGTAAAACCAACAGAAGAAACACCAGTAAATCCAAATGAAGGTACTACAGAAGGAACCTCAATTCAAGAAGCAGAAAATCCAGTTCAACCTGCAGAAGAATCAACAACGAATTCAGAGAAAGTATCACCAGATACATCTAGCGAAAATACTGGGGAAGAGTCCAGTAATCCTAGTGATTCGACAACCTCAGTTGGAGAATCAAATAAACCAGAACATAATGACTCTAAAAATGAAAATTCAGAAAAAACTGTAGAAGAAGTTCCAGTAAATCCAAATGAAGGCACAGTAGAAGGTACCTCAAATCAAGAAACAGAAAAACCAGTTCAACCTGCAGAAGAAACACAAACAAACTCTGGGAAAATAGCTAACGAAAATACTGGAGAAGTATCCAATAAACCTAGTGATTCAAAACCACCAGTTGAAGAATCAAATCAACCAGAAAAAAACGGAACTGCAACAAAACCAGAAAATTCAGGTAATACAACATCAGAGAATGGACAAACAGAACCAGAGAAAAAACTCGAATTAAGAAATGTTTCTGATATTGAGTTGTATAGTCAGACGAATGGAACCTACAGACAACATGTTTCATTGGATGGAATTCCAGAGAATACGGATACTTACTTTGTCAAGGTAAAATCTTCAGCATTTAAAGATGTCTATATACCAGTAGCTTCAATAACTGAAGAGAAAAGAAATGGGCAGTCAGTTTATAAAATCACAGCCAAAGCTGAGAAACTCCAGCAAGAACTAGAAAATAAATATGTCGACAATTTCACCTTCTACCTCGATAAGAAGGCTAAAGAGGAAAATACAAACTTTACTTCCTTTAGCAACCTGGTCAAAGCTATAAACCAAAATCCCTCTGGAACCTATCATTTAGCGGCCAGCCTGAATGCTAACGAAGTGGAGCTTAGTACTGATGATAAATCCTATATCAAGGGAACCTTTACTGGTCAGTTGATTGGTGAAAAAGATGGTAAGCATTATGCTATTTACAACTTGAAAAAGCCTCTTTTTGAAAACTTGAGTGGTGCTACAGTAGAAAAACTGAGTCTAAAAAATGTTGCTATTTCAGGGAAAAATGATATTGGTTCACTGGCAAATGAAGCTACGAATGGCACAAAGATTAAACAAGTTCATGTTGATGGTGTTCTGGCTGGAGAACGTGGTGTCGGTGGTTTGTTGGCTAAGGCAGACCAATCAAGCATCGCAGAGAGCAGTTTCAAGGGAAGAATTGTCAATACCTATGAAACGACTGATTCCTACAATATTGGCGGTCTGGTCGGTCATTTAACAGGAAAAAATGCGTCTATTGCTAAATCCAAAGCGACAGTAACCATTTCGTCAAACACCAATAGGTCAGATCAGACTGTCGGTGGTCTTGCAGGTCTAGTAGACCGAGACGCACAGATCCAAGATAGCTATGCTGAAGGTGATATCAACAATGTCAAGCACTTTGGTAGAGTCGCTGGAGTGGCAGGCAATTTGTGGGATCGAACTTCTGGTGATGTTAGGCATGCTGGAAGTTTGACCAATGTTCTCAGCGATGTTAATGTAACAAACGGAAATGCCATCACTGGATACCACTATACAGGAATGAAGGTAGCTAATACATTTAGTAGTAAGGCTAATAGAGTTTTCAATGTCACTTTAGAGAAGGATGAGGTCGTCAGCAAGGAATCCTTTGAAGAAAGAGGAACAATGCTAGATGCTTCTCAAATTGTAAGCAAAAAAGCAGAAATAAGTCCTCTCACTCTACCAACGGTGGAACCCCTCTCAACAAGTGGCAAGAAAGACAGTGATTTTTCTAAGATAGCCCATTATCAAGCTAACCGTGCTTTGGTTTATAAGAACATTGAAAAATTGTTACCTTTTTATAATAAGTCAACCATCGTGAAATACGGAAACCTGGTTAAGGAGAACAGTCTCTTATACCAAAAAGAACTCTTATCTGCAGTTATGATGAAGGATGACCAAGTAATCACAGATATTGTTTCCAACAAACAGACTGCAAACAAACTCTTACTTCACTATAATGACCATTCATCTGAGAAATTTGATCTCAAGTACCAGACTGATTTTGCCAATCTAGCAGAATATAATCTAGGTAATACGGGACTTCTCTACACTCCTAACCAATTCTTATATGATCGAGACTCTATTGTTAAGGAAGTCTTGCCTGAGTTGCAGAAGCTTGATTACCAGTCAGATGCTATCAGAAAGACACTTGGTATTTCTCCAGCAGTTAAGTTAACCGAGCTCTATTTAGAAGAGCAGTTCTCCAAAACAAAACAAAATCTGGGAGGCAGCTTGAAAAAACTTTTGTCAGCAGATGCCGGTCTAGCTAGCGATAACTCAGTCACCAGAGGCTATCTTGTAGATAAAATCAAGAATAATAAGGAAGCCTTGCTACTCGGTTTAACTTATTTAGAACGTTGGTATAACTTTAACTATGGTCAAGTGAATGTCAAAGACCTAGTTATGTATCATCCAGACTTCTTTGGTAAAGGAAATACTTCCCCACTAGATACTCTGATTGAGTTAGGTAAATCTGGCTTTAACAATCTTCTTGCCAAGAACAATGTCGATACTTATGGTATCAGTCTAGCCAGCCATCATGGAACGACAGATTTGTTTAGCGCACTTGAAACTTACCGAAAAGTCTTTTTACCAAACACTAGCAACAATGACTGGTTTAAAAAACAGACCAAAGCTTTCATTGTCGAAGAAAAATCCACTATTGCAGAGGTCAAAGCCAAGCAAAAGCAAGCAGGAACTAAGTACTCTATCGGTGTTTATGACCGAATTACTAGTAATACTTGGAAGTACCGGAATATGGTCTTGCCTCTCCTTACCTTGCCAGAAAGATCTGTATTTGTCATCTCAACCTTGTCTAGTCTAGGATTTGGTGCTTACGATCGCTACCGTAATAGTGAACATAAAGCAGGCAAGGACCTCAATAATTTCGTTGAAGAAAATGCGAGTGAAACTGCCAAACGTCAGCGAGATCACTACGATTATTGGTATCGCATTTTAGATAATGAGGGACGTGAAAAACTATATCGTACGATTCTCCTTTATGATGCCTATAAGTTTGGTGATGACACAACATCTGGAAAAGCTACAGTGGAGGCTAAGTTTGACAGCTCCAATCCAGCCATGAAGAATTTCTTTGGTCCAGTTGGTAATAAGGTTGTTCATAATCATCACGGTGCCTACGCAACAGGAGATGGTGTCTACTATATGTCTTACCGCATGCTCGACAAGGATGGAGCCATTACCTATACCCATGAGATGACCCATGATTCGGATCAAGATATTTACCTTGGCGGCTATGGTCGAAGAAGTGGTCTTGGTCCTGAGTTCTTTGCTAAAGGTTTATTACAAGCGCCAGACCATCCATATGATGCGACCATTACCATTAACTCTATCTTGAAACATTCAAAATCAGATAGCTTAGAAGGATCGCGTCTGCAAGTCTTGGATCCGACAGAAAGATTCCAAAACTCAGCAGATCTTCAAAACTATGTTCACAACATGTTTGACCTCATCTATATGTTGGAATATCTAGAAGGGCAATCGATTGTTAAGAAACTGAATGTTTCTCAGAAAATGGAAGCTCTCAGAAAAATCGAGAATCAATATCTAACAGATCCTGCTGATGGAAATGAGGTTTACGCTACTAACGTAGTCAAAGAATTGACAGAAGAAGAGGCCCGAAACCTGAATAGTTTTGATAGTTTGATTGACAATAATATTCTTTCAGCTCGTGAGTATAAGGCTGGTACATATGAGAGAAATGGCTACTTTACTATAAAACTCTTTGCACCAATCTTTTCAGCATTGAGCAGTGAGAAAGGTACTCCTGGAGATCTTATGGGACGAAGGATAGCTTATGAACTCTTAGCTGCTAAAGGATTTAAAGATGGTATGGTACCATATATTTCCAACCAATATGAAGGAATTGCTAAACAAAATGGTCAGACAATCAACCTTTACGGTAAAAAGCAAGGATTAGTGACAGATAAGCTTGTTTTGGAAAAGATATTCTCTGGCAAGTATCCATCTTGGACAGCCTTTAAAAAAGCTATGTATCAAGAGCGTATTGCTCAGTTTGATCATTTGACTAAAGTTATTTTTAAAGATCCGACAAAACCATGGCCAAGCTATGGCACAAAGACTATCAATAATGTGGATGAATTGCAAGCCCTCATGGACCAAGCTGTTCTCAAGGATGCTGAAGGTCCACGTTGGAGTAATTATAATCCAGAAATCGACAGTGCCGTTCATAAGTTGAAGAGAGCAATCTTTAAAGCCTATCTTGACCAAACAAATGATTTTAGAAGTTCAATTTTTGAGAATAAAAAATAGTGTTTACTATTAGGAAATAAAGTTTAAAAAGGTGATGAAGAACAAACCAAGATTCAAGCAGGAATTCCTACTGATAATGAAGTAAGTTATGCTCTTATTTATCAGCAGGAAACTCTTCCTGCAACAGGTTCATCAACTTCTGCGCTTACAGCTTTAGGCCTATTAGCTGTTGGTAGTTTAGTTCTTTTGGTTCGGAACAGTTTTTTGCTCCCTCTGAAAAGTCATCATTTGATGGCTTTTTTCTATATAGGGTAAAAGATAGGGTAAAAGGCTATCATCGGACAAAATAAAGAAGGCATGATATAATATAAAGTAGATTTTTATGTCATAAAACAAGAACTGTTTGGACATCATTCATTTTTAGATTGAGATCTCTTAGTTCTAGATTAACAGCTTCAGAGCTACGAAAGGAAAAAACTCAATGGCTACTATTCAATGGTTTCCTGGTCACATGTCTAAAGCTCGTCGACAGGTGCAGGAGAATTTAAAATTTGTTGATTTTGTGACGATTTTAGTAGATGCACGCTTGCCTCTATCTAGTCAAAATCCTATGTTGACCAAGATTGTTGGTGATAAACCAAAACTCTTGATTTTAAACAAGGCCGACTTGGCTGATCCAGCAATGACCAAGGAATGGCGTCAGTATTTTGAATCACAAGGAATCCAGACGCTAGCTATCAACTCCAAAGAGCAAGTGACTGTAAAAGTTGTAACAGATGCGGCCAAGAAGCTCATGGCTGATAAGATTGCTCGCCAGAAAGAACGTGGGATTCAGATTGAAACCTTGCGTACTATGATTATCGGGATTCCAAACGCTGGTAAATCAACTCTGATGAACCGTTTGGCTGGTAAAAAGATTGCTGTTGTTGGAAACAAGCCAGGGGTCACAAAAGGTCAACAATGGCTTAAAACCAATAAAGACCTGGAAATCTTGGATACACCGGGGATTCTCTGGCCTAAGTTTGAGGATGAAACTGTTGCACTTAAGTTGGCATTGACTGGAGCTATCAAGGATCAGTTGCTTCCTATGGATGAGGTTACCATTTTTGGTATCAATTATTTCAAAGAACATTATCCAGAAAAGCTGGCTGAACGCTTCAAACAAATGAAAATTGAAGAAGAACCGTCTGTGATTATTATGGATATGACCCGCGCCCTCGGTTTCCGTGATGACTATGACCGTTTTTACAGTCTCTTCGTGAAGGAAGTTCGTGATGGCAAACTCGGTAACTATACCTTAGATACATTGGAAGACCTCGATGGCAACGATTAAAGAAATCAAAGAACTCCTTGTGACAGTCAAGGAGTTAGAAAGCCCTATTTTTTTAGATCTTGAAAAGGATAATCGCTCAGGAGTTCAAAAAGAAATCAGCAAGCGTAAAAGAGCCATTCAAGCTGAATTAGATGAAAATTTGCGCTTGGAATCCATGCTTTCTTATGAAAAAGAACTTTATAAGCAAGGATTGACCTTAATTGCAGGTATTGATGAGGTTGGTCGTGGTCCTCTTGCTGGTCCTGTAGTCGCTGCGGCCGTTATTTTACCTAAAAATTGTAAGATTAAAGGTCTCAACGACAGCAAGAAAATTCCTAAAAAGAAACATCTGGAGATTTTCCAAGCCGTTCAAGACCAAGCCTTGTCGATTGGAATTGGTATCATAGATAATCAGGTCATCGACCAAGTCAATATCTATGAAGCAACCAAACTAGCCATGCAAGAAGCAATCTCCCAGCTCAGCCCTCAACCAGAGCATCTTTTGATTGATGCCATGAAACTGGACTTGCCCATTTCACAAACCTCCATTATCAAAGGAGATGCCAACTCCCTCTCTATCGCAGCAGCATCTATAGTAGCCAAGGTAACACGTGATGAATTGATGAAAGAATACGATCAGCAGTTCCCTGGCTATGATTTCGCTACTAATGCAGGATATGGCACAGCTAAACATCTGGAAGGCCTCACAAAACTAGGAGTTACCCCAATTCATCGAACCAGCTTTGAACCCGTTAAATCACTGGTTTTAGGTAAAAAAGAAAGTTAATTGAAAGGAAATACCATGGAGGAACAGTCGGAAATAGTCCGTTCTAAGAAAGAATTCGCCTTTGCATCTAGCACTATACTATCCCAAGTTGGTCGAGGAATCATTGTCGGCCTCATCGTTGGAATTATCGTCGGATCCTTTCGTTTCTTAATTGAAAAGGGATTCCACCTGATACAAGGAGTTTATCAAGATCAAGGGTACTTAGTGCGCAATCTTTTTGTACTGGTTTTGTTTTATATACTCATCTGTTGGCTCAGTGCCAAACTAACACGGTCAGAAAAAGATATTAAAGGCTCAGGAATTCCTCAAGTCGAAGCCGAACTGAAAGGCCTCATGTCCCTCAACTGGTGGGGCATTCTTTGGAAAAAATATGTGCTAGGTATTCTTGCTATTGCCAGTGGACTCATGCTGGGTCGAGAAGGACCCAGTATTCAACTTGGAGCAGTTGGTGGTAAAGGAATTGCCAAGTGGCTCAAATCCAGTCCAGTAGAGGAACGTTCCTTGATTGCCAGTGGAGCTGCAGCAGGTTTAGCCGCAGCCTTTAATGCTCCTATTGCAGCACTTCTCTTTGTTGTAGAAGAAGTCTATCACCATTTTTCGCGCTTTTTCTGGGTCTCAACTCTAGCAGCCAGCATCGTAGCAAACTTTGTGTCTCTACTCATGTTCGGTTTGACACCAGTATTGGATATGCCAGATAACATTCCTCCCATGACCCTAGATCAGTATTGGATATATCTCGTCATGGGAATTTTCCTTGGATTTTCAGGTTTTCTCTATGAGAAAGCTGTATTAAACGTTGGAAGAGTTTATGACTTGATTGGTCAAAAAATCCATTTGGATAGGGCTTATTATCCCATCTTGGCTTTTATCCTTATCATACCAGTCGGAATCTTCTTACCTCAAATCCTTGGTGGCGGAAATCAGCTTGTCCTTTCTTTAACTGAACAAAATTTTAGTTTTCAAGTTTTATTAGCTTACTTTTTGATCCGCTTTATTTGGAGTATGATTAGCTATGGAAGTGGACTGCCAGGAGGAATTTTCCTCCCCATTTTAGCTCTTGGTTCTTTGCTTGGTGCCTTAGTTGGTGTTATCTGTGTCAATCTTGGACTTGTCAGTCAAGAGCAATTCCCTATATTTGTCATTCTAGGAATGAGTGGCTATTTTGGAGCCATATCAAAAGCTCCCTTAACCGCTATGATCCTCGTAACTGAGATGGTAGGAGATATTCGCAACCTCATGCCACTTGGTCTTGTCACTCTTGTTTCTTATATTATCATGGATTTGCTCAAAGGTACGCCAGTCTATGAAGCTATGCTGGAAAAAATGCTTCCAGAAGAAGTATCTAGCGAAGGAGAAGTTACACTTATCGAAATACCAGTTTCTGATAAAATTGCTGGGAAACAAGTTCATGAACTCAACTTACCACACAACGTCCTCATCACAACTCAAGTCCATAATGGCAAGAGCCAAACAGTTAACGGCTCAACCAGAATGTATCTGGGTGATATGATTCACCTGGTTATTCCAAAAAGTGAAATTGGAAAAGTCAAAGATTTGTTGTTGTAGCATGAGTATTTACATAATTTATGTTATATAAATACTCAGCTTGATTTATTTAGAAAACCGATTCTCAGAAATGAGATCGGTTATTTTTTACTGATGAGGAATTTTACATATAAATAATTGAACTTTATTAAAAATAAGACTATAATTAAGTTAGAAATGATAAAGTATAAAGCTAGAAAGGAGTTTACTGTATCAAATCTGTACAGTAAGATTAAAATCATGAAAAAGAAAACAATAGCAATTATATAGTGAAATGAAATAGAAATAGGATAAAACAATCAGGACAATCAAATCAATTTCTAGCAATGTTTTAGAAGTCCAGATGTACTATTCTAGTTTCAATCTATTATACAATGTGTTTTGTATCTCATAGCTCCTTATATAGCTCTTCAGTTATGTAGTATTAACAGAAGTTTAGTGGGTGAGATTTTCATTATTTTCCTTATTCTGTTTTGTTTGTAGGTCTAAGTCTTTTTATCACTTTGAAAAACTCCTATAACATCTTTCTGAAAAACTATAATTTTCTTGAAAAATATACAAGTCTATGCTATACTACTAGTATACTTACTTATGGAGAAAATACATGAAACGTGAGATTTTACTGGAACGAATCGACAAACTAAAACAACTCATGCCCTGGTATGTTCTGGAATACTACCAATCTAAGCTGGCTGTGCCCTACAGTTTTACAACCCTGTACGAATACCTTAAGGAATATGACCGATTTTTCAGCTGGGTTTTGGAGTCTGGTATTTCAAACGCTGATAAAATATCCGATATTCCTTTATCAGTTTTGGAAAATATGTCTAAGAAAGACATGGAATCCTTTATCCTTTATCTACGTGAACGTCCCTTGCTGAATGCTAATACAACAAAACAAGGTGTTTCACAGACAACTATCAATCGAACCTTATCAGCACTTTCTAGTCTTTACAAGTATCTAACCGAGGAGGTTGAAAACGATCAGGGGGAACCTTATTTCTATCGTAATGTAATGAAAAAAGTTTCAACCAAGAAAAAGAAAGAAACCCTTGCTGCCAGAGCTGAAAATATCAAGCAAAAACTCTTTCTAGGTGATGAAACAGAAGGTTTTCTAACTTATATCGATCAAGAGCACCCACAACAGCTTTCAAATCGAGCTCTCTCATCATTCAACAAAAATAAAGAACGAGATTTAGCCATTATTGCCCTTCTCTTGGCATCTGGTGTTCGCTTATCTGAAGCTGTTAATCTAGATCTAAGAGATCTCAATCTAAAAATGATGGTTATTAATGTTACTCGAAAAGGTGGCAAACGTGACTCAGTCAATGTCGCTGCTTTTGCTAAACCTTATTTAGAGAATTATCTGGCCATTCGGAATCAACGCTATAAAACGGAAAAAACAGATACAGCCCTTTTTTTAACTCTCTACAGAGGTGTTCCTAATCGTATCGATGCTTCTAGCGTTGAGAAAATGGTTGCTAAATACTCAGAGGATTTTAAAGTACGTGTAACACCCCATAAACTGCGCCATACGCTAGCAACTAGGCTCTATGATGCGACTAAATCACAAGTTTTAGTCAGTCACCAACTAGGACATGCCAGCACACAAGTCACTGACCTCTATACCCATATTGTTAATGATGAACAAAAGAATGCTCTAGATAGTTTATGATTTTACGTATTTTAAATTATGTAAATAAATATCAAAAAAAGAAGTTGGTTAGTTGGCCAACTTCTTTTTGATTTATCCAACTACCGCTTCAGCGATTTCTTCACGGCTAATACCAGCGAAGTAGCGTGTGATATCAATGGTTTTTAGCGCCTTAAGAACATCTTCGCGTTCGTATTTCACCCCACGAAGGACATCTTCTACTGCAGCAACGTCTTCAATACCAAAGAAGTCACCATAAATCTTGATGTCTTGGATTTTTGATTCAGTAACGTTAGCAAAGACTTCAACCTTACCACTAGTGAATTTGGTTCCACGACGGACGTTAAATTCAGGTGATTTACCATAGTTCCAGTCCCAAGTTCCAAACTTAGTATCCTTGATGTGATTGATTTCGGCCAATTCTTCTTCTGAAAAGACGTATTCAGTCATCTCTGGGTACTCTTTTTTCATGTATTCCAAGAGTAAATCACGGAATTTTTCGACTGTGATTTTTTTTGGTAATTCATTGATAATATTAGTTACACGGGCACGGACGGATTTCACACCTTTTGATTCAAATTTATCTTTTGAAACCTTAAGGGCATTTGCGAGGACTGACAAATCAACGTCAAAGAGCAAGCAACCGTGGTGCATGATACGGCCGTTGATATAGGCTTGGGCATTGCCACAGAACTTCTTACCATCAATCTCAAGGTCATTACGACCTGTGAACTCAGCTTTAACCCCGAGTTGAGCCAGGGTATTGATAACCGGAGTTGAGAAGCTCTTGAAGTCAAATGCCTTATTTTCATCTTCTTTGGAGATGATCGTGTAGTTGAGGTTATTTAAATCGTGGTAAACAGCTCCACCACCACTAATACGGCGAACTACCTCAATACCATTTTCGCGAACATAATCACGGTTGATTTCTTCGATAGTGTTCTGGTGACGACCAACAATGATAGATGGCTTGTTAATCCAAAGTAGGAAGATTTGATCCTCATCCAAAAGGTGTTTAAAGGCGTATTCTTCCAAGGCAATATTAAAAGCAGTGTCATTTGAATGATTGATAATGTATTTCATGATATCCCTTTACTTTATATGATAGAAACTGGAAATAACCTTCCAGTCTAATCTATCTTCGTTTTATTTTTTCTTAGGTGAATGGATGGCCATTCCTAGAACATCTGCAAACGCTTCGTACATCACTTCAGAGTAAGTTGGGTGCCCGTGGATGGTCTTCAGCATTTCCTCAACAGTGATTTCCATTTCGATGATGCTTGATGCTTCGTTTATTAATTCTGCGGCTGCAGGACCAATAATGTGTACACCAAGGATTTCTCCGCATTTCTTATCAGCGATAACTTTTACGAAACCTTGAGCTGCGTCAGATGCAATAGCACGACCGTTAGCAGCAAAGTTAAACTTACCGATGGCAACATCGTATTTCTCACGGGCTTGTTCTTCTGTCAAACCTACTGCTGCTACTTCAGGGAGAGTGTAGATGGCTGCAGGAGTCAAATTCAATTTGGCAACTGCATGATTTCCTTTAAGGGCATTTTCAGCGGCAACTTCACCCATGCGGAAAGCTGCGTGAGCCAACATCTTAGTACCGTTGATGTCACCTGGTGCATAAATGCCTGGAACTGAAGTTTCCATGTATTCGTTGACCTTGATACAACCACGATCCAATTCAAACTCAACCTCTCCAATACCTTCAAGGTCTGGCATACGACCAATTGAAAGAAGAGCTTTGCTTGCGATGATATCGTCTTTTCCTTCAACCTTGATACGAAGTTGACCATTTTCCTCAATGATTTCTTGCAGTTTAGTACCAGTCAAGATGGTCATTCCTTTACGCTCAAGGATCAAGCGAAGGTTCTTAGAAACTTCCGCATCCATAGCTGGAACTATACGGTCCATCATTTCGATAACAGTCACTTTTGAACCAAATGTCATGAAGGCCTGACCGAGTTCGATACCGACAACTCCACCACCGATGATAACAAGGCTTTCTGGCACTTCGTTCATTTCAAGAATGTCATCACTAGTCATGACAAGTGGAGATTCCATACCAGGGACGTTGATCTTGCTGACTTTTGAACCACCAGCAAGAATGATTTTCTTGGTTTCAAGCAATTCAGAACCATTTACCAAGACGTTCTTGTCTTTAGTGATTGTACCAATTCCTTTATGAACAGTAACTCCGTAGCTACGAAGAAGTCCTGCAACACCACCAACAAGAGTATTAACAACTTTAGATTTAGTTTCTAAAAGTTTTTCCATATCAACAGTGAAGTTAGGATTTTCAATCACGATACCACGATTTGCAGCATGACCGATATTTTCAATAATTTCAGCGTTATGAAGGTAGGTCTTGGTTGGAATACATCCACGGTTTAAGCAGGTTCCACCAAGTTCAGATTTCTCAACAAGGGCAACCTTACCGCCGAGTTGGGCAGCTTTAATGGCTGCAACATAACCAGCAGGACCTCCACCAATCACAACGATATCAAAAGCATCATCGCTATTACCATCATCGTTTGAGGTACTTGCTACAGGTACAGGGCTAGCTTCTGGCGATGCTGCTCCAGCTGTTGGGATGTTTTCCCTTTCTTCACCAAGGTAACCGATAACTTCCGTTACAGGGACAGTTTCACCATCTCCTTTGAGAATGGCAATCAAGTACCCATCTTCTTCGGCTTCCAATTCCATGCTGACTTTATCAGTCATGATTTCCAAAAGGATTTCTCCTTCTTTTACAAATTCTCCGACTTTTTTATTCCATTGGACGATTTGTCCTTCTGTCATATCCACGCCGGCTTTTGGCATAATTACTTCTAAGGCCATGTCTTCCTTCCTTTATCTATATCTTAAAAATGAATACTCTTGCTCTTAAATCAACATTGAGATTGGGGTTTCAATCAACTCTTTCAAGTCCTTCATAAACTTAGCACCAGCCATACCATCTACGACACGGTGGTCAATGGTTAATCCTAAACTCATGATTGGGCGAATCACAATTTCACCATTGACGACAACTGGCTTCTCGATTGTCGAACTGACACCAAGGATAGCTGAGTTGGGTTGGTTAATAATCGGGCCAAAGGACTGAACACCAAACATTCCCAAATTACTGATTGTGAATGTTGAATTTTGTAACTCACTTGGAGCCAATTTACCATCCAAGGTACGGCCAATAACATCCTTAAAGGCTACAACCAGTTCTGAAAGACTCATCTTCTCAGCATTGTAAACAACAGGTGTCATCAATCCATTATCCATCCCAACTGCCATGGCAAGATTGACATAGTTGTGAGTGATAATAGTCTTGCCATCTTCTGTCAATGAAGCGTTGATGTATGGATGTTTCATAAGAGACTTAACAACTGCAAGTGAAAGAAGGTCTGTTACAGTAGTCTTCTTCCCAGTTGCTTCCATGATTGGCTCAAGAACCCTCTTACGAAGAGCCAACATTTCAGTCATATCAACTTCATAGTTGAGGGTGAAGGTTGGCGCAGTCAAGTAAGATTCAACCATGCGTTGGGCAATAACCTTACGCATTGGTGTCATTGGAATACGCTCGATTTCACCATATGGTGTTACGTTATCAGGGACTTCTTCCACTTTTTCAATCTGAGCAGGAGATTTGATGCTATCGTTTTCGATATTTTCAGGAAGCAGGGCCAAAACATCCTTCTTCATGATTTTACCACGATGACCGGTTCCTTGGATTTCCTGCCAAGCAATGTTATGTTCGAGGGCAATTCGTTTTGCAAGTGGCGAAATGCGAACCACGTTTGTGTCTTTATAAGTTTCCACGTCTTCTTTGTGGACACGACCGTTTGCACCTGAGCCAGAAACGTCGTAGAGGTTTATCCCTAAATCATCTGCTAACTTTCTAGCTGCAGGAGTCGCTCTTAGCTTGTCATCAGCCATGACCTCTCCAATTCTATTTATGATACAAAGGGCGTCAAAAGCGACTGAAAAATAGGAAATCGACGATGGCTTCGATGAAGCCAAGGAGATTTATCTTTTTTCCGAGCTTTTAGCCCGTGCTCGAATATAAGATATTAATGACGAAGAGCTCTGCACCTAAAAGATACAAAGTTTCTCGTCAGCTTTATTTTATTTACATAACTTATCTTATGTAACTCTATTCTTTGTTATAAGTTTTTCGGATTGCATCTTTGATACTTTCAACTGTTGGAATCATTGCATTTTCTAGGTTTTGTGCATAAGGCATCGGCACATCTTCTCCTGCACAACGGCGAATTGGTGCATCTAGATAGTCAAATGCTTCTGATTCTGAAATAATAGCTGAAATTTCACCGATATAGCCACTTGTTTTGTGGGCATCGTTGACCAGAACAACCTTACCAGTCTTCTTCACTGAGTTTATGATGATATCCTTATCAAGCGGAACAAGGGTACGTGGGTCAACAATTTCAACTGAAATTCCTTCTTCTGCTAATTCTTCAGCAGCTTGAACCACACGGCGAAGCATTTTTCCATAAGTAACAACTGTTACATCCGTTCCTTGGCGTTTGATTTCACCAACCCCAAGTGGAATTGTGTAGTCTGGATCAACTGGCACTTCCCCTTTTTGGTTAAATTCTGACTTGTACTCAAGTATAATAACTGGGTTGTTATCACGGATAGAAGACTTAAGCAGGCCTTTCATGTCCGCAGGTGTTCCAGGTGCCACAACCTTAAGTCCTGGAATGTGAGTAAACCAAGACTCTAGAGATTGTGAGTGCTGGGCGGCAGAGCCAACTCCGTTACCAGCTGCACAACGAACAGTCATTGGAACCTGACCTTTACCACCAAACATGTAACGTGTTTTAGCAGCTTGGTTGACGATATTGTCCATGGCAATAACAGAGAAGTCCATGAAGGTCATATCGACGATTGGACGAAGTCCTGTCATGGCTGCTCCTGCTGCTGCTCCAGAGATGGCAGCTTCAGAAATCGGACAGTCACGGACACGTTCTGGACCAAATTCTTCAAGCATTCCAACAGAAGTACCGAAGTCTCCTCCGAAGACACCGACGTCTTCTCCCATCAAGAACACATTTTCATCGCGACGCATTTCCTCAGACATAGCAAGGATAATGGTGTCACGGAAGGACATTGTTTTTGTTTCCATTTTATCTCTTTCTCCTTAGTCTGCGTAAATATCTTCAAAGGCTGATTCAAGCGATGGGAATGGGCTTTCCTCTGCAAATTTAACAGAAGCTTCTACTGCTTCCTTTACTTGCGCTTGGATTTCTTCCAATTCTTCGGCACTTGCAATGTTATTTTCAATAAGGTAATTGCGGAGGTTTTCGATTGGATCTTTTTGTTTCCACAATTCCACTTCTTCACGCGTACGATATTTACCAGGGTCAGATGATGAGTGACCAAGCCAGCGATAAGTTACACTTTCAATCAAGACTGGACCATTGCCACTGCGAACATGGTCTACAGCTTTCTGAAATCCTTCATAGACATCGATGACATTGTTACCGTCTTCGATGAACATTCCAGGAATTCCATAAGCGGCGCTACGTTGATGGATATGTTCTATATTGGTCATTTTCTTGATATCCGCAGAGATACCGTAACCGTTGTTAATGCAATAGAAAATGACTGGCAGGTTCCAGATAGAAGCCATGTTCACTGCTTCGTGGAAAACACCTTCATTGGTCGCACCATCTCCAAAGAAGCAAACAACGATTTTACCGGTATTTTGCATTTGCTGACTGAGGGCTGCACCGACAGCGATCCCCATACCACCACCTACGATACCATTGGCACCAAGGTTCCCAGCATCAAGGTCAGCGATATGCATAGATCCACCTTTCCCTTTACAGGTTCCAGTGTATTTACCAAGGATTTCAGCCATCATTCCGTTGAGGTCAATCCCTTTAGCAATAGCTTGCCCGTGTCCACGGTGGTTTGAGGTAATCAGATCATCTGGATTGAGAGCTAACATAGCCCCCACGTTAGCTGCCTCTTCACCAACAGAAAAGTGCGTCATTCCTGGCACTTTCCCTTTCTTTACTAATTGTGCAATTTTTAAGTCCATGCGACGGATTTCTTCCATCTTACGGAACATTTCTAGCAAAAGATTTTTATCTAAAGTTGACATCTTCTTGCCTTTCTAACTTTCTTCTTACCTTACTATTTTACCGCTTTTGGCAAATACTGTCAAAGTTTTTCTAAAAGAAATTTCACAAAATAAAAAAGAAAACCCCGTGAAAACAAGGGATTTTCTTGTCAAGAATATTTTTTCACAAACTTTTTAGCGTTTGGATTTTGCTAAAGATTCAAATCTCTTCATAATCACAGTTAAACGCCAACGGTAGAGCGCCCCGCTCACAATCAAACTAATAATCAAGCCGATCCAGTAAGAATAAGCTCCAAAATCTGTTAGGGAATCAAATAGCGTAGCCACAGGGATTGCTACGCCCCAATAACCAAGCAAACCAAGGTAAAAAGGAATAACTGTATCCTTATACCCCCGCAAAATTCCCTGAAGCGGCGCCGCAAAGGTATCTGCTAACTGGAAGAAAAGACTATAAGTTAAAAAACGCGCTGTCAAATCGATAAATTTTGGGTCGTTACCATAAAGACTGGCCACATTTCCCCTAAAAATGTAAAGGAAGGTTAAGGTGAAGGCCGCAAAAATGAGGGCAGTCCATCTTCCTAGACCAATATAGGTTTTCGCATCATCAAATCGCTTGGCTCCCACTTCATAGGAAACGACAATAGCCATAGCCGATGAGATACTCATAGGAAAGGCGTACATAAGACTTGAAAAGTTCATAGCTGACTGGTGACTAGCTATAATCAAGGACGAAAACTTAGCCATAATCAAGCCAACCACTGAAAAGACAGCCACTTCCGCGAAGACAGTTCCCCCAATAGGCAGACCTAAACGAACTCCTTCCTTAATTTTATCCATATTAAGTGGAATTCGTTTCTCAAGGTGTAAGGCTTTGAGCTTCTCCTGTTTAAATAAAACCAGAACAGAAATCCCAAGCAAGACCCAGTAGGCCAAGGATGTTCCTAAACCAGCACCAGCCCCTCCCAGTTCTGGAACACCAAAGGCACCGTAAATCAAGAGATAGTTAAATCCGCTATTGAGAGGGAGTAACAAAAGCATGAGGTACATGGACAGTTTGGTCAAGCCCAGCGAATCCAGCAAGGAACGAATGACGCTAAAGAGCAACAAGGGGATAATCCCGATAGATAAAAACCAAAGATAGCGAACCGCTACTGCCGCTACTGCTGCTTCTAACCCAATATGATTCAAGATTGTTGGTGCCAAGAAAAGTACCATCCCCAGCAAGACCACAGATAGGCCCAAGGCCAAATAAATAAATTGGTAAAAATCAGACGCAACTTCTTCCTTTTTGCCTCGACCAAGATGGTGACCAATGATAGGCACCAAGGCTGACACAATCCCTGTTAGAAATGTAAAGAAAGGATTCCAGATACTGGTTGCCATAGATACACCAGCCAAGTCCATAGTGTTGTATTGACCTGTCATTGCAGTATCAACAAAAGAGGCAGAATAATTGGCAAATTGGTAGATCAGGATTGGGAAGAAAATTTTTAAAAATAATACTAACTTCTCTCGTAAACACTTTGTCTTATACATACTTCTCTTTCTATTCTGATTTATCTAAACCAAAGAGTTTCAGACCATAGTTTTTCAAACTTAGCGGAGGTTTATTAGATTTTGAAGTAGTATGCCAACACGCACATGTACGACAATAATAGCTTCTAACTAAACCTCCGTTATCATATTGAACCGCATGGTCAGCTTTTTCTTTAGTTTCATATTGAATTTTGGAACGATTAGCTGCGGGACAGTAAATTCCACTATTAGATTTCGCTTGTCTCTCCCTACGTTTTCGAAAATAATTCATATTCTAACTCCTATCAAGCTTGATAGACGATTTGTCCCTTACAGATGGTATATTTAACCTGCCCTTTTAAGGTTTCACCGATGAATGGTGAATTAGCTGCTTTGGAAGCAAAATGGGAGTCCACAAGGCGGTCAGCCTTGGCATCAAAAATAGTGATATCTGCTGGACCATTCTCAGCCAAGTAACCTGCTTCAAAGTTGTAAAGCTTGGCTGGGTTGTATGTCATTTTTTCAAGTAATTCCATCAAGCTCAACTCACCAGCTTCTACTAAATAGGTCAAGCCGAGAGACAGGGATGTTTCTAAGCCAGTCATACCAGATGGCGCTTTGGTAATATCCTCAACATTTTTTTCATCTACATGATGAGGCGCGTGGTCAGTCGCAATAACTGTGATGACACCTGATTTGAGACCTTCGATAACGGCACGACGGTCTGATTCCAAACGAAGCGGTGGATTCATCTTAGCATTGCTACCTTGTGTTAAAAGAAGTGCTTCTGTCTTAGAGAAATGCTGTGGCGCTACTTCTGCTGTGACTTCTGCACCTAACCCCTGAGCAAACTCCACTACTTTAACACTTTCTTCCTTAGACAAATGCTGGATGTGAACATGGGCTTTAGTTGCATAGGCAATCATGACATCACGCGCCATCATAGCGTACTCAGCCACCCCAGTAGCACCGCAGATATGGAAATGTTCTCTAGCAATATTTTCATTAAAGCCAAGAACACCGTTCAAACCTGGATCTTCCTCATGAAGGCTGATAAAGGTATTGAGTTTTTTGGCTTCCTCCATGGCTTCCTTGACAATCTTACTGCTCTCAAGCGGAATACCGTCATCAGAGAAACCAACCGCACCAGCTTCTAAGAGCGCCTTAAAGTCAGTCAAGTTTTTACCATTAAAGTTTTTAGTAATGGTCGCAACTGTCTTGACATTAATCTTCTCTTTGGCAGCTGACTGGAGAACTGCTTGCAAAGTCTCCACGTCTGAAATGGTTGGACTGGTATTAGCCATCATGACGACAGTAGTAAAACCACCTGCAGCGGCTGCCAGGGCACCAGTATGAATGTCTTCTTTATGTGTTTGACCAGGTTCACGGAAATGCACATGAATATCGACCAAACCAGGAGCAACCACAAGACCAGTAGCATCAATCGTTTCTGCTCCTTCTTCCGTGATCTCAGGCGCAATTTTGATAATTTTCCCATCTTGAACTAAGACATCACAAACTTGATCCAAACCAGACTTAGGATCCATTACACGACCATTTTTGATTAGTAGCATCTGCTTTCTCCTTTATTCATAGAAATCAACTTGGGTATCCAACAATTTATCCCCATCATAAACAAACTTGGCTGAAAAGAAGGGTTTATCCTCTAAAAGCCACTCAACAAAGGTGTGGTCACCTTCCCAAGTCGGCTTGCTCAAAACCTCATCATAGGGAACCCATTCTAGCATCCCCTCATTGCAGTCAATCAAGTCGCCCTCAAACTCCGTCACCTTAAAAACATAGGTGTACCAGTCTAAATCTGGTGTAAATTCAGGAAAAGTGATGACACCTTTTAGAACTGGCTTGGCTTTGAGCCCTGTTTCTTCAAGGATTTCACGCGCCGCGCATTCCTGGGGCGTCTCTCCTCTCTCTAGCTTACCACCCACACCAATCCATTTCCCTTCATGGACATCATTGGGTTTCTTATTACGATGGAGCATGAGCAGTTCTTTCCCATTATCAATGTAGCAAATCGTCGCTAACTGAGGCATATTTTCTCCTTATCTAAGCCAATCGATTGGCTCTTGTCCTGTCTCTTTTAAGAATGCATTGGCCTTGGAAAAGGGCTTGGAACCCCAAAATCCTCTATAAACCGACAAAGGACTTGGATGGGCTGATTCGATAATCAAGTGATGAGGATTGGTAACTAAGGCCTTCTTCTTACGTGCATAAGCTCCCCAGAGTACAAAAACGACTGGTCTATCTAGATGATTGACCACCTGAATCACAGCATCAGTAAAAGGCTCCCAGATTTGACCAGCATGACCATTGGCCTGTCCAGCAGGAACAGTCAAACAAGCATTAAGAAGCAAGACTCCTTGCTCAGCCCAAGCTGTCAAATCATGAGATTTCTTAACTCCGATATCATCTGACAATTCTTTCAAGATATTTTGCAAGGATGGTGGAGCTGGGATAGAGTCAGGTACAGAAAAACTCAAGCCCTGCGCTTGACCTGGTCCGTGATAGGGGTCTTGCCCTAGAATTACCACCTTAACTTCTTCAAGCAGTGTTGTCAAGAGAGCCTGAAAAACCTTTTCCTTGGGTGGATAAATAATCCCCTGAGAATAGACCTGCTCCATAAACTGATTGATTTTCCCGAAATAACCCTCAGGTAATTGCGCCTTAATCAAAGCATGCCAAGACGAGTGTTCCATAGCTGACTCCTTCATTTTTACTGCCTCTATTATAGCAAAAAGTGGCTATGGAAACCACTTTTTACAATTTATCTAAAGATTTAATAAATCGACTATATACGATTTGAATACGTGAATACAGTTTATAAAGACTGGCTATTTTTTATAATTACTTTTTAAATCATTAAGCATTTTACTACCTCTTTCGAAGATTATCTTTTCTGAAATATTTTTAAACATATTAAAATCCATTTCAGAAAAAGGAGTTTCTTTAGAAACTTGCCATATAGTCTTTAAATAATTTTTTTCTAAAAAGTCGTCAAAATTAGAAAAAAATCGAAAATACAATGCATTCTCTTGGTGTAAAATCGCTCTTTTTAAAGGATAATACTCTTTAATATTATTAACTTTTTGTTCGTAGGCATATTTTGCTACATGATCTAGGTATATATCAAAAAAGTCATGAGGAAAATCTCCCATACAGCCATTACGATTCATATTGAGGCTATATTTTCGATTAGTAAGATAATTCGGAAATATATTTCCTATTACTCTAAGATTATCTACTTGTGAATCCCTTTTCCCAATATAATCCCCTTCTTTGACTAATGATGGAGATTTCCAAGTAAAAATTAAATCGCCAGAGAAATTTTTCTTATCAAAAAACTTAAAAAGAGATTGATAAATACTATTTGCTAATTGACAAGTGTCAGATGTAAATTCATAATTAACAGCTTCATTAAAATCAACTTCAGACATTTCAATGTACTCTTCAATAGTAATATTAGCTTTTTTGTAGTCATTAGCTCGTCTCCTTTAAAATGTGATCTTTTCAAGAATATTTTTATCTAAACAATCCAGCAAGTCTTGGTAAGAATAGACTTCGTAAGTCGGCTGGGCTTGTGTGTGATTTTCGAGGTGATGAGGATTATACCAGATAGTGTCAATCCCCGCATTATTGCCACCTTGAATGTCGGCGGTTAGAGAATCTCCAATCATCAGCGTCTTTTCTTTACTAAATCCAGCAATTTGCTGGCCAATCTTTTCATAAAAAAGAGCATCCGGCTTTTGAGTTTGCAACTGTTCTGAGATAAAGACTTGATTGAAATAAGGTGCTAGACCAGATTGAGCCAAACGTCCTGTCTGAATGGCAGTAATGCCATTTGTCGCAGCATACAAGTTATAATCACGCTCAATGAGGCTGTCCAAGAGATCATGAGCGCCCGATAGTGTTTGTCCCTGCTGGGCGAGGTAAAATTGGTAACGCTGGGCAAGAAAACTACCGTCTTTTTCCTGTCCAAAATGAGCAAATAAACGAGAAAAGCGCGTGTTAACCAGCTCTTGTTTACTGATTTTCTTCAGCTCCAAGTCTTTCCAGAGAGCCTTGTTCATAGGAACGTAATAATCTTTATAAGCCTGAATATCCGCAACTCCTTCTTCTTTTAGAAGTTGGGTCAAAGCCACATTCTCAGCAGCATCAAAATCAAGAAGAGTGTGGTCGAGGTCGAAGAGTAGAAATTTGTAGAACAATTTGAGGTTTTCCTTTCTGAAAATTCATTAAGAACATTATATCATAAAGCACCTCATACAATTAACTAATTTAATCACTTAAAAAAATTCGAACACTTTCTATACAACTGACAGCTCAAATCTTTCAGAATAGAACAATACTAACTATCGAACACCCCGTCTTCATAAATACATATGTAATTCTAGACCTAGAATTCCTATAAACTAAATGCTTTCATACTCTTCCAAGTAATTGATTGCCTTAAATTTTAATTTTTGAAGGATTCTAAAGCTAGAATAGCCCCATCACAATCAGTTTTGATTGATTCACAATTTAGAAACACTATAGTTTCACTCCTGTTAAAATAAAAAGGAACTGCATAAAGCAATCCCTTTCTGATTTTGAAATCATTTACTTAACATTTTATAGCAGAACCTAGGTCAAAAAAGGCAAGTAAAGTATCTGCTGGATTTTCGGAAACAACCCTATCTACTTGATCAAAACTCGTTCCAATTCCTCCGCCCTCGGTTCCTCCTACATAAGTAATCGGAACATCTTTAGCTACTTTACTAATTAGTTCAACAACACCTTCTGCAATGTGTTTGGAATGTGAAACGATAACAAGACCAATACTTTCCATCAAACCACCCCAGTTTCTAAAATAGCAGTAAAGAGTAATCCTGATGAGAATGATCCAGGATCAATGTGTCCAAGAAACCACATGCTCCTAAGACAAGAGCTAACAGACTGGCCATCAATAATAGTATTGTTCTTTTTTTCATCATTACTCCTTAACTAGTGTTTAACTGATTAATTAGCCAGTAAATAGTTTATCTTTATTTACACTATCTGTTAAGATATAGTAAAATGAAATAAGAACAGGACAGTCAAATCGATTTCTAACAATGTTTTAGAAGTAGAGGTATACTATTCTAGTTTCAATCTACTATATTTTGCACATTTTCATGAAAAAAATGAGAACTAGAACTCACATTCTGCTCTCATTTTTCGTTTTCCCGTTCTCCTATCCTGTTTTTAGGAGTTAGAAAATGCTGCTACCTTTACTTACTCTCCTTTAATAAAGCCAATAGTTTTTCAGCTTCTGCCATAATAGTATTGTTGTCCTGGGTGCCAAATAGTAAATTATTTTTTAATCCTGTGAGAGTCTCTTTGGCATTGGACTTGATAATTGGATCCTGGATTTTTCCAAGTAAATCTTCAGCCTCTCTCAGTTTTTCTTCAACCTTTTCAGTCTCGACCTGAGGTTCTTCTGATTCCTCTGGTGATTCTTCTTCTGGTTCCTCTGTTGGTTTTGGAGACTCTGGTTTCTCGCTTTGTGGTTTCTCTTCTCGAGGGGTTTCTTCCTCAGGTTTTTCTGTCTGAGGTTTCTCCTCGCTTGGTTTTTCCGTTTGATTGGTATCAGCTTGACCATTTTTGTTTCTTTGAACATGGTCGCTAGCGTTACCAAAACCATTATCTGAATGCGGACGTTCGTTTGGATGTTCGACATAGTACTTGACAGTCGCCAAAAGATCCTCAAGAGTATACCCCTTAGGTGCCTCATAAAGGCCTTCGTCAAACCACTCAAATTTGATGTTATGGTAATGGTCATAATGAGGTATGATTAAACTACCGTTTTTGACTTCTACAGTATATTGAAGATTGTAAGGCATGCGATCAAGTGGCACCTTCTTAGCCGCTTTCACGCGGTTGTAGATAGCTTCTGCTCCTTTTGCCTCAGTATTTCCTGAATCCTGATGGTCTGTCGAAGGAGGGGTCAAACCTTTCTCTTTAGCATAAGCCTGGGCTGCCGCTCTCTCAGCTTCAGACAAACTATCTTTTTTAATCCAGTGGCTATGGGTCATATGTGGAGTTACATAGGCATCCCCCTCATCACTGGTTATATCACGAGGATCAAAGATATAACCGTCTTCTGTTGTGTACTTGCCTGCCAACTTGGCTACTTGAATCTCATCATCAGTGTAGGTAATTTGCGCATTTGGTTTTCCTAAACGTTCTGGATGACGAATCGGAGCTAAGAAGGCAAGAATATCATCCACTAACTTGACTTTATCACTTGAGACATCCTTGAGTCGTTCCAACAGGTTATCCAAAGCCTCAAAATCAACTTGTCGACCTTTATTATCAAGTAAATCTTGGTGAATTCTTGCTAGTAAGTCATAAGCCTTATTGTAAAATTCTCGATCACTAGATGGGAGGTCAGTTTTCTTAGCTCCTAGCTTATGAGATAAACTTTCCTGCTTGGCCAGTTTGCTATCAATGCCTGCTGCTGTTTCTGCTGAAAGATTCTTGGCTGGGATATAACGAGAAACTCCATTCTCCTCAAAGACATAACCATCGCCTACTTTTCGAACAGCTTCTTTGACCAATTTCTCATCAATTGGATTGCTTGGAGCTGGTTGAGGATTTGGTGCAGGTTGCGGACTTGGACTAGGTTCTGGAGTCGGTTGTGGACTTGGTTCTTCTGGTCTTGAATCTGGTACCCAATGGTTTGAACGATAACGAAGGGGAATAATACGAGCAATTCGTTTTTCCAATTCAGACATTTGTTCATAAGGGATAAAGTGGTAATGGTTACCATGAGGGACAGCTACACCTCTGGCGGTTCGACTTGTGATTTGCGCTGGGTCGAAAATAAGGCCATCAGATTCTACATGGCGTTGACTCAAAGGCAGTTTGTAGAGCTGTTTCAAGAGACTATCAATGTCATTACTTTGACTTGCTTGACTGTTAGTGTTGCTGTTGTTGCTTGTGTTAGTATTTGTAGTTCCTGGATTGCTTACAGAAGGTACCCAGTTTGTTCTTGGAGTGTTATCGCTATTTTGTCGGCGATAGGTTCTTAAATTTGACAGATTTTCCCGACCAGATAGGAAGGCTTCTGCAGCAGCCAACTCGCTAGCTGATAACTCATTCTTAGGAATGTAATGGTAATGATCTCCATGAGGAACGATATAGGCATCGCCCGTATCTTCGATGATATCAGATGCATTGAAGATATAACCATCATCTGTGGTGTAGCGTCCCTGTGAACGTGCAAAGGCTACCGCACCATCGTTTGCTGAAGTCCCTCCTTCACGATGCTGACTATGTTCTTGTTTTTGCCGATTGATTTCTTCTTTTGTACGGACATTATCCGCATGAGCTGCATCCTTAAGGTAAACATAGTATTTACCGTTTACCTTAATGACATAACCACCCTTGATTTCATTGACAATGTCTGAATCCTTCAACTGATAATTCGGATCTTTCATGAGGAGCTCTTCACTGATGATGGCATCATAAGGGACCTTGCCATTATAGTAATGATAATGGTCTCCATGAGAGGTCACATAACCTTGATCCGTAATCTTGATGACGATTTGTTCGGCGTTGATTCCTTCACGCTTGCTAACCTCATCAGGAGTCAAATTCTCCGTTTTTTGCGTCGCTTGTTTTCCATCTATATAGGAAACACGATTATTTTCTTTTACAGTTTGAGCTTGATGCAAACCTAGTTCATAAGCACAGACACTTAAAACAAGTGTAGCTACTGACCCAGCTAGATATTTTTTATTGATTTTCATTCTTTCCTCTTTTCTTAAGTATATTTGATTCACTATAAAGTAATAAACCGGTTAATTAACTAGTTAATAGTTTACTCTTTTTAATATTGCTTGTCAAGAATTTTACATATATACATAATAAAAATGAAAGCCTCTTTATCGAGACTTTCATTTTTCATTAGTTTATTTTTTCCTTACTTACAGATGAAGGATTACTTCCTTTTAACAACGCAAGTAATTTTTCTGCTTCTGCCATGATACTATTGTTATCCATAATTTGAAGAGTCAAATTATTTCGTAAACCAGCTAGAGTTTCTGTTGCATTGGCTTTCAGACTAGAATCCGTTACTTTCGCAAGCAAAACTTCTGCTTCTTTGAGTTGGGCTTCTACTTTTTCAGTCTCTACTTGAGGGACTTCTGGCTCAGCAGGTGTTTCCTCTACTGGCTCTTCATCCGCTTTGAAGTTCTTATTTGGATCTTCACTGTGGTCTTTCTTGCCTAACACATGCTCACTGGCATTGCCCCATCCATCATTAGAATGTGGACGTTCGTCAGGGTGTTCTACGTAGTACTTAATCGTCGCAAACAAATCTTCCAAGGTATAGCCATTTGGAGCTTTGTATGTGTGATCATCAAACCAAGCAAATTTAATATTATGGTAATGATCCTTATGAGGAATAATCAAATTACCGTTTTTAACCTCAACTGTATGCTCAACCATATATGGAAGTCGAACGAGTGGAATTCGTTTTTCCCCTTTCACACGATTGTAAATAGCTGCTGCACTATCTCCAGTTGGATTTGCTTTAACATCTGCGTCTGGAGATGGAGGTAGGATACCTTTTTCTTTAGTATAGGCTTGAGCTGCAACTTTTTCCTTATCAGAAAGGCTGTCTTTTCCAATCCAGTGACTATGGCCTATATGAGGCGTTACATATGCATCTCCTTCATCACTGATTATATCATGTTCATCAAAAATGTAACCATCTGACGTTGTATACTTATCAGCTAATTGAGCAATACGAACTTCGTCTTCAGTATACTCAATTTGAGAATTTGGCTTGCCAAGTCGCTCTGGATGGGTAATTGGTGCTAGGAATGCCAATAAATCATCTACCAATTTTTCTTTATTAGTCGATTCATCATTCAAGCGTTCTAATAATTTGTCTAAGGCTTGGAAATCAGAATTACGACCCTTATTTTCAAACAAGGCTTTATGAGCCTCAGTTAACAGATTATATGCTTTATCATAAAATTCTTGGTCACGAGGAGCAACATTTTCTTTTTTAGCAGTTAAAGTGTGTGAAACACTCTCTTGTTTTGATAACTTGCTTTCAAGATTTTTAACAGTTTCAGATGGTAAATCTTTCGCAAAGACATAACGAGAGATGCCCTTTTCTTCGAATACATATCCTTCCCCAACTTTTCGTACCAGCTGACTAACCAAAGAAGAATTTGAGTCTATTTTAAGATTTGGTGCAGGTTGCGGGCCTGGACTAGGTTCCGGAGTCGGTTGTAGACTTGGTTGTTCTAGTCTTGAATCCGGTACCCAATGGTTTGAACGATAACGAAGGGGAATAATACGAGCGATTCGTTCTTCCAATTCAGACATTTGAGAGTAAGGGATGAAGTGGTAATGATCTCCGTGTGGCACTGCAACACCTCTAGCTGTTCGACTTGTGATTTGTGCTGGATCAAAGACAAGGCCATCAGATTCTACGTGTCGTTTGCTGAGTGGCAAGGCATAAAGTTGTTTCAGAAGGCTATCAACATCCTCATTACTTTGACTTGCTTGACTGTTAGTGTTGCTGTTGTTGCTTGTGTTAGTATTTGTAGTTCCTGGATTGCTTACAGAAGGTACCCAGTTTGTTCTTGGAGTGTTATCGCTATTTTGTCGGCGATAGGTTCTTAAATTTGACAGATTTTCCCGACCAGATAGGAAGGCTTCTGCAGCAGCCAACTCGCTAGCTGATAACTCATTCTTAGGAATGTAATGGTAATGATCTCCATGAGGAACGATATAAGCATCACCAGTATCCTCTATGATATCAGAAGCATTAAAGATATAACCATCATCTGTAGTATAGCGTCCTTGCGAACGTGCCAAGGCAACAGCACCATCGTTTCTTGGAGTCCCACCTTCACGATGTTGACTATGTTCTTGTTTTTGTCGATTGATTTCCTCTTTTGTACGGACGTTATCCGCGTGGGCAGCATCCTTAAGGTAAACATAGTATTTTCCATCTACCTTGATAACATATCCACCCTTGACCTCATTAACAATATCCTCATCTTTTAGCTTATAGTTTGGATCTTTCATGAGTAATTCTTCACTGAAAATCGCATCATAAGGAACCTTACCATTGTAATAATGATAGTGGTCGCCATGTGAAGTGACATAGCCTTGGTCTGTTATCTTGATGACGATTTGCTCAGCATTGATTCCTTCACGCTTGCTAACCTCATCAGGAGTCAAATTCTCCGTTTTTTGCGTCGCTTGTTTTCCATCTATATAGGAAACACGATTATTTTCCTTAACCGTTCTAGCTTGATACAGTCCCAACTCGTAAGAACAAACACTTAAAATCAAAGCTGCCGCAGAACCAACAAGGTATTTCTTATTAATTTTCATCGAAACTCTCTTTCTATTTGATATTTCTAGTTGCAATTCATTTCTAAATTGCAGAAACTCCTCTCTATTACTTAACTGGTTAATAGTTTACTCCTAAATCTCCAACTTGTCAAGAATTTTATGAACCATTTAAGTATTTTTTGTTCTGACCACTACTTTTTCAAGGTTGGACTTTTTATAAGAAAGATTTTCTTGAAAATTCTTTTTAAAATATCAAAAAAAGTCCCTGTAACTGAGTTGCAGGGACTTTTCGATTAATCAAAATTAACGTATTCTTTTTGAAGTTCAAGAACTTCTTCCATTGTTGAGCATTCTGTAAGGGCACGGTTTGCGTACTCTTCCATCTTAGCTGTGTCGAGTTTCTTCATCAAGCTGCGTGTACGAAGTACAGATGTTGCTGACATAGAGAACTCATCCAAGCCCATTCCGACAAGAAGTGGAACAGCTTGTTGGTCACCAGCCATCTCACCACACATACCAGCCCATTTACCTTCAGCGTGAGCTGCTTTGATCACATTGTTAATCAAGCGTAGGATTGATGGGTTGTATGGTTGGTAAAGGTATGAAACTTGTTCGTTCATACGGTCTGCTGCCATTGTATATTGGATCAAGTCGTTTGTACCAATTGAGAAGAAGTCAACTTCTTTAGCAAATTGGTCTGCAAGCATAGCCGCTGCAGGAATCTCGATCATGATACCAACTTGGATGTTATCCGCAACTGCAACACCTTCAGCAAGAAGGTTTGCCTTTTCTTCATCAAAGACTGCTTTCGCTGCACGGAATTCTTTCAAGAGCGCAACCATTGGGAACATGATACGCAATTGACCGTGAACAGACGCACGAAGAAGAGCACGGATTTGTGTGCGGAACATAGCATCTCCAGTCTCAGAGATAGAGATACGAAGAGCACGGAATCCAAGGAATGGGTTCATTTCGTGAGGCATATCGAAGTAAGGAAGTTCCTTATCTCCACCGATATCCATTGTACGAACGACAACAGGTTTACCGTTCATTCCTTCAAGAACAGCCTTGTATGCTTCATACTGCTCATCTTCAGTTGGGAAGTCTTGAGAATCCATGTACAAGAACTCTGTACGGTAAAGTCCAACAGCTTCTGCACCGTTGTTGTTAACACCTTCAACGTCTTTTGGAGTACCAATATTGGCAGCCAACTCGAAGTGTTTACCGTCAGCAGTCACTGTTTGAGCATCTTTCAAAAGTGCCCATTCAGCTTTTTGTTTCGCATAGGCTTCACCAGCTGCTTTAAATTCTGCCGCTTGTTCATCTGTTGGGTTGATAATCACTTCTCCAGTGATCCCGTTAACAGCAAGGATGTCACCGTCTTTAACGATTTCAGTGATGTTATTTGTACCTAATACAGCAGCAATTTCAAGTGTACGTGCCATGATAGCTGAGTGGCTTGTACGTCCACCAATGTTGGTTACAAAAGCTTTTACAAAGTTTTTGTCCAATTGAGCTGTATCAGATGGTGTCAAGTCATGCGCAATCACAATCACTTCTTCATTAATAGAAGCTGGGTTTGGCAATTTTTTACCAAGAAGGTTTGCCAATACACGTTTTGTCACGTCGCGGATATCCGCTGCGCGTTCTTGCATGTATGGGTTGTCTTCCATGCCTTCAAAGATAGTGATAAACATATCTGTAACTTCTTTCAGACCTGCTTCTGCATTCACTTTCTTCGCACGGATAGTTTCCTTGATTTGGCTGATCATTTCTGGGTCAGCAAGAACCATTAAGTGAGCATCAAAAACTTGAGCTGCTTCTTCACCGAGCGTACCTACTGCTTTCTCGCGAATAACAGAAAGCTCGTCTTGTGATGCCTGTAGAGCGGCATCAAGGCGAGCTTCTTCTGCGTTTGTATCTTCGACTGTAATAGTCTCAAATGACAAATCCGGCTGAACGAGTAGATATGCTTTTGCAACTGCAACACCGTCAGATGCTGCGATTCCTTTAAGCATTTCTGTCATTTCCCTTATGCCAATCCTTCTTTTTCCATTGTTTCTGAGATTGCAGCGATAGCGTCATCTGCATCTGCACCTTCAGCTGAGATAGTTACGTCAGCACCTTGGCCAACACCAAGACTCATAACACCCATAATTGATTTAAGGTTAACTGATTTACCTTTGTACTCAAGAGTGATATCTGAAGCAAATTTGCTAGCAGTTTGTACCAACAATGTTGCTGGACGTGCGTGAATACCTGTTTCTGCCACTACGTGGAAATCTTTAGAAGCCATAGTTTGACTCTCCTTTTGTTCTTTCTTTTTTTGAGTTATATGTGATAACCCTTACAATTTAGTATTATACCATCTTCTAGGATTTTTTTCAAGCATTTTCTGGATTTTCCTTCAATTTCCTTTCAGATAACTTGCTGAAAATCTTCTATCCTAGATAACAAAACACAGGATATAGTTTCTTTAAAAACAATTTATAGGATAATCATTGCTATTTCACAATACAAACACTATATATTGTGTTTATATATAAAAACAACAAAAGAACACCACTATATTTAGTTCAAATCATTGACAAAATTTTATTTTCTGATATACTAAGATAGTATTAAATTTTGAAGAGGAGTTACACAATGGTAACCGTTTATTCTAAAAACAATTGTGTCCAATGTAAAATGACCAAGCGTTTCTTGGACAGTAATAATGTCTCTTATCGTGAAATCAATCTTGATGAGCAACCTGAGTACGTCGATCAAGTTAAAGAGCTCGGTTTTAGCGCAGCTCCTGTTATCCAAACACCAACTGAAGTCTTTTCAGGTTTCCAACCAGGAAAACTGAAACAATTAGCATAATCTTAGTACATCATCCAGAAGAAACTGCTTTTAGGGCTAACTTAGAAGCCTTTCTTTTGTAATTAGATAAGGGAAATTTTATGGGATTAAAACATCTTGAAGACGTGACTTACTTCCGTCTTAATAACGAAATTAACCGTCCTGTTAATGGACAAATCATGCTTCATAAAGACAAGGAAGCCTTGGATGCTTTCTTTAAAGAAAATGTAGTTCCAAACACTATGGTTTTTGATTCAATCAAAGACAAAATCAATTACCTCATTGAACACAACTACATCGAAACAGCCTTTATCAAGAAATACCGTCCAGAGTTCTTGGAAGAATTAGCTCAATTTATCAAAGACCAAAACTTCCAATTCAAGTCATTCATGGCAGCTTATAAATTTTACAATCAATATGCCTTAAAGACTAATGACGGTGAATACTATCTTGAAAATATGGAAGACCGTGTCTTCTTCAACGCCCTTTATTTCGCTGATGGGAATGAAGCTGTTGCAATCGATATTGCCAATGAAATCATCCACCAACGCTACCAACCTGCTACTCCTTCCTTCTTGAATGCTGGACGTGCTCGCCGTGGAGAGTTGGTATCTTGTTTCCTAATCCAAGTGACGGATGATATGAACTCTATCGGACGTTCTATCAACTCAGCTCTTCAACTTTCACGTATTGGTGGTGGTGTGGGAATTACCCTCAGCAACCTTCGTGAAGCTGGTGCACCTATCAAAGGCTATGAAGGAGCTGCTTCAGGTGTCGTTCCTGTTATGAAGCTTTTTGAAGACAGCTTCTCTTACTCCAACCAATTGGGGCAACGTCAAGGTGCCGGTGTTGTCTACCTCAACGTCTTTCACCCAGATATCATCGCTTTCCTTTCAACTAAGAAAGAAAACGCTGATGAAAAAGTACGTGTCAAGACTCTATCACTTGGTGTTGTAGTACCTGATAAATTCTACGAATTGGCTCGTAAAAATGAAGAAATGTACCTCTTCAGCCCTTACTCTGTAGAAAAAGAATACGGTGTGCCATTCAATTACATCGACATTACTGAAAAATACGATGAATTGGTCGCAAATCCAAATATTCGCAAGACAAAAATCAAGGCGCGGGATTTGGAAACTGAAATCTCTAAATTGCAACAAGAGTCTGGCTATCCTTATGTAGTCAACATCGATACGGCTAACCGTGCAAATCCTGTTGATGGAAAGATTATCATGAGTAACTTGTGTTCTGAGATTCTTCAAGTTCAAGAACCAAGCTTGATCAACGATGCTCAAGAATTCCTTCAAATGGGAACAGATGTTTCATGTAACCTGGGTTCAACCAACGTGGTTAACATGATGACTTCACCTGATTTTGGTCGTTCTATCCGTGCTATGGTTCGTGCCCTTACTTTCGTTACAGATAGTTCACATATCGTAGCTGTACCAACGATTGACCATGGAAATAGCCAAGCCCACACCTTTGGTCTCGGTGCCATGGGACTGCACAGCTACCTTGCCCAACAACTCATTGAATATGGTTCACCTGAGTCTGTTGAATTTACAAGCATCTACTTTATGCTTATGAACTACTGGACCTTGGTAGAGTCAAACAATATTGCGCGTGAACGTGGTATTACCTTCCACAACTTTGAAAAATCAGACTATGCTAACGGAAGTTACTTTGACAAGTATGTAACTGGTGAATTTGTTCCAACATCAGACCGTGTTAAAGAACTCTTCAAAAATGTTTTTATCCCTGGTGTTGCTGATTGGGCTGAACTTCGCGACAAGGTTCAAGAAGATGGTCTTTACCACCAAAATCGCCTTGCTGTAGCGCCAAATGGTTCTATCAGCTATATCAACGACGTTTCTGCTTCTATCCACCCGATTACGCAACGTATCGAAGAACGCCAAGAGAAGAAAATTGGTAAAATCTACTACCCTGCTGCTGGCTTGTCTACAGAAACCATTCCTTACTACACTTCTGCCTACGATATGGATATGCGTAAAGTCATCGATGTTTACGCTGCTGCGACTGAACACGTGGATCAAGGACTTTCACTCACCCTCTTCATGCGCAGTGACATTCCAAAAGGCCTTTACGAATGGAAGAGGGAAAATAAACAAACGACACGTGATTTGTCCATCCTTCGTAACTATGCCTTTAACAAGGGAATCAAGTCTATCTACTACGTCCGTACCTTTACAGATGACGGTGGAGAAGTCGGCGCCAACCAATGTGAAAGCTGTGTGATTTAGTTTCTAGCATAGAAACATTATTTTTCCCTAAGCAGCACTGATAAAATCAAATCTACTATGTCATAACATAATTTATGTAACATTTTAAAAGTCGGGCTTCCGACTTTTTGTGCGATACTCCTATAGAATTATGGTAAAGTAGAAATAATTGTGAGTTCGCAATACTAAACACAGAAAGAGATTTTAAATGGAAACTTACTACAAAGCCATTAACTGGAATGCCATCGAAGATGTCATCGACAAATCAACTTGGGAAAAACTGACGGAGCAATTTTGGCTCGATACACGTATTCCCTTATCAAACGACTTGGATGACTGGAGAAAGCTATCTAACAAAGAGAAAGACTTGGTCGGAAAAGTTTTTGGTGGTTTAACCCTTCTTGACACTATGCAATCTGAAACTGGGGTTCAAGCCCTTCGCGCAGACATCCGTACACCACATGAGGAAGCTGTTTTCAATAACATCCAATTTATGGAATCTGTCCACGCTAAATCTTACTCATCAATCTTTTCTACCTTGAATACTAAGGCTGAGATTGAAGAAATTTTCGAATGGACCAATACCAATCCTTACCTACAAAAGAAGGCTGAGATTGTCAACGAAATCTACCTAAACGGCAGCCCACTTGAAAAGAAAGTTGCCAGCGTCTTCCTCGAAACCTTCCTCTTCTACTCTGGTTTCTTCACTCCCCTCTACTATCTCGGTAACAACAAACTAGCCAACGTTGCAGAAATCATTAAATTGATTATTCGTGACGAGTCTGTTCACGGAACCTACATTGGTTACAAATTCCAACTTGGTTTCAATGAATTGCCTGAAGAAGAGCAAGAAAAACTCAAAGAATGGATGTACGACCTACTCTATACTCTTTATGAAAATGAAGAAGGCTACACAGAGAGTCTTTATGACGGTGTTGGTTGGACTGAAGAGGTTAAAACCTTCCTTCGCTACAATGCCAATAAAGCTCTCATGAACATGGGACAAGATCCACTTTTCCCAGATTCAGCTGAAGATGTCAACCCAATCGTTATGAACGGTATTTCAACAGGAACTTCCAACCATGACTTCTTCTCTCAAGTCGGAAATGGTTACCTTCTTGGCGAAGTTGAAGCCATGCAAGACGATGACTATAACTACGGTTTAGACTAATTCTCCATCACTCTCAATCATCAAAAAGTAAACTAGAAACATCAAAGTTATAACCCAACAAAAATATCGAAAGTTTTGAAAACAAACTTCGATATTTTTGTTTTTGTTTCATTTTGTTGTTTTTGTATTTGAATGATGAGTTTGTTTATGGTAAGATAGTAGTAGGAAACGAGGTGATAATATGCTCAAACAAGAAAAATTAGCCAAAATTTTAGAGATAGTAAATAGTAAAGGAACCATAACAGTTAAACAGATTATGGACGAAATAGCCGTTTCAGATATGACTGCAAGGCGCTATTTACAGGAATTAGCTGATAAAGATTTGCTGATTCGTGTGCATGGTGGAGCTGAAAAACTTCGAACCAACTCCCTTTTGACTAATGAGCGATCAAATATTGAAAAACAAGCCCTCCAAACGGCAGAAAAACAAGAAATAGCCCATTTTGCAGGCAGTCTAGTAGAAGAAAGAGAAACTATTTTCATTGGACCAGGAACAACATTAGAGTTTTTTGCGCGTGAGTTGCCTATTGACAATATCCGCGTCGTAACCAACAGTCTACCTGTTTTTCTGATTTTAAGCGAACGAAAATTAACAGATTTGATTTTGATAGGTGGAAATTATCGCGATATTACAGGTGCTTTTGTTGGCACATTGACCCTACAAAATCTCTCTAATCTCCAATTTTCTAAAGCTTTCGTTAGCTGTAATGGTATTCAAAACGGAGCTCTAGCTACTTTTAGCGAGGAAGAGGGAGAGGCTCAACGCATCGCTTTAAATAATTCTAATAAAAAATATTTACTCGCAGATCATAGTAAGTTCAATAAGTTTGATTTTTATACTTTTTATAATGTATCAAATCTTGATACTATTGTTTCAGATTCTAAACTAAGTGATTCAATCCTTTTTAAGCTATCTAAACACATTAAAGTCATCAAGCCTTAATAAACTGAAAGAGCCTGGGTAACAACTCAATTTCAGAAGAAAAAAAGTAAATCTTCCCACAATAAAAAGCATAGTATCAGGTGTTGAAACACCTGATACTATGCTTTTTCTATATCAAAGACTTTTTGCCCAATTCCTCAAAGCTATGCATTGAGAAATCTGCGACTCGCTTCCTAGTTTAAAGTTGCTCTTTGATTTTCATTGAGTATAAGCAACGTGATTAGATAAGAGTTTTGCAGAGTACTAAATATAAGATTTAACTTTTTTGAGAAATTGGTTACGATTGTTGAAACGGCATAAAATCTGAATCAAAGGAGATAGTATCCCATTCTTTACCAGTCGAGACATACCATTTTCCAAGACTTTTCAATTCTTCACTCGTCAAACACGGTATTTGAGAGCATTTTTCGAAATTTATAATATAAACTTTTTTTCATAAATAGATTGGATAAAATCTTTGAACATCTTTTTGACTCACTAAAATTCTATATCTAATGACTAATTCTACTAGTCTATAATCTGAGTTTCCGCTACTTTCTTGTACCAGTGAGCTGATTTCTTAGGATAACGTTCTTGAGTTTCAAAATCTACGTAGAAGAGACCATAACGTTTCTCATAACCGTTTGACCATGAGAAGACATCCATTAATGACCAAATGAAGTAACCTTTTACATTAGCTCCATCTGCAATCGCATCAGACAAGATCTCCAAGTGTTGTTTCACGTAATCAATACGACCATCATCGTAAACAGTGTTATCAACGAACTCATCTTTATAGCCGAGACCATTTTCAGTGATGTAAATTTTCTTGTAGTTAGGATAATCTTTCTTCACACGCATGATTTGGTCATACAAACCTTGAGGGTAGATAATCCAATCCCAATCCGTGCGTGATACATAGTCAGGAGCTACACGACGACCAATACCTTTGATTTGATACTTAGAGCTTCCTTTTTCACCTTTACCATTATGGATAATTTCAGTTTCTCCATCAAAGGCTTCCATCCAGTCACTCATATAGTAGTTGATTCCTAGGAAATCATTCAAGTCTTTTGCAGCTTCTAATGCTGTAAAATCTTCTTCACGAAGATCCAAACTACCACCATTGACTGATAAGATATGGTTGACACCTTCCATGGTTTCAGCTGAATAGCGACCTAGATAAGTTGCGTCTAAGATGAATTTATTGTGGATGATATCTTCCAACTCTGCTGCACGAACATCTGCTGGATTTTCAGGATCTAGAGGATATTTAGTAGGCAGGGCGTGAACAACACCAATTTCCCCTTTATAGCCTTTCTCTTTGTACAATTTTACCGCGCATGCATGAGACACCATCATATTGTGGTGTGATTGAAAGACTTTGGCAAGGTCGTACTGGATACCTGGAGGGAATTTCCCAACCAAATATTGACCATCACCGATTGGTCCAATTTCATTGAAGGTTGTCCAATAGTTTACTTCTGGAAATTCTTCAAAACAGAAGGCAGCGTAGTCTACAAAATGTTCGATATTTTCACGGTTTAAGAAGTCTCCATTTGAGTGGAGAGCTTCTGGCGTGTCAAAGTGATGAAGAGTTACAAAGGGCTCAACATGACGTTTGTGACACTCTGCAAATAAATTATGATAAAACTCAACACCTTTAGCATTTACTTGACCATAACCAGTCGGGAAAATACGTGACCAGGCAATAGAAATTCGAATGCCATTGACACCATACTCTTCTGCTAGCTTGAGATCAACTGGATATCGATTGTAAAAATCACTGGCTGGTTCTGCAGTGTACCAGTAGTTATCTTCAAGATATTTATCCCACGCTACTGGTCCTTTACCATCAGTATGTGTAGCACCTTCTGCTTGATAGGCAGCTGTTGCGCCACCAAAAATAAAGTCTTTTGGAAGTGTTTTTGTCATTTTTTTCACCTATTTCTTGATTTAAATAAAGTAAAAGTGAGAGGAGAGGAGTCAGTGAGCCATCCTTCTCCATCTCACTTCTTGTACCAAGTCACCGAATTGTGACATGAGGAGGTAAAAACGATATCTTTTTACCGACGAATTAATAAGGCGATTAGGAAATTCGCCATAGCGATTTCCGTAACGATAGGAGACTGTTTCACAGTTCCTAGCCTTAATCGAATTGTTCTTGTACGAATGCTAGGGCACCTTTTCCATCACGAGTTAATTTGATGTATTGAGCGCCTTCTGTTTTCGCTAGTTTAATACCGAGCTTATCTGTTTCTGCCTTCATATCTTCAAAGTTTGAAGCAACTTGAGGAGCAAGGATAACCAAATCAAACTCTGGTAACATTTCACGGTGAGCACCATAGCCGCCTGCTGCTGCTTTCACAGGGACATTGTATTCTGCTGCTGCCTTATTCAAAGCATTTGCAAGGAGACCACTTGTACCTCCACCTGCACAGAGAACGAGGACATTTGTTTCTTCAGTGATGGTATTTTGTGCTGCATCGACACCCGCTTTTTCAAGAATAGCATCCGCTTTTGCAGTGTTGAAGTTTGCAGCAACTTTTTCTTTCAATTCAGATGAAGAGTTTCCTTTCCGTTCTTCTTCTAAAATTTGATGGTCATAAACTTTAACAAATGGATAATAGATTAAAGTGTCGATAATGATTAAAGTTATAGCCAAGACGAATGACAATGGAGCCAGCGCCGTTCCCATAACAATACCAATTGGAGCAGGTGTTGTCCAAGGTAAAATAATACTGAAACTATTCATTTGTAGAACATCTACAAAAAATTTCATAATCCAAACATTGATAATAGGAGCAGTAACAAACGGAATAAAGAAGATAGGATTTAAAACAATTGGAGCACCAAATAGGATTGGTTCATTTACGCCAAAGAAAGTAGGAACTACAGACGCACGTCCGACAATTCTATTTCTTTTTGATTTACATAACCACATAAACATAAATGGAACTACTAGTGTTGCACCAGTACCACCCATTGTTACAACAAAAGTTTGAGTAACTGGATTTAAAATTTTATCTGCGTGCATACCAGCTTGCACAAGCTGAACATTAGCTTCTATATTTGCATAACTGATAGCTACAATTAAAGGTTCTACAACAGATGGCCCATGAATTCCAACAAACCAAAAGAAAGCATAAGCACCAAATACAATAGCTAAACCGATATAACCATCAGTAGCTGAAAATAGAGGGGCTAATATTTTACCAACAGATTCTGCTACATTTGTACCAAAAATATTTCTAACAATTAAATCCAATCCATATATTGAAAGAACAGATAAGGCAAACGGAATAACATCTTTAAAAACTTGTGCAATATTTGGTGGAACCTCTTCAGGAAGTCTAATGGTTACATTATTTTTAATACATACTTTATAGATATTTACTGTAATAAAAGCTGCCAAAAATGCAGTAAGTAATCCTCTAGTACCTAAAAGACCATTAGCAAATCCACCTTCAATTGGATCAGCTGCCAGTATTAACAATCCAACAACAGCTGCTAAAAAAGTTGACATGTAGTTGATTTGGTTGGTTTTCTCCATACTACGTGTATTAACTGAATCTGTTAACGATTTTGCAGTTGTCCCAGCTACTAAGAGAGCTAAAATCCCCATTGAGTAGTTGTAAGGTTTCAAAATAAAAGCTAACTGTTCATCAGACCATTTAAACCCAAAAATATTGGGCACAGCAGCTATTAGTATAAAAATACTTGAGAATAATACTGCTGGCATACTGGAAATAAAACCATCTTTTATCGCTCTTAAGTATATATTTCTCGATAATTTCTCAAAGAAAGGCTTTCCTTTCTCAATAAAAATTATTAACTTATCCATTTTATTTAACTCCTCTCTTGTAAAGTTCAATTAAATGGTGCATTAGGTCTTTTAACAAGATAGTTGTCATCAAGTGATCTTGACCATGCATCATGGTCACACTATACGCTAAGTCCTCACCAGAAGCTTCCTTAGTCAATAGACTTGTTTGCGCGTGGTGAGCCTCTGCAATACAGCTACCAGCTTCCTCTACCAGAGCGTCCGCTTTTTCAAAATCACCAGCTTCAGCAGCCTTCAAGGCTTCCAATAGTTTTGAACGAGCATCGCCAGCATAGGCTACGATTTCAAAACCTAACAATGTTACTTCTTCTCTATTCATGATAGAATTCTCCTTATATAGTTTTAAATAAATTTTTATGACAATAAACGTTGGATATGTAGAACTAGATAAACTCGTTCACTTTTATACAAATCAAGACCCGTATGTTGCGTAATCACATCATAGATCTTGGAACCAATCTCGAAGGCTTTTGGATAGGATTGTTTAATATGATCTTCCATATCCAGAAGTGATTGGTTATCATCTCTAGATCTGTCTAAATAATCCAAGAAATAATTCAAATGGATCATAAAGCGATCATAGAAATGGTTATTCTTTTTAGTTCGTTGAATTGCATAGTCCGTTAAAACTTCTTCAACATTCCTGAGAATTTCTTTCCTCTTATCAATCGACTCCACAAGTTCCACTTCATTTTCACCTTCAGCATTAATGAAATGATAAGCAATCCGAATAATTTCGTCCTCAGGAAAATGATCTGCTAGCTTCTGACGGTAAATTTCAAAAGCTTCATTTGCGATTTGAAAAGCGACAGGATACTTAGCGGAAATATCTGGCAGATTACTATCCTTGTACCTTCCTTGAGTTAGAGCTTGATAAGAACAGTAAATATGATCTGTCAAGGTTACATAGAGATACTCTTGAATCGGATAATGATATTTCTTTGATAGCTTATCAATGATTTCATAGGTCACTGTGATAAAATCAAGCGGAACATCTTTGAGAAGAGCCATAAAGTTTTCTCTGGACTCTTCGGTCTTCATCCGAAAGATTTTCTCAACCTGATTTTCAGCAATCAAATCTCCCTTCTTCTTTCCGAATGCAATCCCCTTACCAATTACAATCACCTCTTCTCCCTTATCATTTCTGACAAGCGAGACATTGTGATTCATTGGATTTAGAATTCGATACATGTCAACCTCCTTTTATATTTTAAAGGTATATGAGTACAAAAAATGACCACAAATGAACTAGAAAATCAGCTGATTTCTAATTCACCTGCGATCATGCCTAATATTACTTAGTAACACTCACCTTGTATTAACTTGTGATTTAAGTATAGCACAAGTAAGTTATTTTGTAAACCTTTACATACAACTTTTTTTAAATTTTTTTAGATTCATGTTCCTAAACTAGGAGGACTTTCTTACACACGTTCTTTCCATGAAGTCGCTGTTGTTTGAAGAACTTTATTGAGCTCATCAATGTTTTCAAATCCAGTTGTGCGAAGCCATTCGCGAGCTGCTGCTTCACCATCTTTGATGTAAGCTTCAACTGACCCTGCCCATGTAGCACGGCCACAAAGAACTCCGTTAAAGTTTGCACCTGATTCATGAGCAAATACAAGAGTATCTTGGAAGAGTTTAGCTGATACACCAGCACTCAAGTAGATGTATGGCAAGTTCGTTGCTTCATCTTGCGCTTTGAAGAAGGCTGCTGCTTCTTCACGTGTATAAACTACTTCACCTTCAGCGAAGCCTTCAACATATTTAATGTTAACAGGAACTTCAACTTTCAAGACATCAATGTTAAAGCGTGGGTCTGAAAAGACTTTCATAGCGCCGATAACTTTGTGTGGTTTTACTTTCGCGTATTCTACAGAACCTGCATCCGCAATTTTTTCATCGTAAGCAAGGATTTCAAGGAAGAATGGGATATCTTCAGCCACACACTCAGAACCGATGCGTTCGATGTAGGCTTGTTTTTCTTGATTGAGTTCGTCTGAGCTATCTACATCATAGTAAAGCAAGAATTTAACTGCATCTGCACCTTCTTCTTTAATACGTTTTGCAGACCAAACATCCAAGCAGTCTGGCAAGCGTTTTGTGCTTGTTGTGTCATAACCTGTTTTTTCATAAGCAAGGAGAAGACCAGCTTTTTCATCAAGAGCTTTAGTTGCTGGAAGTCCATACTCAGGGTCAAGAAGCATAGATGAAGCATATTTAGTCAATTCATCTGCTACCAAGACTTTAAGTTCTTCCATTTGGGCCACAGTTGGTTCTTCTGTTTGGTGTTGAGCCATGAGGCGTTTCAAAGCACCACGTTGGTCAAATGCAAGAGCTGAGATGATACCATTTTCATCAGAAAGTTTTTCTAAGCGTACACGTTTTTGTTCTGTTAAAGCCATTTTATACCTCTTTTACTATTAATTGATCATATAGAACTTGATAGTTGGCCATGTTGACATGACCAGTCATTTTTTCTTGAGCATTGAGCATACCAAGGACATTTGCCTTGATGAGTAATTCTGCATCCGATTCTTTGTGAAGAAGTCCTGAAGAAATTCCTGCCACAGTAGAGTCTCCAGATCCAACAGGATTTACCACCTGAATTCTAGGAATATCTACCTTGTAGAAAGTGTCACCATGTTTGGCAAAAGTACCGTTGGCACCAAGTGAAACGATAATCCATTCAATCCCTGCAAACAAAGGTTCTTGAAGTACTTCTTTTAATTCATCCAAATCCTCAGAAACTTCTCTTCCAAGAAGCTGAGACAATTCTTCATTATTTGGTTTGATGACTGTTGGTTTATGGGGTGATTCAAGAACAGCCTGAAGTGCTGCACCTGAGCAGTCCAAGACTACAGGCTTGCCAGCTTGATTAGCAAGTTCTACCAAGCTCGCATAGTAATCAACTGGAAGGCCAGCTGGCAGACTACCTGAGATGGCCACTACTTCAACTGACTCCAAGAGTTTTTTGAAATGTTCCAAAAACTCTTGACCTTCCTGTTCCAATACTTCAGGACCTTTTTCAAGAACTTCTGTTTGGTTGTCTCCGTGGAGAATAGCGATACAGTTACGAGTTTCTCCCTGAATTGAGAAGAAATCTTTCTTTACTTGATTATCGATATGTTCAACCAAAAACTCACCAAGTTTGCCACCCACTAAACCAGTAGCAAGAACAGAATCACCAAATTCTGAAAGTACTCGGGTAACATTGAGTCCCTTACCACCAGCCGTTTTGGTTACATCCACCACACGATTGACAGTATCAATCTTCAACTCATCCAAGGGATAGGAAATATCAATGGATGGGTTCATTGTAACTGTTAAAATCATAGGTTACCTCTTAGTCGTGGTATTCTCCGCGATCCCATTTTTCAAGGAATTCAGTGAAGAAGTTTGCGTCTGTTTGTTGAGCATTGTGACTTTCAAGGTGTTCAATTTTCGCAATCAATTTTTTGTTTTCTTCAGATGGTTTGTATTCAGCATGAATGAAAGCTTCGATGATATCACACATAAGCAATTCACCAGTAATCTTACCACCAAAACCGATAACGTTGGCGTTCAATTGTTCTTTAGCATAAAGGGCTGTTGTCATATCACGAACCAAGGCAGAACGAACACCTGGAACTTTATTTACAGCGTTGTTGATACCAACACCAGTACCACAGATACATACCCCGAGATCAGCTTGACCACTAGTTACTGCTTCCCCTACTTTTTTACCAAAGATTGGGTAGTGAGTCCGTGTATGGTCATATGTACCAAAGTCAATGACTTCATATCCTTTTGATTTCAAAAATTCTGAAACCGCCATTTTTTCATCAGTTACGATGTGGTCACATCCAATTGCAATTCTCATTTTTAACTTACCTTTCTTACTATAATCTAATTAGCCCATTTTGTTCAACATGTCAACCCGGATTTGGTGACGACCACCGTCGTATTTACCATTAACAAATCCTTTAGCGATGTTTTTAGCCAATTCATCACCAACAAGTTGTGCCCCCATAGTGATCATACGTGAGTTGTTGTGGCCACGAGTCATATAAGCTGAACGTTCGTCAGATACTTCTGCAGCAACCATTCCTTTGATCTTAGTTGCAACCATAAATGGACCAGCTCCATAAGCATCAATCACGATACCAAGGTTTTGTTCTTCTTTGTTTACTTCTGCAGCAACAGCGAGAGTCACATCAACAAAGTCTTGACCTTCAGCTGTAACATCCACAAGGTGGAAGTTTTCTTTTTCTAAGAAGTCTTTCACAACTTCTTTCAATCTCAAACCTGCAGCATCTGCACCGATAACAATAGACATATTGTATACTCCTTTTTATTTTTTCTATGCTGGATTCCAGCAGTGTATTGGCTGTCTTTAAAAAACAGTCAATTAGTCCTCACAAACATAATATACTACTATTGTTTGAAGAAGTCAACAGTTTATGTTTGTTTTTGTTATTTATTTTTTACTTTTTTATAAAACTTCTATCTCAAACCCTAATTCTTCAACCTGATTGGCTTCTAAGAGACAAACATTCTTCTTATCTTCTAAATGATCTCCTTCTTCAAGGAATGTTGACAAGCCAGACCATGGTTCAAAGGTAATGAAAGGTCCCTTGTTCAAAGTTGACCAGATGATGAGGTTTGGAAATTCTGCAAAATGCACTTTCAATCCCTTATCATGTTTAAGAGAACGAAGGGCAATTGTTCGAGATTGCAATTCATCCAAAGTCACTGCATCTGTGCTGAAAAGATCATAACTAAGATCTATTTCTTTTTGTCCCTCTAGCCATGGACTTCTATCTTGGAAATCCAACATACCTGTTTCTGGGAAAGGACGTGGAACAGAGCAAATCTCTTCTTTCTCAAACTCTAGATAATAATCTTCATAGACTTCATCATCAAGTAGAGGACAATTAAATCCTGGATGTCCACCAATAAAGTAAGGCCTGACCTTGCTAGTTTCTTTATTAGACTTCCTGCAAAACTAGAATCCTAGTTCATGATTGATAATACCAGCAAT